>LLBY010006857.1_pt2 | contig 14800 bp, 15 predicted proteins | sample 1489401 | NCBI WGS metagenome assembly LLBY01 (sample SAMN04092656, study PRJNA295927) | soil metagenome | biome: Soil prokaryotic community; feature: Bulk soil; isolation source: soil from tomato rhizosphere | host: tomato cultivar Hawaii 7996 | place: South Korea | collected 2011-11-01 | reverse complement strand
ATGTTTAGATTGAACGTAGCCACAGCGTAAGAATACTCAAAAAGTCTCCATCATTATACTGGTAAAATTTTGATGTGGGTTTGCAAACCTATTTCACCACTGAGCGCACGAAGCCCACGGAGTTTCCTTTTAGATTTCTGTGTGTGCTCCGTGGTGAGAAACTCTTGAGCCCTTCGACTCTGCATAAACAATCGACTAAGGATAAATACCATTCATGAATTTTATTTTGCATAAAGATTTTTCGGAAATCACTCCCGAGTCATGGAACGGGCTGGCCGAGCAAAGCATTGCCGATACGCCGTTTTCACGCCATGAATATCTCAGCCAGTGGTGGAAGACTCTCGGCGGTGGGGAATGGCAACACGCGGAATTGATTTTGGTTTCTGCAACTGAAAACGACCAGCTCATCGGCATCGCGCCGTTATTCATTGCGGACTATGACGGGCAGCGCGCACTGATGCTGGTCGGGAGCATTGAAATCTCTGATTACCTCGATTTGATCGTCCATGAACGAGACGTACCGCGCTTCGTATCAGGACTTTTCGACTTTCTTTCTTCTTTCGACGACCGCTGGTCTGCCCTCGACTGGTACAATCTCCCCGATGCCTCTCCCACGCTCGCCGCGCTCAAAGCCGAGGCCGAGAAGCGCGGCTGGACTCATCACGAGGAGGTCTATCGTCCCACACCGCGCATCCCGTTGAACGGATCGTTCGAAGACTATCTCTCCCGCATCGACAAAAAACAGCGCCACGAGATCCGCCGCAAGATGCGCCGCGCCGCGGAAAGCGATAAGACCGTCCGCTTTTATATCGTGAACGGGACGGAAGACATCGACTCGGAAATCGAGGCGTTCTTTAATTTGATGATCCAGTCTCCCGAAAAGGAACAGTTTCTGCATCCCGCCATGCGCGAGCAGTTGACCGCCACCTTTCAAAACGCGCACACCCACGGTTATCTCTGGCTCGCCTTCCTGGAAATCGAAGGCGCCACGACGGCGGCCTCACTCAACTTCGACTACAAAAACAAGTTGTGGGGTTACAACTCCGGCGTCAGCAGCGAGCACCGGGAGCTCTCCCCGGGCTGGGTGCTGCTCGCGCACACCATCCACTGGTGCTGCGAGAACGGACGCTACGAGTTCGACTTCATGCGCGGAGATGAGGAGTATAAGTACCGGTTTGGGGGAGTCAATCAGTATGTGATGAGGGTGAAAATTGTAAAGTAGGACATATATATCTACTATCTGTCGATACGAATATAATAAGCAACGCTCCACCCAATCGAAGGGTGTCGTTCTCTCAGGGTGACATTCCCAGCCGAAGAAATGCAGGAGCCATGTAACAAATAGCTCCTGTTTTCTTTTCTATACTTATCTTACAATTGCACCTTATTAACGAGGACATACTATGGACAATCTTTTTCAGCTCTTCCTTATTTTTCTAAAAGTCAATCTGCTCAGCACGTCTGGGCCGGCTTCGGTCGGGCTGCTCTATCACGAGGTGGTGGGCAAGTCAGTCACGGAAGCGCAGTTTGTGCAGGCCGTGGGGTTTTCGTCTGTTCTGCCAGGGAGCGATGCCTTGCAACTGGCCATGTACGTTGGGTATGCTGTCGGAGGGATTCCGGGTGGGCTGGTCGCGCTGCTGGCGTCCATCCTGCCGCCGACAGTCATCATCCTGGGCGTGACCATGATCCTGCACCGGTTGCGCCGCGAGTCGTGGATCAGCAACTTTATCGAAGGCCTGACGCCCGCCATATCCGTCCTGATGCTGTTTACCGCCTGGAAGATTTTTGAAAAGGGAGCCGATGGCGGCTGGGCGGCCTGGACGATCGGGCTGGTCAGCATGGTAGGCATGTTCTCCGGGAAAATCCCGGAACGGTTTGTGATCATCCTTGCGGGCCTGATCGGAGTATTTTTCCTCTCATGACCGACATGCCCGTGCCGAAATTCAGGATCTGGCTGCAGCTCTTCTGGATGTTCCTGAAGGTGAACATCCTTTCGCCGTCGGGACCGGCCTCGATCGGTCTGTTATATAAGGAAGCAGTCGCCAAAAAGTTGATGACGGAGGCGCAGTTCGTCGAGGCGGTGGGCTTTTCGAACGTGCTCCCGGGGAGTGAAGCGCTGAAGCTGGCCATGTTCGTGGGGTTTGCCGCAGGAGGGATCCCCGGTGTGCTCACCGCCTTACTGGGCGCCGTCATTCCACCGACGGTGATGATGCTGATCGTCTCCGCCGTTTTGCAGCGCTTCCAGCATTCCGATTGGATCGGCGGGTTCGTCACGGGGATGAGCCCTGCGGTCGCGGCCTTGATTGTGGTGGTTGCCTGGGAGCTCTTCCGCGCTACATCGCCGAAAGGGATCGGCCGCCGCGCGATCTTCATTGGCGCTTTGAGCGCGGTCGCATTCTGGTTCGACCTTCCCTCTCCTTTCGTCCTGCTCGGGGCAGGCCTGCTGGGAGTGCTTTTGTATGGTCAACGGAGTTATAGATGAAAATCGAATTATTGATTGCAACGAACGGCTTCAAAGGCACCTGGAGCGCGATCGAATATGGGGCCTGGCTCGCGGAATTAATGCAGGCGAAGGTCACGCTGCTGGGAGTAACCGAAGTACTGAATCCCGCGGAAATAGACGATCACCACCCACTGGAGGAGATCTTCGCAAACGCCGTGGAGCTGTTCCAGAAAAAGGGCCTGACGTACAGTCTCGAGGTTCGTAAAGGTCCGGCCGAACAGGTGATCCCCGAGCGAGCGAATGTGGCCGATTTCCTCACGGTCGTCAGCCCGCTTGGGCGGTCGCGGCTGCGTCACTTGCTGGCGAGGAGCTCCTTCCGGGCATTGATGGAGGAGATCCGGGGTCCCATCCTTTACGTGCCGGAGATCCGATTGCCTTTGAAGAATCTGTTGATCAGCGCGGGGGGCTTGGGCTATGAGGTCGACGCGGAGAATCTGGCCCTGCAGGTGGCCAACCTCAGCCGCGCCGACGTGACGATCGTGCACGTCATCCCTCCCACCGACCTGGACTATCAGACGACACGTCGTGTGCTCGAGCGCACCGACGATCTCCAGGATACGGATACGGTGCTGGGACGCAGCCTGCGAAAGGGATTGGAGATTGCCAGGGCCGCAGGGTTGAATGCAAAGCTGGTCACGCGCCAGGGTCATGTGGTGGAGCAGATTCTGGCAGAGATCAAAAATGGGAATTATGATATGGTCTGCATGGGTTCGCGCTATAGCACTCTGGCGTTGCGACAGCTCTACACGCCGAATGTCACTGCCGAGGTGGCAGAAGCCGCGAATTGCCCTCTCCTGACTGTGCGGCATTTGTCTGCGTGACGGCGCTTTGTTTCTTCCACGCCCCGATGCTACTGAGAACGAGCTTATACCCCCGGCGTATATTTATTTTCCCAGTCTGAAATCGCCCCGCGAATGGCTGCCTTGATCTCGGGGTCAGGCACCTCGTCGATCCCGTTATAGCGTGTCAGACCGACGTAGACGATCACGCCCCCCTCCGCAGATTGCGCCAGAAAGATTCCGCGTCCCTCGAGATGTGTGCCCGCCAGGCGTGCCTGCAGGATCGAGTCGATCTGCCCGACGATGCTATTGGCCGGGGCGGCCGGCCGATCTTCTTTTGCGATGGTCCCCGGCCGCGCCGCGGGTTGAGGGGGTGGCTGCTGCGGAGGAGGCGCGGCCGGTTTGGGAGGCACAGGCCTGCTCTCGGACGGTGTGCCGGCAAACGCGCTGAGCCGGTCTTCCACGGTTGAGGGTGGCGCGGCGGGAGGAGGCGCCGCGGGCCTTGGAGAGGGGGCCGGCGCCGAGCGTCCTTCCAGCCACGGGCGCATAATGTTCAGCATGTCGATCAAACGTCTGCGCTGTTCCGACGAGAGGGAAATCGGGTTCACGCGCTTGCCATCCAGGTCAAGGACGAACGATCCGTTTTCATCCCTGATCCGGAGCAGCCCCGGGTCATCCACGGTAACGGTCTCGGGGTTAGGGGCAGACTCAGGAGTAGGAGCCTGTTCCTTTTGTTCCTGTTGCTCTTCGGCTTTGCGCCGCTGGTATCCCTGGCCGCGGCCTTCGAATAAACCGAAGATATAAACAAACACAAGTCCGGCGATCCAGCCGACAATCGACCAACTAAATTCCATAGCTCACCTTACTGTAAATATTTAAGGCTTTGATATAAAACCTAACTCAATCTCTGGCATGATGGACAAAAGTGTGTGCTGCGTTGACCGACGATGATCCGTTCGATACTTGTTCCACAGACCGGGCAGGGTTCTCCCGTCCGGTCATACACGCGAAAGTGATACTCACCTCCGCGATAAACCCAATCAAAGGATGACCCATTGCGGCGGATGCCTTCCTTCAGGACCGTGCAGATCGAATCGCGCAGCGCCCGCGCCTGCTCCGCTGTGACCGAATCCGAAGAAGCAAGCGGGTGCAGCTTCGCCTGATGGAGCGACTCGTCCGCATAGATGTTGCCCAGCCCGGCAAGGAACGTCTGGTCGAGCAGCAGTGGCTTGAGCAGGCGATGTCTACCCTGGAGCGCTGTATGAAGCCATTCGGGTGTAAAGCGTTTGCTCAGGGGCTCGGGACCGAGGCTGCCAAGCACCTCTTCCGGGTTCGCCGTGAGCCAGACGCGGCCAAATTTGCGCGTATCGTTGAAGACCAGATGACTTAAGTGGCCCTCTGGGGAGAGCAGACTCAGGATCAAGCGATCATGTTTCTCAGGTTTGATTTGGCCTTCCTTGATCAGGAGGTCGCCGCTCATACGCAAGTGGATCAGCAAACTGAAATCAGAAAGCTGTAAGATGAAATATTTGGCGCGACGCGTCACGTTCTGTATCACCTGTCCCCTGACCTGCTCCTGGAACTTTCGGGCGGAGGGAAACGCAAGTGTGCGCGGCCAGCGCAGCTGCGCTTCCTGGATGGTCTCTCCAACCAGCTGCGGTTTGAGCTTGCGTACAATGGTTTCGACTTCAGGCAATTCAGGCATCGTTTATACAGCAATCAGTGTCCAGTCTCCAGTGATCAGTATTCAGTAGACTGGCTATTCGTTGAACATCTCTCCGACGCTGCGTCCCTCGTGAGCGCGGCGAATCACCTCTCCCAAGAGCGACGCAATGGATAGGACCGTGATCCGGCCCTCCAACGGCTTCATCTTATCGGCCGGGATGGGAACAGTATCGGTGGTGATGATGTGCTTGATCGGCAGGCCGGCCAGTCTTTGGGCCGCGCTTTTGGAGAAGATGGGATGGATGAAGGCCAGATAGATATCGCGCGCGCCGTGCTTCTTGACGACCTCCACCGCCTGTACGACCGAGCCGCCGGTATCCACTTCGTCGTCTACGATAATCACATCGTGGTCTCGTACCTCGCCGATCAGCGTCAGAGCTTCGGCGCGAGAGTCATTGCTCGATCGGCGTTTTTCGATGAACGCAATGGGCACGTCCAGGTCGAGCGCGTAATTGCGTCCCTTCTTGGCGAATCCCAGATCGGTGGCGACGACCACCGGCTCTTTCATGTCGGGCTGCAGGAAATGCTCGATATGCTCGGTGATCATGTGAGAGGCGGTCAACACATCGCCGGGGATGGAGAAGAAACCCTGAATCTGCCCGGCGTGCGGGTCGAAGGTCATGTAGCGGTCTGCGCCGGCCCTCTCGATCATATCGGCTACGAGGCGAGCCGTGATCGGGACGCGCGGCTGATCCTTTTTATCCGAACGACCATAACAAAGATAGGGAACGACAGCCGTGATGCGCGCAGCCGAATCCAGCCGGACGGTCTGAATCATGATCAAAAGTTCCATCAAGTTGTAGTGGACAGGTGAGGAGGTGGTCTGGATGACATAGACATCTTGCCCGCGGGCGCTGTTGTTCAATTTAACGAAGATGTTCTCGTTGGGGAACTGGATGATTTCACGAGGGCTCAGTCGTTGGTCAAGATATTCTGCGATCTTCTGTGCAAGTTCGGGTGAGCCTGAGCCTGCATATAGCTTGATATCCCCATACATTTTTATTTCAAGGGTGTGTTCCGCCATCCTTAACCTTTTCTACCTGTCATACTTATTTTGGATTTCCATTCAACAGGGATTTAACGGCTTCATAAGGAGAGATGTTCCTGTTGACTACTCTTTCGATGATTTCCTGGTACTGCTCTCGTGGAAGGTCCTCCATGAAGCGATCCATCAGGGATGCCTGCAGGATTGTCTGCATTTCGGATTCCAATCGGGCCCGGTCGCGCGCCGCTCGATCTCCGCTCTGCTGCAGGTGCGCGGCATGCTTCGCGATTGCCGCCGTCAACTCGTCGATGCCTTTGCCCTCCGTGGCAACAGTCTTGACAATAGGTGGGATCCAGATGTCCGAATCGGTTGACGGCGCAAGCACAGTCATGGCCTTTCCGTGATGGCGAAACACGCGCTTTGTGGGATGAGCCAGCGCAAGCGTGGAGCGTAGCGCGCGCTCCGTGTTCTCCACACCGGGTCGATCCGCCTTGTTGATGACGAGCACGTCCGCGATCTCGAGGATGCCAGCCTTGATCGCCTGGATCTCATCGCCCAGGCCGGGCGCCTCTACCACGACCGTCGTATGTGCCAGCCGCGCCACATCCACTTCGCTTTGTCCCGCGCCGACTGTTTCGATAATAATGATCTCATATCCGGCGGCGTCGAAGACTTGCACGATCGATGCAGTTTTTTGAGCGATGCCGCCCAGTGAGCCGCGCGAAGCCATCGAGCGGATGAACACGCCCTCATCCCCCGAAAGATCGCGCATCCGGACGCGATCACCCAGCACCGCGCCGCCCGTGAAGGGACTCGAGGGATCGACGGCGACAATGGCCACCTTCTTGTTGGTGCTCCTGCGATAGCCGAGGGCTAGCTGATTAACAAGGGAAGACTTGCCCGTGCCGGGCGCGCCTGTGACGCCGATCAGGTGTGCCTGTCCGGTATATGGAAACAACTCTCCCAGCGTGGCGCGCCCTGCTGGTGAATCATTTTCCACCTGCGTGAGCAGGCGCGTCAAAGACAGCCTGTTTCCCTCGAGTATGGACTGAGTCTGTGACATCTCTCTGAAAAGAGAAATTACGTGGCGCTCAGGCGCCACGTAACCTTAAGGCTGCACCGCTTCACGGACATCCCGAATGATCTCGTCTGTGGATGCACCGGGGCCAAAGATGCCCGTGATGCCCATTTCTTTCAGGCGTGGCATATCTTCATCGGGAATGATGCCTCCGATGAAGACCTTTACCTGCTCCTGCCCATTCTTTTTGAGCAATTCCAAAATGCGTGGGGCAAGTGCCATATGCGCACCGGAGAGGATCGATAGACCCACCACATCCACATCCTCCTGCAGCGCCGCCTCGGCGATCATCTCGGGCGTCTGGCGCAGGCCGGTATAAATCACTTCCATCCCGGCATCACGCAGGGCGCGTGCGACGACCTTCGCACCGCGGTCATGCCCGTCGAGGCCGGGTTTCGCAACAAGGACACGGATTTTTCTATCCGTCATGGTTCCTCCGTGAAAAAATTCTCATATTATTATACTATCAGTGCTTCAGAGGAAAGCAGACCCGAAAACAGGGACGGGGGTAGGGACAAAAATCACCTTTATTTCGCAATGAGGCTGGAATTTACGGTACGTGGTGGCGAGTCAGGTCATCGTTAAAATATGCTATACTTCGTTCATGCAATCGCGCGCTGACTGGTCGCATTGGGCCGAATCACTACGCCGGTTCAAGCTGGATGGACTTGCTTCGTGGCTGCTGGAGGCAGGGGCGCCGCTGACCCTGTTAGGCGCACAGGCATTGTATATCAGTCAGCCATTCCTGGGTGGAAGAGTTGGAAGCTCATGGAATTCATTTGCTCACATGCTTGAGGAAGATACAGAGGTGCTGGCCTTTGCACGTTATCTGCGCGGGGAGGAAGCCTGATGCTTGCCTTAGGCTTGCTGGTAGTGACCGCGATCCTTTTCGTGGGCCTCACATTTTCGAGGCGCAGGTCTCCCGCGGGTTTACGTCTGATCGACGCGTATGAGCGGCTCAATCGCTCGGTCGGTTTGGCGGTCGAGAACGGGACACGGTTGCATATCTCGCTCGGGCGCGGGAATCTCATTAGCGCCCGCGGTGGGTCGGCATTGGCCGGCTTAGCCATGCTGCGTCGATTGGCAGAACGCACCTCGGTCAGTGACCGTCCGCCCGTTGTCACCTCAGGCGACGCCTCCCTGGCGATCCTCTCGCAGGATACGTTGCAAGCCGGGTATCGCGCCGCGGGCGCGGAAGATCAGTATCGCTTTACTACGGGCCGTTTAACCGGTCTGACCCCTTTCTCGTATGGAGTCGGAGCGCTTTCCACGATCCACGATGAAAACGTCTCTGCAAATATTGTGATTGGGAATCTGGGGACGGAATCGGCTTTATTGGCAGAAGCCGCAGATCGTGAGAATACAAGCCTGATCGCCGCCAGTGATGACCTGGCAGCGCAGGCTGTATTTTTTGCGACTTCACAGGAGCCTTTGATCGGCGAGGAGTTATTCGCGGCCGGCGCGTATGTGGGCGCGGGTGCATCCCACGAAGCCAGCCTGCATGTGCAGGATATCCTGCGCTGGCTGATCATCCTCGCCATCCTTGTGGGTTCTTTGCTTAAGATCGTAGGAGCGCCCATCTAATGCGCGTTGTCACGGCTGCCTTCGCCATTGCAGCGGGAGTCATTGTTCTTCTCGGCTATTTCTTCCCAGATCAGCTGGGGCCCTTGCGGATTCTGTTGCTCGACTGGTCAGTTGTAATTGCCGGGATGGCTGTGCTGGTGGGTATCTACAATCTGGCTGCAGTCCACATGGAGAAATTTCGCAGCGGGCAAAAGGGCGGCGCCTATGGCGTTCTGCTGGTGGTATCGCTTCTTATAACATTTTTCCTTGGAGTCTTCCTGGGGCCTCAAAACCAGTACATGCAGCTGGCGATGAACGCGATTGTCGTGCCTGTGGAGGCCTCTCTGATGGCGATTCTCGCCGTCACGTTGATCTATGCCTCGATCCGTCTTTTGCGCCGCCGTGTGGATGTGGTGAGCGTCGTGTTCCTGATCGTCGCCGTGATCTTTTTGATCCTGCTGATACCAACGCCATTTGGCCCGATTCTCGGTGACCGGGGAACGCAGGCGTTGATCGATTTCCTGGGGATGTTTTCAGGTGGGGGCGCGCGCGGTCTTTTGATTGGGATTGCCCTGGGAACCTTATTGACAGGCCTGCGCGTGCTGTTCGGCGCGGACCGGCCCTATGGGGGCAACTAAGCATGGCTGAGATTCGTTGCCCGAACTGCGGCAGGAATAACCCGGATTTGCTGGATGTCTGTCAGTTCTGCCAGACGCCTCTCAAGCCAGATTCCGTCTTGCGCATCGGTGAAAAACCCACCAAGAAAAACACAGGTGAGCTGGAATCTATCCTGCCAGACTGGCTGAAAGATGTGCGCCAACAGTCAAAGGACGCGGCAGAGCAAGAGGCAGCACAATCGTCACATCACAGTTCGCAAAAGGATGAGCCTCCTGACCTCCTGGCAGGGCTCGCCTCTCAGGCCGGCGGCGCGGGGGAAGAAGATGTACCGGATTGGCTGGCAAGTATCAATCCGGCGCCCAAAGCAGCACCTCCAGCTCCACCAGCAGCCGGAGCCGACTCGGGCTCGGACTTTTTTGCTCAATTCAACCAGCAGGAATCCAAACCGGAGCCAGTGGACGAACCCCCTCAGGAAGAATCTCCCTCCTGGTTAGGAGAGATGAGAGAGGAAACAACGATTCCTTTCGAGAAAGATGAGCTTTCCGAATGGTTCGCACAGGCTTCAGAACGACCAGAGGAGGTCGCAGAGTCGGCCGGTGAGCCTGGCGAACTGGGTTGGCGGAGCAGCTTGGATTCATCTTCTACCCCCGGACAACCCCCCCCCGCCGAAGAGGAAGATCTTAGCTGGCTTCATAATCTCGAGGCAGCCGCGAAACAAACGGGGGATCTTCAAGCCCCAAAGAAGGAAGCGGATTGGAGGGCAGATTTCGAAACACGATCCGCGCCATCACAGTCTACTCCTCTGGATTCGGGAAACGATCTCGGCTGGCTGGATCGCCTGGGTGGGATCGAGGAACCCTCGCGACCTGCTCCCGAGCAGCCCGCCGCGCCGGGGGATGATCTTGGCTGGCTGAATAACTTAGGAGGCGTCTCGGAAGCAAAACCTTTGGATGCCGCTCCGAATCAACCTGTTCAACCGTCGCCCTTTACCGCAGACGAGGACCTGGATTGGCTGAACAAGCTGGGGAGCACGCAGGAGCCCGAACAAACCGCTCAGCCCTTTAGCGTGCCATCCCAGACACCCTCTGCAGATGAGGATTTGAGCTGGCTGAATAATCTGGGCAAGACATCCGAGCCTGGGACACCTGGCGCGCCTCCTGTTTCAGAGCAGCATGCTTCGCAGGAAGACTTAAGTTGGCTGAATGACCTGGGCGGCGCACCCGAACCGTTATCTACCCCTCCGTTTATGCAAGCGGACGAGGGAAAGGTCTCTCCCCGCCATACCGCACCGCTGGACCAGGGAGCAGTTGACGAGACCGAACCAGACTGGCTAAAGCGCGCTACAGAAAGTCCATCCATGCCCGCGCCGGGCGATCTTTCCATGGACTGGTTTTCCAGCTCGGGCCAGGCAGAGCAGGAAAAAACACCTCCGGCTGCGCCTCCAGCCTCTTCCTTTGAATCCGATATCTTCTCGACTCCCGGTGAGTCTGCCTCGTTATCCAATCAGGAGGTTGACTCCCTCTTCTCCGTAGATCTGCCCGACTGGCTGTCACATCCGGAAGAAACAGATGCAGCGCAGTCCGTTTCGCAGCAAACGGAGTCCATACCCATGGACGACAATGAGTCGCTGGCGCCTGTCGATCTGCCATCCTGGGTACAGGCCATGCGGCCCATGGAAGCGGTCATCACTGAAACTGCGCCGCGGGTGGAGGATCAGCCTGCTGAGACAGAGGGACCGCTAGCCGGCCTGCACGGCGTGATCCCCATGGCGGCGGTTGGCTCGTCCAGGCGGCCCAGGCCGGTCTCGCTAACATTGCAGGCCTCCGATGAGCAGCAGGCCAGTGCTGTACTCCTGGAACAGATCCTTGGAAGTGAAACGACGCCACGCGCCCTGATGTCTGCTCCCGTTGTGACATCGCAGCAATGGTTACGATGGGCGTTGAGCGGCTTTGTTTTGCTTGTATTGAGCGCTGTCATCCTATTGCGTTCCCAGCTCATGCCGGTACCTGCAACCCTGCCGGAAGAAGTGAGCGACCTTGGGAATGCTGTCCTTGCTATCCCCGCGAACTCGAACGTTTTGGTTGTGATCGATTATGAGCCGTCTCTGGCCGGAGAGCTGGAAGCCATTGGAAGTCCTCTTTTGGAACAGATCGTTCTGCTCGGCCAGCCCCGACTTTCGTTCATCTCTACATCGCCAAACGGAGCGGTTCTGACAGAGCGATTAATGTCCCATGTAAGGGAAAGTCAGCCGGCTGCACAATATTTGAATTTGGGCTACCTGCCCGGCGGCTCGACCGGCGTACTCGGATTTATGGAAGCGCCAGGCGCGATCGTCCCTTCTTCAGGCGTTCAATCGTTCTCGGAGTACGGGGCGCTTGTAGTATTGACGGATCAGGCAGAGTCCGGCCGTGTCTGGATAGAGCAGTTGGAGGGTCAAAAGCAATTCGATCTGCGTTTGACAAATAAACCCTTATTGATGGTTGCCAGCGCCCAGGCAGGTCCGCTCCTTCAACCCTATGTTTCCTCCGGCCAGATCGCCGGTATGATCAGCGGGCTGGCCACAGGCGCTCGTTATGAGGCTGTGAGCAATAGTCGTCTGGGCATTGCCCGCTCCTATTGGGATACATTTGGAATTGGTCTGACGTTGGCCGTTGCCTTGATCATCGTGGGCAGCCTGTGGAGTTTGTATACAGGAATGCGCGCTCGCCGCGCAACCGTCGAACAGGGATAAATGAATGCCCGTTGAGCTCATCTCTGCACTCGCTGGCTTGCTCCTGACGTTGATGGTCTTTAGTTATCTCATCGGGGACAATCCGTTGTTCCGTGTGGCGGTTTATTTGTTTATCGGCGTTGCCTCAGGCTATGCGGCCACGGCCGTCTGGCATTATGTGCTTGTCCCGAGGTTTTTTCAATCTCTGGCTGCATTCAATCCACTTGCCATAATCCCTCTCGTCTTTGCCCTTTCGTTACTGGCAAAACTTTTGCCGCGAGTTTCCTGGATCGGGAGTTTTGCGATGGCTGTACTGGTGGGTGTGGGCGCGGCTGCCGCGATCGGCGGGGCGCTGATCGGGACGCTATTGCCGCAGGCGAACGCCGCGATCGACGCGTTTGATTTACGCGCGGCGGGACGTGGGACAGACGCCTTTTTTCAGCTGTTGGAAGGCGGTGTGATGTTCCTGGGCACAGTCTTCACACTGGCGTCCTTCCATTTCAGTGTTGGACGCGCTGCCGACGGCGCTCCCAGGCAGAACCGTATCCTTGCAGGAGTTGCCTGGGTCGGGCGCATCTTCATCGCGATCACGTTTGGTGTGTTGTTTGCAGGGGTTTACATGTCGGCTCTGACGGCCCTGATCGAGCGCTTGAGCTTCGTACTTAATTTCATCCGAGGGTTGGCTGGGTTATAACGTATGCCTGCATCGCTGGTTCAAAACGAATCCATACTTGCCATAGATGTCGGCGCGACGGTCACGCGCGCCGTGTTGTTCGACGTCGTCGAGGGACAGTATCGCTTTGTCGCCTCAGGACAGGCTCCTTCCACAGCCGAAGCGCCATTCAAGGATATCGGGATCGGCGTCCGTGAAGCGATCACTAACCTGCAAAATGTGACGGGCTCTATCCTGCTCGGACCGCACGACAACAACCTGATCGCGCCCGCGCAACCGGATGGCTCCGGTGTGGATGCGGTAGTTGCGACCATCTCCGCGGGACCCGCCGTCAAGACGGTTGTGGTCGGCCTGCTGACGGATGTCTCTGTGCAGAGCGCGCGCCGCCTCGCAGAATCGACGTACAGTCGCATTGTGGATACACTCGATCTTTCAGACCATCGACGTCCCGATCAACAGATGGACAGCATCGTGCGTTCACGTCCCGATCTGGTCGTCCTGGCGGGCGGCACGGATGGTGGCGCCTCGCGTTCGATCCAAAAGATGCTCGAGGCAGTTGGGCTGGCGTGCTACCTCATGCCGCTGGAAAAACGACCGATGGTCCTATACGCCGGGAATCAAAAACTGTCAAACGATGTAAAGGAATTGCTGGGAGGGCACGCCGGTAAAGTGGAGGTCAGCTACAATGTGCGACCCTCGCTGGAGACCGAGGATCTCGATCCCGGGCGCCACGAGCTTGCCCTGCTGATGACCAAACTGCGCCAGCGCCAGATCAAAGGCGTGGAAGAGCTAAACCTCTGGACGGCGGGAAACCTCCTGCCGACCGCTTATGCCCGGGGGCGGATGATCCGCTTTCTGAGCAAGCTCTATGAATCCACACGCGGTTTGTTGTGCGTGAACGTCGGTGCTTCGGCGACCTCAGTCGCAGCCGGATTCGCGGGAGAATTAACGCTGGGCGTGTACCCGCAGTATGGTCTCGGAGAAAATCTGGCCGGCCTGCTGCAGCAGACCGAGATCGAAGATATCATGCGCTGGCTGCCGCTCGATATTTCTACCAACATGCTTCGCGAGTATATGTTTCAGAAATCGCTCTATCCCTCCTCCATTCCTGCGACGAAGGATGAGCAGGCGATTTCGCAGGCGCTTGCGCGGCAGGCGCTATACCTGGCAGTGCGCATGGCGCAAAAGGATTTTCCACCTCATGCGCGCGCCACGCGGGCCGGCGTCATGCCTCCGCTGGACTTGATCCTCGGCGGTGGCGGAGTCGTCAGCGAGGCGACTTCGCTGGGGCAAAGCTTGTTATTGCTGCTCGATGCGATCCAGCCTGTAGGGATCATGCCGATCCTGCTCGACCAGAACAATTTGTTGCCTCTGCTCGGCGTGGCGGCATCGCGCAGCCATTATCTGCCGGTACAGGTAATCGAGTCCGGGGCGTTTATCGGGCTGGGAACCGTCATTTCCGTGGTGGCTGCCGGGAGTTACGGCGACCAGGTCTTGCGTGCCCGCCTCAGCTATGCCGATGGGACGGAAGCGCGGGCGGAGGTCAAATTTGGCGGGTTGGAGATCCTGCCTCTGCCAAACGGACAGGCGGCACGCCTCAGCCTGCAGCCATTCCACCGCGCCGATGCCGGCTTAGGGCCCGGGAAGAGCGGTACGGTCACCGTGACGGGCGGCGCGCTGGGTGTGGTCATCGACGCCCGCGGTCGGCCACTGCAGATTCCTGGCGATCCTGTGCGACGGCGTGAGCTGATGAAGAGATGGTCGTACGCGGTGGGAGGCTAAGATGCTGGCTCCGGTGCTCAATATTTTGCCTCTGGCTACGATTGTTCGAGAGCGGACCCTGCCGGTTGCTGGCAAGGTCAATGCCCATGTCAACCAGCGCGTCAGCCCGACAGAGGTAATTGCCGAAGCGAGCTTCTCGCGCGAGCACGTGCTCTTCGATGTGGCGCGCACCTTTGGCGTGCCTGTCAGCGCCGCCGATAAGATGATTAAAGTTAACCCGGGCGACCGTGTGATGCAGGGTGCCCTTGTAGCTGAAAGCAGTGGGTTGATCCCTCGAACGATCAAGGCTCCGCGCGCGGGCCGCGTGATGATCGTCGGTGGGGGACAGGTGTTGATGGAAGTAGGCGATACGCGTATCGAGCTGCGTGCAGGCTTGCCCGGCCT
>LLBY010011822.1_pt2 | contig 14803 bp, 13 predicted proteins | sample 1489401 | NCBI WGS metagenome assembly LLBY01 (sample SAMN04092656, study PRJNA295927) | soil metagenome | biome: Soil prokaryotic community; feature: Bulk soil; isolation source: soil from tomato rhizosphere | host: tomato cultivar Hawaii 7996 | place: South Korea | collected 2011-11-01 | reverse complement strand
ACTCAAAGTTACAAAGATTAAAAGCCTTTTCTCTCATTAAACCGAATATTATAATATATTTACAAGACTATAAAATTGTAATTTTGAAACGAAAATACATACTGCCATTTTTATTAATTATTCAAATTCTAATTCTTAAAATACTTCCTTTTTTCCCGGAAGCAGTAGAACGCTATTACAGTAACGGACTGTACCCTGTTCTATCAAAATTCTCCAGAATTATTTTAGGATGGATTCCGTTTTCGGTTGGCGATATTTTCTATTTTATTTTGATTTTCTTAGCCGGAAAATGGCTTTGGAATCATAGATTCCAAAACATAAAAAGGAAAAACAATTGGAAAGACTCCTTTTTATCCATTTTAAGTGTGCTTTCCGTTTTTCATTTCTTCTTCTATTTTCTTTGGGCAACTAATTATTACAGAATGCCTCTTTTAGAAAAAATGCAAATTGAACGCGATTATTCGGATGCAGATTTATTAGCTTTCACAAAAAAAATCATTGCCAAAACCAATGAAATTCACTCACAAATTACCAAAAACGATACGCTGAAAGTCAGCTATCCTTATTCTGACGAAGTTACTTTTTCCAAAAATATAAATGGTTATCAAAAACTGGCCGAAACTTATCCTTTTTTTACTTACCAAAATTTAAGTGTCAAAAAATCGCTTTTTAGTTTGCCGCTCACTTACATGGGATTTGGCGGTTATTTGAATCCGTTTACCAATGAAGCGCAGGTAAATGATTTAATGCCCAAATACAATTTACCCACCACCAGTTGCCACGAAATGGCGCATCAAATGGGTTATGCCAGCGAAAGCGAATGCAATTTCATCGGTTTTTTAGCTTCGGTAAATAATGAGAATTTGTATTTTAAATATTCCGGCTACAGTTTTGCACTGCGTTATTGTTTAGCAAATTGGCAAATGAGAGACGAAAAAATTTATCTAAAATTATTAAAAACGGTTCATCGGGGAATTATCAAAAACTATATCGAAAGCGAACAATTCTGGATGGAATATGAAACCCCGATTGAAAAAGGATTCCATGCTTTTTACGACCGCTATCTTCGAATCAATCAGCAAAAAGACGGCATGGACAGCTACAGTAAATTTATCGATTTGTTAATCAATTATTCTAAAAAGAAATCTTTGTAAACTAAGAATCAATTTCCCATTGACGCAATTTATTTAACTCTTCCTGCTCTTCTAATTCTTCAATTGGAATTACTTTCAGGAAAGAAGGATGTTGCTCAATTGCATACTCTATTTTTTCTACAATAGCGTCAATGGAGTCATTTTCATAATCAATTTCTAAAGGCTCTTTGATAATGAAAGATTGCAAAATGCCTTTCTTTTTCATCCGGATTCCTTTTCGGTCAAAAGAACGTCTGAAACCGTCAATAACTATAGGAACAACAATGGGTTTATGTTGTTTAATAATATGAGCCGTTCCTTTACGAACCGGTTTAAAAGAACGGGTAGTTCCCTGCGGGAAAGTAATTACCCAGCCATCGTCGAGTGCTTTTTTGATATTTTCGGTATCATTAGGGTTTACCGCTCTTTTTTCCGTCACATCAACGCCTTCAGAACGCCAGGTTCTTTCTACCGGAATGGCTCCGGCATAAGACAAAATTTTTGGCAATAAACCGGAACGCATGGTTTCTTTGGCCGCCACATAATAAATATTCATTTTAGGCTGCCACAAATAACCAATGTTTTTTATTGAATCGATTCGACCGCTTAAACTCGCATTAAACACATGAAACATCGCCACTACATCGGCAAAATAGGTTTGATGATTAGAAATAAACAAAACATTGGTATCGGGTAAATTCCGAATAATCTCCGAACCTTCGATTTGTAAATCATTAAAACCGCGGTAACGTCTATGCGTAAAACTCCCAAAAATACGGATTAACCATTTTTTCAGGAATAAAATATGTCCGAACGGATTTCTTTTAAAGAGTTTCATAAACGCTGTTTTCTGTTCAAAATTTGAAAGCGAAGCCACAAAAATAACATTTGTGTGTTTAAATCCAAAGCTTAGCCATTAATCCTTAATCATTTGTAAAAATAGAATTCATCACATCCTTCAATTCACTAAGCATCATGGCCGTGGCACCCCAAACCACATGATTATCAATCTTGAAAGCCGGAACTTCGATACTTCGGGCGTAGGAGGTCGTAAGCGTTTCATAACCTACAATTGCATCATTTCGGAAATCAGCCAAAGGCAATTCGATAATAGCCGCCACTTCTACCGGATCGGGAACAAACTGAATTTCTTCTTTACAAATTCCTAAAAAAGGATGCACCATAAAATTACTGGGCGGAATGTATAAAGAACTAAACGCTTTTAGAATTTCAATTTTATCACGGCTGATGCCAATTTCTTCCTCGGTTTCCCGCAAGGCTGTAGTTTTCAAATCGGCATCTTCAGGTTCGTATTTTCCTCCGGGAAAAGCCACCTGAGCCGAATGCACGCCTTTGTAGGAATTACGAACAATCAGAACCAAATGCGTTTCACCATTTTTAGGATAAAAAAGCATGGTTACTGCGGCTTCCTTTGGATTTCTATCTTTCAAATTTATTTTCGACAAAAGTTCTTTTCGCTCAAAAGGCATCATCTTTTCATGCGAAACCGAAGCCGAAAGCGGTGCGCCAACTAATGCAGGGATAAATTGTAAAAAATATTGAAAATCCATAATCAAAAGCTATTTTTGCAAAACATTATATAAATATACTTTAGAAAACCACTTTGCACAAGTTTTCTAACACCAAAGCATCTAAAATGTACAGTAAAGAAGAAACACAACGATTAAAAAGAGAATTCTGGGTCGCTTTTGCCGAAAAATATCCAAGAAAATGGTTATTATATGACACAAAAATCAAAGATTTCTCTTTTAAATTTTTTGTTGACAATAAAAAAGCGCAGGTTCTTATTGACATCGAACCCCGTAATACCGAAAAAAGAACGGCTTATTTTGAAAAACTGCAAGCTTTAAAAAACATTCTCGAAGAAGAATTCATCAGTGATCTGGTTTTTGAAAAAGACTATGTTTTAGACAGCGGTAAAACTATCAGCCGCATTTGGGTAGAAAAATCAGGGGTTGGCTTCAGTAACCGCAACAACTGGGATCTTATTTTTGACTTTTACAATCAAAAAATGGATGCTTTGGAGCGTTTTTATCTGGAGTATGATGAATTTATCAAGGATATTGAGATTGAGTAAAACCAGATTTTACATTGTAAAAATATTATAGACAATCACATGATTGGGATAAGTGATATACAATTGCTTTCGGTTGTCTTGTTTTTTACGGGTGATAATGGACACGGTACAATCGACTCCGTCATTATCCCGGCAAATGAAGGAATACACCAAATCCGTTTCCGATTCTGATTCCGGTTGGTAGGTCAGGATTTCATACAATTGAATGTTGCGGGAATAAATCAAAAACCGATTTTTATCGGTATCCAGAGTAACCAAAATGTTTACCAAATTCAAATCAGACCATTTGCCCCATTTGCCTTTTTCATTTCTTTCCAAAACACTAAAACCAGAAGTTCGGAATTTATACGTTTGGCTGTAGGATTGCAGCATACCGATTCCTAAAAAAAGTAAGCATAGATACAGGCATTTTATTTTTGTCATTTGAAATCTCATTATTAAAAAATTTGGGACACTTTCTTTTTGGCTAACTGATACTCCTGCATCATATCGAAAACAATCGCTTCCGCCGATTTTATTTCGTGAATTAATCCGGCAATCTGACCTATTTCTAATTCGCCTTCGGTTAAATCTCCTTCAAAAATTCCTCTTTTGGCACGCGCTCTTCCTAATAACGCAGCTAAGTCCTCTTTTGTTGGACATTTGGCATATAATTCCTGAATATCATCAAAAAATTTGTTTTTTATCAGGCGCACCGGCGTTAATTCTTTCAGGGTTAATTGCGTTCCTCCTTCTTTAGTATTCAAAATTGCCTGCTTGAAATTTTCATGTGCCGAAGATTCTATCGAAGCCGCAAAACGACTTCCCACCTGAACCCCATCGGCACCTAAAATCATAGCGGCCAGCATTCCGTTTCCATTAGCAATTCCACCAGCTGCAATAATAGGAATTTTTATTTGTTCTTTTACCATCGGAATCAAAGTAAAAGTAGTTGTTTCATCCCGCCCGTTATGCCCTCCGGCCTCAAAACCTTCTGCTACAATAGCATCCACTTCGGCTTCCTGAGCTTTCAGCGCAAATTTACTACTGCTCACCACATGCACAACGGTTATGCCATGTTCTTTTAAATAGGAGGTCCAGGTCATCGGATTTCCGGCAGAAGTAAATACAATCTTCACGCCTTCCTCCACTATGAGCTGCATGATTTCCTGAATATTGGGATACAACATTGGAATATTAACACCAAAAGGTTTCGAAGTCGCTTTTTGACATTTTTGAATATGTTCCCGCAACACTTCCGGATACATGGAACCGGCGCCAATTAAACCCAAACCTCCGGCATTGCTTACGGCGCTGGCTAATTTGTAACCACTGACCCAAACCATTCCCGCCTGAATAATGGGATACTGAATATCAAAAAGTGTTGTGATGCGATTCATAAACTGTTAATTTTTAATCACTTTTCCTTCTTTCGAAAAAAGTTCCGATTGAATTTTATAAAAATAAATACCATTACTCAAAGTTTCTACCGAAAAAGCAGACTCTGTTTCCTTTATCTTTTTTTCAAAAATTTGTTGTCCCAATGCATTAAAAAGCCAAATCGTAGCTGAATTAAAATTAGGCGGAAAATGAATCGAAAACAGATCAGCGGTAGGATTAGGATAAGCAACAAAATATTCAAATTGCTGCTTTCTTACATCGTTTCCATTATTTAGTGCCCAATTAAAATCGGGGATTCCATAACCGTAATTATTATTTGGACTGGCATATAAATTTGATGATTGCAAGACTAAATCTCTAATTTCCTGATTGCTTACATCTGGATAAGCCTGCCACAAACAGGCTAACATTCCGGAGATAATGGGTGCTGAAAAAGAAGTTCCATTGGAATACACTGGATTTCCATTTTCATCCGATACAATTATATTTTGACCTAAAGCCATCACATCCGGTTTTATCCTACCATCACTTGTTGGTCCAATCGAACTAAAAGCTGCTTTTTGCTGATTTGCATGAACAGCTCCTACTGTAATTACCGAAAAAGCATCCGCAGGAGCACTAATATGGGGTTCTGACGTACTTCCTTCATTGCCCGCTGAAACAACAACTAACATTCCGCGACTAAAGGCAATTTCAGCTCCTTTGGAAATAAAAGCGGTTTTACCATCTCTTTCACTATAAGTTAAATTATAAGCCGGATTATCGAAGTCTGAATACCCCAAAGAAGTATTGATAATATCCACACCTAAACTGTCCGCTTTTTCGGCTGCCTCAACCCATAAGGATTCCTCAACCGGATTCTCAGAAGCGGAATCTTCGGTGACAAACAAATAATAAGACGCATCAATAGCGGTCCCAATCAACGCATTCTCCGTATAAGCCGCCATAGTGGACAACACATTCGTTCCATGCGTATCATGCGCATACAAACTATTGTCACGGGCAACAAAATTATAACCTCCCAGAATTTGGTTATTTTCTCTTATTCTTTTAAAAGCAGGAGCACTATCAACTCCTAAAAAACCGGCATCCAAAACGGCTATAATTTTACCAGAACCTTTATAATTTTGCTGGTGCAAATATTGTCCGTTAAGCATTTCTATTTGCGTAGCAAAAGCGGTTGTTGCTAAAATTGATTTCTCTTTCTTTTGTTTATTGGTTTTATTCAAAACAACATTCCCTTCCGAAACTATTTTAGCCGAATTATTTAAAGATTTATCCGCAAAATCTATTTGAGCTACAAAATCATATTGTTGCAAACTATTAATTGCCGTTTGCGAACCTCTTACATGTATCGCATTCATCCATTTGGACTTTGCCATGACTTTTATGTCTGTAACCTTATTCACAATCGCAACAAAATCCTGATTTATGGGAATATCTTTGAAATCCAAAACTATGTTTTGTCTGGTTCTTCTATCTAAAGCCCGTTGCGAGAGCATTTCTAACGGATTATTGCAAAAATAAGATTCATTAGCTTTGCTTTTAAAATACACCCAGGCATCCTGTTGCGAAAAAACAAGAAGCGGGATTAGTACAAAAAACGACAAAGCAATTTTCTTCATAGTTTCGGCAAATAAAAAAAGTGATTAACTCATTTTGAATTAATCACTTAAATATATTGTTTATTTTTTGAAACTACAACTACGAAATTACTCCCGAACCTATTAATTCGTCGTCAAGATACCAGGCTACAAATTGTCCTTCGGTTATAGCCGATTGCGGTTCTTCAAAAGAAACATACAATCCCGACTCGAATTGATGCAAAGTAGCGTCCTGCAAAGGCTGACGGTAACGGATTCTGGCTTTTACTTTCATAATTTCTCCGTCATTCAAAGTCATATCTTCCCGAATCCAGTGTACTTCTGATTGTTCTACAAACAAAGCTTTTCTGAACAATCCCGGATGATGACTACCCATTCCGGTATAAATCACATTCGATTCCACATCAGTTGCAATGACAAACAAAGGTTCCACCGTTCCGCCTACATTCAATCCTTTTCGCTGACCGATAGTAAAATAATGTGCTCCCTGATGTCTTCCTACCATTTTCCCCATCTCCGGAGTATATTCGATCGGACTTGCTTCTAAAGATAAAATTTCTTCATCTGTCAATCCTTTTGGAATTCCAATATTATAAACCGAATTGTCTTTATCAATCTGAACAATTACACCCGCTTTAGGTTGTAATTTTTGTTGTAAAAATTCAGGCAGACGTACTTTCCCAATAAAACATAATCCTTGAGAATCTTTCTTTTCGGCGGTAACCAATTCCATTTCGGCGGCGATTTCGCGCACCTGAGGTTTTGTTAATTCTCCAATTGGGAAAAGTGACTTAGCCAGTTGTTCCTGTGACAATTGACATAAGAAATACGACTGATCTTTGTTGTTATCCACTCCCGAAAGCAATTGATAAACCGTTTCCCCATTTACTTCAGTTTCACTTTTTCGGCAATAATGTCCTGTAGCCACATAATCGGCACCAAGACTCAAAGCGATTTTCATGAAAACATCAAATTTTATCTCGCGATTACAAAGTACATCAGGATTTGGAGTTCTTCCCTTTTCGTATTCGTTGAACATATAATCAACGATTTTTTCTTTGTATTGCTCACTTAAATCAACGGTTTGAAACGGAATTCCTAATTTTTCGGCTACCAACAAAGCGTCATTACTGTCTTCTAACCACGGACATTCGTTTGAAATCGTTACCGAATCATCATGCCAGTTTTTCATAAAAAGACCAATCACTTCATACCCCTGTTGCTGCAACAAATAAGCCGCAACACTCGAATCTACTCCTCCGGAAAGTCCAACTACAACACGTTTCATTCTAAAAATTTGTTTTTTTATGGCTGCAAAGGTACGAAGTTTTTAAACGATTTTATTCATTACTGAATTTCGTGTTTGCGATTCAAAAAATTAGTTCGTTTTTACAGCATTTTTTGTTTTCGGATAACTCATATTCTCTTCCTTAGTCAACTTTCCGTTTTCAAAAAATTGCCAGATGCCCACTTTCTTTCCGTTTAAAAATTTCCCTTTGGAAACAATATTATTATCTACATCACGAAAGATCGCCTCTCCATCGTATTGGTTGTTTTTAAAAGTAGCTTCTTCCAAAACAATTCCTTTTTCAGAATATTTTTTTGAACTTCCGCCTTTTAAATTGTTTTTATAATACGTTTCTTCGGCAATTTTTCCGCTCGGAAAATAAACCGAACGTAAGCCTTCCAATTTTCCGTTTTTGTAATTTTCAATTGTCATAACGGTTGTAGCCGCCTGATGGTAGTATTTCCATTCACCTTCAAACAATTTATTAACGACCTTTCCTTCGCTAACTTTATTTTTTTGCTGATCATAAAAAACCGTGTAAGCCACATTATCATTAGGATTGAAGGTTCGGGTTGCAATTACGGTTCCGGCTTTCGTATCATCATAAAACTTAAACTCGCCAATTTCTTTTCCGTGTGAAAAAGTGCCTTCGTAACGCAATCTTTTAGACTCCGGATAAAAACCTTTCCACAAGCCGTCTTTTTTACCATTGGCATCTACATTGTTGATTGCATTTTGCGAATGAACATTCAACATTGTCAAAAATAAAAATGCCAAACAACAAATATTTTTTATTCTATTCATAAAATTATTTTTATCTGTAAAACGCTTTTTGAAATACAAAAGTATATCAAATTAAAAAATCCCGTTCAGATAATTATCAGAACGGGATTGCTATTTGGAATCAAATTATTTCTTTTTTCTTTGAGCCTTCATCGCTTCCTGTTGCTCCATAGCTTCCTGAAGTCGTTGTTGAAACTTACTTTGTTTCTTTGGCTCTTTTTTCTTGTTCTCCTGAATTTCGGCGTGAATTTTATCACTGTCAATGATGTAATTTTTAATTACTAACATGATTCCGATTGTAATCGTATTTGAAATAAAATAATACAAACTCAATCCTGAGGCGTAACTGTTGAAGAAAAACAACATCATTAATGGCGAAATGTACACCATAATTTTCATCATTTTAGCCATATCCGGCATTCCTTCCTGTTGTGGTGTCGCCATTTGTTGGTCTCCTGTTGTCATTTTCATATAGAAGAAAATAGCAATCGAAGCTAAAATTGGGAACAAACTCACGTGATCTCCATAAGCAGGAATATGGAACGGTAATTTATACACCGAATCAAACGATGACAAATCATCTGCCCATAAGAATCCTTTATGTCTTAATTGAATTAAGGCTGGAAATAACTGGAATAAGGCGTAGAAAACCGGCATTTGCAACAAACCGGGCACACAACCCGCCATAGGATTTACTCCGGCTTTGTTGTAAAGTTTCATCGTTTCCTGTTGTTTTTTCATTGGCTCATCTTTGTATTTTTCACCAATTTCAGTAATCTCCGGACGCAATACTTTCATCTTAGCCTGAGACAGGAACGACTTATAAGTTACCGGCGACATTACTAATTTCACCAAAATAGTAAATAACACAATCGCCCATCCCTGAGAAATAAACATACTTAAAAATCCATAAGCAGGAATAAAAAGATAACGGTTAATCCAACCGAATATCCCCCAACCCAAAGCTACGATGTCTTCTAAATTTCTATCGTAAGATTTTAATAATTTATAATCTGTAGGACCGTAGTACCAGTTCATTTTTTGGTCAATCTCTCCGTTTTTGAAAGCCAATGGCACTACAGTTTTAAACTGTTTCGTAAAAATGGTATCCTTGTCGGTATCATTTACCAAATTATTAGAATACAACTCTACGGTTTTAAACGGCTGTTCTGTCAATAAAATTGACGAGAAAAAATGTTGCTTGTAAGCTACATAAGAAACTTCTTCAACAGTTTCCGTTTTATCGTGTCCCTGACCTAAATAATCCTTCTTACCATCTTCATATTCGAAATACAACTCAGAATAACGATTTTCATAAGAAACACTTTTTTCATTAGCATAGGTTTTAAAATCCCATTCTAATTGCAAAGGTTTATTTGTTTTTAAAATAGTATTCAACCCTTGTGTCTGAATATCAAAATCCAACATATAATCGTCAGCTTTCAAAACATATTTATAAGCTAAATAAGCATTTTCAGAAGCTTTCAATTTCATTGTCAAAATTTGGTCTTCCCCATTTTTTGTCAATGTTGGCTCAAAATACAGTTCTTTAGTATTTAAAGTATGATTATCAGCAGTGGCCAATTGCAAATTAAATTGCGTATTGTTGTCTTTAATCAATTGTACCAATTGACCGGAACCTTTTTTAGAACGTTCAAAATCTTTTAATGTAGCCTCAACGATATAACCACCTTTGTTAGCAATAGTAAGTTTTACTAATTTATTTTCAATAGTAGTAAATTCGTCTTTAGCCGATGGCAAAGTAGCTGAATATGCAAAACTTCCTAAGCTTTTTTGCAATTGGGCTAATTGTAAACTATCATTAACTGTTCCGGAAACGGAGCTGATTTTAGCTGCATTTTCCTGAGTTTTTGAACCTTTAACAACCAACTCTTTTTTGGCTTTTTCTGCCGCAAGTTCTGCATCAGAAGGTTTGTTTTGATACATTATCCAAAGTAATATACCGAAAATCAATATAAAACCAATCAGCGAATTGGGGTCAAACTTTTTTTCTTCCATTTTTAATTTAAATTATTTTTCCAGACGTATTGTCTAAATTATTTAAGATTCCATTTCCAGAAAATCCTTATTTCTTTCTTGCTTTTACAGCTGCTGCCACAAAGTTTACAAAAAGAGGATGCGGATTAGCTACTGTACTTTTGTATTCCGGATGGTATTGCACTCCAATAAAGAACGGATGATCTTCAATTTCTACAATTTCCACCAATCCGGTATCCGGATTAACTCCTGAAGCTTTCAAACCTGCTTTTTCTAATTCAGCCGTGTAAGCACTGTTAAACTCATAACGGTGACGGTGACGCTCAAAAATTGTAGTTTCACCATAAATTTGATAAGCCAAAGTATCCGGTTTGATTTCGCATTTCCAGGCTCCCAAACGCATAGTTCCTCCTTTATCGGTCACATTTTTTTGTTCTTCCATTAAGTTCACAACCGGATGAGGCGTTTGCTCGTTCATTTCGGTAGAATTTGCCTCAGCATAACCTAACACATTTCTGGAATATTCAATAACCGACATTTGCATACCTAAACAAATTCCGAAGAATGGAATTTTGTTTTCACGGGCATAACGCACCGCTGTAATTTTTCCTTCGATACCTCTTTCTCCAAATCCCGGAGCTACCAAAATAGCATCGATATCACTAAATTTATCAGCAACATTTTCGCTGTCAATATATTCAGAGTGGATAGAAACTACGTTTACTTTAGTTTCATTAGCAGCACCTGCATGAATGAAAGCCTCTAAAATAGACTTGTAACAATCCTGCATTTCTACATATTTCCCAATCAAACCGATGTTTACAGTATGTTTTGGACTTTTTAATCTTTTTAAGAAAGTATTCCATGTTTTTAAATCCGGAGCTGCTTTTTTAGGTAAATCTAATTTTTTCAAAGCAACCACATCCAGACCTTCTTCCAACATTAAGTTTGGCACTTCGTAAATAGTTGAAGCGTCGATAGACTGAATAACGGCTTCTCTTTTTACATTACAGAACAAAGCTAATTTTCCTCTTAAATCATTCGAAAGTTCATGTTCTGTTCTACAAACTAAGATGTCAGCTTTGATTCCGCTTTCCATCAAAGTTTTCACAGAGTGTTGTGTAGGTTTTGTTTTTAACTCCCCTGCAGCAGCCAAATAAGGCACTAAAGTAAGGTGAATTACAATTCCGTTATTTTCACCTAATTCCCAAACTAATTGACGAACCGACTCGATATAAGGCAAAGATTCGATATCACCAACAGTTCCTCCAATCTCTGTAATTACGATATCATAATCACCAGATTTTCCAAGAATTTGGATTCTGTCTTTAATTTCATTCGTAATATGAGGTACAACCTGAACCGTTTTCCCCAGAAACTCTCCTCTTCTTTCTTTTTCGATAACTGAAAGATAAATTCTACCGGTTGTTACGTTATTAGCCTGAGAAGTTGGAACATTTAAAAAACGCTCATAGTGACCTAAATCCAAGTCTGTTTCCGCTCCGTCATCAGTTACATAACATTCACCGTGCTCATAAGGGTTCAAAGTTCCCGGATCAACATTAATATAAGGATCAAATTTTTGAATAGTTGTTCGATACCCTCTCGCCTGTAATAATTTTGCTAATGATGCCGCTATAATTCCTTTTCCCAAAGAAGAAGTAACCCCTCCAGTAACAAAAATATATTTTGTTTGATTCATGTTGTTCTAGTTTGTATTGTAGTTGTGTAAAAAACGTGGCAAAAATACGATTATAAATTTAGATTATGCTAATTTGGAAATGAGATAATTTCTAAAATTGACATTTGTCAACTCAAAAAGAAAAACCTCATTAATTTTGCAATTAATGAGGTTTTGGATATCTTTTTTTAATATTTCGTATCAATTCTTCTAATCCGTTTAATTTTAATTCATAAACCAACTGAAGTTGTTGTCCCAACTCTCCTTTTGGAAAGCCTTTATTGTGATACCAAACCACATAATGCTCAGGCAAATCTATCAAAAAACGACCTTCATATTTTCCAAAAGGCATTTGCGTATAAGCCAGTTTTATCAGCTGTTTTTGATAAGCATCCATAAAATTAATTCGCTACTTTTACAGTCAAATCACTGTCATAATACAATATATAAACCCCTTCATTAGCATAACCTTCCCCCTCTTTTTTGTAATACTGAAACTTATTTTCAAACTGCTGCGTAGCCACAGCATTAACCGTTTCTTCAAAAGATTTATTTTGCATCAAACGCATCATCGTATCAAAAGTAACATCAAAACCTCTGGTTGCATAATCACTTGGCGCTATCGAATTTAACTTTCTGAATTTATTTCCAAAAACCAATCCTTCAGGCGATGTATTATCTCTTGTTACCGAAGGATACATCAATTTCAACTTAACCAAATTAGCAAAACTAATTTCATCCGAATCCAAAGTATCATTTGGCTCCAGCATCACTAATTGCACCTGATAAGCAGGCATTGCACTCAGCATCGCCGCAATAGTTGTTTTTATCATCCAGGTATTCGCCGTTTCCATCACCACATAATTCATCACATTAGGAAGCAACATCGCTTTCAAAGCTTCCGCAGAAACTGTTCCGTTAGCATTCAATGGAACTAACCGCACGTCTTTTTGATTTTGATTCAAATACTGAATAACCGAAGTTTTCTTTTTATCCACAACCGCAACTACATTTCCTCTTTTAGCCCTCATAAAATCAAACATTTTAGCTCTCAACACATCATTCGAAGGAACCGTCTGATATAAATTTGCTATTGGATTTCCGGCATCTTTAGACAAAGGCGAAATCACCGGAACATTATTTGCCGCTAACAAACGGGCAGTTGCCTCGGCATTATTTTGATAAAAAGGTCCAATAACCGCATCTGCTGTTTGCAAATTATTCGCACTTACTATCGAAGCGACACTGGAACCGTATTTTGTTTCCTCCGAATCATAAATACTTACATCAATTGGCAATCCCATGGTTTTAGCCGAATCAATCGCCATCAAAGCTCCGGCATAAAAATCCAGAGTCATATTTAAAAATTTATCTTTTTTCAAACGTGCTGCAACTGAATTCACCGTATCTCCCTGCACTCTGGAGATATTAAACGGCAACAACAAAGCTATTTTTTTTCGTCCTGAAAAATTAGTTTTCGGAGTTAAATCATCATACACTTTTGTATCCGAAACACTTGAAAAAGCAGTATTCGAAGGCACTTTTATATTCATTCCAATTTCAACTCCATTTTTCAATTCAGGATTTAAAGCCAACAATTCCTCCTGAGTCATTCCTGCCATTTTAGACAAGCTGTACAAAGTTTCCTTTGGTTTTATTTCGTAGTTTTTATACGGCGAATTTGTGAAAGCATTATTAGAAGTAATTTCTTTATCCTTAACCGGATTCCCTTTGATTAACAAATGATAGCCAATTGGCAAATTAGAAACAATTTCCGGATTTTTCTTTTCTAATTCCGCAATCGTAATTCCGTACTGTTTTGCAATAGAATATTTAGTTTCCTTAGGCTGCACATCGTGATAAATTAATTTTTCAGCAGACTTCACCGCATTTTTAGAAGGAATCACCAAAACTTGCCCAATTTGCAAACCGTCTTTTTCTAAAAAAAGATTGGCTTTTTTCAAATCAGCATCCGAAACATTGTATTTTTTTTCAATGCCAAATAACGTTTCTTTTGGTAAAACTTTATGCGTAATTCCGCCAGAATTAACAATATTCCCAACTGTAGATTTAGACGGAATCAAAAGCACCGTTCTCGGTTTTAACTTATCCTTAGCATCAGGATTAAGTTTGTAAATATCATAAGGCGTCACCTGATACTTTTTAGCTATTTCAGTAATAGTTTCTCCTCTTTCAACCTTGTGTGTTATCGTTTCCTGCGAAAACACATTTTGAGCAAACAACAAAAGCAAAAACCAAATGGAAAAAAAATACTTCATTCTATCGATTAATTAAAATTACTAGACTTAAAAAGAAAACGGTACCAAATTTTATTCTAAATCTGATACCGTTTTTATACTATTAGAAATACCCTTTAAGGTGTTTCTATTATTCCCACTCGATTGTTGCCGGTGGTTTTGAACTAATATCATACACTACTCTGTTCACTCCTCTTACCTTATTGATAATATCATTAGATACTTTCATCAAGAAATCATAAGGCAAATGAACCCAGTCAGCAGTCATACCATCGGTAGATTCTACAGCACGCAACGCTACTACTTTTTCATAAGTACGCTCGTCACCCATCACACCAACACTATTTACCGGAAGCAAGATTGCTCCAGCCTGCCAAACTTTATCATATAATCCCCAAGATTTTAATCCTTCGATAAATACAGAATCAACCTCTTGCAAAATCCTAACTTTCTCCGGAGTAATATCTCCTAAAATACGAATTGACAATCCAGGTCCTGGAAAAGGATGTCTTCCTAATAATTCAGGATCAATTCCTAAACTTGCTCCTACTCTACGCACCTCATCTTTAAAAAGCATACG
>LLBY010013840.1_pt1 | contig 14812 bp, 16 predicted proteins | sample 1489401 | NCBI WGS metagenome assembly LLBY01 (sample SAMN04092656, study PRJNA295927) | soil metagenome | biome: Soil prokaryotic community; feature: Bulk soil; isolation source: soil from tomato rhizosphere | host: tomato cultivar Hawaii 7996 | place: South Korea | collected 2011-11-01 | reverse complement strand
CTCCACCGGCGGGCGTGACGCCGATTATTACGGCCCCCTCTTTCTCTTTGCGGTGGCCCTTCCATTCTTCGTGGTGTATCTACGCTCCAGAGAGAACTGGTGGGCGATCATACCGGCCGGCGCGGTGACCACGATCGCCCTGATCGCGGCCCTCGCCATCGCTGGTGTCATTCGAGATGAGGACCAGGATGGATATGGCAATGCTCTGCTCATGAGCGGACTTGCTGTTACGTTTGCCGTCGTCTGGCTGCGACATGCAAGACCGTGGGCAAAAGTCCTAACGATTGCTCTGGCCCTCGCAGCGGTTGCTTCGCTCTTCTTCGCCGCCTACTCGCAGATCCTCTGGCCGGTGGTAATCATTCTGGCGGGCATTTATTTGTTCTTCACCGCTCTGCGCCCCCGGACCATCTAATCTGTCGGCTTTTGCATACTATCCATTCGGATGGTGAAGACTCTCCTATCGACAGGGGAGTCTTCTTGATTTGCTCCCTATACTCGGTCTTGACCAATCTCACAGGAGATCCAATTTGCAGGTCTGGCTCCTGTGAACACAATTCACAATGCGAAAATGATAAAGGAAGAAACGTCATGAAACCATCCATGCGTAATTACCAGTCTGAAGAGGACTACTGGTGCATCCGCGAATTCCTGCGTGAGGTCTCCCTGCTAAATGACCGGCATGATTTTGCCTGGTCCCTTTTGCGCTGGGATTACTGGCGCTGGCATGTCAACGAAAACATTTTTCATTGCAAGCTGGAGGATGTGGTGACGCTCTGGGAGGCAGAGGGGCGGATCGCGGCGATGCTCAACCCTGATAGCCCGGGAGAAGCATTTTTCCAGGTGCATCCCGCGCATCATGGCTCCGAACTGCTGTCTGAGATGTTAGATGTTGCGGAACAAAAACTTGCCACGCAGAAACAGGAAGGCAGGAAGGAATTAATCGCATGGGTCAATGAGAAAGATGGCTTGCACACGGCAATTTTGTCACGGCGTGGCTACGTACGCTCCCGGTTTGCGGCCGAGCATATGCGGCGCCGGTCCATTTCGACTACGCTCAATGCGGCGCTTTTCCAGCCGATACCCGATTGCCCTCCTCCGGCAGGGTACACTGTCCGCGCGCTGGGGGACGAGAGCGAATTACCGGCGCGCAGCTGGCTTTCCTGGAAGGCTTTTCATCCGGAGGAGAGGGACGAGAAGTACCAGGGCTGGGAATGGTATAGAAACATTCAGCGCGTGCCTCTTTACCGCCGCGATCTGGATATCGTCGCGGTCGCGCCGGATGGGGAGCTGGCTGCTTTTTGCACGGTCTGGTTCGACGATGTCACGCGCAGCGCGGTCTTCGAGCCCGTAGGCACACATCCGGACCAGCAGAAGCGCGGCCTCGGAAAAGCAGTGATGCATGAAGGCTTGCGCCGCGCCAGACGTCTCGGCGCAACGCTGGCGACAGTCAGCTCGTATTCAAAGGGCGCTCATGCCCTGTATGAGTCGATGGGCTTTACCGATGTCGATATCCTGGAGCCGTGGATCAGAGAGTGGTGATCCCCAAACGTGAATTTGCAGGAGAACTATGCTAAACGCGAGTAATTTGCACCTGGAAACAGTACGCCTCATCCTGCGTCCCATGCGCGAATCAGACTTCGACGCGCTGTATTTGATCTTTACCGACCCGAACGTGATGGCCGCGTTTGATCACGATCCCTTCTCGCACGAGCAGATGCAGCGCTGGCTGAACCGGAACCTCGATCACCAGAATGAGTTTGGCTACGGATTGTTTTCTGTCATCCTGAAAGAGACCGGTGAGCTGATCGGCGATTGCGGATTGGAACAGATGGACGATATGAACGCCGCCGAGCTCGGCTATGACTTCCGCAGCGACGTCTGGAATCGCGGGTACGCGACCGAAGCCGCGATTGCCGTACGCGACTATGCCTTCGACGAGCTACGACTGCCGCAGTTGATCAGTCTCATTCGCGCCGGAAACCTGGCCTCCAAACGTGTCGCGGAAAAGGTGGGCATGAGCCTGGCGGAAGAATTCACGCGTTATGGCATCCGATATTGGAAATATGCGATGAGCAACAAGAATATCTGACAGCACTACAAAAATCTCTCCTATCCATTCGGATAGTGAAAACTCTCCCAGAGTTGGGGGAGTTTTTTCTTCCTCGAAACTATGATGTAAATGGCAAATTTTCGATTGAGGAGATCAGTATGAAAAAGATTCTCAAGATTGTGGGCACACTGGCCGGGATCGGCATCGTCTTAGTGGCTGGGATGTTTATCTCCCTCCCATGGATGGACCGTTGGGGCGCGACAGCGGCGGAGGTCGCCGCATCGTTTACAGGAGATGAACTGGTCCCGTCACAGCGCATTACCTACACCCGAGCGATCTCGATCGACGCCAGACCGGAAGAGATCTACCCGTGGATCGTACAGCTTGGGGCGGAGCGCGGCGGCATGTACAGTTATGAGTGGTTCGAGACGAACATTTTGCGCTGTGAGCTGATCAATGCAGACCGCATCCATCCGGAATGGCAAGACCTCAAAGTGGGTGACCCCGTCAAGATGTGCCCGGGAACCTCCGGGCCGCCTCCTTACGAAGTGGCGATCCTCGAGCCGGGTCATGCTATGGTGTTGGGGCACAGGGAGGATGGCGCATGGATCGAGGTCTGGCAATTTATCCTCGTCCCCCGGCCTGATGATTCGACCCGCCTGATCCTGCGCTCGCGCGATGCCTCCCAGGGCTGGCTCTGGGATGTGATTCGGCCCGGTGTATTTATTATGACCCGGGGTATGCTCCTGGGAATCAAAGAACGCTCGGAAGCGATGGCGCCGGCACTCGCAGTCGAGCCGGCGACTCCTACACCCGAGATTTTCAGCGCACTGGCCCCTTCTCCGACCCCGTCAGATAGCACCCTTCCCTTAACCTGCCAGGTCACTGACCTGGGTGTCTATGTCAATCAGGAGCGGGGCTACTGTTTTGCCTATCCAGGGACATTTACACTGGATGAAAGCCGAGCCGCAGAGGGAATCATTGCCCTGTATGGACCTGACCTGGAGATTAGCGCGAACCCTGTGCATGTCAGCCTGGAGATTACCACGCAGGTGGTACCCACGAAAAGCGGACTGACCCCGCTTGTCGATGCGTACAGGATGTCGTTCGGAGATAGCCCTGTACCTATCGGGCGCGACACCGGTATGCTGGGCGGGGAACCTGCCGAAACGTTAGATCCTGTTCCGGGATTGTTGAGTTCCCGGGTCACGATGGCTCTCCACGAAAATATCCTCTTTACCCTGAGATTCCACCCCTCTGATCTCGATATCGCCAGGCCCGACCTGGAAGCGCTCACACAAACCGTGACCGGTTCCTTCGCCTTTTTGCCTCTCACGACGCAGCCTGTTTCCCAAGTCCAAACGATAAGCTGGTACGAGTTTGGACAGAACATTTCCCTATCTTACGATTCGAGTCTCGCTCCCTGGGTAGACGCGCGAACCATACCCGCTGTCCCGGTCAACGATCAGAGTCTATTTGCCGAGGCCCAACCCGCTTACGCACAGATCCGATTTCTGGGGTTCCAGGGTGGGAGGCCTTATGACCTGCCTCTGTTGCCAATCGACAACCGGATGGCGCAGGTCAGAGTCTTTCAAACGGCAGATTTCCCCGGCTTTGGGGATGACAGCCCGGAAGGCTTTGTCCACCAGCTTCAGGCTCTGAAAGATTTGCTCCAGACAGGACTGGATTTTACGCGCTGCACCACGCCTCACCCCGATGAGCTTGCTCTGCCATTCCTCCCCTGGATCAACATGAAGCAAACCTTCTGTGCTCAACCTCAGATCCTCGAGTTTCAGAACGGCAAAGGCATTCGTTACATCAGCTACTATTCGCAGGGACCCAATCCTGTGCTGGATGGTCAGGTGTTCTATACCTTCCAGGGTCTTACGGAGGATGGAGAATTCTATGTTGCGTCGTTCTTCCCGGTCCGGACAGGTGTCTTTCCCACAGAGGCGCCCGCCTGTCCGCGCTGCGGTGAACCTGACTACGATCCATTTGCAGAATGGGCGACCATTCTCACGGAGCAACTGGTTGTATTGAATGCCCAGCCCGGAGATCATTTCGCGCCGTCGCTGAACGTGCTCGACGATCTGATCCAATCCATTCATATCAGCAAATAGCTTCTTGCATAGTAAACACCCATGCGTCATCTGCTCCTTCTCCTTGCCATGCTTGTCGTCCTCGCATCCCAAACCGGAACGTTGTCTGTAGAAGCAGAATCCATTTCGACAACCAAAAGGGAAACGCTTGCGTTGGATACGGAAGCATTGGATATGTATATCACCGGGCAAATGGCAAAACACGGGATCAAAGGGATCGCCTTAGCTGTTACCTCGAAAACAGAGATCCTCTATCTAAAAGGCTACGGGACGGCGGGAGGTGGTCGCCCAATGACGCCACAAACACCGACGTACATCGGCTCACAAAGCAAGTCCATCACCGGGCTGGCGCTCGCCCAATTGATCGAGATAGGCAAGATTCAGCCGAATGAACCTGTGCAGACGTATCTTCCCTGGTTCCGTGTGGCCGACGAGGAAGCCTCGCAGAAGATCACAGTACACCATCTCCTTCACCACATGAGCGGACTCTCTGAGTCAGGTTTCTTTTCCATTCTTCCGGAGGATGCTACCAAGGAAGAGGCGGTTCACGCTCTGGATTCCGCCAGACTGACAGCGCCAGTAGGTGTGAAGTTTCAGTATTTCAATCTTGGCTATGTCGTCCTGACGCTGATTATCGAAAAGGTCAGCGGTCAATCCTATGAAGACTATATTCAACAAAACATTTTTATCCCACTCCAAATGACCCGTACATATACCGACCCGTCGTCGGCGCGCGAGAATGGCTTATCGCAGGGATATAGCCGTTTCTTCGGGTTTGCCATCCCGCAACGGCAACCTCATCGTGCGTATGAGATCGGTGAAGGCTTTATCATGTCGACCGCGGAGGACATGGCGTACTATGCCATGGCCATGGACAACGCGGGAGTCTACAAAGGGCAACCATTGTTGTCCCTTCATGGGATGGACATGCTTTTTACTCCTGTGCGGGGATATGGCATGGGCTGGTTCGTGGAAAACGGACATGTCTTCCATGGCGGCGCGAACGAAACGTTCAAGACCTTTGTAGATATCTATCCACTCCGAGATATGAGCATCATACTCCTGATCAACCAGGGCTACATGTTGGATCACTTGATCTCAGCACCACAGGTTTTCCACGGGGTAGAAGCAATCGTACTGAGGCGGGTGGTTCCTCCGGTTGCGGAAGGCTGGTCTGTGAGAACGATGGGCCGGGGCCTGTTGATCTTTGTCCTGCTCCTGAGCGTGTTCCAGATGCATAACCTGCTCTCCTTGCGCGGCTGGCGCGAGCGCGCCCGGGGCTGGTCATTCACCAGGAGGACCTGGGATATGGTAATCAGTTTCTTGATCCCCACCGCGATCCTACTTTTTGTGTTTGGTCAGGTCAAGACGTATATGGGATACAGGTTCAACTTTACGTATCAAATGATCACAATGTTCCGTACATTGCCCGATATTACGGTCCTGATGATCGTCGGTTCGCTGCCCGACTATGTACAGGGATTCATCAAGCTGTACTGGGTGTTTGAGGGCAGGATCAGGAGGACAAGGTCGATCCCAGTCCTGGAGGACAAAACATGGCAACAAACCTGATTGACCGGAAACGCATTTTCGTTTTCATCGTGTTTGCATTTGGCATCGCCTGGCTCGTGGCGCTGGCGATCTATCTGACCGGCGGTCCGGCGGGGAGTCCGTTTATCCTTCTGCTTCTCGCTGTGGGTTATATGGGCGCGCCCGCGTTTGCGCATATTCTCACGCGGCTTGTAACACGAGAAGGATGGCAGCATCTCTATTTGCGACCAAAGTTTCGCCAGAGCTGGCGCTACTGGCTCCTGAGCTGGATCGCGCCTGCCCTGTTCACATTTGCAGGCATGGCCGTGTTCTTTGCGTTATTCCCGCAGTTCTATGACCCCTCTCTGTCGGCGGTTCGCACTTTGATGGAGAATTCTGCCGGGGGAACCGGTCAGCCAGTCCCGACAATGAGTCCCTGGTTCGTGATCATCTCGCAAACGATCACGGCTCTGCTCATCGCGCCGATCTTGAATGCCATTCCCATTCTGGGCGAGGAATTTGGCTGGCGCGCTTATCTGCAGCCCAAGTTATTGCCGCTCGGCGAGCGAACGACCATGGTCTGGATGGGGTTGATCTGGGGATTGTGGCATGCGCCGCTCATCGCCATGGGCCACAACTATGGTCTAGAGTATCCGGGCGCGCCCTGGCTTGGGATCCTCGCCATGACCTGGTTCACATTCGTGTTCGGGACGTTCATCGGCTGGGCCACGCTGCGCGCAGGGAGTGTGTGGCCGGCAGTCATCGGACACGGTGCGCTGAATGGCATCGCTGGCATTGCATTGTTTTTCATTCAGGGAAATCCAAGTCTGGTGCTGGGTCCTTCCATGGTGGGATTCATCGGCTCCCTGCCAGTTGCCCTGGTTGCGCTTTTAATCCTGCTGAACCGTAACGCCCTGAAACGGCAGTCTGTCGATTCCCGGCCTCACGTGGAAGGTCTGGTCACCGGCAACAATACATGACCTGTTAGAGAGAATAGATCACAAGGAGTTTGAGATGAATACAAAAACAGAAGGCACGATCATGATCCTCGCTGCGCTGCTGGTCCTTTTCAGCGCCATGCTGGACCCGCGCGTGTCTGTTGCAATTTCTATGGTTGCGCTCGTGGGACTTGGAATCTACCGTCTTATGCATACAAACCGGTAGGCTGACCTTGACTCACATCCTTATGATTTGCTTGCGCCAGTTGCTGTCTGACGGAATTCACCTGGAGGCAGTATGAAACACTTCCATCTTTGTTTATTCGCTCTGTCTGTATGGATTTTCACTGCCTGCGCGCCAGCTGCCCCGACAATTACGCCATCGGTTTCACCGGTTCTGGATACGCCTACCCCGGCGCCCGTCCTTCCCACGCCGACGGTGCAAGCCTATCAATCCATCAATACAATCAAGATCCCTGCCCCTGCGCTGGCAGACAACCTGGTCGGCCAATCCACAGAACGGACCATCCAGGTCTATTTGCCGCCATCCTATAAGGACTCCGAAAAACGATATCCGGTGGTTTATTATCTACCTGGCTTCGGCGACACCAGCATGTTCGGGATCGCGCTGCCGGGAAGTGTAGATGCCCTCATCGAAAGCGGGCAGGTGAACGAGATGATCCTGGTGGTTGCCAGCGGCGCCAGCAAACTGGGCGGGAGCTTTTACGTCAACTCACCGGTGACCGGAAACTGGGAGGACTACATTGTCGAAGATGTGGTCCGTTATGTGGATGAGCATTTCCGCACCCTCGCGCAGGCGGAGTCGCGCGGGATCACGGGTCACTCCATGGGCGGGTTTGGCGCGCTGAACATCGCTATGCACCGACCGGATGTATTCGGCGCCGTCTATAGCATGAGCCCCGGTTTGTTCGATGAGAACGGATTGTCCGAGTCGCAGATGTTCGCTCGTGAGACGTTAATTACGAGCTTCTTTGTATATGAAGCCAGGCTTGCCAGCCTGTCGGTCGAGGAAGCGACGAAGAAAATGCTGTCCTCCCCGGATCAGTTCACGCTCGCCTACGGGTTCGCCTTCGCCCCGAATCCCGATCGCCATCCCCCCTACTTCGATTATCCCTACCTGGATCTGGAAGGAGAGGTGGTGCAGGATGAGATAATCTGGGAAAAATGGGAGAGCGGCTTCGGCGGCATCGCGGATGAGGCTGTGCTCTACAAGGAAAATTGGCTCAAACTCAAAGGCATTGTCGTGGACTACGGTACTTTGGATGAGTATGGCTGGATCCCAAAAGGCTGCGTCTATTTTGGAGAGCAGCTTTCCGCGGCGGGCATTCCTGTCACCGTGGAGGGCTATGACGGCACGCACCAGAATAAATTGGGCGAGAGGATCAGCGTGCACATGCTGCCATTCTTCTCCACATTGCTGACGCTCGAATGAAGTCGCTGCGCTCAGGAAGCTCCTCGAGGGAGCCGGGCTTCGTAGCCACCTATCCACACGGATAGTGAAAGACTCCTCTTGTGACAGGGGAGTCTTTTGTTTCGCCGATGTATCCTGAGAACAGAAAGAGATTGCAAAGGAGATATGATATGAAATCTCTATCTTGGCTGCATTATGTTTGGAAACTGCCGCTCTGTGGGCTTCTCTTCTTTTTCGGCTCTATACCCGGCTCCATGCTTGCATCCTGGATGGGTTTGCCGATGCCAGAGATCCCTCTGGGAGCAGATCCGGCGATCCTAGCCCGATATTTCCTCCTGACAAGCCTGATCCTGGCTGCAGGGTTGTCCGCGGTCTCGCGTGGTCTTTCCGTGGGGTTGCTTTCACGGTGGTTGATCCTATCTTTCTTCACCTGGATTGCTTATGGCGTAAATAATTACTTCGAAGCGGCGATTTTTACCAACATGGCGGCAGCCTCACTGTATACAGTCGTACTCTATCTCCCTGCCTCTTTACTGTGTGGTGCGGCCGTAGCGTGGTTGTTCCCGCCAGGCATTGAAGGACCGGGTTTCTTCGCTCAGGCGCGAGCTGTCTTCGCTACCCAAACACTGAATAGCTGGTCATGGCGTTTACTGGCTGCGTTCCTGGCATTCCCTTTGGTCTATTTCTTTTTTGGAAGACTGATCGCGCCGATTGTGCTTCCATATTACCTGCAGGGCACAGACCAGCTCAATCTACCGGGCTGGGATCAAATCCTGCCCGTGCTGGCTGTACGAAGCCTGCTATTCCTCTTGATATGTCTGCCGATCGTGATCACCTGGAACCGCTCAACTCTCCGCCTGTTCCTGACTCTGGGGCTAACCCTTTTCCTTCTTGTAGGTGGACTCAGCATGTTATATGCCTACTGGCTGGCGCCCGTGCTCCGGGTGACCCATACCTTGGAAATTTTCGCCGGCGAGATGGTTTATACGGGTGCATTGATCATCCTGCTGAGCAAGAATCTCAAGCAGCCTGAGACCAAGCAGATTCCTGTTCCTGTGCAGTAGTAAACTGAGGCTGTTTGTGTGACTGCGAATGGTGCTGTCCATTCGGAAACACTATCCACTCGGCTAGTCAAGACTCTCCTAAAAGCTGGGGAGTCTTTTGTAGAACACCCGTAAAATCAGCCTGCCATGCAAACTAAGACCCCCTCTTCCTATATTCCATTCACCTTTCTACTATTGTTTATCTTTTTATTCGTCTTTTTCCTCTACACCTTTCTGCACGAGGCAGGACATGCCCTCGCAGGCCTGATCTTCGGACAAACTCTCACGGAATTCGACGTGAGCTTCTGGGATTTCAGCGCCCATGTGGGGATGGCCGGTGGAGCATTGACGGCATCTCAGCTTGCGGTGCAGGCGGTTGCAGGCGTAAGCCTGCCACTGCTGGTTTGGGCGATCTTTATCCGTTTTGCTCCGCGAAAAGCGAGTTTCGCTCTGGAAGCACTTAAGTGGATTTCTTCGATGGCTGTTCTGAATACATTGCTGGCATGGATTGTCATCCCCGTTTTATATGTCTTTGAAAACGCGCCGCCGTCGGATGACGTGACCCATTTTCTGCGTTACAGCCAGATGGTACCTCTGCTCCTGACGTTTCTTGCGTTGGTGGTATACATCGGCGGGTGGGTATATTTTTTATCAAGGACAGAGGAATGGCGGAATGGGTTTCTTTTGTTCCGCAGAATCGATTCGCAGGCAATGACTCGAGGGTTACGGGCGATTATCCCGGTGATGATGGGTATTCTGGTATTCGGCGTGAGCTCTACCTTCCTGTTGAATTATGTGGCCGCCAACAATTCGCTCCATACTTTTTCCCCACCCCGGGATTTCGCGGTTGTGGCAGAGATCGATCTTTCCAGACAAGCCTATTCTGCTGAGCCCCTTGCAGAGTTCACGTTGGACGAACCTGCTTATGTTGGCGTATTTATTGCAGTTCGTAATGTCAACACGACCTACTTCGATCTCAGCGTCGTTGGGCCGGATGGATATCTCTCTGTGGTTATGCATGGTGAAGGCTATCGCAGCGATCGAGATGGCAGGCTGTGGGAAGAACTCTTAAGACCCGGTACGTACCAGCTGGTGCTCACATCGAATCCAAGCCCGGGAACGGCTGCCATATTTTTGAAAACCGACTAACAAAAATCAAAAGGAAAATCATGCAGACAAGCACATCCAGTTCCACCTCAATCACACGATCGAATGTCGTCAGGACGAATGCCTACCCATGGCTGATGCTGGTATCGCGTTCCATCCTGTTTCTTTCCTTCCAGCTATGTATCGCTCTGGTACTGGCCCTGGCAGGCACCGCATCGGCATGGCATGAATCGGCACGCTGGTGGACGTTCATGGCCTTTCTGGCCAACTTCGCCTCCATCTATTTGCTGATGCGTGTATACAATCTGGAGGGAAAGCGGTATTTAGATGCGATCCGATTCTCACGCAGGACGATCAAAACAGACCTGATCTGGTTCTTCCTTTCCAGCCTGGTCGGGATGCCGATCGCCGCCCTACCTATGAACATCCTCGGCGCTGCGATCTTCGGCGACCCAATGATCCCCACGTATATGCTGTTCCGTTCGATTCCCACGTGGGCTTTCGTACTCAGTTTTCTATTCCCTTTTACGATCGCATTTGCAGAATTACCCACCTATTTTGGGTATGTCATGCCGCGGCTCGGCACGCAACTAAAGAATGGCTGGCTAGGCTGGTTGGTCGCCTCCCTTGCTCTTGCAGCGCAACATATGTTCCTACCGATGATCCTGGATGGCGGCTTTCTGGCCTGGCGGCTTTTGATGTACCTGCCCTTTGCGCTCTTTGCGGGATTGATGATCAAACTCCGCCCAACACTCCTGCCATATTACATGATCGTACACGCTCTGATCGATATCTCAGCCGTCTCCGTATACCTGATGCTCTAGCTCTTTTCTTCCTCCTGCGGCCCGTTCAGGGCTGGCCATCGATCGTACCGGCTGCCCTGGGTGGTGCCCATTTAAGCGTTATCCCCGCAGGGGATGCTGCTCGAAGAAATCCCAGATGGTTTGACCAAAGTTAATAAGATCATGGGTCCAGTCATGGCCAAGGTCTACGATCGTGTATAGCACCACGTCTGCGCCGTCGCGGCAGTTGCTCCACTTCTTCTCTCCGATCAAGACATTATGCGGGATCTCCACCGGTTCAGGATCGCATCCGTTCCGCTCTGCCCAGGCGGAGGCCCACGCCGGGATTCCTTCGTAGGGAATGATGGTATCTGCAGTTCCATGGATGGCAAACACGGGGACAGGACGGGCTGGCGAGCAATTCCTGGAGGATTGATACGCGCCGGATATCGTCCCGATGGCGGCGATGCGGTCTGCCAGCTCACAGGCCAGCCGGTCGACCATGCCGCCTCCGTTCGAGTGTCCGCTGGCGTAGATGCGGTTCGGGTCCACGCGGCAGCGCATTTGCAGGTGGTCGATCAGGTCGCTCACGAACTGCACATCTCGAGAACCTGGCGAAGGATTCCAGACCTCATCGATCCCCTCCGGGTATACGATCAGAAAGCCTTCGCGGTCGGCCATGCTCGAGAACCGGCTGTAGCCCGCAAAGCGTTCCGCGCCGATTCCTGCGCCGTGAAAGACCAGTACCAAAGCCGACGGCTCTTCCGGGTTATAGGTCGCCGGGACGTGCAACAGATATCGGCGAGGCTGCCCACCCGATTCGATTTGGTCAAGGTAATCTCCGCGGGAACAATCCTCCGTCACGCCAAGAGAAGGTGTCGCCGTCGAAGCAGACTCCACTGTTCCCTCCCCTGTGATTGCAGCGGTGACGTCTGTAGGTATAGTTGAAGGCGGCGTTACTACAGAGTCTTCCGCTGTACAGGCTGCCAGGAAAATGCAGACAAGTAAGATAGTTCGCCGGCGCATTCTTAAAAGCAATTTATTCCGCGAGTCCTTCCTCTGCTAGGTTGATCAACGCTTCACGCTCCGGAGCGATATTCTCACTCAGCCGCGCCGCTGCGATGACCGACGTCCAGCGTCTCACCTCATTTGTTGTATCCTGACGAAATGCACGATAGCGCCCGAGATAGGTGCGATGATAGAGCTGGATCGCGGCCCGAATGAGCGGGTTGACTTGCCTCCCCGCGGCTTTTGCCCCGATGCTCAGGATCAGGCTGGTGCGCGCCACATCTGCCCAGGGACTGCCGGAACAGGCCGTTATCCAGTCAATGGCCACCGGCCCGTGTTTCGTGAGGAGCACATTCCCGGGATGAAAATCGCCGTGACATAGGTTCTGCCCATCAGGCAGTTGCTCCAGCATGGCTAGGGCTTTCTGACGCAGCTTGTCGGGGAGCTGTGACGCTTCGCCTATATCGTAACGCAGACGGTCTTTGTACGAAGGTAAACCCGTAATCAATTTCTCATGGATCCTGGCGTGCAGTTCGCCCAGCGACCGGGCATACTGCCATAACATCCACGGACGCGCGTTCATATCCTCCAGCATGGAAATCCCCTCAAGCCGTTCGTACATGAGCCCGCGCCGGCCGTCCACTTCCACGATCTCACCGGCTTCCGGCGAAGGGACGCCGGCCTCGTAAACGGCCCGCGCGATCCGCGCTTCATAATCCACCCAGTCCGGCGGGCACCACTCGCGATAGAGCTTCAGCACATGCCGGTCATCCCAGGCATAGATTTCGGCGGTGCGGCCCTGCGCAACGGGTGGAGAGGAGATCTGTTTGGACATTCTCACCAATCCTTTGCCAGCCACTTGAGGTACCTCTCAAAGTTCGGAATCCAGTATGTGAAATGATGCGCGCCCTGGTCGACGTAGAGCTGGTTTTCCACACCCGCCTCGTCGAGTATGGACTTCATGACACGGGCGCGCTCGAGCATAAACGGATCGGCTTCTCCGCTGTTCATAAAGACGCGCGTCCGGTTGACGTCGTTCATACCATCCAGCCATGTTCTGATCTGGGGCTCCTCGCCGGAGATGGCCCCCGCGCCGAAAATGCCCGCACTGGAAAATGCATCCGGGTAGTGGAAGGCCAGCCGATAGGCGGCAATGCCTCCCAGAGAGCCGCCTGCTACTGCGCGGTAACGGCGGTCCGCTGCGATGGGATATTGGCCTTCCACAAAGGGGATCAGCTCCTTGTAAATCGTCTCGGCTTGCGGATCGGAGTCGGTGTTCTCGGTGATGACGACGATCAGCGGAGCAATGTCTTCTTTCAGGATGAGCCGGTCCAGTTCCTCGGCCAGGCCGGCCACCAGCCAGCTATCCCGCGAGCCGAAGCGTCCGGGAACGAGATACAGCACGGGGTAGCGGGCTTTTCCCTCTGAAGAAAAACAAGGCGGCAGATATACTCCGTACCTATATGGATAGCCGCGAGCCGGCTCCGCAAGTTCTGCCCTGACGACCTCTCCAGGAGTCGTGCAGCCCGCGGGCAGGATGGCAAGAGGCATTTGTGCGGGTAGCGAGGCACAGCCGGACAAGAATATTAGGAAGATCAGTGCAAATCTCAGGCGGTATGGTTTACAAAATTCCAAAGCTTTCTTCATCCAGCCATTGTAAACTTATTTCCATTCTTTGCAGACGGTGGCGTGCCATCTCTTGCGCGCGGGGGATGGTGAAGCGACCCTGGATGCCATAACGGCGCGAGAGGATGCGCTTGTAGCAGGTCTCTACATTCCTAGGGCCGCGTGCAAAATCACGCGCGATGCCAATTATGCCAAGGAATTCAAGCATGTCCGCTTCGCGCAATAAGAGGGCTTCATTCGATTGTGTCGGGCGTGGGTCGCGGTAATCGTGCAGCTCGATCGTTTCGAGCAGGACCGTTTTTTGTGCTGGCGTCAAATCCAGGCCGGGCAGGATCTCTGCCTCGACGATCTGGCGTGAACGAACGGCATGTTCCACATCCTTTTGCAGATATTTGGGAAATGCACCCCAATCATGCAGGTGGGCGGCCAATTCCATAATCTGGAAATCGTAGGGAAGGTCTGTCCCGATCTGCTTAATGAGTTCTAGCAGTCGCCCGGCGTGGGCAACTGCCCAGTTCGCGCCAATCTCATGAGTCATCTGAACAATATTTTCCAGTGTAAGTTTCTCTTTGATCATGATCTTTTCCTTTCTGTGTTCATCTGGTTCCTTCGAAGAGGATCGCCTCGCCGCCGAGAACGCGCTGCTCTACTGTAACTGCTAATCGATCGCAAAGGTTTGCTCGTTGGTTTCATGTTAATTCCAGGCACGAAAAAACTCCCCTGTCACCAGGGGAGTTTGGCCCTGGCCAAAAGTACAGCTTTTGCTCCTCCCATCAGGCGGAGATGACGCAGAAGATTTATAATGCGGCTGTTACTCCGACAGTTGAAATCCTTAAAGAGGAACGCGTATGAGATCAGAAACGATCACGCAGAGAGACGATTTGATTGTCAGACGGCATATCTTGCAGCCCGGCGAGGCCTTACCCTGGCACACAGACGGCTGTCACCGGTTTACCGTCGTGGTCAGTGGCGAGGCAATACGGATCGAGTATCGAGACTCCGGTGAGGTCGAGACGTTTCCGGTACACGCCGGTCTGGCCGATTGGGACGTGCCGGAGCCGAGAGTACATCGCGGCGTCAATGCCGGGAATGTCCCTTATGAAGAAGTGATCGTCTTTTTTATCGATCGGCCGGGTATGGAACCGCAGCCCGAAGCGGAATAGCACAAACGGAGAGAAGATGGACTCAACTCACGAG
>LLBY010009164.1_pt2 | contig 14812 bp, 14 predicted proteins | sample 1489401 | NCBI WGS metagenome assembly LLBY01 (sample SAMN04092656, study PRJNA295927) | soil metagenome | biome: Soil prokaryotic community; feature: Bulk soil; isolation source: soil from tomato rhizosphere | host: tomato cultivar Hawaii 7996 | place: South Korea | collected 2011-11-01 | reverse complement strand
TCAGATGGTACATCCATAATCATGCCCTAGAGCTATGGATGTTTCATTTAAAATAATAGAAATGTTATAGAGGTGGCTTGTTTAAAAAATAATCAAATTAATATCGCTGTAATTTAAACCAAACCATGCACCAACAGATTTACTAGTTAAAATTCCGTGGTAAAAGTACAACCCATTTTTTAAACCTCTATCAAATCGAAGGGAATTTTCCAAACCACCATCTTCAGCAATTTTTAATAAGTAAGGCGTAAAAATATTACTGATTGATACTGAGGCTGTACGAGAATATCTGGCAGGAATATTTGGCACACAATAATGTACCACACCATGTTTTATGAAGGTGGGCTGTTTGTGGGTTGTGACCTCACTGGTTTCAAAACAGCCTCCGGTGTCAATACTCACATCGATGATAATAGCTCCTTTTTTCATGGATTGTACCATAGCCTCAGAAACGACAATAGGTGATCTGTTATTTCCTCTTACGGCACCGATAACCACATCACAGCGTTTTAAAGCTTTATTTAAATTTTTTGGTTGCATGGTGGAAGTGAAAAGCGGTCGTCCCAGATGGGTTTGGATCCGTCTTAATTTGGTAATGGAATTATCGAATATTTTTATATTGGCGCCCAAACCAATAGCGCTTCTTGATGCAAACTCACCGACGGTTCCTGCGCCTAAAATAACCACTTCTAATGGCGGTACACCGCTAATGTTCCCAAACATTAAGCCATTGCCTCCTTTGGTGTCTGATAATAATTCAGCGGCAATGAGTACCGATGCCGTACCTGCAATTTCACTTAAGGATTTTACTGCAGGATAGGTGCCATCTGAATCCCTAATAAATTCAAACGCCAATGCTGTAATCCGTTTGGAAGCTAGGGCTTCAAAGTAACTTTTTGTTTGGGTTTTAATCTGGAGTGCAGAAATTAAAATGGTCTGCGGATTGATAAGTTTTATTTGCTCTAGACTTGGTGGTTCTACTTTAAGTATCATGGGGCAAGCATAAACCTTTGCGGTGTCGTTGGTGATTTCGGCACCAGCCTCGCTATAGTCCTTATCGCTAAAGTTGGCCCCATCACCAGCACCAGATTCCAATAACACCCTATGCCCATTACTAACAATGGCATAAACGGCATCGGGGGTTAAACAAACACGTTTTTCCTGAAAAGCCGTTTCTTTAGGAATTCCTATAAATAATTCTCCCTTACGTTTAAATATTTCAAGGGTTTCTTCTTGTGGTAAGAGTTGTTGTTTCGTAAAAGGAGACAATTGTTTTGCCATGGTTATTTATTTTAAAAATAATCAAATTACAAATAAATTTTTTATTGCATTGACACAATCCAAAAATAATTATTTTAGACTTTATACGATACTTAATTTATGTATTTAATTACATTAGTGTGTTTAAACGAAAAAGCACTAACTATTGACTATTTATTATTGAATAATGACTATTGTTTATTTGTTTAATCGTTGAACCGTATAATTGGTTGTTGACCACTAACTAGTGACTATTTGTTATTGAATAATGACTATTCTATATTGTTTATTCGTTGAACCATTTCATTGTTTATTTGGTTCTTGACTAATGACTACTGGCTAATAACAAACCTTTTTGTCAAGCTTGTCGAAGCTATTTTTACAACGTACAACGGTCTATATTCTATTTTCTTTACTCTATTTTCTTTTTATATCGTTTATTCATCATTGAAAGGTCTTCGACTGCGCTCAGACTGACATTAATTATTCATTATTCATTATTAATCTTATTACGTTTTAATTTTTGTTGTGTACTTAACTAAAAAGCTTAAAAACCCATGTAGTTGATAGATAATTAGTATAAATTTATACTTTTGCAAACAGATACAAGTTTATGTTCAAAAATTTATTCACCTGTTTCCTATATCTATCGCCCTTATTAGTCTTTACACAAGATATTATTTTAACAGGTCGTGTTGTAGATCAAAGCAATTTACCTGTTCCGTTTGCAAATGTTGTTTTATATAGTGAAGATACTACTACTTTTATTGATGGCACAACAACCAATGAAGAGGGTGTTTTTCAATTTAAAAATTTAAAACCTAATCATTGCACTATAACAATAAGTTATTTAGGTTTTGAAGAAAGTAAAAGCACGTTCAATGTCGATAAAACCTTGGATTTGGGCGTCATCATTCTTAAGGAAAAAATCCAAACGTTGGATGGTGTTACGGTGGTTGCCAAAAGACCAACTGTTAAACGTATGGTAGATCGTTTGGTTTTTAACGTCGAAAACTCAACACTTTCCAACAATAACGTATTGGATGTTTTAAAACACACCCCAGGCGTATTGGTACATGATGGAGCCATTACTATAAAACATTCAACTCCAACAATTTATATAAATGACAGAAAAGTGCATTTATCAGCCAATGAAATCCAACAACTTTTAGAAGGCACATCGGCCAATAATATAAAGTCCATTGAAGTCATTACAAACCCACCTGCAAAATATGAGGCAGAAGGAGGTGCGGTACTGAATATAATAACCAGTAAAAATATTATAGCAGGCTATAACGGGAGTGTTTTTGGGAATTACAAACAGGGTAGTGAATATCCTAAATACGCCTTTGGCACCAGTCATTTTTTTAAAACAAAAAAACTAAATACTTATATAGGTTACAATAATAGCCCACGAAAGGATTATAGACATAACAGCGAGTTTATTAACTTTATAGAAAACAACCAAACAACGTCCAGCTGGGAAACCGATTTTAAAAGAACACGGGAAACATCCAATCACAATATAAATGCTACTATTGATTATGAACTTAATGATAACAATAGCTTAGGGTTTTCAACAACTATGTTACTAGCTCCAAGAGAACACACAAAGACATTTGTTAATTCTTTGACAGAAGTTTATAATGCAAACCATGTTTTAGACTCCACTTTTAACACTATAAACAGATTGGTTGATGAAACTATTAACATGGCATTTACGTTAGATTATGTTCATAAATTCAAAAAAGAAGGAGAAAAACTAGTAGTTGGTACGCATCACACCAATTATGATTTTTCGAGTTTTCAGGATGTGAAAACAGGATATTTTTTACCAAATGACCCTGTGGCGTTTAGAAACAATAATTTTCAAACATTTTCCAGCCAAAAAATAAAATTATATACAGGACAATTAGATTATGAACTGCCTATCAATAGCTCAGCTCAATTTGAAGCAGGCGCTAAAATTTCCAATATAAATTCTGAAAGCCTTTTAACCCAATATATTTTTGAAGATGGGGAAAAAGTAGTGGATTTGCAGAATTCCGATACGTTTTTGTATGAAGAAGTTAATTATGCGGCGTACAGCAGTTACTCAAAAGATTGGCAAAACTGGAGTTTAAAATCGGGCGTTCGTATTGAATACACAGATATTACAGGAAACTCTTTATCTACCAACACCATAAACCATAAAGATTATATAAAGCTTTTTCCATCGTTTTATCTACTGCATCGATTGAATGAACATAATGACGTTTATTTTAGTTACAACAAACGGATTTATCGCCCACGATATAGTAAATTAAACCCTTTTAAATATTTTTTAAATGATAAAACGTATATAACTGGAGACCCCAATTTGAAGCCTCAAGTAGACGATATTTTTACTTTAGGCTATACGTTTAACAAAGATTATACTTTTGAGCTTTATTACAGGTATGAAAACGATCCCACTTTGGAAATAATATTTCAAGATAATGATGAAAATGTTATTAAATACATCAATACAAATATAGACAACAGTATATCGTACGGACTAGATTTTACAACCTATACAAAATTAGCTAATCGTTGGAATTTATATGTATTGGCTTCCGTTTTTTATTATGAAAATCAGTTTTTTGCATTAGAAAGCGGTAACCAATTAACAAAAATAGACAAGTGGTCTTTGTATGGTAATGTAGTTAATTATTTCACTTTGTTAAAAGACAAGAGTTTCACTTTGGATGTCGCTTATTTGTACATATCGCCATTATTGGATGGTCCAATAAATGTAAGTAGCAGACATGGGCTTGATTTAAGCTTAAGAAAAACATTATGGAAAGATAAAGCCTCCATAAGTATTGGTTATACTGATGTGTTTAATACACAAAACTTTAATACAACAACTAAATATTTAAATCAAGATGCTTATTTAATTTCCAGATTAGAAAACCGATTATTTACTTTGGGTTTTAATTATAAATTTGGAAATTCCCATCTCAAAAACAACCAAAAACAAATTGATTTAGATGAGCGCGACCGATTAAATTCCAATAGCAATTAAAAATACTGTTTAATTTTTTCCCAAAAGTTTTTAGGTGATACTCTAAATTCTTCTTCTAACTCCTCAAGAGATTTATTAACATCGTTAATCTTGTTAAATATTCTAGCTCTAATCAAGTAAATAGACGGAATTATTATTGCCATAACAGGAACCATATAAATTAATTGAAATTCATCTATATAAGTTAAGTTTTCATTAAAAATACCAAATATTTGATACACATACATGGCTATCGGTACTAATAAGACGTGATACCACCAGTGTCTACATGTAAAGAACCATATCAATAATAAAAAAACAGGAATAGCTTTACTTGTAAGAACCCACATAGCAAGATTAGCAGAACCATAACCTTTACTATCGTAAGTAAATAAAAAAGTGCTCCATACTTGCTCGTTTGGAACACTTTCATATAAATAAAATAAATAGGGTGTAATTGCTATAAATGTAGCAATTACACTACCTATAATTAAAGATTTGACATACGAATTATTATCCCTTTGCTGGAATTTGGATTTCGTTTTTTTCAACTTTTGCTGTGTGTTGTCCATCTTGATTAAATGCATTTGCTGCACAAACAGTAAACAACATTCCTCCGAAAATCGCCATAGCGATTAAATACTTTTTAGTTTTCATTTTTTTAGGGATTTAATTAATTAATTACCCAAATGTAAATAAAGACTAATCTGAAGAATGTATTAAAATGTTAAAAAAATGTTAAAATCAGGTTTTTTTGAATTTTGCGTTGTGGGTTTCCCGTAATGACATAAAATTCAATATGTTCTGTCGTTTTTTAACTGGATTGTTTATGGCTTTTTGCTTGGTTTTTAGTTAATTCTTTATAGTTAATTTTCTACTATTTTTAGAGCATAACTCTAAATATATCATGTCAAAATCATTGTTTAAAATAGGTTTTACCACATCTGGCCATTCTATTAAAATCCAATGATTGGAATCTAAATAATCTTCAATACCAAAATTATAGGCTTCTTCTAAATTTTTAATCCGATACAAATCAAAATGAAAGATTTTATCATTTTTTAATTCATATTCATTAACAATAGAAAACGTTGGACTACTCACCTCATCATGACTCCCTAATTCTTTTACTAATTTCTTTATTAAAGTCGTTTTTCCAACACCCATATCACCATATAATAAGATGGTTTTGGTTTTTAACTTTTTTAATAGTTGTTTTACAACAGTATCTAAATCAATTAGTTGATAATCTATTTCCAACGTCACGTAATTTTGTCAGCAATATTACGAATAAAAACTATTAAAAACTAATAAAAAGCGTATTTTATCGGTGTTTTTGGTATTACATGGATTATCTTGGATTGAAAACAGCAAATGGAATGATCATTTCTTCTAAGGAAACACCACCGTGCTGATAGGTGTTTCTAAAGTAACTTACATAATGATTATAGTTGTTAGGGTAGGCAAAGAACAGGTCGCTTTTTGCAAAAATATAAGAGCTGCTCATGTTTATTGAAGGTAAATGTACTTCTTTAGGGTCTTTAAAAACCAAAACGTCTTTACTTTCATAGGTGAGGCTACGACCGGTTTTGTAACGCAGGTTTAAACTGGTGTCTCTATCTCCAATAACTTTTGAAGGGTTTTTGACGTTGATAGTGCCATGGTCTGTAGTGAGTATCAACTTAAAACCTAATTGTTGTGCCTGTTGAATCATTTCCAATAAGGGCGAGTTTTTAAACCAACTTAACGTTAACGAGCGGTATGCTTTATCATTAGATGCTAATTCCTTTACGACTTCCATTTCGGTTTTCGAGTGTGAAAGCATGTCTACAAAGTTATAGACAATAACGGTTAAATCGTTATTCTTTAAGGTTTTGAAGTTTTCAACCAATCTTTTTCCTGATTTTAAATTGGTTATTTTATGAAACTCATAAGTTAAATGGTTTAATCCCAGGCGCTTGGTTTGTGTTTTTAGAAAATCTTCTTCATGTAAATTTTTCCCCCCTTCATCAGTGTCATTTTTCCAATATTGAGGAAAAAGCTTTTCCATCTCACTAGGCATGAGTCCGGAAAAAATAGCATTTCTAGCGTATTGCGTTGCTGTTGGTAAAATACTAAAAAAGGCTTCTTCTTTTTCCTTTTTGTAATGGTTGTTTATGATGGGTTCAAAGACTTTCCACTGGTCGTACCTTAAATTATCTACAACAACCAATAGGGTAGGCTGGTCTTTACTTAGCTCTGGCACCACTTTTTCTTTAAAAAGTGTATGCGACATAATGGGCGCCTCCGTGTTTTTCTGAAACCATTTCGCATAGTTTTTCTCGATATACTTACCAAAATGAATGTTTGCTTCATTTTTTTGGGATTCCAGAATCTCAAACATGCCTGCATCTTCAATATTTTCAAGTTGGAGTTCCCAATAAATCAACTTTTGGTAAAGACTTACCCATTCTTCATAAGAATTAACCATGGCTAAATCCATGGCTATTTTTCTAAACTCTTGTTGGTAGTTGGATGTTGTTTTCTCTGAAACAAGTCTCGAATGGTCTAAATTCTTCTTGATACTTAAAAGAATTTGGTTTGGATTTACGGGTTTTATTAGGTAATCGGCTATTTTGTTGCCAATTGCTTCTTCCATAATATATTCTTCCTCACTTTTTGTGATCATTACAACAGGCAGGTTGTCTTGTTTCTCCTTTATTTCGTTTAAAGTTTCAAGACCTGTAAGTCCCGGCATATTTTCATCTAAAAAAACAATATCAAAATTTTCGCTTTCAAGGGTTTCGATAGCTTCCGTACCACTTTTGCAGGTCGTAACGGTATAGTTTCGTTGTTGCAGGAATAATATATGGGGTTTCAATAAATCAATTTCATCATCTACCCAAAGTATTTTTATTGTATTCATTTATATATTTTAATAAGTATTAATTTTAATTTGTTCGTAGTATAGTCTTTATTATATATAATTATATTTGTGTCTATTAAACCTTAACTTTTAAAGTTTGAACAAACTTAAAATATTAAACGACCCAATTTACGGATTTATTACGATTCCTAATTCCCTTATTTTCGATTTAATACAACATAAATATTTTCAGCGTCTAAGAAGAATTACGCAAATGGGGATGTCTTATTTAGTATATCCAGGGGCGCATCATACCCGGTTTCATCATGCCATTGGCTGTGTGTATTTAATGCAAAGAACCGTTAATGTACTTCGTTTTAAGGGAGTAGCCATTTCCAACGAAGAAGAAACGGGTTTATATGCCGCTATTTTATTGCACGATATTGGCCATGGTCCTTTCTCCCACGCCATGGAACATAGTATTGTTGAAACCGTATCCCATGAGCAAATTTCCTTGCTTTTTATGGAACGTTTAAATGAAGAATTTAACGGAAGTTTAACGCTTGCCATTAAAATTTTTAAAGGAGAATACCCCAGAAAGTTTATGTGTCAACTTATTTCAGGGCAGTTTGACATGGATAGAGCCGATTATTTAAAACGTGATAGTTTTTACACAGGTGTTGCAGAAGGCAATGTGAATAGCGAACGATTAATTACCATGTTACATGTAGTGAACGATGAATTAGTGGTGGAAGAGAAAGGCATTTACAGTGTAGAGAAATTCCTTATAGCCAGACGTTTTATGTATTGGCAAGTATATTTGCACAAAACAGCATTGGCTGCCGAACAATTATTAATTCGCGTGTTACAACGCGCCAAAGAGCTACACAACAATCACCATACATTGGAAGCAAGCAAACCTTTGTTATATTTTTTGGAAAATAAAATTTCCATAGATGATTTTAATGAAAAAACACTCGCTATTTTTTCCCAATTGGATGATTTTGATATTATTTCTGCCATGAAGCATTGGCAATTTGATTCCGATTTTGTGTTGAGTCACTTATGTGAAATGATAATCAACAGAAATTTGCTTACTATTAAATTAAAGAACAAACCTGTCAAAGAAAAAGATTTACAAAAGCATCTGGATAAGTTGGTTTCAAAATACGGCATTACAGAAAGCGAAGCCGCCTATTTTGTGTTTAAGGGCAGTATTTCAAACCAGGCATACCAAAACAACCATAAAGGCATCAATATATTGCATAAATCAGGTAAGGTTCAAGATATCGTTAAAGTATCCGATCAGCTTAATTTAAAGGCTTTGTCAAAACCCGTAACGAAATACTATATATGTTACCCAAAAGAGGTAATAGCCAATTGAATTTATTAACAATTATTTACTTTGTATTTTAAGCAATTGTTATTCAGCCGTTAACAATAAGAAGGTCAATTGAAAAAGTTTAGGACATTTTTCCTATTTTTGCCAAACAAAACTAAGAGCCTATCTAAATTTTGTTTTTGGAATGTTTTATAATGTATTTTTTCGTTAGGCGAAGGTATTTTGTGGTTCATAGCCATAGTTACGGACCGAAAAATAGCTGAAATATGGCGGAACAAGACACATAAAAGAACCAAAGGATAAAGCTTAGACAGTCTCTAAATAATACAATAAACTTTAAAGTGTGAAATTTACAGCACAACAAATAGCAGGGATTTTAGATGGTGATGTTGTAGGAAATCCAAATGCTGAAGTATCAAAACTTTCTAAAATTGAAGAAGGTTTTGAAGGTTCTTTAACGTTTTTGGCAAACCCGAAATACACCCCCCATATATATAGTACCAAAGCTTCAATTACTATTGTAAACAAAACCTTTGTTCCTGAAAATGCCCTTAAAACAACCTTAATTAAAGTTGATGATGCGTATTTAGCCTTTTCAAAGATTCTTGAATATTACAATTCTATAAAACTTAGTAAAGTGGGTATTGAGCAACCTTCTTATATTTCAGAGTCTGCCCATTATGGCGACGCAGTTTATATTGGGGCCTTTTCATATATAAGCGATCATGTTAAAATAGGAAATCATGTTAAGATATTTCCAAATACGTATATTGGAGAAAATGTGGTTATTGGTGATAACACCATCATTTTTTCTGGAGCAAAAATTTACTCAGAAACCATTATAGGTCATACCTGTGTTATAAATTCCGGTGTTATTATTGGATCGGATGGTTTTGGTTTTGCACCAAATGAAAAAGGAGGCTACAACAAAATTCCACAAACAGGGAATGTTATTATTGAGGATTATGTCGATATTGGCGCTGTAACAACTATTGATAGAGCGACTATGGGGTCCACGATTATCCGGGAAGGTGCCAAGTTAGATAATCATATTCAAATTGCACACAATGTTGAAATTGGTAAAAACACTGTAATTGCAGCGCAATCGGGTGTTGCTGGCTCCACTAAAATTGGGAATAACTGTCAAATTGGGGGGCAAGTGGGTATCGCCGGACATGTCACTATTGGTAATAATGTAAAAATCCAAGCGCAATCTGGCATTGCAAGAAATGTAAAAGATAACGAAGTGCTTCAAGGCTCTCCGGCACTTGCATTAGCTGACTATAATAAATCGTACGTTCACTTTAAGAACTTACCTAAGATTGTTAGAAATATTAATGATTTAGAGAAAAATAAATGGGAATAGTAACTACTGAAATAAAACAAAAAACCATAAAAAAAGAAGTTTCTTTAACAGGTGTTGGTTTACATACAGGAAAAAATGTAACATTAACATTTAAACCTGCGGAAGCCAATACAGGATTAGCTTTTAAGCGTATTGATTTAGAGGGTATGCCTCTTATTGAAGCAGATGCCAATTATGTAACAAATACACAACGTGGTACTTGCTTAGAGAAGAATGGGGTTGTTATACAAACTTCTGAGCATGTATTGGCAGCTTTGGTTGGTTTGGATATTGATAATGCTATTGTAGAACTTAATGCTTCCGAACCTCCAATAATGGATGGGTCATCTAAATTTTTTGTTGAAGCTATAGAAAAAGCCGAAGTTGTAGAACTTGATGCTTGTAGAGAAGAATACGTAATAACAGATATTGTTTCATATACTGATGAAGAATCAGGCAGTGAAATATTAGTGATGCCTTCAAAAGAATACCAAATTACGACTATGGTAGATTTTGGCACGAAGGTTTTAGGGACCCAAAACGCGACCCTCAATCAACTTTCAGATTTTAAAGATGAAATTTCCAATGCACGTACCTTTAGCTTTTTGCACGAAATTGAAATGCTTCTTCAACATGGATTGATTAAAGGAGGTGATTTAAATAACGCCATCGTTTATGTTGATAAACCATTATCAACCGAAACCATGGAAAAACTTAAAGTAGCCTTTAAAAAAGACACTATTGCCGTAAAATCAAACGGCATATTGGACAATCTAACATTACATTACCCAAACGAAGCAGCTAGGCATAAACTTTTGGATGTTTTAGGAGATTTAGCTCTTATAGGTACCAGGATACGAGGCAAAGTGATAGCCAATAAACCGGGGCATTTTGTAAACACACAATTTGCTAAAAAACTTTCAAAACTTATAAAGAACGACCGTCGCAATAATGTGCCAAATATCGATTTGAACCAAACGCCTTTAATGGATGTAAACCAAATTATGGCCATGTTGCCACACCGCCAACCATTTTTGCTGATAGATAAAGTTTTCGAACTTACAGATACTTATGTCACTGCTCAAAAAAATGTGACCATGAACGAATCATTTTTCGCCGGTCATTTTCCTGGGGCTCCTGTAATGCCGGGGGTTTTAATTGTAGAAGCTATGGCGCAAACGGGTGGTATTTTAGTTTTAAATACCGTTCCAGATCCAGAAAATTATCTGACGTTTTTCATGAAAATGGACAATGTTAAGTTCAAACAAAAAGTAGTACCGGGCGATACTTTAATTTTTAAATGTTCGTTAATAACACCAATTCGCCGAGGTATTTGCCATATGCAAGGTTATGCATACGCGAATGGTAAACTTTGTGCAGAGGCAGAACTTATGGCACAAATATCTAAAGTAAAATAATTAATCTTTTTTTTATTTATTAAAATAAAAACCAATAAATGAATCAACCACTCGCTTACGTGCATCCAGGTGCTAAAATTGCAAAAAATGTTGTAATAGAGCCTTTCACCACCATATATAATAACGTAACTATAGGTGAAGGCACTTGGATAGGTAGCAATGTTACCATTATGGAAGGTGCTCGCATAGGTAAAAATTGCAGTATTTTCCCTGGTTCAGTCATTTCAGCTGTTCCACAAGACTTAAAATATAACGATGAAGAAACGACTGTAGAAATAGGTGACAATGTAACTATTAGAGAATGCGTTACTATTAACAGAGGTACGGCAGATAGAATGAAAACAGTTATTGGCAACAATTGTTTAATTATGGCGTATTGCCATATTGCGCACGATTGTATCGTCGGTAATAACTGTATTTTCTCTAATAACAGCACACTCGCAGGACATATAACCATTGGCGATTATGTGGTTTTAGCTGGTATGACAGCTGTTCACCAATTTGTATCGGTGGGAAACCACGCCTTTGTAACAGGTGGGTCTTTGGTTCGTAAAGATGTACCGCCTTTTGTTAAAGCTGCTAGAGAACCTTTATCCTATGTTGGTATAAATTCTGTTGGGTTAAGACGACGTGGCTATTCAACTGAAAAGATTAGGGAAATTCAGAATATATATAGAATTCTATACCAAAAAAATTACAACAATACACAAGCGACCGAAATCATGGAGGCCGAAATGGAAGCCACTCCAGAGCGTGATGAAATCCTTCAATTTATAAAAGACTCGCAACGTGGTATTATGAAAGGGTATTTTAAATCCAATTAAATTAAATAGATAAAAGAAGTTAGACATCTATAGTTCATGGAACTTTACTTATTTTAAAATTTTTCATATAAAATTAACCTTTCAACTTTTAACCTTTTAAACATTACAACTTTATAATAAACAATATAATGGCAAATACAAGTGATATTAGAAACGGATTATGTATTAGGTATAATAACGACATCTATAAAATCATAGAATTTTTACATGTAAAACCAGGTAAAGGCCCTGCGTTTGTGAGAACAAAAATGAAAAGTGTTACCAACGGAAAAGTGCTGGACAACACCTTTTCTGCTGGACATAAATTAGAGGATGTACGTGTTGAAACCCACAAATTTCAATTTTTATACAATGATGGTGAATATTATCATTTTATGAATACGGAAGATTACACGCAAATTCAACTTCGAGAATCTGCTTTAGATAGTCCGGGCTTAATGAAAGAAGGTGAGATAGTTACCGTAATCATAAACGCCGAAGATAATATGCCGCTTTCTGTAGAAATGCCCGCAAGTGTTATTTTAGAAGTAACAGCTACCGAGCCAGGTGTTAAAGGTAATACCGCTACCAATGCAACAAAACCAGCAACGGTTGAAACAGGCGCTATTGTTAACGTACCATTATTTATTAACGAAGGCGATAAAATTAAGGTAGAAACTGAAAAAGGAACTTACAAAGAACGCGTAAAAGAGTAATGATGTTTATTTGTTGATTTGTTTATTTATTTAAACAACGCAACGGCTAAACGGCTAAACGAACAAATGAAGTTTCCCAACCCCCATACCTTAAAACAAATTGCTCAATTAATTGATTGCAGTTTTGTTGGTAGCGATAACTTCCCTGTATTGGGAATGAACGAAATCCATGTTGTAGAACCTGGTGATATTGTGTTTGTCGATCATCCCAAGTATTACGATAAAGCGTTGAATTCTGCAGCTACTATTGTCTTAATTAATAAAGAAGTAGATTGTCCTGACGGAAAAGCATTATTAATTAGCGATGATCCTTTTAGGGATTTCAATAAACTTTCCGACCATTTTAAACCATTCAATATTGCTACTAGCAATATTTCCGATTCTGCCATCATTGGAGCTAATTCAGTAATACAGCCCAATTGTTTTATTGGACATCATGTGGTCATTGGAGAGGGGTGCACTATACATTCCAACGTGAGTATTTACGATGATGCTGTTATTGGTAATCATGTGACTATTCATTCAGGAACTGTTTTAGGTGCCAATGCTTTTTATTACAAAAAAAGACCAGAAGGTTTTGATCGGTTAAAATCTTGCGGACGTGTAGTTATTGAAGACCATGTCGATATTGGCGCTAATTGTACCATTGATAGAGGTGTTACAGGCGATACGACCATAAAAGAAGGTTCTAAATTAGATAATCAAATACAAATTGGGCACGATACCGTTATAGGTAAAAAGTGTTTAATCGCGTCACAAGTTGGCATTGCCGGCTGTGTTGTTGTAGAGGATGAAGTGACCATTTGGGGGCAAGTAGGCTGCACAAGTGGTGTAACCATTGGCAAAAAAGCGGTAGTTCATGCACAAACAGGTATTAGTAAATCATTGGAGGGTCATAAAACCTATTGGGGAACACCAGCACAAGAAGCTAGAGCTGAAATGAAAGAGATGGCAAACATCAAACAAATACCCGATATATTACAGTTTATAAAATCTAAAAAATAAATATAAAATGCTGCTAAAAGTATGAGCAAAAAAAGTATTTTTGTGCAGCTTTATTCAAAATAAAAAATATAAAATGAGTGTTTTAGTAAACAAAAATTCAAAAATAATAGTTCAAGGATTTACAGGTAGTGAAGGAACGTTTCATGCAAGTCAAATGATTGAATACGGAACGAACGTTGTAGGTGGCGTTACACCGGGAAAAGGTGGTCAAACACATTTAGATAAGCCTGTATTCGATACAGTAAAAGATGCTGTAGAGCAAGTTGGGGCAGATACAACCATTATATTTGTACCACCTGCTTTTGCTGCCGATGCTATTATGGAAGCTGCTGATGCAGGTATTAAAGTGATCATCACAATTACTGAAGGTATTCCAGTTGCCGACATGATAACAGCTTCAAATTATATAAAAAATAAAGAGTGTCGTTTAATTGGACCAAACTGTCCGGGAGTTATCACGCCAGGTGAAGCCAAAGTTGGTATTATGCCAGGGTTTGTTTTCAAAAAAGGCACGGTAGGTATCGTTTCTAAATCAGGAACGTTAACTTATGAAGCGGCAGACCAAGTTGTAAAACAAGGCTTAGGAATCACAACGGCTATTGGTATTGGTGGCGATCCAATTATTGGAACGACGACTAAAGAAGCAGTAGAGCTGTTAATTAACGACCCAGAAACAGAAGTGGTTGTTATGATTGGTGAAATAGGAGGTCAGTTAGAGGCAGACGCTGCAAACTGGTATAAAGCAAGCGGTAGCAAAAAACCAATTGTAGGATTTATTGCTGGTGAAACGGCGCCTGCAGGACGTACCATGGGGCACGCCGGTGCTATTGTTGGCGGAAGTGACGATACGGCGCAAGCAAAAAAGAAAATTATGAGAGCTTGTGGTATCCACGTGGTAGATTCTCCTGCCGAAATAGGTAAAAAAGTAGCTGAAGTTTTAGCTTAAAATATTTTAAAATATTTGAAAGACCTCGCAATAATTTGTGAGGTTTTTTATTTGTTGCAAGGAACTCAAATATGTATTTGCTATATTTGAATTTAAGAAATAACCAA
>LLBY010001509.1_pt3 | contig 14835 bp, 13 predicted proteins | sample 1489401 | NCBI WGS metagenome assembly LLBY01 (sample SAMN04092656, study PRJNA295927) | soil metagenome | biome: Soil prokaryotic community; feature: Bulk soil; isolation source: soil from tomato rhizosphere | host: tomato cultivar Hawaii 7996 | place: South Korea | collected 2011-11-01 | reverse complement strand
GGCGCGCCGCCGATCAGGCCCATCCACGCGAGGCGGCTGAGGCTGGGGCGATCGCGCAAAACGGGGGCGATGATTCCAAGACCTTCGGTGATGTTTTGAATGATGAACCCGACTACCAGGAAGGTGCCGAGTGCGATCTCGCCGACGTTGTAGGCCGCGCCGATGGCNNGGCGAGCCCTTCGCCGAGGTTGTGGAAACCGATGCCGATGGCGATCATCATAGCCACCGCCAGGCGCCGGTCTGTCTCACTGCCGGTGATATTCGTCTGGCGGCGGGAGATCGCATCCAGCAGCAGGAAGGTCGCGACGGCGCCAATGCCGATGAGCCCAATGCCTTGAAATGTGGATGGCACTTCTGCGGCGACTTCGAGCGCCTCAACAAGCGTGTCGAGCCCTAAAAAGATCAACNNAGGAAGGTGCCCAGCGCGATCTCGCCGACGTTATAGGCTGCGCCAATCGCGAGTCCTTCACCAAGGTTATGGAAACCGATACCTACTGCGATCATAAAAGCGACTGCGAGTCTTCGGTCTGCTTCATTACCGGTGAGCGCCATCTGTTGTTTCGTGATTGCATCGAGCAATAAGAATGTTGCAACTGCACCGATACCGATCAAGCCAATCCCTTGAAATGGACCTGGAACTGCCGCTGCAAATTCCAATGCTTCTGCGAGCGTATCCAGCCCGAGAAAGATAAGCAGGCCTGCTGTTGCTGCCATCAGGAAGGTCATGGTGCGGCGACCGAGCTGGCGCAAAGCCGGGAACCAGAAGATTCCCAGGAAGACCGGGATGACGCCGACGTACAGGCCGATTAGCGTGAAGCCCCAGAACGTGCGAGGAGAGGGCTGCGGTGTCTCAAAAGCAACCGGGATATCCACCGCAAAGGGAATGGCGTTGGTGGTGAAGATCGTGATCCCGTAGGCCTCGCCATACGACCAGGCATAGTCGACGTGGATCTGGGCGCGCCCGAGACGCGGAATGGTCGTACCCGGCGTGACGGTGAAGGGCATCACGGCTTCGTTGATGATAACGGTTCCGATCGTGAGCTCTTCCGGACCGGTATTGCGCACGTGAAGATCGATGTTGTTCCTGGTTAGCGTATACCTTTCGATGTCAAGATTCTCGACGGGCACCGGAGCTTCCAGGTCGAGTCCGCCGCCGGTGGAGAGGAAAAGCGCGATCACGCCGGCAAGCAGGATAACCGGGACTAACAGCAGGAGGAGCGTTTGAAATGTAAAACGTTTTGTTGCAGTTTGAGAAGCGGTTTCAGTCATGGGTAACCTCTAAGGCATCACTTCGAACATGCCGTTCCAGCCGAGCTCGGCGAACTCGGTGACATGAGCATGGAACATATACATGCCGGGGAATTTGTAACTAAATTCCAAAATGCCGCGCTGGGCCTGTCCCTGGATGATGGTGTCTGTAAATTCGCTGGGGACCAGGCTCGTGCCGGTGGGGTAGTAGTGGAAGAAATTCGCGTGCAGATGGAAGGAGTTGATCAGATCGAACTCTAAGATGTTGACAAGGTAGATGCGGACCTTCTCGCCGACATGGATCTGGATGGGATGATTCTGATAATGGAAGGGGATGCCGTTGACGGCGTAAAAGTCATTGGCATCGTCGAAGTCGATGTCGATGCCGTGCATAACCATGACCAGTTCATGGTCTGCGGGCGGGCGTCCCTCCTTGGGATCGACGATGAACGTGCCGTACAGTCCCTTGGCGATGTGACGCGCCAGCGGAAAAACGTGGCAATGATAGAGATGCAGACCGAACGGTTCGGCATCGAATTCGTAGGTGAAGCTGCCGCCTGGCTCGACCAGTCCGCCCGGGCCGGAGCCGGGGACGCCGTCCATCTCCCCGGGGTGGAAACCATGAAAATGCATGGAGTGCGGATGGTTGCTGCCATTGCTGAAGTGGATGCGAATGCGGTCACCCTCGGTGGCTCGCAGGGTCGGCCCGGGTATCCTGCCGTTATAGGTCCAGGCGGGGAATTCGATGCCGGGGACGACTTCGATATTTTTGTTGAGAGACACGATCCTATATTCACGGAGTGTCTGTCCATTGGGCAGTGTGGACACCTCGCCGTAATCAAAATCAGTCAGGATATCAGTTGGGTTGAATCCGTTAGCTTCGTGGTCCACCTCTCCGACCGTGCCAGGTAGATCGCCGTGATCGCCTTGCTGCATCGCGTGAGACGGATGTACATCAGATGGATGATCTGTGGACGGACGATGTCCGTTTTGTGTCAGGGTCGTTGCGCCGGCTGTGCCCAGCACGGCAAGTCCACCCACTTTGAGAAAGTCTCTTCTGGATAAAGGCTTCATAGGATCTCCTTGGGGCTAAAATAAAATTTAGGTCAGCCTAATATTGTAGGCGAAAAAAGAGACCTCGTCAAGAGGCTCTTTTTGTTTTACATCGGCAATATCAAACGACGATTACTTTCGTGGCCTTAACCATCTTCCGCCAGCGATCAGTGAAATCAGGATAAAAGCGATCGCGATCCATGTGAACGCGGTTTGATCGGTAGCAAGCCCGATCGCAAGAAAGGCCATGCCTAAGATCAGGAAGATCATGGAGGAACGTTTTCGCGGTTGTTTTTTCATGCTGTCATTATACATAACTTCATTAAGTATCACAGTTGGAAAAGTTTTAATATTCAAAACTATTGTCATTGTGTTAGTTTATGTCATAATAAGAAATGCGATTTGCTTGCCACAGATCGATTTGATGTAATGACAAACTTCTAAGAGGTGAATGATGCGTATTTGCTTACTGACAGATGAAGTACCTGAAGATTTCGATCCATCTCCTTACCTGCAGGGATTTGACTGGGAAATGGTCACCATGACCGATCCTGTAATGGAAGTTTTGCGTGAGCTCGACGCGCGCCGCGAATTTGACGTGTACTTAAATATTTGTGAAGGCTATGAAAAGGATGACGACTCGGACTGGAGCTATGAGGGCATCGACGTCATCAAAGCACTGGAAGAGTTAAATCTGCCCTTCACCGGAGCCGACTCGACCTTCTTCGACCCGTCGCGCGAAGAGATGCAAGCCGCCGCCGATGCACATGGAGTCGGCTTTGCAAAAGGCTATCAGGTGAAAAGCGTGGAAGAAGCACAAAGGCTTGTTAAGAATCTGCGTTATCCAATCATGGTCAAGCATCCCAAGAGCTATGGCAGCACAGGGATGTTCCGTGAGTCGCGCGTGGATGCACCGGAGCAATTAGCCAAACAAATCGAGCGGGTCTGCAGCGAGTTTGGCGCCGCCCGCATGGAAGAGTTCATTGTAGGGAAGGAGTACAACGTCTTCGTAGTCGATAACCCCGATGACCCGGAGAATCCGATTGGCTATCCTCCGGCAGAATTGGTCTTCCCGCCCGGCGAAGAGTTCTGGCACACAGACGTGAAATGGGATTACAACGTACCCTTCGATTTCAAGCAGGTAACCGATCCGGAATTAACCGCTCGCCTGCATGACACGGCCATTCGCATGTACAAGGCGATGAACGGTGTAGCCTATGGGCGCTGCGATATCCGCATGAATGAACAGGGCGAGTTATTCATCCTCGAGATCAATCCCAACCCTGCCATCATGCTCAAGCCTGAAGAGTATGGACCAGCCGATTATATGATCCTGTACGACGAAGGCGGTTACAAGCTCTTTTTCGAGCGCATCATTAGGAACGCGCTGGCGCGCCACAAGCAGAGAGCAGCCACAGATTAATAGGTGGACGATGCAGTGATCCGATCGCTGCGTCTTCTATTCGTTCTGTCCTCATCACTCCTCCTCGAGGTGGTGGACAAGGAAACGCGTCTTCCCCCATCGATAGAACAAAATGATCCCGGCTAAGATCAAACCGCCCAGAAGATAGGCTCCCAGCACATCGCTTGCCCAATGCTGACCCAGATAGATGCGCGACATGCCAACCAGCGCGATGAACGTCCCTGAGACTCCCAATACCAGGCTGCGTTTCACAGAGCGCTTGAGCAGAGTATAAGCCAGGTACCCGACGAATCCAAACACGATCGTGTAATACATGACGTGCCCGCTGGGAAAGCTGAAGGTGGTGAGAATCTCAAAGACATTCACCAGGTCTCCAGATGGGCGCGGACGCTGGATCAGGTTCTTTGCCAGCTCATTGCTCACTCCGGAAGCAGCGGCTGCCAGCAAGGATGTCAACGCCTCCCAGCGCAGACCATATATGTGAAGCGTAAAAGCGATCAGCACGACGATCAGAATAGACTGTGGCAAAAACCCCGGCCAGCTGATGAGGCTCATAAGACCTGCGAACAGGGGAGAATCGATTGACTGGATCGCAAGTGTGACTTGAAGGTCAAGCGCGAGGGAAGGCCGGGTTTCGACCAGAAAGGTCAGGAACGCAAAAGCACTGATCGCAAAAAAGAGCAAGAGTTGAAACAATCTATTCCGATAGTGCCGCGTGGAAGGCGGTGCAATGTCCTCGGGTCGTCCACTGTGTTTGCTCATTTCAATGCGTTTCAGGTCTCACACATACAGGTCGTTGAAATACTTTACCAGGAATATATTACACAGTGCGTCCGGTAAGGCATCCAGCACTTCGTTGATAAAAGCCATCTCGCTCGGGAGCTCGCTGCCGGCGAGTCCGGCACTGGCCGCCAACTCACCGAATGCGGCCGTGGGGTCTGGGCTTCGAAGCGCTGCGCTCACCATGGCCTGGATTGCCTCCGTATCGATCGGCGGCTTGGATCTCACGACCTCCATACATTCGCGCAAATCCTGGAGCAGCGCCTCCACGTTGTGCATCGTCCCGTGATTGACGGAGATGTGCAAGTTACGCGGCGTGAGTGGCGTGGAGAACTGTCCCTGGATGTACCAGCCGCGCTTGTTCATTTCGTCCGCGAGCTGGTAGACGTTGATCAAATCAGACTTGAACGAGAACATGCTCATGACCGGTTCGCCAAGCACCCGCAGCCCATCAATGGCGTTGATGCCGTCGATCAGTTTTTTTGTCGCGTCCTGCACGTCCTTCACGATTTTTTTGTAGCCTTCTTCGCCCAGAAAATTCAGGATCGCCCAGGCGCCTGCCATGGGTCCGCCGGTTTTCGAGCTGAGCACCGTCGGGTTAATAAGGGTATACCCTGTCGTTTCGGTGCAGGCAAAGATTTGATATTTGCGGATGTCTTTGCTCTGATACATCACGGCCGAGCAGCCTTTTGCGGCATACCCGTACTTGTGCAAGTCGGTGGAGATGGATGTCACGCCAGGCACTGTGAAGTCGAAATCGGGGACATCATATCCCAGCTTGCGCATGAACGAGAGATGAAGCCCCCCGACACAGGCATCGACATGGAATAAGAGATTCTTTTTCTGGGCGATCTTCCCAATCTCCTCGATCGGATCGATCACGCCCTGCGAATAATTGGGCGCGGACGCGACGAGCAAAATCGTATTCGACGTGATTGCCTTCGCCATATCCTCAGCTCGGACCTTGAAGGTCTGCGGATCGACATCCACCACCATTGCCTTAACGTTCAAGTAATGCGCAGCCTTGTGGAACGCGGCATGAGCCGTCTTCGGCAGCACCATCTCAGGCTGCAGGATATCCGGATGTTCGGCGCGGGCCTTGTCCCGCGCGGTCTTCACGGCCAGCATGATGCTTTCCGTTCCTCCGGAGGTGAGATGACCCACCGCGTGGGAATCGCCGCGCAAGAGATGGATCACGGCACGGACGACCTCAGTCTCGAGCTTGAGCAGCGAGGGGAAAACGGTCGGGTCGAGCCCGTTTTCGGAGAGGAAAGACATATACGCTTCACGCGTCACGTCTGCCGGGTCCTCCCCGGGATGGTAAACGTAGCACCAGACTTTCCCCGCCTTCCAATCCATATCGCGCCCTTTGAAGGCTTGTAACGTGCTGAGAATTTCTTCCTTGGAAAGACCTTGTTGCGGGATATTCATTGGCTTCACCTGTCATTGCGAGGAGCTGACGGTTGAGATGCTTCACGTCGAAACCGGAGACGAAGCAATCTCGTCATCGGGGAGAAGGACTTACAAAGTCCTTCGTATCTTCTGCAATGACGTTATATATTATTGAATAAACCAACGGACAAACCTAAAAAATCCGTGTCTCAGTGCCTTTATTATCCCCGTTAGGGGACCGTGGTTAGGATCACTTAGAAATGACAGGTTGGACCTGTGGCTTCCCTACATGCGTCTCGCGCCCCAGTGGATAATTGTACATACACCACGCGATAATGAGCGCCGCAACGGCAGGCGTCACGCCGATCAAAAAACGGATGCCCCAGACTGCGCTTGCACTCTGCACGTCACTGCCTTCGTTGAAACCGGTGGCCGCCGTGACCAGGGCGAAGAGCAATCCCTGCGCCGAGAATGCGAGCTTGATGATGCCGCTATTCATCCCGAAGAACAAGCCCTCCCGGCGAAAGCCATTCTCCCGCGTGGCATCCTCGTCGATGATTTCGGAGATCACCGGGAAGGGCATGATCATCGAATTTGCCAGCCCCGGAATCATCAGCATAGTGCCCAGCAGACCGCTATAAAAGTCATTTGCCAGGGTCATCACCAGCAGCCCGGGGATGAAGGTCAGCGTGCCGATCATCCAGGTCTTGCGATAGCCTAACCTGGCGACGAGGGGCCGCCAGATCAACAATGTGGGGATCGCCAGCAAAATCGGAACGCCCAACAATACCGCTTCCGCGTCGCCGCCGCTGAGATTGACGCCAAATACATTCACCTGGTCTTGAATCCCCAACGCATATTTTCGCCAGAACGGCAGCATACTCGCCAGCAGCAGCCAGATGTATTCCTTCGAGATATTCGCACCCAGGAACCAGCGGAAGGCTTTGTTCGCCAGCACGATCTTCAGCGAATGACCCAACCCAAAAGCTTGTTCCCGGGTCTCATCGACAGGCTTTTCCTTCACGCCGATCATCGCCACCAGATAGCCGGCGGCGATCAGGGCGCCCATGATCGCGCCCATGGTGAAATAGCCAACTTCCTCGGCGATGATGGGTGCAAGAATAAAGGACAAGAGCAAAGCGACCGTTGCCAGGATCTCGCGCGTCGCGGAAAGATCGATACGGTCGCGCGGCGTGGGGGCCACCTCAGGAAAAAGCGCGTTATAGGCGATGAACGTCAGGCTGTAAAGCGTATCGAAGATGAACAGGATCATCAAAAAATACGCAGCCAGGGTGAACGGACTCTGGGAGGGAGGCGTCCACAGCAAGAAGAAGGAAAGCCCTAGCGGGATCGCCCCGATCGCCACATAGGGCACGCGCCGCCCGAACCTGGAACGTGTCCGGTCCGAGATCTGGCCCATCAGCGGGTCGTTGACCGCGTTCCACAGTCCGTAAATGCTCCACAGGATGCCCGCCACGCTGGCGTTCAGCCTGAGCACGTCCACGTAATAGAAAGTGATCCGGTTGCCAAAGATCTGGTAGGCAATCGTGTTCGCAAAATTCCCGAAGGAGTAACTGATGAATTTGAGGATACGCATGATGTAGTGAGCGATGGACCTGTTTTTATTCCCAACTTCCTAGAGAATAGTATGGCTCTATTTTAACAGATGGCTGGAAAATTTGAACGCGACTGCAAGAAAAAAAGCCGACCCAATCAGGAAGGTCGGCTTGTCATTGGCAATTCGTTTCGTTTTAGATCGCCTATTCGTATCAGAATTGCCCTTTTACGTGCTTGCTTCCGCTTTCTGGCTGGAACGTGATTTCAAATATTCGTACACCTGGGTAGCTTCATTGCCGCCGGCCTGGGCATGCGCGAGCAACGGAATGCCATGCGGCCCCGGGGTATCCAGCGCATCCGGATACGTTTCGAGCGTGGCTTTGACAATCTCGAGATTGCCCAACATGGCGGCGGCAAACAGATCGAGCCGCGCTCCATGTTCCAGAAGGTAGGCGGCGATATCGCGTCTACCCATGTGGGCCGCCGCGCCGAGACCGGTTTCCCAATCGCCTCCACCCCAGTCCCATGCACTGTTGATGAGAGCCGGCTCCCGTCCGAGTAACTGTTTGACTCCATCCAGGTCCGCGTGAGCTTTGCCGACAAAGTCCTGTACGAGCGTCATCTCTAAGGCAGGTTTTTTCTCCATTTCTTTTCTCCTGAGAATAAAACGAACAATTACTTGTTAAACTTTACCTCATTATATTTTTGATTTTCCTCTCGGAAAAGGTCCATTGGTAATCCTTTCAGCGTTCCGTCGAAAAATGTTACCAGGTAATCATTAATGATGGCTGTGACCCGTCTTCCGCTGATCGGACCCTTCAGTCCCAGCCTGGGCGCCAGGGGAGAAAGAAGCGGCAGATCGCTGAAGTCGTAGTGCGCCGTTCCGTCGATGGAGATCACGCCTAGCGTTCCGGGTGCGTTGGCCAGGAAACCCTGAAATAGAAGGTTGTTGCGGCTGCCCACATCATCTGCCCAGCTCTGGCTGAACATGAAGAAGGCGGGTTGGCTCAAGCCGCCTTCAAGCACCTCCAGCGAAACCGGGCGCATGAACGGGTCCATGCCGAGCAGGGCCTTACAGCGTGGATCCGTTCCGCAAAACTGGATCGCCGCGCCCCCGCCCGTCGAATGTCCGTATACCCCCAGTCGGGAGAGATCGAGCGACCGGTAGAAGGGACTTTCCGGGGCAAGGTTCTGCTCCTCCAGGAAGCCCAGGGCGTGACCCAGGTCGCCCACCCACTGTCCCACGAGTTTGCGCGCGGCAGCCTCATACTCATCGTCGGGAGCTTCTCCTGGTAATGCAGACGGATTGTTGGGCGCAATTGTTCCATCGTCGAATACAGTGATCACCGCTCCATACGTATGCTGCACACCAACGACCACGTAGCCATGGCTCGCCAGCTCGATGGCCTGCCCCGTGTTCTGCGCGTTGAAGCCATTCCATCCATGTGAAAACAGAATGACCGGGAAACCATTCTGCGCAGGCGCGACCTTAGAGTCTTTGTAGGCCGGTGTTCGGACCAATTGCAGATGATCGAGAAAAAACGAGGGCATGTGGATGTACCTCGCGATGGCAGGCGCGAAGACCTCTGCATGTGCCATCCAGCGAGCACGCGTATCGGACGGACCCGGCACTGAGGGATACCAGACCTGCATCTGGAACCGTCGCGGTTCCTCTTTCCCTGAATAGAGTTCCGGACGCGTAAAGTCCGTCAGTTCGTAAATGCGCGTGCCAACCTGAAAAGCTCCGCTGGGCGGAGGCAGCACAGGGATAGGTAATACGGCAGGTAAGGTTGTTGCAAGAGCGAGCAAGGCTAAGGTCACGGCGGAAAGGAATCGCCTGAGCTCCAGCCTTAAGAGGGATGATGCAGTGATCACAACACCCAGGAGGTAGAGAGGGATCATCTGCCAGCGATACCCTTCGGTGAGGAAATGGATCAGCGTTAAGAGAAATGTGACAGCAGGCAGGAGCCGGACGATCGGCGGGCGTGGATGATGCCATATCAGGTAAAGAGCAAGCAACATTGGGATCATGATTTCAAGCGGGCGCATGGGTCTCTCTTTCAGAGTGGCGGTATGTGTAACATTTTAATGGCAAATCTTCCTTCACACCCGAATAGTAGAGTGGATAATTGCATGGGCTCGCCGAACAGTTTTACCAGGGAGCGCACAGAGAACACGGAGAATATTTCCTGGAACCTCTGTGTGCTCCGTGTTCTCCGTGGTGAGCAAAGACACAGCCCACCCTTTTAGCCACTCCCCCAAATAGAACTCTAATCGTAGAGGATACACGTAGCCGAAGATCAGCCCCCTCGACTCTGTTTGTAATTTATCGTTATGCAGGTAACGGATGATTACTGTGGAGTTCACAGGCATTTGTTCCCTGTGTCCTGTGGGGAAACGAGCCAGGTGAGCTAGTTAATTCGGGGTACTGCAAAAAGAAAACAGGAGATGTAAAATCTCACCAGTGATCCTCTTCGCAGTTAGTATCTTCCTCTCCGCATTTCTCCTCTTTCAAATCCAGCCGATGATCGGAAAGTTCATCCTGCCCTGGTTTGGTGGGACCCCAACGGTCTGGTCAACGGTCATGCTCTTCTTTCAAGTGCTGCTAACCGGTGGGTATGCCTATGCTTACTGGCTGGTTCAACGCCTGACAGCGAAGCGCCAGATCATGTGGCACACTTCATTGATTACGTTTGCGATTCTGCTTCTCATTTTGTGTTCGTTCGTTTGGGACTCACCCGTAACGCCAGACTCAGGCTGGAAACCTCAAGATGTCGGCACACCCATCACCGATATCTTCAGGCTGCTTGTCGTCTCGGTCGGCTGGCCTTATTTCATCCTGGCTGCCAACGGTCCGCTCATGCAGGCCTGGTTCAGCCGCCTTTTTCCGGAGCGCTCCTATGCGCGTCTGTATGCGCTGTCCAATCTAGGATCGTTGCTCGGGCTGCTGGCTTACCCGGTGTTGGTCGAGCCCTCAATATCTCTCCGCTGGCAGGGATGGCTGTGGGCCCTGGGGTTTATGTTCTTTGGGCTTATCGCCATCCGGATTGCCTTCCAAAGTGGCAGCGTAGCCGATCCCGCGAAGGCGGCAGCCGGCAGCGAGCGGTACATACCCCGTCCCTCCCTGTCATTAAGATTGTTATGGATCGCTCTGAGTGCCACTGCATCCCTCTTCCTGCTCTCGGTAACGAACCAGGTCACGCAGGAAGTCGCCGTGATTCCCTTCCTGTGGGTATTGCCCCTGGCGCTCTATCTGCTCTCATTCATCCTGACGTTTTCCGGCGAGCGCGGATACCCTCGAAGGTTCTTTGTAATCCTGTTTATCCTTTCTGCCGGGCTAACGCTGTTTGTGATGCTTAATGCAACTCGTCTCCACATTTACTGGCAAATCCTGGCGTACTGTCTCCTGTTGTTCGCCGCCTGTATGCTCTGCCACGGAGAACTATATTTGCTGCGGCCTTCCGCAGAACACCTGACAACGTTTTATCTCATGGTGTCCATTGGCGGCGCCCTGGGTGGAATCTTTGTCAGTCTGATTGCTCCACTGATCTTTAGCGGCTACTGGGAGTTTTTCGTCGGGCTGGCGCTGACGACTGCAATTGTACTCACCATCCTCCGCGAGACCCCTCGCGCTGCAAAGTCCCGGTTTTCTTTCGGGGCGCGGAGCGGAGCGAAGACGAAGCGCATAAGCAACCCATCTTCCACGCAAGATGATCTCCCTTCCCGTGCGCGTTTCATCATCACGACGTTTTGCCTCGTCACGGTCATGCTGGGGATCCTCAGCAGCTATGTTTCGGGGGCACTTTTTTCAGAAAGGAATTTTTATGGGATCATCCGTATACAGCAGCAGGTTCCTCCTGGCTCCACAGAACAAGCTTATGTGATGTCACATGGAATCACCGTTCATGGGCTTCAATTTATCGCGCCGGACCTGCGCGCTTTGCCAACCACCTATTATGTCCCAAACGGCGGCGCAGGTCTGGCCATCCTCCACCACCCTGTGTATGAGAGTGGAGCGCCCATGCACGTTGGCTTGCTTGGGGCGGGCGTGGGCACGCTTGCCGCCTATGGTCGAGCGGGCGATCGATATCGTCTGTATGAGATCAACCCCGTGGTCGTCGAGCTGGCACAGGGACGGGGGGATTATTTTTCGTTCCTCCGCGATAGCGAGGCGTCCATCACAGTAGTCCTCGGCGATGCGCGTATCTCTCTTGAGCGCGAGCGTGCAGAAGGGAACCTCGGAGATTTCGATGTGCTTGTTCTCGATACATTTAGCAGCGACTCGATCCCCGTCCATTTGGTGACAAAAGAGGCCTTTGCCCTCTACCTCGCGCATCTCGCCCCGGATGGCCTGATCGCCGCACATATTACAAACCTGCATCTGGACCTACAGCCTGTTTTGTGGCAGCTGGCGAAGGAGTATGGTTTGAGTTTCACGCGCATCGATTACCCGGGTGATTCCAATGGAGGCTTTGCCTCCCACTGGATTTTGCTTTCTCGCGATTCTGCAGTCTTTCAAAATCCAGCAATTCAAGAACATGCTGTTGACCTCAGCGGATACTCCACTGAGGTCCAGCTATGGACGGATGATTACAGCAATCTGTTTCAGATATTGAAATAGTCTCACGATACCAGATACTCATCCTCCAGATGATGTAACCTTTTAGTAGCAAAATTCCCTTTGATTTATGTTGACTCTCATTAATTAGCTGATTACAATAAACTTAGCAAACCGCTTCGCAGCGAACTTGATCCCCAAATTTACGAAAATATCACAGTATTAGCTACGTCATTATCCCTGGTGTAACAATTGGGTTTATATGTATTCACAGAAAGGTGGTGATGTTGGGCGAAACAACTTTGATTCCAAGAGGAGGGATGCCTGTGCATTTGCCCGTGCTGGCAGTTCATCCATTTTTTATTCTGTTTGCCAGAGGAGAACGACCATGTTTAGGTCAACTATGACTGCACGAAGCAGAGTGTTTGATCGAAAATCTCTGCTTCGTTTGTTTTCCGTCTTATTGATCGTATCGATGTTGGCGATGCCCGCGGCTACCCTGGCAGCTTCTGGGACCGCGGCGCCAGATTCTCAGTCCAGTGGGGAAAAGGTTATTTTCTTTGCTTCCGATGGCCTGCGGCAGGATATGGTGGAAGCCTTCGCAGACCAGCGACTGCTGCCTGCCATGACAAGGCTGCTCCGAACAGGCGCCACGCCCTCCGATGGCGGCCTGCTGACCCAGGCGCCGCCAAACACGGGCTCGGGTTGGTATAGTCTGGCGACGGGAGCGTGGCCCGGAGTGCATGGCTCCACAAATAATACCTTCACGATCAATGGAGCCCCGTTCGGGAACCGGACCTCGGCTTTTGACTCGGTAGCGCTTCAAGCCGAGACTCTCGCACAGGCCGCAGAACGCGGCGGCAAAAAGGTCGCACAGATCGAGTGGGCCGGCGGACGCGTGGGTGTAATCAACGGCCCCACGGTGGATTTCCGTTCCTTCCTTTCGGGGCGCGGCGTTGCTACCAACTATATCAGTCCCACTGACGATGCCGCGTTCGTCACATCCTTTGGATTACAGTTCGACCATCCGGACGGCTTCGCCGGCCAGGATCCATTCCCCGGGGCGGCCCCCACACCTGCCACCGGCTGGACGAATGTCCCGACTTCCTACAGCCCCGCCCAGGAAATGCGCCTGCGCGTCCTGGATTTCGGCACGGATAAGTACGGTCTGAATGCCTACATTTTTGATTCGACGAACGATAACACGGTCAACTACGACCAGGTCCTGTTCTCGCCTACCAAGGACGGTGCGGATGCAGTTGCCACGTTGGGCCGCGGGGAGTGGGGCGATGTCAAGGTCTCGATTGTGGGTGGATCTCTGGAAGGGCTGACAGCTGGCATGCTCATCAAGGTAGAAGAGCTGAGCCCCGATCTCTCGCAGGTACGTCTATTCCACACCTCGGTGACCCGCGCCAACGCCAGTTGGCCCGGATGGTCCGAGCCGGGCTTCGACGGGGATTTTGCCGAATTTATCGCACAGAACTTCCCGACCGCCACTGCGGCCGACTTCGCTGCGCTGGAAGCCGGCATCGTGAGCGAAGAAACCTACGTGGAGCAGGGCCTGTATTGGGAGACGGGTCATCACCCCATCATCGAGTACATCGTGACCAACTACGGGCCGGATCTCCTCATGCTGGGCTACCCGGTGACAGATGAGTTTTCACACCAATTCCTGGGGCTTATTTCGCCGACCCTGCCGAATGGCGGTCCGAATCCCGCCTATGACGATGTGCAGGTCGATGGCACCCCCGATGGGCGCGTGGAGGAGCGCACCGAATTCATCGAGCGTGCCTACCAGGGAGCAGACTCGACGTTGGCCCTGGCCCAGTCTCTCATGCGCGGCAAGCTTTCCACATTTGTAGCCTCCGATCATGGCTTTGCGCCGCAGTTCCTGGCCATCGATGCCAGCCAGGTCCTGGTGGACCTCGGCCTGCTCTCCCAACCGCAGACGTCAAACTGCCGACCTGCCAGTGGAGAGACCATTGGTATGGCGAAAGCGTGCTGGGCGGGCGGCACGGTTCAAATCTATTTGAACCTGGAAGGCCGCGAGCCAGCAGACGAAGGCTTCCAGCAAGTCCCCGCGGATCAGGAAGCTGCCACGCTGGAAATGATCAAAGAAGCCTATCTTGGGTTGGAGGATCCCAACGATTGGACAGGCGACGGCCAACCCGAGGACTGGACGGTAATCGACCGCGTCTTCACGAAGGCCGAAGCACGCTATATCCCCAACGGACCAGACAGCACGACGGATATGGCGCATCCCACCCGCACCGGGGACCTGGTCGTCTTCTCCTATCCGCCTTATCAATTCGATGCCGCGACCCCGGGCACACTGGTGTCTCTCTCGCACTTCTTCGGGCAGCACGGCTACGTGCCCGATTTGCAGAACCTGGATGCCAACGTCAATATGCGGGCTGCCTTCCTTGCCGGAGGAAATGCAGTGCGCTCGCGTATTGTGGTCAACGATCTGCGCACGATTGATATCGCCCCGACCATTGCCTATGTGATGGGGATTCCGTTGCCGCAGCATTCCCAGGGCGTCGTACGGCTCGACATGCTGCGTGGCGGCCAGGGACGGTCGCTGGTGCCCATTATAGGACTGAATGACTTCCACGGCCAGCTCGAGCCAACCAACTTTACTGTGGATGATCAAAATGTTCCGGTGGGCGGTGCCGCGTACCTGGCGACCATGTTCGACGAGGAGTCTGCTCAATTCCGCCGTGGCGCGCTGTTGTTTGCCGCCGGAGATAACGTCGGCGCATCGCCTGCCAATTCCGGCCTCCTGGAAGATCGGCCGGCCATCGACGTCGAGAACGCCTGGGGC
>LLBY010026368.1_pt5 | contig 14852 bp, 15 predicted proteins | sample 1489401 | NCBI WGS metagenome assembly LLBY01 (sample SAMN04092656, study PRJNA295927) | soil metagenome | biome: Soil prokaryotic community; feature: Bulk soil; isolation source: soil from tomato rhizosphere | host: tomato cultivar Hawaii 7996 | place: South Korea | collected 2011-11-01 | reverse complement strand
GTTTTGCATCATCTTTTGTTCATGCTGAACAGAGAATGAATCTTCAATTAAAGGTGCAACCAGAATTACAGACAAAGTAATTGCAAAAACGGTTAATAAGCTTGTACCCTCTCTTGTTGCTTCTTTGTTTCTGAAACCGAACATTACATTACTTGGTGAAAATCAAAATATATAAGATTTTGTATAAACCAATAATTCAAGTTCAGGGCCTATTCAGCACCTGTACCCTGCCGGAGTACAATATTCTTTTCGATTCTCTCTTTGATGTATGAGGTTCTTTCCTTCAAATAGAACCATTGCCTGCAACTTGGTATGTATCAGTTATAGGGTGTGTAATGTCTGTCTTAACCGTGTATAGCAGTAGAGTCTTATTATCTTTAGCGTCTGAAATTAGTTCAGTTTGCAGATCAATTCCAAGAGCCAAGAAGTTATTGTCAAAAAGAATTTCAAGCAATTTTATGTTACAGATTACATATGCAATTTCGTTAATTTTAATTCTTATGTTGTATTCACATATTTCCTTTCATCTTTAGCCAAAATCCTAAAGGATTTGAGAAATTACTCTTTTATTTATCATAAAGAATTAATACTCCAGAGCGGGATTACCTTCACCACATAATTGTTTTTATTATGATGTATACAGCAACAGTAATCAGCAATATTGAAAAGATACGAGTTAAAACTATTTTTGAAGCTCTCGATGATAGTGCTGTTCCAACTTTTCCACCTACAATACCACCAAATATTAAAAGTATGGCTATGATGAAATTTATCTGACCTGAAAGTGAATAAGTTACAGCAGTGGTAAGACCAAAAAAGCTTACTGGCAATAGAGATGTCCCAATCGAATTTACAATATTTACATCCAGATACATCAGAGATGGAACGATTAAAAAACCACCCCCTATTCCAAAATATCCAGCACCTAATCCTACTAGAAAGCCCATAATTACCATTTTTACATTTTTATGTCCTGCATTAGTAACTGAATTATTTTCTTCTATATCTAACTGATCCTTTTGTAGGTTATCTTTTAATGATTTTGTTTTCTTGAAGTGAACACCTAAGTATCCTTTCATATTCTTTTTTTCTATTAGCATTTTTATTGCAATAGTAATCATAAATAGTGCAAACAAGATTAAAAGACTACTGGCGGGTGTTAGTAAACCCAGCTGGGACCCTATCACCGTTCCCACTACTCCAGGAATAGCAAACAGTAAGCTTTTATTTAGTAGAACATGGCCTCTTTTTTTGTGATCAATAAAATTAACCAAGGCATTGATACCTACCACAAGAGCAGAAGTTCCTATTGCTACGTGAGGGTCTAATCCAATTACATAAACTAACAATGGAACTGCAAGAATGGATCCCCCGCCACCTATCAATCCCAGAGAAAGTCCTACAAGTACGCCAATAGCAGTTATTAAGGATATGAGTATAGAATAATGAAATACATCAGGTGAAATTATCTGTAAAAACCCCACTCCTTGCAAAAGATTCGGTAGTAATACAGTTTCAAGTTCTAAAGCATTCATTTCAAAAAGCGAATACAATAGATATACAGGCCAGAAAAATACCGCTTCTTCTGCTGTCGTTGTTGGTATTATCACCTGCTAGTCTACTCCTAATTACAAGGTTAAAATCAGTTCAATTCTAGATTTAATTTGTCCTACTATTAGGTAATACTACATCTGTTTGGACCCATTTCCAATTCAAAAATCTCAGTTAATGGATATGATTTTTCACCATTGTTAATGGATATGATTTTAGTATAATTAGGCGGAGTTGCCATTACTTTTGAAGACAGTTTCTGTACAAATTGTTCTTTTGTTAAGTGTCGATTCAAAAACATTCCCTCTTCTTTTATTTCACCGAGTGTAGTAGATAAAATTTCGTTTGCCTTAACATCTTTGTCAAAATGAGAGGGCAGTATCACTGTATCATTTGGTAGGATAGCAATCTTTTGATTTAGCGTATCATACAAATTCTCTGCGAATTCTTTGGCTTTATCTCTCAAGTCTGGTCTCCCGACTCCATTTACAAATAAAGTATCACCAGTAAATAGTAATTTTGTAAACTTGTCATAGGCATTTACGTTACTGACGTCACCTTCAACCAAAAAAGAGATGGATCCTGGTGTATGACCTGGGGTATGAATTGCCTTTAGTTTGATATTTCCTACTGATATGATGTCACCATCTGTAACTTGTGTATTACCAATTGTTTCCTTAGAATAACTTTCATAACTACTTTGGAGATATTGTGCTCCCGTTTCCTCCGCTAGTGATTTTGCAGCAGAGACATGATCGGCATGCTGATGAGTATCAATTATTTTTACGATCTTTGATCCAATTTCAGCTGCTTTATCTAAGTATCCATTTATAGGATATACTGGGTCGACTATTACAGATTGACCAGCCGAGTCCAATAGATATGACATACAACCTTTACCAATCCTTCTAAATTGAAATAACCTTATCTTTGAAGATTCATCTTTATCACCAATAGAATATTCAGATGATGCAATTTCAGCTGAAAAGCTCCACGCTTTTAATCCACCTTCTAGTGAACTAACATTGTAGCCGTATCTTTCAAGAATATATTTTCCAATTGTAGACCTATTTCCATGTGGACAAATTGTCACTATTTTTTTGTCTTTTGGAATAACAGCCAAGGATTCTGGATTGGCCAATTTCCCTAATGGAATGTTTTTACTACCCACTATATTCCATTGATTGAATTCATCAGGTTCTCTCACATCAAGAAGAAACAGATCTTCTCTGTCTTTTTCTGAATCTATTAATTTTTTTAAATCCTTTGGAGATATGTCTCTATCTAGGGATTCGTTAAACTGCCATTTCCATGAGGAAATCCCACCTTCTAAATATCTTGTATTTAGCCCTATTTGTCTCATCATTTCTGCCATTTGTTTTGGATAGTTTTCTTCTTCTTTTTCTTGTTCTCCGACTAAAACTATTTCCATATCTTTTGGCAATCGAGGCATAATTGTTCTTTTGGTTTCTTCATTACAGACTGCACAAGCAGAGCCGGGAATATGGCGCTTTTCAAAGTTTTTTGAATCTCTTATATCAAATAGCAGTAATGGAACTCTACTATCGAGTTTGACTTTTAATTCATCAGGTGTAATAGAGAGATCGCTATTTTTTAATAATTTATGTTGGTTCATAATATCTATACTTGAAAAGGCGAAAATGATATTTCTAAAAGACGTTTACATTGTACTTATTTGCAAGTATACTCTTCATACAATGGATAAGCGTTAGATGTATCACCACCAGAAAACGAAAAAAACTTCCACCGTATCTTTTAGAATAAACAAAGAGTATGATGAAGCATTAAGAGCAGAGGCAGAAGAAAAGAAAGTGAGCATGAATACACTCGTAAATCAGATTTTTGGAGAATATGTAGACTGGAATAAATACGTGAAAAGATTTGGAACAATAATTCTAAGCCGAGAGGCATTTAAATTACTTTTAGAAAGCTTGGATGATGACAAAATAAGAACTCTTGCAGTAGATATTGCAACAAAAGCACCAAGGGAGTTTATTCTCTTTAAATGGAAAGAAATTGACCAATCACACGTGATTGGCTTTATTAAAATGTTTTTTGATCATTGCGGATATGGCCAATACGATCACCAGGTTACGGAAAGTAAAGTAAACAAATTTAGCATACGACATGAATTAGGCAAGAAAGGTTCGATATTCTTAAAAATATATGTAGAAACTGTAATTAGGGATACGCTGGGAACAAAATGTCAATCAATTATTACAGATAATTCCGTTACGATAAGTTTTTGAAAAGATAATGGTTCTAACCATCATCTATATAGGTGAATATTCATGGTTATCTTTTTCATTTCAATTTAGCATTTACTTTAATTATATGACTCATACTGTAAATAGCCGGACATCTTTCTTCAGCCATGATTATTAGTTGTCTAAGTTGTTGCCTATCTACGCTAGTAGTAGTAGTAGCAGTATCATCAATATCAATTTCAAAATTTATACCCTCTGTGATAGGCTCATCTGAGATATCAAATGTTTTGGCAAAATTGATATTACATTCTGCATTTATCTTCAGTTTTTCAAGTTTAATACCTTGTTTTGACAGGATAGTCATGAATGTGGTTATAAAACATGAAGTGATTCCTGCAACACAGTAACCCATAGGTCCTAATCTATTACCACCTCCTCCTAAAAATGACGGTGAATCGATTTCAATGACTTGCCTGCCATTCTCATATGCCAGTTCTGTTTTGAATTGATATCCTTTCTCAGTATCAAAATTCCACTCTCCTTCTAGTTTAACTGGTTTCTTTAAAGACTGTTTGTCTTTTTGTCCGTTTACTGTGGTTTTTTGTATTTTATCGAGGTTGATATTGTTTATAATATTTGCTGTGGTCATGATAATAATATATTTCCACAATCATTAATTAATATGCCCTATTCAATTTTTTTTAAGAATGCTACTTTATAAAAGTAGAAAAGAAAATAGAAATTTAATATATCAATTATTGTGATTTAGCGATAAACCACCATTAACTAATCATATGAAGTCAACAAATCTTTTTCTAAATAAATAAATGATTAGTAGCTTAAAGTCTGGTTAAAGCTACCTGTATGTTTTTCAGTCTGATTGGTTACACTCTGATTCACCATAAAAGGATGTTGAACTTGCTGTATTTGTGGTGGAAATACTGGTAGTGTATCCACTGGGTTCCAATTTAGGATAACCTTACCGTATGATTCAGATAATTTTGCTAACCATTCTTTTTGTTGTTGTTCATTTAACAATGGGAATTTTGGATTTGCTCTATCTGGTGAAAATTCTTCTTTATGGTAATGCCAATTTGGTTTTTCTCTATCGGGTATTGCTTGATAAGTTTTAGAATCAATCATATATTCTACTCCTATCAGCGTTGCATTTGGAGAAGTACTATCATATAGCTGACACACCATCATGATTTTGTCATTTGGTTTACAAAAGTGATACACCCTTAAAGTTGGATCGTCAAAGACATGTCTTACTGCAGTTAATGGGCCTGTAGGTGGTCCACCGTAACCGTCTACTGGTTTTGATACATTGGCGGAGGTGGTATTAATTTGAGTTGCATTCATAGGTGATGGAGGGGGAGGGGGAGGTGCGGTATTATTGCCTTGGGCCTGTACAGTACTATATTGCCCTATTGAAAATGCGATAGTATAAATTCCCATGAATAAAACCATTGCCAGGGTAAAAGACATTATCTTATTTCTTTGTGATGTAAGATACCATAATCTTGTGTGATTCATGTATAAACTTCTTGGCAAAATAGATTAAATACTACTCAATATATTATGGCAGAATAAAAGATATTCAATGTCTATCTCCTTGTTGAGGAGAATGAAATTCTTTCTCAAAAAGTAAATTCATAGTTGGGCATATGATGTAATCAATCTTGTTCACTTTCGATAATTTCTTCCATAGTCTTTAGAATGTCTAAATGACTTTGTATAATTCAAAGCATTCGGTTCAATCGTTTCTAAAAGATTGGGAAAATAATTATTTAAAATATGAATTGCTAAACCAGTGATGTGTAAATTCTTGATACATATCCTTTTGCGGAATTGGAAAATTTGTGTCCGACACTATTGTAATCAAGTCCTTATTCTTCATTAAAATATTAAATAAATCATGTTCAGTGACAATACCGACAAACTTATTTTCTTCAAGGACAATGATTCTCCTTATCTTTCTTTCATACATCAGTTTCATTGCATCCAAAATGGATGACTTTGATGATAATGTAATTATGGGATGACTCATAAGCTCACTAACAGGCATCTGAAAATTCCCTAACTGTGTTGTACTTAAAATTCTGATTATATCTCTTTCAGTTATCACTCCAACTGGATTATTGCTTTCATAATTATCAACAATGACGACAGACCCTATATTATTATCAAACATAATCTTGGATATTTCGAGGATATTTTGATTTTGTTCCGCAGTTTTGACATTTTTATTTAATATGTCCATAATGCTGATAGATTCTAGACTCATTTGCTTATGATCGCCCTTTGATCTATTTAGATATTAGCATGACTTTATAAAATCCGTAAAACACATCATCTATAGAGATACTGATCTATGCCCCATAGAGCGGTACGATTTTTCTTTAATATTTTGACAAATATAGAGTCTTGCTAATGTATCATGGCTAAATCACCCTACATCTAAAGATGATGAATACACTAGATGATCAGATGATTTTTTTTAGTTAACTATCAGTTATTAGATAAAATATCGTTTGTTTTTATATCCTAATCTAATCTCGTAATAGTTTGAAGATTTATAAATTATTAGGTTTAATTTATCTTGTTAAGAGCTACTACTGCTTCGGATTATCTGATGTTAAAATTTTGATTGTTGAAGAGTTCACCAGATTTCATTTTTATGTTTAAAAACATATTCTATTAACTTTTTTGCAACCTTATCATCGATAGCAACAATATTATCCTTTAGGGATAGTAGACTGTTTGAATTTAACCAGTCTATATCGCTTTTAAAATTATTAAAATCTAATCGGCCATCATTACCATATATTTCGTGATATAGTTCACCTACCGATAATTCGGTCTCATTAATTCTTCTATCTTGATAAGAATATAGTTGAATACAAACTCGCAAAATTTCACTTCTATTTGGTGATGGTTTCTCTTGATTACTATTATTATTCATATTTTTATTTAATGTAGTATTTCTATCCTTTATCTATTGTTGTGATTCTCGTTAATCGGCCAGTTATTGTTTGCATATCGAGTTTTAGTTTAGATCCATAGGAATTCATAAATAAGTATTTGACCCTCTAGGAGCAATATTCAAACATTATGGCTTTATTAGCATATTCACAGTTATGCTAAAGCGATTAAATTTCAATACAAATAATTTCAAATCAAATAGAAACCTAAATATCGTTATTGTAATATTATCGTTATGACTTTAGTGTTTTCCAATATTTTAGTACCTCATGACGGAACCGAGATATCCGATGCGGCGCTTACTAAAGCGTATCAAATTGCCAAAGTATTTGGCTCTAACCTTACACTTTTGTTTGTCATAGAAGATAGGTCTGTTTTACTGGATCAACTGAATCCTTTTGTAAAGGAAGAAACACAAATAGAACGAACAGAAAATCAGATTGTAAATATTTTGAGAAAAGGGGCTGAAGCCATGTTAAAAGATAAGATTGTCAAGGCAAAAATCACAGATATCAAAGTAATTACTGAGGTAGCCGTTGACTCTTCTGTTTCTAGAAGAATTTTAGAGTTCGCCAAAGAGAAAAAGGTGGATATAATCATCATGGGAGCTAGAAAACTTGAAGGCTTTGAAAGACTTAAAGCCCTAGGAAGTGTTGCAAGAAAGGTTTCTGAGAGGGCAAAATGCCCAGTAATGTTGATCCATTAGTAAATAATATCATACAACAGTAATTAGTAATGCTAGCTAAATACATACCATAAAATTTGATCTTCTGTATCAAATACTAGGAAGAGAAATAGTGTTGTAATGTTTTTTGATCAAAATCATATTCTTTTATTTTCTATGAGCCAAGAGATGAAGAAGAGAGTGTTATCATAATAATAATAATATACACAATCATTATATGATAGAGCGTTACGACGCATTTCAGACAAGTTTACCATGTTCTGATTATTCGATCAGATCCACAAAAAAACTACTCTTAAATATATTTATAATACAATGAGAAACAATATCAGAATACAATTGGCTAATAAACCCATTTTCCTGATAATCGTGTTATTTGTATTATTAAATTCCATGGTCGCTGTCATGCTATTATCCTCCTATCCGATGGATATAGGAAATATTGTTTATAGTTCAGAGATTCCTCACCAAGATGAAAATATCACAGGTGGAGAACAAGAAAATTCTAATATCTCAGACAATTCTCTTGTAGAAAATGAGTCCTCTAAAGTCAGCAGCAATTCAACATTAATAACGTCAGGCTGTACACCTGGTTATGGATACGACAAAAATAGCCCTAACCCGGTTTGTATACCACTTGATGGAAGCGAAAAATCTGAAGGGCTTGTCACTTGCATGGCTTTAGGCTGTCCTTATAATCCTCCTAACTTAAATGCTGGACCACCTGCAGAAAGTAATAATAATAGTCTAATCAAACAGTAGCATTCAAACTACTATTTACCAATTCCACTTATCTTTCTATTGAATTAATAGAGCCTGTCCAAAGTAAACTCGCGATTTGTCGTATTAACTTCGTTTATTTAAAAAAGTTACAATATATGCGCTTTGTATGATATTTCACCCAAATACAAAAGATTTAAAGAATTCTTTTGTATAATGACCGACCCTAAATAACTGATGTGAATGTTATAATGAATTGGACTGAACCTTTTTTGCGTGGAACATAGCGAAAGACTTAATATATAATTATAGTCATAGATAATTCTGTCTAATACTATATCTATTATTAAATAGGAGATCACGATGTTCTATACAAACACATAATTTCACATCTTATTACTAATGTACATACAGTTTACTTTTTTGACTGAAGGTTCTTAAAAGTCAAAATCATTGAATGATCCTTTAGCATCGATTTTTCAGGCTTCATGTTTAAATCAGCAAAAAGCTTTGTTAGTAAAGCGCCCATATATAGAGAACATTTTTGACCTAGATTATGCTGTATCCTTATCTCGACACTATTTTCAGAATTGATTATCGTGTTTGTAAATTTAGAGGCAGAAAGCCATAGTTTTATTACATCTATGATAGCATCGACATCATTCCTACCATGAATAAATGAAATAGCATCTCTCATACCAGTATAACAAGAGGTTTTGGCAGCTCTGATTATATCTTCATCAGAAACCTGTTCGAAGATACTTCGTACAAAAGGTTTCTGCAAAAAAACAAAGCCTATATCACTTACAAACTGATCCCACGTAACGTATTTTCTTAGGACTTCATTTATTATGCTTGAAACAGTCTTATTTTCTTGATCCGCCTGAGTAGAGATTTTTTTATATGTATCAGATGGAATGCGAATAGCTGTATTAGTTGTACTGGTGCTTTGTATTTTCGGGTTTGTAGTACTTTTCGGCATTACTTTAGTCATAGTACGACGTTATTATTCATTGTTATGCATCTGAATATAAAATGACTAGATGTATATATAGAAAATGGCCGATTCCAAAAGAAAGAATTGAAGCTTTCATTATTACGTCACAGTTTTAAATGAAAACTCATCTTTTATGATTGATTCAGGAACTTTAGAATTTATAGACACCAATTCTGCGGTTATAGTATATTCGGAATCGCCGGAAAGAATTGGGGATTCTACATGGTATGCTCCAGTACTACTAAAGTCCGGGCCATAGACAAGAGTTTCATTTGCATTGCTTTTTATCAATTCTAAAAGTAGAGATTCACCATTTGTCACAAATGTATCCGAGAATAATGTGGTATTTGCATTTTTTGCAATAGTGATGTTGTAGGCTAATGAAGTAGTTTTATCCAATAGTATCGTTAATGGTTGAAAATCAAACAATGTTCTAAAATCCGTTGTAAGGTTGAGAACTTGGCCTACACCTGAAGACATTTCAAAATAATGACCTCTTTCATATGAATCGGCTACTGACACAATTGCTTGTCTCCATGGATGGATAATGCAGTGATAAATATAATTTCCCGGCTTATCAAATGTATACTGAAAGAATGAATTGGAAGTAGATGATAACACTCCAGAGTTAAAAATAGCACCTGCATCCGAAGCATCAGGTGCACCGCTTGTTACTGTATGAGGCTGACCAAGGTCGTTGTTAAACCAGCCTACCGTTGTACCGATTGGAACATTAATGGCTGGAGGATAATAGTGATATGGACTGTCTCTTTGAGCGGCACCAGGAATTATACTAACTGCATATATAGCAGGGGTATTTTGAAGAGTGGACATACTTCCGATTTGAGCTTCTGATTCAATTACCGTCAGGTTTGTACCCGTACCTATATTCGGTACAGTCAAAGCTAAGAGCACCATAAAGAAAAATAGTCTTCGCGTTGAGAGAATATTTTGAATTAATCGTATTATCTATCAATCCAAGTAGGTAGTATATATTTTTGTTGTTCATCGTATACCATATAACTACATTGTATAACATTGTAACAATAACTTGAACCGAAAATCTTGGCGGGGGAGGGAGGGAGGGAGGGAGGGACGGAGAACGCCAAATAATATCGACATTTCTTATAATGTTAAAATACCTAGATAGTATAATCTATCTTCAACTTTGAAATAGAATTGGATCTTTGTGTTTCATTACGTAGTCATAATTTTTGGCTATTTGACCCGGATTAAACGGATTCGATAGAATTTATGAAAGTGAATTTTCATACCTATTTTTATAAATTTAGGCAACCATTTTGTTAAAACTTGTTTGATTATCATCAAAAATAAAAGTGTGAGGTGCTCCTCTCATATCGTCCACCACTTTGTTACCAATCATCTTTCCAACCTTTAAGCCCTCTTCGCAATCCTGCATTAGATGAATCCCACCGCTAAATCTTGATAGATTAGCATCATCTGCGCAGGATTTATAAAACTCTTTTTCTTGAGGAAATATCTCACTTAATATTATCGATGCCGCACCAGAAAACGTAGAATGACCTGAAGTGTATCCGGGAAAGTTTGGTGTTGGAATTTCAGTGACCAGTTCTTGTACAGCTTGAAACGGTCTTTCTGTCCAGTATTTAAATTTGGTATACCATGTGCTTACACCAGCATCATACATACCTATATTTAGATAAGCAAATGCGCGTGCACTTTCTGTAATGTTGAGTCCCTGGGAAGTAATATTAGCACTTAATATGCTATTCCAGATAGCTGGAGGTGGAATGTCTCCCCAAAAATGTATGTCTTGTAACTGTTTTGCCGTTCTATTTTTTGATGCCTCGACTATATCCAGAACTTGTTTTTTGTATTCATCTGATTTGCAGTCAAGTGGTGGTGGAGGTTGAATTTCAGCACCAGAGTTCAGTATGATTGTTTTCCATTGACCTGCCATAGGTTCTAGAGGATCAGTTCCTGTCCATTTGCATTCACCAACAGGTATAGTTCCGTTAAAAATAGAATCAGACTCATCAGTTTCAGCATATGATATAACTTGTTTTCCTACCGATTGTCCAAACTGAAAGGCTTCGGAAGCTTTGATGGTATCGGATAAATTATAATCACTACCTGTATTGTTTTGATTTTGTAGAGTTGGTGTCAAAAAAAAGCTACCGATTCTTTCTTTCATATCTGGATAAAGATATGATAACACTTCGGATGCAGCGCCACCTACAATCTCTCTTTCCTTACCTGTGAAATTCTCTAAATCCACATTTTTTGAAGAAAGCAAAGCATCATAGATCGAGATATGAACCAGGGCATATGCACGTGCCAAAGCAGGAGGAGATAATTTGTGTTCTAAAGAAGCATTGGTGGTAAAGGCATTCCATTTTGAAACAGGATTATTCTGATCTGTAGATGCATAAATAGTGTTAACATCATAGTCAACTGTAAATAAAATAGCAATGATAGACAATAAAGATATTATTACTAGCAGTGGTAAATAGCCATAATAAGAATAACTATGTTTGAAACTATTCATCGGAAAGTGATATTTGTCAAACTGAGTATTAATCTTTTTTGGTTACCATTCTGTAAACCATTTTAGGCAAAAATAGAAATAGTTGAGCTCAATTTTATGATACCTTTTTATAAATTAAATAAATTTCAAACTAAATTGAACTTCGAGGGTGGTACAAATAGCCTTAAACACTCCAGCAGGTTCGGTCTTTGCACAGGCTGACAATAATATTGTTGTTCACATAAGCAGTGGAGATCCTCAGAGTACATATGAAGTACATGTTGCCAACATGGGTTAACACTGGCTAATCACTTTCAAGATGCAGGAAGAAATTTAACTGTATTTCTTGATGTAAATGGTGTTCATCTGGCGGTCAACAGCCCGCCTGCAGGGTTGGAAAATGCATCTGCTTCACTCAATGAATTCATTACAAACGCGGGTTCAGTGATTGTGTGTCCAATGTGTCTAGAGGCTGCAGCCTATGCATCTGAGGATGTCAAAACAGGGGCCGTAGTAGCAAATCCTGAAGAAGGCACAATGTTGCCAGTACTAAATGGAAACGCAATAGTAATAGTAATAGACTATTAGAATCCATTTTATTTTTTATTAAAATAATAAATGTGAGTATGATTTACGCATGATAATGAAAAAGGACATTATAAAAATACAGTCTTTTAGAATAAATTTTGCCAATACCTATTGTTACAGTTTACCGGTGGTACTACTAATATCATGTACGCTATTATTTAGTAATGCTTATGGGTTTATTCTAGCAGGTGCAAATTCAAACCTAATCTTGCAAATTCCAACTTCCTCATCTAACTTTACCAGCGGTCAAATGGTTATGGATCATTCTCAAATGGATCATATGAATATGAATATGAATATGAATATGAATCAAACAGAGATGTTAAAACGTGGAGATATAGCAATGAAATTTAATCAAAGTAAAATTTCTCATCAATTTGTAATTACTCCTAATGGAGGCCAAATCAAAATCTCTGCTTTGGACAACAACGATAATCAAACAGTCTCTCAAATTAAAGACCACATAAGGAATATTCAAAAAGAATTCTCTGAAGGTAATTTCAATAGATCATCATTTATCCATGCTACAACTGTGCCTGGAACAGAGGTTATGACCGATAAAAGGAACTTGATTGATTATAGTATTATTGAAATGAATAATGGGTCCAGTTTAATTTTAGAGTCAAACGATACTGAGGTAATTGATGCAATAAGCCAATTCATGGAGTTTCAAGCAATAGAACATAGAGGCCACTAGTTTACGTGGCAGAAGTCAGGACTAGATAAAATTATTTTATCTAATTAAATATCCGCTCGATCTAGTTATTTTTTTATTAGTTTCGAGTTTATGTGGTGGAGCTTGACAGGTCGACGGTAAAGTATAGAAAAGATAAACCGCAGTAATTTCATATATTTTTGAATCTAATGCTTTTCTTTTGATTATGGATGAAATACAAATTTTTAGGATACTATTTTTAATATTCTATAAAGTTTTTGGTTACTAATATATATTACATAATTTATGGTAAATAATTACATCTAATGACTAGGTTAAAAATGCTTTCCTTGTATATACATGGACATTAAGAACAATACTTAAATCAGGTATGACATGAGATTTTTTCTAGTTTATTACAAAGAACACCATAGCAAAAAAATTATTAGTTAAAGCTTAAGAAACAAATCTTATCTTAAACTCATCGGCAATGTTGTCCTCAATAACATCCGTTCCAATCGAGACCAGTTTTGCGGTCATTGTATATTCGCCATCCTCAAAATTTCCTTCAACATGATAGGCTCCGGTGTTAGGGTCTGACATGTCAGGACCGTAAACATTTGTATTGTTCATGTTACTATTTGAGATGAATTCAACCTGAAGATTGGTTCCGCCTATGACCTGAAAAGTGTCGGTGAATACAGTTTGATTACTAGCGTTATCAGAAAGCTCAATGTTATAGACTAAAGGTGTAGTAGGATCGACTGCAATGTTAATGGGTTGAAAGTCAAACAACGTTCGGTCATATTGAGTCTTGTTTATTGTCCAAGAAGGGCTGTTATTATTATCAGATTCAAGATTTGCACCAGATTTCATTGTAAAGTAATGACCCGTTTCTGAACCATCTCCAACATGCACTATTCCGTACATATATGGATGAAGTGTACAATAGTATGCATAATCTCCCGGATTAGCAAAGGTTGCCTGATAGAATCCTCCATACGGTAGAAATCCCGAATTAAATAATTGTCCAGAGTCTTGTGAGCCAGGCATGCCACTGGTCACAGTATGAACTTGACCCGGGTCATCGTTAAACCATACTATAGTTATACCTGTAGGTATAGATACCAGTGGTGGAACATAGTGAATCGATGCGTTTGTCGATACGGCACCGGCAGGAATATCTATAACATATGTTGGCAATACCTGTTGGGGAGTTGGTATGGGTGCCAATCCTATCTGGGCAAAGGAACTATTCATTGGTAAACTACTAACTGCCAGGGAAGTGATTGTAAACAATAGCAAGCATATGGTAAATTTCTTATAGAATATAGTTTTCGCAAACATTTCTATAAAATATGCTAACACTTTGGATAATTATAAGGATTTTGATTGCATTTAGTAATACTTGGTAATTAGATATCGATGTTTGCAAGATAATGTATATGAATATTCAAATATATGATACTACTACCACTGCCTCTACTAGGGGTCATAAATTAATAACAAGTATATCCAGAAAGTTTTCTAAACTACTACCTAGGTGTAAACATCAAGTCTAAATGATGTAATAAAATTATCATGAAATGAATATTAAGCATATTGAATTGATGGCAATGCCGGAATTTTGGATCGCGTAAAGATCTAATCAACTCAATACCCCAAATACTACAAGAGATGATACTGATGAATTGAAAGTCTACAAGGGTTACATCATCAAGTTCCGCATCATTGTCACAAGACTAGGGTGACTCCTCCGGATATGATCTAATCTATTGAGCAAAAAGTTATGGGAAATCCTTTTGAGAGTTAGATATAATCTAAACTCAACGAGACCTAGTTGATAATCTCCATTCATTTAGGCATGTCTAATTTTTTTCTATTGTATTTATGTAAATCGTAACTTTTTGAGGGCCCTGTTAACTTAAGCGTTT
>LLBY010030776.1_pt1 | contig 14863 bp, 15 predicted proteins | sample 1489401 | NCBI WGS metagenome assembly LLBY01 (sample SAMN04092656, study PRJNA295927) | soil metagenome | biome: Soil prokaryotic community; feature: Bulk soil; isolation source: soil from tomato rhizosphere | host: tomato cultivar Hawaii 7996 | place: South Korea | collected 2011-11-01 | reverse complement strand
AGCCAGTCCCGGGTAGGTCGCATCGAGCGGCGCGGCGACGCACCGCCCAGAGAGATGATCGCCCAGGTGAAGCGATTCACCGGACAGAATGCGGCTTATAGACCGTCCTGAGGAAGATGCATTCTCCCTGAATCAACGAGAAGTCCCAAAACAGGGGTGCGGCGTAACCGCACCCCTGTTTTGGGGTACAAATTCAGATTTTTTGAAGTATCAGATCTCCATGCGCCAGCTCCACGCACTCCCCTCCATCCTTGCCAAAGCACTCCTGCAGGCGCGCGAGTCAAATCGACGCGTCCGGAGTCTGCAGCTCGCTCTGGGTGAGATTTCCGAGCTCGACATGGCTTCCATCCAGAGACAATGGGAGGAGCTGAGCGAAGGCACCCTCGCGGAACGGGCACAGCTTCATTTTCGTTTTATTAAAGCAGAACTCCAATGTATGGCGTGTTTTGAGAAGTATCATCCATTGGATGGGAAAATACATTGTCCTTATTGTGGAAGTTATGGCGCGAAAGTTTTATCGGGTGAAGAATTCTTTCTGGAGTCAGTTGAACTGGATGATGAGCAAACGTAGACTGGTTTCGACGACCTTTCTCCTTCTCTTATTGATCAGCTGCAATCGTCCTATTGCCACCTCGACACCAGACCTGTTCGCCACGCTCCAGGCCTCCACGCCTGATGGCTTTGCCTCTCCCGGCGCTACCGGTTCGGTCGCGACTCCGGGTTTCGAGCTCGCTACGCCAAATCCTGCAGCGGGATCATCCATCCCCGCCGCTTCCTCCGCGGATCAGCTCACCGGTCACATCGTCTTTACCTGCCAGCTTTTCAAGGTGCAGGCGATGGATCAGATCTGCATCATGAACGCCGACGGCTCGGGGATGCGCCGGTTGACCACGGAGAACAATCGACGTCATTACTACGGGTCTCTCGCGCCGGATGGACAGAGCGTCGTCTATTCCTCCTATCGTGAAGCCAATGTGTATGAGATTTACAGGCTCGATCTCAGTAACGGCAATGTGGAGCAGCTTACAGACCGCATCGGAGTTTTGACCGGGCCCGAAATCTCACCGGATGGGGAATCGATCACCTTTGCACGTGGTGACCCCAATACAGGGAATGTACAGATCATGGTCATGGGCCAGGACGGTGGAAATGCGCGGGCTATCCCTCAAGTTGCCGGCTGGGATCCCACCTGGTCGCCGGATGGAAATCAAATCTTGTTCGCCTCCGGCATAAATGGTGGTGTGCAGCTATTTGTCGTCAACCGCAATGGAGGCGACCTGCGCCAGATATCCAACCTCCCTGCGATTCGCGGCCGTAGTGACTGGTCCGCCGACGGACAATCCATCGTGACGTATTCCGGGCCAGCCTGGAACCGCGAGGTCTACATCATGAACGCCGATGGCTCGAATGCGCGTCAGCTTACGCCGAGTGGCGGGAATAGCCAGGGTCCTTCTATTTCGCCCGATGGCAAATGGGTAGCCTTTACCGCGTACTTTGACAACTACGGTGACGACCACGGCTGTGAGATCTACATCATCCGCACGGATGGCACCGACCTGCGCCGCCTGACGAATAACGATTATTGCGATTATCAGCCACGCTGGGGACCATAGGTCTTGTTCAGCCCGGAGTCTGCCGTGAGCCTACCGAAGGGTCGTCGGCGGGGTGGTGGGCGCAGATTGGTTCATTGTAAACGCTGCCCTGCCAAACTGGCCGAACAAGTGAGCATGGACGGCTGTGATATATACGCCTGACCCCAAGGACAAGACCAGGCCGATGATCCATCCAATGCAGGGGACAAAACCCACGACCATGTTGACGAAGCCGGCGAGCAAGCCCACGCCGAGGCTGGTTCCCATACTCAATATCCATGCCGTAAAGAATGCACCGGCGTTGTTGCGGATCATCCTAAATACATCACGCAGCTTAAAGCAGGAGGCAAATGTCCCTTCGCGGGAAAACATGAGCAGGATAGCGGGGTAAAGGATCGATAGCACCAGTCCATACAAAAAGAACACACATAACAGACAAAAAACGATAACCCATCCGATCTCTGTAATCGTCTGCCCGAGATCTTGCATATCGTTATTTCCTGAAGATAAACTGGAGAGGACACTGATTCCCAACGGCAGTCCGAGCGTAATCAAAATAGGCGAGACATAGAGCAAACCTGCCGCGAACAGGATCAAACCTTCTCTAAATTTTCTTTCGAGATCATTCCAGGTGGGCAGCGGTTCCGGATCTCCGTTCATCACGTTGCGCATGATTCCCACCAGATACCCGGACCAGGCAAGGTTCAAGACAGGGACCATACTAATGAGTGCCCCTATTCCAAGCTTACTCGGCCATTCTGGATCTTCGAACGTGTAGGCAAAGGATTTCTCGGCGTTCAAGGTTTCCTCCAGGATCGATGTGATGTCATTTTCATGCTAAAACAGATTCGAAAGAGGGACAATAAGAGGAATAAAAAAAGACCCGCCTGCGCGGGTCTGGATTGCAAATGAGGAATTAGGCCCAACCCTGTTGTCTGATGAAGTTACTCACCACAGGAATGTTGACCATTTCACCTTGATAGGCCTTGTATGCCCAATAGAGAAAAACCAACCAAACTAATGGAGCGCAGAGACCACCAAAGCCAAGAGTCACGGTGGTAATAATAAGCACGACAATCCAAACTGCAACACTTGCGACGATGGATTGCACAGCGTGAAATTTTATGAAAGGTCGGTTCTTCTTCTCTTCCATTAGCAACACAATAATGCCGACAATGGGTGCAAGTACGTAGCTGAGTGCTGCCCACAACTTGTCATCACTGGTTACGTCCATAGGCTGGTTTGTCATGAGTTCCTCCGAATTAATCTGGGATTTAGTTTTCATCATTTTACAACCAATCAATTCAAAACGCAACTAACTGTTTTGAAAAGCGAATGCGGTGCCGACTGGTAAAATGAACGCATGACTCGTGTTGCCCGCACTGCCGCTCCGCGGCGTGCTTCGCTTGTGTTCATGGGATCCCCCGATTTTGCATTGCCTACCCTGCGCGGGCTGGCGCAACACTATCATGTCGTGGGGGTTGTGACCCAGCCCGATCGCGCCTCAGGGCGCGGGCGCGAGCTTAAGGCACCGCCGGTCAAGACGCTGGCGCTCGAGCTGGGTATCCCTGTGATGCAGCCGGAGAAGCTGCGTTTGCCCGAGGCGATGGAACAACTACGGGCCTGGTCCCCGGAGCTTATCGTCGTCGCGGCGTTCGGGCAGATCCTCAAGAAAGATTTCCTGGACTTGCCTCACTTTGGGTGTATCAACGTTCATGCGTCGCTCCTGCCGCGCTGGCGCGGAGCAGCGCCGATCAATGCCGCGATCCTGCACGGTGACGCGGAGACAGGGGTCACGATTATGAAAATGGACCCCGGACTTGATACCGGCCCCATGCTGAGCCAGCGCTCGATTCGACTCACACCGGAAGATACGGCTGGCTCCGTTTTCGAGAAGTTGTCGGCGCTCGGCGCAGACCTGCTCATCGAGACTTTACCCGATTATCTCTCCGGCAAACTGACGCCGGTTCCCCAACCTGAAGAGGGCGTCACGTACGCGCCGATGCTCAAGAAGGAGGAGGGGCAGCTTGATTTCTCGCACGCTGTATATGAGCTCGAGCGCCGAGTCCGCGCGTTCAACCCGTGGCCCGGCGCGTTCATGGACTTCGATGGGACCCTGCTCAAAGTCCATCGCGCGCGGGTGATGAAAGGAGACGCCGCGGTGGGACAGAGGCTCATCGTTCAGAATCAACCTGCCGTCGGCGCGCGAGGCGGGATTCTCATCCTGGAGGAGGTGCAGCCGGCAGGGAAGAAATCCATGAGCGGACGATCCTTTCTAGCTGGCGCTCGCAATTGGGCGTAGCGTATTGGTGCGGGTGGGGTTGCATAATGCACATCCGAGTACATCAAAGGGAGAGTTTATGTTCAACTATAAAGTGTTCGTTGCAGAGTTGATCGGCACGTTTGCGCTTGTGTTCATAGGTTCGGCGATTGGACTGTATGATGCAGGGCTGTTGGCGGTTGCCCTGGCCCACGGCCTGACGCTGGCAGTGTTTGCCTATACCTTCGGTCATATCTCGGGCACACACATCAATCCGGCGGTCACATTTGGCCTGGCTTTGAATGGGACCGTGAGTTGGGGCGAGGCTGTCGTTTACTGGGTGGCGCAGTTTGCCGGGGGCGTGCTCGCCGCCTTGGTCTTAAGTTCGGTCGTGGGACTGGTGAATGCCCAGGCATTCGGCGCGGCGCAGACGACCGGCGTTCTGACAGAGAGATTCCCCTATTATGCGCTCGGCGTCGAAGCCCTGTTGACGTTCTTCCTCGTCACGACCATTCTGCACACTGCTGTCGCTGGGAAGGCCGGCCCGATGGCCGGCTGGGCGATCGGTACGACGTTGACCATCGCTATTCTGGCAGGCGGCCCTCTCACGGGCGGCTCGCTCAACCCGGCGCGGACGTTTGGTCCCGCGGCGGTGGCAGGCACGGCGCGTGATGGGATGATGTATTTGATCTATTTCCTGGGACCCTTGCTGGGCGCGGCAATTGCTGTGGGAGCCTACAGGCTAATCAGTACGCCAGAATCGGGCCCTGACCTGGAGCCCATCCCCGATGTGGATGATGCCCCGGAGGATGAGGATCTGAAAGAGATCGACGATGAAATCGAGATGGAAGAAGAGGATCCTGACGAATCAGTTCAACGCAGATGATTAACAGAAAGCTCTGCAGGAACAATACATCCCCGTCATTCAGACGGGGATGTATTGTTAGAAGAAAGCACGTTATGCTGCTGGCTTTCAAAAAGAGAGTCTTACGATAGACGCGGGAGGATGAAAGAAGTTATACTCTGGCTAAAGCAGTCTGGCGCAAATTTTTGGATAGATTGAATACACTATCCGTTGACCAATAAATACAGAACATAGGAAGGCGGAACTGAATCGATGGATCGTAACGAAATCCTGGCTGCCCTCAAGAGTAAGCCTGAGGTCTCAGTATTGATTGTTGGCGGGGGCATTAACGGTATCGGCACATTTCGTGACCTTGCCCTGAACGGGGTAGACGTGCTGCTGGTCGAGCGTGCCGATTTCTGTTCCGGCGCGAGCTCGGCTTCGTCCCACATGGCACACGGCGGGATTCGTTACCTCGAAAACGGAGAGTTCCGTCTTGTGCGTGAGGCGGTGCAGGAGCGCAACCGGATGCTCCAGAACGCGCCTCATGCAGTCAGGCCACTTCCTACGACGATCCCCATTTTTAAGCGTCTCTCTGGAGTTCTAAATGCACCTCTTAAGTTTCTGCGTTTGCTGGATAAGCCTTCCGAGCGAGGTTCCCTGATCATCAAGCTTGGCCTGATCCTGTATGACGCTTACACAGGGAGACAGCGCACGGTGCCGCGGCATCAATTCTTCTCGCGCCGGCAGTCGCTTGAGAAGTGGAAGCATTTGAATCCCGAAATTGTCAACACGGCTGTGTATTACGACGGCGCGATTTTGCAGCCGGAACGCCTGGCGATTGATTTGATCCTCGACGCCGAGTCCGAAAACACGAACGCGCGGGCGCTCAACTACGTCAGCATGATAGGCGGAAGCGAAGACACACTGCTCCTGCGCGACGAGCTGACCGATGAAACCTACGATGTGCGCCCGAAGCTCCTCATCAACGCCGCGGGTCCATGGATTGATTTCACGAATAAGAAGCTCGGCCTGTCCACAGGGTTTATCGGCGGCACGAAAGGCTCACACATTGTCGTGAAACACGACGAGCTCCTCCAGGCGATCGGGGACCACGAATTCTTTTTTGAAAATGAAGATGGGCGCATTGTACTGATCTTCCCTCTCTACGACCGGGTGCTGATTGGTACGTCGGATATCCCGATCGAGAACCCGGATGAAGCTCTCTGTACGGATGAGGAAATAGAGTATTTCTTGAAGCTGACGCGTCGGATCTTCCCTAATCTGAGCCTGACTCGGGATGACATCGTTTTTCAATATTCGGGGGTCCGGCCCCTGCCTCGCTCCAATGCCAAGACGGCCGGGCAGATCTCCCGCGACCACAGCATCGAGGTCCTCAGCGGTGACTGGACGAATCTGCACTTCCCGGTCTATTCACTCGTCGGCGGAAAGTGGACGACGTTCCGCGCTTTCTCGGAACAGGTGACCGGCAAAGCACTTTCTTATCTGAGCTTGACGCGCCAGAAACATACGCGCGATCTGCCCATTGGGGGTGGACGCGGCTATCCGCGTAGTGAGGATGAGATGAAAAGCCAGATCGACAGCCTCTCCGCCTGGACCGGCGTGACGCGCGAGCGTTTGCAAATATTGTTCGAGCGCTATGGCACGCGGGCAGAAACCATTGCCACGTACATGAACGGCGGCACAGATTTCATCCTGAAGTCCCTGCCCGATTACACGCTGCGAGAGATCATCTTCCTGGCTCAACACGAAAAGATCTGCCATCTCGACGATTTTTTTCTGCGGCGTTCGATGCTGGCGATGCTGGGACGGGTCACGGGTGAAATGGTCGAAGAGGTGTCAAAAGCGCTGGGGAACGCTCTCGGCTGGGATGAGGAGCGAAAGACGGCGGAAGTGGCACGTACCTTCCTGCTGCTAACAGATCGGCACGGCGTCCGCTTATGACGCGCGCTGAGCGGCGAATGGTAGAATTGTGCCCCGTATGAACGTATCCGTCGTCGTCCCGGTCTACAAAGGGGAAGCTTTCGTCGGGCCGCTTGTTTCGGAGCTCTTACTGAGTCTTCCGACCTTCGCGGAAATGTATGAGATCATTCTGGTCAACGACGGCAGCCCGGATCGAAGCTGGCAGCTGATTCAAAATTTGACGCATGAGCATCCCTGCGTGAGGGGGATTCGTATGATGCGTAATTATGGACAGCATAATGCAACCCTGTGCGGTGTGCGTGAAGCGCGTCATGAAGTGGTTGTCACCATGGATCAGGACCTGCAGCATCCGCCGCAGGAGATCCCCCTTCTGCTGGCGAAGCTGGAGGAAGGCTACGACGTGGTCTATGGTTCCCCCCGCAAGCTGCCGCAGAGTCTCTGGCGCAACGCGATGACAGCGGGTATCAAGTGGATCTTAGCCAAAGTGATCGGGCTGCCTGCGGTGCACAATGTGTCCGCCTTTCGGGCATTTCGCACGAATCTGCGTGACGCCTTCGTCAATTTCCAAAGTCCCTCCCTCATTCTGGACGTCTTGCTTTCCTGGGGAACCACCCGTTTTACCTCGGTGCCTGTGAATATTGGGCCTGCAGATCACAGCAACTATAGCTTCGCGATGCTGGTCAGAACCGCAACCCTCATCCTGATTGGATACAGCACGCTTCCGCTGCGCTTTGCCAGTTGGATCGGGTTTGCGATGACTCTCTTTGGGCTGGGCGTGTTCATCTACGTTCTGGTCGTTTATTTTACAGCGGGAAGCCCGCCGGGCTTTCCATTCCTTGCTTCCATGATCGCTCTAGTGAGTGGAGCCCAATTGTTTGCACTCGGCATCTTTGGCGAGTATCTCGCGCGGATGTTCGAGCGCAGCATGGACCGCCCACCGTATGTGGTGCAAGAGACGACAGAAAGATGAACGCCGTTATCTTGCAGCCTTCCTACATTCCATGGCGCGGTGTGTTCGATCAGATCCAGCGGGCGGACCTGTTCGTTTTTTACGATGACGTACAGTACGATAAGCGTGGCTGGCGCAACCGCAACCAGATCAAAACGCCGCATGGCAAGCAATGGCTGACCATTCCGGTTTACAGCCGCGGCGCGCAGACCCAGAATATTCCCATCCATCAGATCCGCATTGTATGGGAAACCCCCTGGAACGAGATTCACTTTAAAGCCATCCAGCAAGCGTATTCAAGAGCTCCTTACTTCGAACGTTATCATCCGCTGCTCGAATCGTTTTATCAACGCCGCGATGAATTCCTCGCCGATCTCACGATCGAGTTCACGATTGCCCTGGCGCGTGAGCTGGGGAATAGCCACACGCGTTTCATCCGCTCCTCCGAAATCGAGGGCATCACAGGACAGAAAACCGACCGGTTGATTCAAATCCTGCAGGCGGTCGGCGCGACGCATTATATTAGCGGCCCCTCCGCGCAGGATTATATTGAGCAGGACAAGTTCGATAACGCGGGCATTACCCTCGAATATATGCACTACAATTATCCGGAATACCCGCAGTTATATCCCCCGTTTGATCCACAAGTGAGTATCCTGGACCTGTTGTTCACGACCGGCCCGGACGCGCCTCAATATATTTTCAGAGGAAGCCATGACTAACATTCCCAACCTTGATCATGTGAAATCCTATTTCGACAAGCGCATCCGGGAACATGGCGCCTCACCACTCGGCTCGGATTGGAACTCAGAAGCCTCGCAAAACACCCGCTTCGACCAGTTGCTCAAAGTGATCGAGTCCAAACACTTTTCTATTTTAGATTACGGGTGTGGTTATGGCGCCCTGGCGGATTATCTGGAAACCAAAGGCTTTGAAGCCGACTACTACGGCTACGATATCCTCGAGAGTGCTATCGAGACGGCCCGGCAGGCACACAAGAGTCATCCACGCCGCAGCTTCTTTACAGAGAAAACGCAATTACCGGTCTGTGATTACACAGTTGCCAGCGGCATTTTCAACTTTCGCGGGGAACAATCCTTCGAAGCCTGGACGGAATACGTGCTGGGTGTTTTGAACGAGTTCAACCAGCTGAGCCGGCGCGGCTTCGCCAGCAACTTCCTCACGAAATATTCGGATGCCGAAAAAATGCGCCCAGATCTGTATTATGCCGACCCTCTCTTTCTTTTCGATCATTGCAAACACAATTTCTCCAAACATGTTGCTCTGCTACATGATTATCGTCTTTATGATTTCACGATCATCATCCGCAAGGATTAAGGGAGACTCATCGGGAATTGATAGATACCGATTCCGCGGCAAAGTATGGAGAACACCCAAGGATGAGTGCATGGATGAAATAAAAGTAGATTTCAATCGACCTGTCCTGGTGGGGAATGAATTTGAATATATGAAGCAGGCCATTGAAAACGGTCATATCTCGGGCGATGGGCCGTTTACGAAGAAATGTCACACGTTCCTGGAGCAGGAGCTGGGCGTACCGAAAGCCTTGCTGACCACCTCCTGCACACACGCGTTGGAGATGTCTGCGATTTTGCTGGACCTCCGGCCCGGCGACGAGGTCATCATCCCGGATTTCACATTTGTGTCCACGGTAAATGCCTTCGTATTGCGCGGCGCCCGGCCGGTCTTTGTCGATGTCCGCCCAGACACGCTGAACCTGGATGAGTCAAAGCTCGAGGCCGCGATCACGCCGAGGACAAAGGCGATTGTCCCCGTGCATTATGCAGGTGTGGGCTGTGAGATGGATACGATCCTGGAGATTGTCGCGCGCTATCATCTGGCAGTCGTCGAAGATAACGCACATGGACTCTTCGGCAGATATAAAGGGAAATATCTGGGGACGTTCGGTGCGATGGCTTCTCAATCCTTTCACGAAACCAAGAACTTCACGAGTGGGGAAGGCGGCGCGCTCCTCATCAATGACCCCGCGCTTGTAGAACGCGCCGAGATCGTCCGGGAGAAAGGTACGAATCGCTCACGTTTCTTCCGCGGACAGGTGGATAAATATACCTGGGTGGATATTGGCTCGTCGTATCTGCCATCCGATATCTTGGCAGCTTTCTTATTTGCGCAATTCGAACAGCGACAGAAGATCCAGTTACACCGCAAACACGTCTGGGAAATGTACCAGGCGGGTCTCAAGGATTGGGCAGTGGCTCAGGATGTCCAATTGCCTCAGGTACCCGCGCATTGTGAACAGTCGTATCACATGTTTTACATGCTTATGCCGAATCTCGATCTGCGCCAAAAATTGATCGCTTATCTGCGCGAATGCGGCGTATACAGCGTTTTCCACTATTTGCCGTTGCATCTTTCCGAGATGGGACAAGGGTTCGGCGGGAAAGTCGGCGATTGTCCGGTCACCGAGCGAGTCAGCGACCAGCTCGTCCGACTGCCGTTCCATAATGCGCTGACCAGTGGCGAGCAGGAGCAGGTGATCGATTTGCTTCAAGAGTTTTCGTTCTAGTATTTCTCACCACCTTTGCGTAAGTCGGATTGGCAATCCGACCTGTGTTTGGGGTAGAATTCTTCCGATGTCACAAGAAGGCCAGCTCAAAATCGATCTCGTAATTCCGGTATACAACGAGGCGGGGGTCGTTGAACAGACCTACGGGGATATTTGCAAGGTGATTGACTGTTTGCCCTACGAGTTCACGCTTTATTATGTGGACGACGGCTCGGAAGACAGTACGGTAAATTCTCTGCATTCGCTCGCAGAAAAGGATCGGCGGATTGTTGTGCTGGAATTTGCGCGCAACTTTGGCCATCAGGCTGCATTGACCGCCGGCCTGGATGCCTCGACCGGCGATTTTGTCATCTCCCTGGATGGAGATGGGCAGCACCCGCCAGAGATGATCCCGCAGATGATCCATCTGTTCGAGCAGGGCTATGATATTGTGCAGGCGCAGCGCATCGACGCGGGACAAGGCTTTTCGTTCAAGGAGATTACGTCGTCTGGCTTTTATGCATTGATCAATACGATCAGCGGCACGCGCATGATCCCTGGCGCGGCAGATTTTCGCGGGCTGAACCGTGAGGCCGTGAACGCGCTAAAAGCCATGCCCGAGTACCATCGTTTCTTGCGCGGCATGATTTCCTGGATGGGGTACCGCAGTGTGATCCTGCCGTACCATGAGCCAAAGCGTGTAGCGGGCTGGTCAAAGTATTCTTTCGGAAAGATGTTCCGGCTGGCAATGGACGCGATCTTTTCCTTCTCCCTGATGCCGCTCTATCTGGGTATGACCGCGGGAGCCATCCTGCTCTGTCTGGCAGCGGGGCAGATCCTTTATGTGCTATCCTTCTGGTTCTCAGGCCGCTCTTCTGAGCTGGTTCCCGGCTGGAGCTCCCTGATGTCTGTGATGCTGGTGATTGGCGGCATGGTCATGATTTTGCTGGGGTTTATTGGGGTCTATGTCGGTTATATTTTTCAGGAGGTCAAACGCAGGCCGGTCTATCTGCTTAAGAAAAGGGAAAAGTGAACTCACACGATAAACCTGTTTTTCATTTTGTATTCCTGCGCCATGGAGAATCCATCGGCAACGCGCAGTTCCGCTGGCAGGGCCAATCGGATTACGCGCTCACGGATAAAGGACGCGCACAGGCGCGGGCAGCGGCAGAGCGTTGGAAAGCGGAAGGGCAGACGTTCGACCTGATCATTTCCAGCACTCTCGTGCGCGCCAAAGAGACGGCGGAGATTATCGCCGCGGCGGTCAACGCGCCTATCGAATATGACCCTATCCTGCTCGAACGTCACATTGGTGAGATGGAAGGTCTCACGGCGGAGGAGGTCCGCAAACGGCCGCAGCCTCCCTACGTGACGCCCTATGATCCGATCGGCGGCGAGGGAGAAGGCGATTGGGCTTTGTTCCTGCGTGCGGGACAAGCCTTGCACAGCCTCCTGCGTCGTCGCCCTGGCAGCTACCTGATTGTTTCACATGGTGGGCTGCTCAATCAGATGATGAATGCAATCATTGGCATTGCGCCGCATGCGGATCCCTCAGGCGTGCGATTCCGGTTTGAGAATACAGCCTTCGCGCGTGTGACCTATTATCCCTATCAGCACCGCTGGACAATCGACGCCCTGAACGATCATGCGCATCTCAACGAGCGCTGGCAATTCAAACCCTCACAGCCTGAGTAAATATGGCGCTTTCTGAATCCGCCAGTCATCTCAACGGCAAGTTAAAGGTCCTTGTCTTTGGCGCAGGCGCCATCGGAACGTACATCGGTGGGAGTCTCGCGCTTGCAGGGCAACAAGTCGTGTTCGTTGAACAGCCCAGAGTGGTGGAGGAATTGCGCCAGCGCGGCCTGCGACTCGACCTGACCCTGGACAAACGGCGAGGGATGAAAGATGCGGCGCGGGTCGATCCGGCCTCGTTTGTCATCGTCTCCACGCTGGAGGAAGCGCTCCGGTATGGACCCTTCGACGTAGCGTTGTTTGCCCTCAAGTCGTTCGACACACAGCCTGCACTCGAGGGGATTAAGCCATACGCCGACAAGATGCCGCCTATCCTTTGTTTGTCGAATGGCGTCTCGAACGAACCTGCCATTGCTGAAGCACTCGGTAAAGACAAAGTGATCTACGGCACGGTCACCTCCGCGATCGGCCGGCGCAGCGCCGGCGATGTCGTCCTCGAGCGGCTGCGCGGCGTGGGAGTCGCGAAGGGACATCCGCTTTCCGAAAAGCTGCATAAAACGTTCGATGCCGCCTATCTCAATTCCCAGTTGTTCGACGACGCGAACAGCATGAAATGGTCAAAGATGCTGACCAACCTGATTGCCAACCCGACCTCGGCCATCCTGGATATGACAGCCGGCGAAGTCTTTGCCAATCGGGACTTATACAAGCTCGAAATTGAAATGTTGCGCGAGTGCCTGGCAGTCATGGACGCGCAGGGTTTTAAGGTTGTCGATTTGCCGGGCACTCCTGTCCGCGCGTTGGCGTTCGCGACAAAACTACCTTTATGGCTCTCGAAACCGTTCCTTGCCCGCGCAGCCGGGGCGGGACGCGGGGCCAAGATGCCATCCTTCCACATCGACCTTCATTCGGGGCGCGGCAAGAGCGAGGTGGAATATTTGCATGGAGAGGTTGTGCGGGCCGGCGAGAGATGCAATATACCGACACCTGTCAACAAAGTGTTGACCGAGACGCTGCTGGCCTTGACGAACAAAGAAATCCCACTGGAAGAGTTTGCGCATAAGCCCGAGATGTTATTAGCAAAAATCACTTACGCTCAAACCGCCGTCCCCGGCGGCAAGGACGCCGCCTAGAGCTGCAAACGAAAGAAATTATGAATGAAAAAATTACGATTATCCCTCCGCGCTCCTCGGTAGAGATCCATTTGCCGGATGGGCGTGTGTTATCCGGTCCGCGCGGGGCCAAAGTGGGTGAGTTCCTGCACACAGTGAAGCACGAAGCGGAACCCGTCGCGGCGATCGTCAACGGCGACCTGCGCGAGCTGACGTATCCGATTAAGCTGGAGTCACGCGTCATCCCGGTGACCATGTCTGACCCGGACGGGGCGCGCATCTACCGCCGCTCGCTCACCTTCCTGCTCGAGATGGCGTTCAATGATCTGTTCCCGAATGCTGTCCTGTATGTGGATCATGCGGTTGCGTCCGGTGGATATTACTGCCAGGTCACAGGACGCGCCCCGCTCTTTGAAGCAGAAATCGATGCCCTCCGGGATCACATGGAAGACCTGGTCCAGGCGGATTTGTCGTTCGAACGCATGGAAGTCCCTCTTCAGGAAGCAATTGATTATTTCCACTCACGCGGCTATGAAGACAAGGTCCGCCTGCTCAGTTATCGCAAAAAGAATTATCTAACCCTTTATCGTCTGGGCGAGCGCATGGATTATCACCATGGCTACATGGTGCCATCTACAGGTTATCTCAAGTGGTTCGATCTGGTCTATACCGAAGGCGGGTTTACCCTGCGCTATCCACGCCGCCACAAACCGGATGAGCTCCTGCCCATGCCGGAATATCCCAAGCTGCTGGGCACGTTTCTGCAATACGGCGACTGGCTGGCCAAGCTGGGGATTGAAAATGTCGGTGCGCTCAATAACGCCATCCAGGGCGGGCGGAGCGATCAGGTGGTGCTGGTTTCGGAGGCCTTCCACGAGAACAACCTGGCGCGCATTGCCAATCAGGTCGTGAATCAACTGGATCGTTCGCGCATCATTTTGATCGCGGGTCCTTCATCGGCAGGCAAGACCACGACCTCGCGCCGGCTCACCGTGCAGCTGCTCGCGCTGGGCGTTTCGCCGTTCCCGCTTGAGCTCGATAATTACTTCCTCGACCGCGACAAAACGCCACTGGGCGAAGATGGCAAGCCCGATTTTGAGTCGATTGACGCGCTCGATCTGCCCCTGCTGGCAGACCACTTGCAGCGTCTCATTCAAGCCGAAGAGGTGCAGCTACCGAGGTATAACTTCAAGACAGGCTTACGGGAAGATGGTGAATTGATCCGTTTGCGAGATGGGCAGCCCATCATCCTGGAGGGAATCCATGGCCTGGACCCGCGTCTCATCCCGGCAAATTTAACGGGCGAGGCCTTTCGCATCTACGTTTCCGCGCTAACGCAATTGAACCTGGACCGCCACAATCGCGTCTCCACCACCGACACGCGCCTCATCCGCCGCATCGTGCGCGACGCGCGTGAGCGTGGTTACACCGCCGCCCAGACCATCGCGCGCTGGGAGTCCGTCCGGCGCGGAGAAAAACGACATATCTTTCCCTTTCAGGAAAACGCGAGTGTGATGTTCAACTCTGCGCTGGCATACGAGTTGGCGGCGCTCAAGCCTTTTGCAGAACCGCTATTGCGACAGGTCCCGCATGGCACGCCGGAATACATCGAAGCGAAACGTCTATTGGCATTTTTGGAATGGTTTTTACCTTTGGATCTCAGCATTGTCCCCGGCACATCCATCGTGCGTGAGTTTATTGGCGGATCAATTCTAAAAAACTTTACGATCTGGAAAGAACAAGAGCCGTACAAATAGAATCAGTAGATTACGAAATAAGCAAGGGAAGCCCGAAAACAGGGGTGCGGGGTATGCCGCACCCCTGTTTTCGGGTATCTTTACATTTCAATTTACCAGCCTCTCATTTTCGCGATGGCTCTTTCGTAGAGCTGTTGATAGCCCAGCGCAGAGTTGCGCCATGAGAAGTCGGTGGTCATGCCGTTG
>LLBY010027666.1_pt2 | contig 14880 bp, 9 predicted proteins | sample 1489401 | NCBI WGS metagenome assembly LLBY01 (sample SAMN04092656, study PRJNA295927) | soil metagenome | biome: Soil prokaryotic community; feature: Bulk soil; isolation source: soil from tomato rhizosphere | host: tomato cultivar Hawaii 7996 | place: South Korea | collected 2011-11-01 | reverse complement strand
GTCCTGGAACTCGTCCACGAACAGCCAGCGGTACTTCGCCTGGAGCGCGGCCCGCACGTCGGGCTGCTCGCGGAGGAGCGCGGCCGCGTAGATCAGCAGATCGCCGTAGTTCAGCTGCACCGCCCGGCGGCGGGCCTCGGCAGCGAAGTGGCGTCCCCCGTCGAGCAGGGTCACCGCGAGGCGGTAGACGTAGGCGTACCACGCGTCCAGGAACGGCAGCGCGACCTGGTGGAAGTCGCGGAAGAGCCCGTCGATCTTCGCCGCGGCCGCCTTGCCGTTGCCCGGCCACCACTTCTGGACGATCCCGGGCGACTTCTCCCACATGGCGAGCAGCGCGGCCAGGTCGCGCGGATCCTCCAGCGCGGCCACGCGCAGACGTCCGGCGAAGTCGCGCATGCGCTGCTGCACCTTGCACGTGCTCTCCCGGGGCACGTCGCCGCCGAGCGTCGCCTGGAGCCCGGCCCAGAAGCGCTCGAGCGTGGCCCGCGCGGGTGCCGGATCGGGGCGGGGCGCGGCGCCGGTGGGGAACTCGACCTCCGCGTAGTCGGTGACCACCTCGAAGGCCCGGTCGAGGTCCACCGGACGCACCCCCGCCTCGATCAGCTCGTGCAGCGTCGTGGAGCCGCGCCCGCGCTCCTGGTCGAGGTACTCGCGCCACGCCCGGCGTCGCTGGTCCACCTGGGCCAGCTCGTCCAGCTCGGTGAACCCGGGCGCCACCCCGGCCTCCACCGGGCGCTCGCGCAGCAGGTGAGCGCAGAACGCGTGGATGGTGCCCGCGAAGAGCCGCTCCAGGTGGTGCAGCGCCTCCTGCGCGCGTCGCCGCCGCGCCGGGTCGGGCTCGGCGGCGGCGGAGCGCTCGAGCGTGGACTGGAAGCGGGCGCGCAGCTCGGCGGCCGCCTTGCGGGTGAAGGTGACCGCCGCCATCGACTGCACCTGGTACGTGCCCGCGAGGACCCCCGCGGCCATGCGCTGGGCGAGGCATTCGGTCTTGCCCGAGCCCGCCCCCGCCTCGACGAGGAGGTTCACGTCCAGGCGCTCGCGCACCATGTCGCGGGCGGCCTGGTCCGGCGCGGGGGCGGACCTACTCATGCTTCTGGAGCCTCCGGTACGCGTCGAGCATCATGTTGTCGGACCGGTCGAGCTTGGCCTTCGCCCGCTCGCCCACGCGGGCTCCGCACGCGGGCCCGAACTCGCAGAAGCGGCAATCCTCGTCGACCGTGGGCGTGTGCACGAAGGCGCCCGCGGCCAGCACATCGAACAGGTCGCGGAGCACCACGCGGGCCTGCGCCTGGGTGGAGGCGGGCCGGACGCGCCGCACCCGCCGGCCGCGGCTGGTCGGGAAGTAGTAGGAGCCGACCGCGCGCGCCCGCGCGTCCTGCTCGCGCAGGAGATCCATCGCCACGAGGGCGTAGAGCGCGTGCTGGAGCTGGCGGCCGCCCGCGAAGGTGGCGTCCAGCCCGCCGGGGAGGAAGGCGCCGCCCGTCTTGTAGTCCACCACCTCGTAGGTGCCGTCGGCCAGGCGATCGATGCGATCGATGCGGCCGCGGAGGCGGAAGCGCAGGCCGTCGCCCAGGTCCAGCACCACCGGGTCGCGACGGCCGAGCGGCTCGCCCTCGGTGGCGCCGCCGAACCCGATCTCGAAGCCGAGGGGCGTGCGCGCAGCGTGGTCCTCCGCCTCGAAGCGCAGGAAGAGGGTCAAGTCGTTCTGCAGCTCGCGCGCCTCCCGCTCGAAGACGCCGTCCGAGGGCGGGGGCACCAGCGCGCGATGAGCGGCGAGGGCCTCCTCGCCCAGCTGGCGCAGGCGCGCGCCGTGGCGCTCGGGACCCGGCGTCTCCTTGCGGTCGCGGATCTCGCGCATGATGGCGGCGTAGAGCGCGTGCAGGATCGAGCCGCGCGTCATCGGGTCGAGCCATACGTCGGGGTCCGGCTCCGCCTCGTCGATGGGATCGAGCCCGAGGCCGCGCTGGAGGAAGTAGCGGAACGGGCACTTGGCGAGGTCCTCGAGGCTGGTGGGGGAGACCGCGTCGCCCGACACGCGCGGGTCGAGCCGCGGACCCGCCTCCGGCACGAAACCGTCGTACTCGGTGAACGTGTCGGAATCCCGCGCCGCCTCCGCCACCCCACCCTGGGCCAGGGCCGGGAAGCCGTCGTGTACCGCGGGAAGGGAGCCGCCGCTGTCGGCGTTCCGGAGCCCGGCCAGCCACCAGCCCGCGTCGCTCAACGCCTGATCGGCGCGGGCCGGCACCGCGGAGACCGGCTCGCCGAGACGCTCGACCAGCCGCTCGTAGGTCCACTCCGCCGCGGGTTCGAGCACGCGCACGGCCTGCAGCAGCACCCACGACGGGAAGGTGGTGCGCGACTGGCGCAGGTCGCGGCAGGAATGGCTGAGACACACCCGCCCGCCCAGGCTGCCCAGCCGGGAGACGATGCGGTAGAGCGCCTCGCCGGCCCGGTCCTCCGAGGTCCGGAGCGCGGGATCGATGCCCCGGCGCTCGCCGTCGAGCAGCACCGGATCCTCCACCAGCGCGGGGAACACGCCGCCCTCCTCGAGGCCGATCACGAACGTCCGCCCGCGCCCGGCGTGGCCCGCATCCGCCAGCGTGGTGACGTGCAGGTGCCCGGGCCGCGCGCGATCGCCCCCGACCGCGAGGCCGTCGAGGCGGCCCCGGATGAGGGCCAGCGCCTCGGCGGACGAGCGCGTCAGGTCCTCGAGCGCGCGCAGCTCGCCGAGCGCCTCGGTGAGCCGCACCGCGGCCTCGCCGTCCAGCTCGCTGGTCTTCCGCGCGAAGGTCCGGAGCAGCGTCACCGCGGCGTCGAGCCAGCGACCGAGCGGCGCGAGCGGCTCCTGGGGCACCAGGGCCAGGAGCGCCTCCGTCCACTGCATCAGGCGTCGGGCCTGGGCGGCGCGGGCGCGCGCCCGTGCCCGCTCCCGGTCGCTCCGCTCCGGATCGCCGGCGCGGGCATCCAGGCTCTCGACCATGCGGCCGAGCGCGGCCGCGTAGGTCTTCGGGCCCCACGTCGCCTGGGCGCGCGCCAGCAATCGCGCCGCCTGCCCCGCGGTCAGCCCCTCTCCATCTGCTTCTCCCGGGCCCCCGTCCACCCGCACGTCGCCCGACTGCAGCATGCGCCGCAGCCGGCTCGCGGCCAGCCCGCCTTCCGCCCAGTCGCAGAACGCGAGCAGCGCGCGGCCCGGCCGCGTGAGCGCGACCGGGATCCCGGGTCCGATGGTGACCGGCCAGTCGTGCCGCTGGGCCTTCTCCCACACGAGGGCCGCCTGCTCCGGCATGGGGCAGGCGATCTCCACCTGGTCCAGACCGGTCGGCGCGCCGTCGGGGCCGGTCGCGCTCAGCTCGCGCGCGATGCGGCGGAAGACTTCCTCCACCTCCGCCTCGCGGCCGCCCGCGCAGAACAGGGCGAGGGTGCCGTCGGCCGCCGGCGTCCCCGCCGGCTCCATGAGCAGCGCGAGCCGCTCCGCGTCGGTGGCGGGCGCGGGCGCCACCTCGTCCACCGGCGCGGCCAGCATCGCCATGCGCCGCGGTCGCTCGAGGCCGGGCAGCGCGAGCACGCGCGGCGTCACCACGGTGCCGCCGAGTGCGTCGAGCAGCCGCCGCTCGAGCGGGGTCCAGATGGTGGTCGGCAGCTCGAGCCGGAGATCGCCGGGCCGGACGGGGCAGACCTCCAGGTGCTGGAGCGCCTCGCGGAACACCAGCGACCGGTCCGCGAGCCGGCGATCGGCCAGGTGGCGCTCGTAGGCCTCGAGCAGCGCCCGCAGCTCCGCGTGCTTGCGTGGGTCGACGAAGGCGACGGCCGGCAGCGCGGCGGCCTCGACGCCGGCCATGCGCAGCTCCGCGACGGTGGCCCAGAGCGCCTCCGCCATCTGCGGCTGCTCGGCGAGCTCGCGGAAGTACCGCGGCACCGTGGACGGCAGCTCCAGCAGCAGCCGCATGATCAGCGCGGGCCCGATGCCGTCCGGCGCGGGATCGATGCCACGCTCCACCAGGAACGGCGCCGCCATCGGTAACGCGAGGTCCAGCGGGGTGGTGAAGCGCAGGTTCGTCCAGCCGCCGGTCCGGAGCGCGAGGCGCTCGGCCAGCGTGTGGCCCAGGCTGTGGCTCGGGACGATCACCCACTTGGCGCGGGTGCGCTCGGCGCGGCAGAGCTCGGCGAGCTGGGCGAGGAACGGAGTCACGGTGTCCCGCTCGATCTTACACAGGACCCGCCGCCCGGGAACAGCGGCGCGGCGCTCAGCGCGCGCCGGGCGGGCGGGGGCCCGAGCGCAGCACGTAGTGCAGGCCGAGGCCGGCCAGCACGACGAGCCCCGCCAGGACCAGCCAGCGCTCCACCCGGTGCACGTCGGCCAGGATGGCGTTGATCTGGTAGCTGAAGAAGTAGGCCAGCCCGAAGGTGATCGGGATGGTCACCGCGGCGGCCGCCGCGTCCGCCACCAGGAACTTCCAGAACGGGACTCGCGCGATCCCCGCGCTGAGGAAGGCGGCCGCCCGCAGACCGGCCACGTGCCGCGCGGTGGCCACCGTCTTCATGGCGTGCTCGCGGTACGCCTCGTCGAGCCACCGCGCGCGCGCCGGCGTGAGGAGCCGGCGCACCGGCCACCAGCCGCGCACCCGGTCGCCCCACCGTCGGCCGATCGCGTAGAGGATCACGTCGCCCGAGAGCGCGCCCATCACGCAGATCGGGAGCGCGAGCCACCAGCGCGCGAGGTCCTGGTGGCTCAGCACGCCCGCGGCCACGATCGGCATCTCCTCCGGGACCGGCAGGCCCAGGCTGCCGAGCAGGAGGACGACGAGGATGCCGCCGTAGGTGTACCGCTGGAGCAGTTCCTGGACGATGACCATGGCGCCGGAAGCGTAGCACCGAAGGCGTTCGGCCCGCGCCTTGACAGCCGGAGGACGGTCCCACGATGCTGCGGGTGGAGCGGAGCGCCGCGTCCCGGCCGGAGACGACGCGCGCGCCCGAGGAGGAGCCATGCCGTTCATCGCGTCGAATGGGCTCACCGAGGAGGGCACCAGCCGCACCGTGGAGGCGGGCGGCATGCGCGTCCACTACCACGACCTGGGGGAGGGGGAGCCGGTGCTGTTCCTGCACGCCTACGGCCCGGGCACCACCGCCTGGATCGTCTTCCACCGGGCGATCGGCGCGCTCGCGCCCCACTACCGCTGCATCCTCATGGACCTGCCGAACTTCAGCAAGACCGGTCCCGTGGTCTATCGCGAGGGTGTGCACGCGCTGCAGGCCCGCACCGCGGTGGCGCTGCTCGACGCCCTCGGCATCGAGCGCGCGCACTGGGTGGGCTGCTCACAGGGCGGGCAATCGTCGATGGTGGCCGCGATCTCGTACCCCGAGCGCGTGCGCCGCTTCGTCATGGGCGGCTCCCACATCGGCACCGGCGGCGACCGCTACCTGATGGCCAACCGTCCCTCCGAGGGCGCCCGCGCCACCCGTCAGGCGCTGGACGACCCGAGCCGCGAGAACATCCGCCGCTACCTGCGCGTGCACCTCGACGACGAGGCGCTGGTGACCGACGAGCTGGTGGACTACATCCACCGCGCCCATACCTGGTCGCCCGAATTCATGGAGGCGCGGCGGCGCTCGGCGAGCGTGCCGCACGACTACACGCCGGAACTGGCCGGGATCCGCGCGCCGGTGCTGCTGATCCACGGCCGCTACGATCGCATGGTGGCCTTCGAGGTGAGCATCGCGATCCTGAACCACGTGGCGGACTCGCGGCTCGTGCTGCTGAACGACTGCGGGCACTGGCCGCCCTTCGAGAAGCCGGCCGAGTGGGCCGCGCACGTGCTCACCTTCCTGCGCGGCTACTGACGGATCGCACTGTCGGCGCGTCGGTGGCTGGTCACGCTCGTCTACCTCTTGTGCTGGTCGTGCTGATCCTGGGCTCGGGGGTGACCCCTGCTGGATCGCTGGCTTGGATTCATCGGGACAGTGCCCCGTGTGCAGCACGAGCGGTCATCAAGTGGAGTACTTCCAAGGTTTCAAGAGTGGCATACCCGCCAGCGTGGACGTATGCAACCGGCACTTTCCGACTGGATAGCGTCTCAAACACAAAGGCCTCGCGTTTCTCGATGTCAGGAACGCGAAGACGCAATGGAGGGTTGGGGGTCCCGGCGAACACATCCATGCCCGCAGCGTAGAGGCACGTTTCGGGTCGGAACTCACTAAGCACGTTCGGCAGTTCTTTCCGCAAAGCCTGTAAGTACAGTCTGGCTTCCGGCTCTTCCCGGAAGTTCCTGAACAGGTGTGGTGTGTCCGGGTGCCAGAAGTCCGAGGCATGGCCATGGAGGTCGAAGAGAAACAGATCAGGATCGTTGGGGAAGCAAGCCGCCGTGCCGTTGCCGAAATGTGCATCCAAATCCAGAACCAGCACTCGCCTGATCCCCCGACGGCGAAGGTGGTGAACGCCGATAGCTATATCGTTCACCCGCGCCAGGGCCCCGCCGTGGGTGGGATATGCATGGTGGCCGCCGCCGCCAAGCATCCCGGCCACTCCATCCGCTAGGGCCGAATCTATAGCGCTGAGAAATGCCCCCAGAACCGAGAGCGACACGTCGATACTGCCCGGGAACCACTCACCCCCGGTTGAGGCCAGGTCGGCGGGCTGACCGCTTCGCAGCGCCTGGACATACTCAGGCGTGTGGGCGAGTAGCAGATCCTCGACTGTGGCGTTCTGTGAAGGGATGAGAGTCGCGATTCCTTCTGCTTCAGCCCGCTCGCCAGCGAGGATGTGTCGCCGGTAAACATCTCGATCGGCCAATGGGCCATAGTTCGGGACGAACAGACGAAGCGGGCGGGCTGAGCGGCGTACCGGTTGCTGCATGGGCATATCAGTCCGGTCGCCGCGGCGGACGTTGAAGCATGGCCCGCCCCAGCGACGCAGTTCCTACAGGAACACGCTCAGGTTCTTGTCGAGCAGCACGTTGGCGTCCAGCACGATGGTGCGCCGGGCGATCCGCCACCCGCTGCCGGTCCGACGGAGCACGTCCTCGCGGTAGCCGGAGAGGAGCTGGTGGTCGGTCTCGAGGTGCGAGCGGTAGACCAGGAACGCGGTCCGGGCCTGCACCTCACCGCCCGGCAGCGGCGTGACCTCCAGGTTGCCCACCATGTGGCGGGTGCGCGACGGCGGGTCCTCCGCCCACGCCATGCCGGTGTCGAGGCGGGCCACCCGCATCGTGAGGTAGCGCTTGTCCTCCTCCAGGATGGCCAGGTCGCCCAGCGGGGTCAGCTCCCGGTGCACCTCGCGGCGCGGGACGTTCTTGCGCCGGGGCATGAAGTAGAGCACGTCGTCGGTGAAGAGATCGAGCCACTCGCTGAGGCGCCGCTCGTCGAGCAGCCACGCTTCCCGTATGTAGAAGGGCATGAGGTCGAGCCAGAGGGCCTGCGCGGCGGTGAGGGTCGGGCGGGCGGTGAGAGTCCGGCGGGCCGCCCGCGCGGCCGGCCGGGCGCGCTTCTTCTTCACGCGATCACCGGGCACGCCTAGCCCCGCATCGTCGCAGTGCCCTCGAAGCGCGCCTTGATCGGCTCGATCGGGATGTCGGCCCACGACTCCGCGTTCATGAACTCCTCCCAGCGCTGGTAGAAGAGGCGCTGGTTGTTCTCCGAGATGTACCGCTCGGAGACCAGCCCCGGATAGTCGGGGTGGGGGCCGGCGTGGCCGACGCCCATCGACAGGTCTTGCGGATAGCGCCGGCCGAGCCGGCTCCGGCTCGCGCTCGTCACCTGCCGCCAGTTGTCCACGTCGTCCTGCTCGAACATGCCGGCGGCGCCGTTGTTGGCCTGGCTGCCGATGCGGATCGCGCGCTTGAGCGCCTCCGGCGCGTCGCGGTCCACCAGCACGAAGTGCCAGAACTCGGTCTGGAGCGGCCCGCGCGGCAGGGCGAGACGAAGGCCCAGGATGCCGTTGGGGAAGATCGAGTGGTTGCCGAGCTGCACGCGGCGGGCCCGGAGGGCGCCGAGGCGCCGCTCCACCTCGGGCATGGTCGCGGTGTGGTAGTCCTGGAACAGCTGGAACGTCTCGCTCGAGATGCCGTGCACGTAGCGGGGCAGGCCGTCGTCGGCGTCGCGGAACGTGATCGCGTGGCCGTTGACGAAGGCGTGCTTGTTGGGGCTCTCGAACTGGTCCTTGTGGGACAGCCGCGGGCGGCCCAGATACGTGGTCTGCACGCGGGCGCTGGACAGGTGGCTGGTCGGCACGTGGTAGTTGTCCGAGCAGTTGTCCACCAGGGTCTTCCAGTTCGCCGGCTCGAGCCACTTCATGGGGCCGAGGGCCACCGTGCCGCCGTCGCGCCGATTGAACAGGGTGTCCAGATACCAGCGCGCGTCGCCCAGATAGGCCTCGAGGCTCGGCGCGTCCGCGGCCCAGGTGGCGAACACGATCCCCGCGTAGGTCTCGACCCGCGCCTTCACGAGCCCGTGTGACGCCCGGTCGAGCGCGTCGTAGTAGGCCTCCGAGGTGCCCGGGACGTGATCCAGCGCGCCGTCGTTCCGGTAGGTCCAGCCGTGGTAGGTGCAGAGGAAGCGGTTGGCGTTGCCGTCGTCGCACCGCACCACCCGGTTGCCGCGGTGCCGGCACATGTTGAGCAGCGCGTGCAGGGCCCCGCGCGCGTCGCGGGTGAGGATGACCGGGTCCTCGCCCATGTAGGTGTGGAAGTAGTCGTCGGGCCGGGGCACCAGGCTCTCGTGGCCGATCATCAGCCAGGCGCGGCCGAAGATCCGTTCCATCTCGTCGTCGTAGACGGCCCGGTCGCTGAAGACCGAGCGGTCGAGCTGGCCGGTGGCGGGGTCGATCGCGGCGTACTTCCGGCGGTGGCCCATCCGCGCTCCTCCTGTCGCGGGATCATTATATACAGCGGCCGCGGCGGCCGGCCGCGCTCCCGGCGCCTTCAGGGCAGGCAGAAGCGGACGGTCGACGCGGGCACCGGCGAGGGCGTGTACCAGGGCTGCCCGGGACGGGTCTCGGTGAGGCGCTTCACGAACTCACGCGTGTCGAGGAACGGCAGCGGGGCGGGCGGCGTCCGCTTGCTGAAGAAGTTCTCCCAGTGGGCGAGCACCACGTGCCGGGGCTCGATCCGCCGCAGCAGCTCGCCCGGATACCGCTGGTCGCGCACCTCGTCGAAGGAGGCCACGCAGAGCAGCGCCACGTCGACCGGGCGCTCGGCCAGCGTCTGGGGCGGCGGGAAGCCGAGCGGCGGCGTGCTGGCCGCGTCCTGGTAGTGGAAACGGAGGAGCGGGACCCGGGTAACGGGGTCCAGCACGTCGATCAGGAACGCGAGGGTCTGGCCCCCCTTCCAGCCGTAGGCGCTGCGCGGCAGCGCGGGAAGGTCGTGGTCGATCTCGCCCTCGAAGGCGCGCACGCCGAGGAACTGAGGCGCGTGCTCCGAGCGCAGCGCCATCACGCGCATCCCGCCGCCGGGCAGGGTCTCCCATTGGCCGGGGGTGCGATCGTCGCCCGCGAACGGTTCGAGCGAGACGACCCGCGTGCGCAGGGCGGACACCGCGTTCACGATGTGCTGCATGGTGTTGTTGCCGTACAGCACCGGCCGCGTCGGGGAGCGCTCCGCGATGTCGATTGCGTCCATCAGGTGATCGTAGTGCGCGTGCCCGACCAGGATGGCGGTGACGTCGCCCATCGGCGGCAGCAGCCGGTTGATCCGCGATTGGTCGGGCGCGATCGTGAAGCCCAGCAGCGAGCGGGTCAGCCCGGGATTGGACACGAAGGGCGCGGTCATGATCGCGCGGTCGGAGCCGGCGCGCGGGTCATGATGCCGGATGAGGAAGCCGCCCGCGCCGGTGTAGGTGAGGTCGACGTACGCCCGCGGCTCCGCCGGACAGTCCACGGGGCGCGTGCCGGTGAAGGGGGCGAGCGCCTGGACCGGGCCGGTGCAGCCGCTCAGCACGGAGCACGCCAGGAGGCCGGCGGTCACCGGGTGGGCCGCGGCGAGGCGACGCGCGCGCGGCCGGTGGGCGGCGGGCACGTCGCGCACCGCCCACACGAGCCCGAGGGCGGCGAGCAGCCGGATGCCCCGGTGCACCAGATCGATCTCCCACCAGGCGAGCCCGGAGCGCGCCGAGCCGGGGAAGCGGTGATGGTTGTTGTGCCAGCCCTCGCCCAGCAGGAGGAACCCGAGCAGGGGGTGGTTGGTGGAGCGATCGGGGGTCGCATAGCGCCGGGGCCCGAAGCGGTGGCCGATGTAGTTGACCGCCGAGGTGCCGTGCACGCCCAGCAGGCAGAGCGGCAGGCAGTAGCCGACCGCGAGGCCGGTGAAGCCGCCCGCGAGCCAGAGGAGGCCGATCGCGGCCAGGCCCGGCACGAGCGACCAGCGGTGCAGCCAGCGCAGCTCCGGGTACCGGCGCAGATCCGCGGTCGCCGCGATCAGCTCGCGCTCGGGGTAGTCATCGTCCAGCAGGTGTCCGATCCAGGCCGCCCACAGGCCGTGACGCGGGCCCACCCGATCGTGCTCCGAGTCCGCCCAGCGGTGGTGATGGCGGTGGCGGCCCGCGAAGCCGATGGGGTCGGCGAAGCACGCGGCCGCGAGGAGCCCCAGCAGCAGCTGCACCGGACGGCTGGTCCGGAACGCGCGGTGGGCGAAGTAGCGATGCAGCGCCCCGCCCAGGGCGAACGCGATCAGCCCGTAGCCGAGGAGGAACGCGATCGCGTGGCCCCAGGCGAGCGGGCACCACGGCAGGCAGGCGACCGGGAGGTGCAGCAGGACGATACCGGCGCCGCGGAGGACTTTCATGGCCGCTGGCTCATCGTCGGTGCCCCTTGTCGCGCCTGGCGCGGCTGCACTATGATACGGCCTCTCGTCACGCTTCGGTGACAAGGCTCGCATAGGAGGAGAGCGTGGACAACCGTCGCGAGCCGGGGCTGACCTGTCCGATGTGCGGCGCGGGGAACCTGGGCGCGCGCGCCTTCTGCGGGAGCTGCGGCAGCCCGCTGCGCGGCGTCTGCCATCACTGCGGGTCGGCCAATCCGGAGTCGTTCCGGTTCTGCGGCACCTGCGGCGCCGGCCTCGCCGGGCCCTCCGAGGCCTCCGCGGAGCCGCCCGACCGCGCCGAGTACCGGCAGCTCACGGTCATGTTCTGCGACCTGGAGGACTCGACCGCGCTGGCCGAGCGCCTGGGCCCCGAGCCCTACCGCGAGGTCATCCACGAGTACCACGCCGCCTGCGCGGACGTGATCCGCCGCTTCGGCGGCCACGTGGCCCAGTACCTGGGCGACGGGCTGCTGGTCTACTTCGGCTATCCCCGGGCGCACGAGGATGACGCGCAGCGTGCGGTGCACAGCGCCCTGGGGATCGTCCGCAGCGCCCAGAGCGTCAACGAGCGGCTGCTGCGCGAGCGCGACGTGCGCCTGGCGGTGCGCATCGGCATCCACACCGGCCCGGTGGTGGCCGGCGCGGTGGGCGCGGGCGGCCGGCGCGAGCGTCTGGCGGTGGGCCAGACCCCGAACATCGCCTCGCGGCTGCAGCTGCTGGCCGAGCCGGGCAGCGTGCTGATCAGCGGGGCCACGCACGCGCTCGTGCGCGGCTTCTTCGTCTGCGTCCCCCTCGGGCCGCGGGCCCTCCGCGGGGTGTCCCAGCTCCACGAGGTGTTCCAGGTGGAGCGGGAGACCGGCGTCCGCAGCCGCTTCGAGGTCGCGATGGCCGCCGGCCTCACCCCGGCGGTGAACCGGCACGCGGAGCTCGCGCTGCTCGTCGAGGCCTTCCGGCTCGTGGTCGACGGGACCGGCCAGGTGGTGTGGATCGTGGGCGACGCGGGCATGGGCAAGACGCGCCTGGTCCGCATGTTCCAGGAGCGGCTCTCCGACCCGGCCCCGTTCTGGGCGTGGTGTCGCTGTGGCGCCTACTGGCAGCACAGCGCGCTGCACCCGGTCATCGAGCTGTTCGAGCGCCTGTTCGGGTTCGAGGGCAGCGATCCGGCGGACGAGCGCCGCGACAAGGTGCGCGTGGCCATCCAGCGCCACGGCGACCTGCCGGACGATGCGGAAGCGATGCTGCTGGCCCTCTTCTCGCTCGCGGGGCCCGCGGGCGCGCCGATGGAGCTGGCGCCCGAGCGCCGGCGGGAGCGGACGTTCGAGGTCCTGGTGGCGGTGCTGCTCGGCATCGCGTCGCGCCAGCCGCTGATCCTGTGTGTCGAGGACCTGCACTGGGCCGATCCCTCGACCGTCGACTTCCTGCGCCGGGTGCGCGAGCGCGCCAGCCGCGCACGCCTCATGATGGTGCTCACGAGCCGGCCGATGGGGCGGCCCGCCTGGGGCGCGGAAGCCCCCGCGATCCACGTGCGGCTGGAGCGGCTCTCCGACGCGCACGTGCGGACGATGGTGGAGCACATCGCGGGCACCGCGCTCCCCGACGACGTGCACCGGTACGTGATCGAGAAGACGGACGGGGTCCCGATCTTCGTCGAGGAGCTCACGCGGGCGGTGCTCGAGACGGGCGGCGCGACGCGCCGGCCGCTGCCGTCCGTCACGATCCCGGTGACGCTGCAGGACCTCCTGCTGGCGCGCCTCGACCGGCTGGGGCAGTCCCGCGACCTCGCCTTGCTCGCCTCGGTGCTGGGCCGCGAGTTCACCCACGGGATGATCCGGTCGGTCTTTCCGGGCGACGAGGAAACGCTCACCCGCGATCTCGAGCACCTGGTGGCCGAGGGCCTGCTCGACCGGGCAGAAGAGCCGCCGAACGCCCGTTACACGTTCAAGCACGTGCTGATCCAGGAGACCGCGTACGGCCTCCTGCTCAAGAGCACGCGCCAGCAGCACCATCGCCGGGTCGCCGAGGCCCTGGCCCGGCCCGCCTCGTCCGCGGTGGAGAGTCGGCCCGAGCTGCTCGCCCACCACTTCACCGAGGCGGGCATGGCGGAGGCCGCGGTCGCCCACTGGCTGAGCGCAGGCCGCCGCGCGGTCGAGCGCTCCGCCAACGTGGAGGCCTCGGCGCACGCGCGGCAGGGGCTCGCCCTGCTGGAGCAGATGCCGCCCTCGCCGGCGCGCGACGGCCTCGAGCTGGGGCTGCAGAGCGTGCTGGGCTCCGCCACCATCGCGCTGCGCGGCTACGGAGCCGCGCCGGTGGAGACCGCCTTCGCGCGGGCGGTGGATCTCTGCCGGCGCCTGGGCGACACGGGTCAGCGCCTGCGGGCCGAGTTCGGCCTCTGGACCTACTACGTGGTCAGCGGCCAGTACGCGCGTGCGGTGGAGCTGGCCGACGAGCTGCTCGCGATCGCCCGCCGCACGCCGGGGCGTGCTCCGCTGGTGCAGGCCTGTTACTGCCGCGGTTTCTCGCGCTTCTGGGTGGGCGAGCTGACGGCCGCCCACGCCGCGTTCGCGGAAGGCGTGGCCGCGGCGGGCGCCGACGACGATCCCGCCTTCGGCCTGCCCACCGGCGACGACGTGCGCATCCACCTGCTCGCCTTCTCCGGCCTGGCGCTCTGGCACGAAGGGCAGTCCGCCGCCGCGGCCGACCGCTGCCGGGAGGCGCTCGCGCTCGCGCGGCGACTCCGGCATCCCTACGGCATCGCGTTCTCGGCCAATGTGAGCGCCTTCCTCGGCATCCACCGGCAAGACATCGCGGCCGCCCGCGCCGCCGCGATGGAGACGGCCGCGATCGCCGCCGACAAGGGCTATCGCTACTTCGAGCTGCTGGGCGCCTTCGTCCAGGCGTGGGCGAGCGCCCGGGGCGGCGACGGAGACGAGGGCATCGCGGTGATGGACCGCTGCATCAAGGGGCTGCAGGCCTCGGGGGCGCGCATGGCGGAGGCCTTCATGGGGCTGCAGCTCGCCGGCGTGCTGCTGGAGCGCGGGCAGGTGGGCCGGGCCGACGAGTGCCTCCGGGCGACCGAGGCGACGGTGCGCGCGACCGGCGAGCGTCTGTTCGAGCCGGAGGTCCACCGGATGCTCGGAGAGTGCCGGGCGGCGGCCGAGCCCGCGGAGGCGGATCGCTGCTTCCGGCTGGCGCTGGAGCAGGCGCGTGCGCACGGGGACCGCGCGCTCGCCCTCCGGGCCGCCACCAGCCTCGCGCGACTGTTGGCCGGCGACGCGCGACAGCGCGCCGAGATCCGCGCGCTGCTGGGTGGGGCCACCGCGCCCTTCGCCTCTGCGGATGCGAGCGCGGACCTGCTGGCCGCCCGGCAGATTCTCGCGGGCCTCGCCTGACGCCGCGCGTGCGCCCGGCCCGCCCGCGAGTCCTGATCGTGAACACCTACGTGCCCGAGGTGCGCGAGGCGATCCGCGTGCCGCAGGTGCCGAACGCGCTGGCCCCGGTGCTGCTGGCCGGGATGCTGTCCCCGGAGCGGTGCCAGGTGCGGCTCTACAACGAGGTCTCGGACGGCTTCCTCGAGATCTTCGCCCGCGATCTGCTGACCTGGCCGGACCTGGTGGTGTTCACCGGCCTCACCGCGGCCTTTGATCGCATGCGGCAGCTCACCGCGTACTTCCGGACGCTGAACCCGCGGGTGATCACGGTGGCGGGCGGGGTAGCGATCCGGGCGGTGCCGAACCACGCGCGGCAGTTCTTCGACTATGTGTGCACCGGGGAGGTCGAGCAGCTCGCCGAGGTCGTGCGGGAGGCGCTCGGCCCGGACGCGGTCGCGGACGCGCCGTCGCCGCGGTACGACCTCGCGCACTGGATGGGCCGGCGCATCGGCTACGTGGAGTCGAGCCGGAACTGCAACTTCCGCTGCACGTTCTGCAGCCTCACCGCCACCGGCCTCGACTACGCCGCGGTGAGCCTCGACGAGCTGCGGAGGCAGATCGTGGCCCTGGGCCGGCGCGACGTCATCTGCTTCCAGGACAACCAGTTCTACGGCTTCGACCGCCGCTTCTTCCTGGAGCGGATGGCGCTGCTGCGCGAGCTGCGC
>LLBY010003306.1_pt14 | contig 14913 bp, 14 predicted proteins | sample 1489401 | NCBI WGS metagenome assembly LLBY01 (sample SAMN04092656, study PRJNA295927) | soil metagenome | biome: Soil prokaryotic community; feature: Bulk soil; isolation source: soil from tomato rhizosphere | host: tomato cultivar Hawaii 7996 | place: South Korea | collected 2011-11-01 | reverse complement strand
AATTATTTATTTAAAGTAGCTACAAAATGAAGTAATGTTTCCTTAGTAATTGACCAATCAGGTGGTTTTATTTCTCCCCAAGCTTTGGGTGTATCCGACATATTAAAATAGTTAACCCCTATAATTTGTGGATTTTCTCTAAGTACCAATGCAGCACCCTCTAACCACTTTGTTTGATACTCTTCAGGTCCTTTAACACCAAATTCTGTTATAAAAAGTGGTTTATCAATAAATCGCAAACGCCAAGTTTTGCGCTTAAAAATAGTTGAAAAAGACTCTTGCATATTGGGGTCTGTAATATTCTTGTCTGGTAGACCATAAATGGCAATGCTCATAACATCTACAACATCATTTCCTGGATACCACTCAATAGAACCTCTGTCTCCAGCAGGCCCCCAAACACGTTTAACATTTTCTGGAATCGAATCTATAAATGTCATAAAATAACGGTATGAATTTATGTAAGTAACTGGATCTTGACTTTGCCATGGATAACGAGTTATTGGTATTTCCATTTCATGGGCATATCTTAAATATACTGTATGATTTGTACTTAAAATAATTTTATAAAACGCCTTAATTTCTTCATCATAATTTCCATGTAGCACATGCTTAAGAACTTCTGCATCATACTCTTTTTGGTGGTGACGAAACGGCTCAAAAGTAACTATAACATCATGGTTACGTTCAATAACACGCTTAAATCTGCCTTCAAAAGTTCCGTTATTAATATTTTCAAAATCAGCAAAAAGATGTTCAATTGAGATAGACGGTTCATTATTTAAAAAATCATTTGGATCGTACAATCCAATTTTAATATTCCCTCTTATAGTGTCTTTATCAATTGGGTTCGGTCTTATATAATTTTCTTTAGAATAAACAATATTTTTTTCTTCTTGGATATACTTGACTACTTCTGAAACCATACCCTTATCCAAAGCGTCCTTTGCAATATTTTTAGATCCAAATACGAAAATGGGTTTATCAAGAAATCTCATACGGTGCAGTCTTCTTATTAGATCATACTTTAAAGGATAATCCTTTGGATATACTTCTAATTTCATTTCGGAATCACTTTTCATTATTACCGAAGCAACATCAACCACATGGTCTCCTGGATAATATTCCAACGCACCGGGATAACCAGATGCTCCCCATACCATTTGAATTTGAGGTGTATATTTTTTACATAGTTTAGCCAGATAGCCAAAAGCATCTATGTACTCTTGTACATAACCTTGCCATGGGTAACGCTTGTATGGCACTTCTATTTCTGGATTAAACCTTATATAAACATTAGGTCGTTTTTTAATTAAATCAATACACAACTCCTTTATAGCATTGTCAAATTTCCCATTAATTAAATCGTTCATAGGGTTTTTTCTATATGAATTTATGGCATTAGTTCCCCAAGTTTCAATGGTTATTATTAATGGAATATTATCTGCAGTAAATTTATTAAGTATTTCCTCATCGAAACTTAATCCGGTTGATCTAGACAATTTTAAACGCAAATGGTAAGATGGCTTTATTAGTTTGCTGTCTTGAGGTGCATCAAATGAAAATACTGCAAGAACAGGTTCTGTGTTTGTATTTTCAATGGTGTTGCTTATTCGTATGGTTAGCAAATCTCTAAGCAAATCTTTATGCTTTATTGCAATAGGAATTAACATTATGGTTATAATGAGAAAACCTATTAAAAAAATCTTTTTAAATTTCGATAATTTCATGTTGAAAACTTTATTGTTTTTTTGCTGCAATACTATGTGATTTAGCAACACTATTTTAATCATTATCTAATAAATTGTTTTTAACAAATTTATCTTGATATTGTACCCATGATGCAATACGCGTTCTTGCATTTTCAATATCTGAAGGATGAGTTTTATCATAAAGATTTTTGGTTTCCTTGGGGTCTAGGATTAAATTATAAACTTCAACCTGCCCAGTACTTTCATTAAAAATATACTTCATTTCGTCCTTTCTGTAACCAAATAAATAATTAGACCACGGCGCAAAGAAAAACGCTTCATTATAGCGTGTATTAATAATATCTCTACCTTGCCATTCTTTTGGTATATCCAACTCTAAAGCCGAAAGCGTAGTAGTTGCCAAATCTTTCATAGAAACGATGTCATCTTTTCGTTGTCCTTTGAATTTAGGGTTTATAAAAAACAAAGGAACTTTTAAATTTTCTTCATAGATACCGGTGCCGTGTCCATACTGATTGTGCTGTCCAAAAGATTCCCCATGATCACCAGTAACAACAACTAAAGTAGATGAATCTAATTGACGTTCTTTTAAAACTTGCATAATAGTTCCTATCATGTTGTCATTATGCTTAATAATATTTAGGTATCTATTAAACTCAATATTGTTTACTCCAAAATCTGCCTCTTCCTGTGAAAAGAAATAGGGATAGTGACCCTGAACAGTCCAAAGTACAGAGAAAAAGTTTTTAGAAGACACTTTATCTAACCATAATCTAAACTGTTCTGCTAAACACATATCATCAATACCGTCTCCGTCATCATAAGTATTTTGTTTAAATTGTTTAGAACAATCAATATCTCTAAAATCTTTAACAACATCAAAACCACGTTGGCTTAAAAATTTATTGCTATTTAAAAAATCAAGACTAGCTGAAGAAAAAAAAGAGGTTGCATAGCCTTTTTCTTTTAAAATTGAAGATATTGTAGGGTGCTTAAAATGAGGTTTCTCATAGGTTAAGCTTTTATATGAAATCATTGGATATATGCTACCTAAAATAGACACTAAAGATTTGTTTGTAGCTGGTGCATGCGCATACATATTATCAAAAATCACAGCCTGATTTTCATATTTATTAAGATTTTGGTTTAAATGATACTGCCCTCCATAGAGGTCAAAATATTCAGCTCCTGTAGATTCTAATACTATGTAAAGCACATTTTTAATTTGATTTGATTTTGTTGAATCTAGAGATTCTCCAAGCTTTTCACCTTCACTGGGCACAAATACTTTATTTGCATCAGATAGTGTCATTTTAAAAAAAGAAGCATTTGGGTCACTAGAAATAATAGATAATGCCATGCATAAAATAGCATTATCTGTTTTCCCTTTGTCTTTAATAGTTTTAGCGTAAACAATTTGATAGCTAAACACAAGAATTATTACAGATCCTAAAGCAAGGGTGAAATATTTTAAAATTTTATAGTTAAGAATAGCGATATATAGATGTTTTAAAATTTTTGATAATACAAATAACGATAACCCCAAAGCCAATAAATTTAGAATTATAGCTAGAGATAAATTTTCTTGCAATGCACTTTTAACATCATTGCTTCCCAAAAAATCTGAATAATACAACCATTCATAATTAAAAGGTTGTCCAATGTAAATTACCGTTGTAATATTTGTAAACGCTATTAAAATAGAAAGAAATGCAAAGCCAATACATATAAAGTACACAGCATTAAATGCCTTAACCTTTCTTTTAGTTAGTACAAGAAGCATCAGAAAGAAACCTGCAAACAATATAATATATAGTAAATCATTTGTGCTGGCTCCTAAAAGCTCAAATAACTTTGTGGGATGCGAAAGTAAAGTTTTTGGGTGTATCCCTATAATTTCTAACCGAGCCATGATGTGCAATAAAAACATACTCGAAAAGAGAATTAAAACTTTAGAAACGACTGAGATAGGTGTATCGCATTTAAGCAACTTTTTTACAATAAGATAGGTTATTAAGCAAATTGCTAATAAAGAGGTAAATATCACCCAACCTATATTAACAATGGAAGACTCAAGTTTTTTCTCTGGCAAAGAATAATTTGCTTCAATAACAATTGGATCTGAATTATTAAAAGATATAACTTGATGCGATTTCCAATCCAATAAATCGGTGTACATACCTGATTTGTCCTTGGTTATCCAAAACCCATAATATATTTTCCCATTTACAGGAATGTTTATAGATACTTTAAAAACACCTTGACTTCCTACCATAGGTGTGCACATATTGTTATGAAGTAGCTTTCTACCAATATTCCAAGAAAGCAATTCTGAATTCTTGAAACTTTCACTGTACCACACAAAATTAACCGAACCTGATTTTGGTGCGTTATAAACTATTTCTTTGGTAACTAACGTTAGAGAATCAGAAGAAATTTCATCAACATTGGTTTGTGTTGTTTTTGAACTAGAAAATACTTCAAAAGTAACGTTCTCTTTTGCTAAAACACACTCATTTACTAGTAAAAAGAATAAGGTATAAAGGTATAAGTGTGCTTTTGTATAGATCATAAAATATTTTAGATAAAATTGTAGAAATAAAAATAATCTATTAAATTCTAAAATTTATTTATTAACTAAATAAAAATTTTCATCAACTAGCAGAGGTTTTTCAGCTCAATCCATTTACTCATAAACTTGGTGCTTTGTAAGGTATGGTGCATAAGCATTTGCCCTGCGAAGTTGTTTAGGCGTTTGTTGTTGAGTTGTTGAGTTGTTTCCTCAATAATAGTTGCAAGTTTTTGTTGAAATTGATTTCTGTTGAAACGTTCGTTTATAACTTGAAATCCGTTTAATTGTTTCTCACTCCAAAGATTTTCATCCTCATATAATTGAACTGCTTTATTTGCAAAAGCTTCTGGAGAATCTTCTACAAATCCATTAACATCCAAATCACCAAACATTCCTTCTGCTCCAACCGTTGTTGTAACACAAGGCGTGCCGTTTTGCATGGCATCCATCAACTTCCCTTTTAAGCCGGCACCAAAACGAATGGGTGCTAAACACACTTTAGCATTTTGCATCACTTCATTGACGTCTTCTGCTAATCCTTTTATTAAAAAACCTTCCTTTTCATTATGTAACTGATTTACTTTTTGGGATGCATACGCTCCATAAATGTGCAATTCTGCATTTGGAAGTTGCTTCTTTATTAATTTCCAAAGGGTTTCCTTTAAGTACAATACCGCATTGTAATTGGGTTCGTGCAAAAAATTACCGATACTTATAAAATGATGTCTTTCTTCAAATTTGGGAAGCTTCAAAATAGTTTCCTCTAAAATAGTTTCCAACATAAAAGGCAAATACATCAATAAATCGTCGGCTACTTTAAATTGATTTTCAAGAATATCCATTTCAGCTTCCGAAATAATCAAACTTAAATCACTTCTATAAATACTGGCTATTTCGCGTTTCGCTGTATCGTTGAATAAATAGGATGTATCAAAAGGCTTTCCTTCTTTAAAAGCCTGGTGTCTGCCTTTACGCAGGCAATGCAAATCTTCAGTATCTAAAATTCGTAAAGCATTTGGACATTGTTCTGCGACGCGCCAACCAAATTGTTCTTCCATCATAAAACGGTCGAACAAAACAATAGTCGGGTTTAGTTCTTTTACAAAAGCATCAAAACTGGCATTATTCAGTTCTATGGAAACTTGATTAATTCCTATAGTAGTTAAATCAAATGCATTATCACTTTTAGTACATGGACTTGCAAATGTAATGGGATAATTAAGTGATTGAAAAAAGTAAATAAGCTGCATCATTCGGCTACCTGCCGCAGAACTTTTGGGTTCTGGCCATACGAAACCAATAATTAAGACATGCTTCATGTAAAGCAATTAGATTTTTAGATCTTTAGACTTTTAGATTATTAGATTTGTTAGATAGTTAGACATTTTAGATAGTTAAACCTAAAAACATCGATGACCTACCTAACAATAACTTTGCAATTTTGAAACTTTGCTACTTTAAATCTTACTCAGCTTGTGCCATTAAACCATATTTTACCCGCACCAACTTTGCCCAATCTACAACAGATTTTATTTGTGTATCGCTAAGTTTTGCTTCGGTATGCGTCCATGTATAAGATTCTAATGGCATTTCTTTTTCTTCAACCATTTCAATTAATTCTTCAAATTTATGGTCTTTACGTTTTACCGAATTACCTTCCCAATTAGAGAAATTAAAATGCTTTTTACCGTCTTTTACATGACCAGCCATCCAATAATTTACTGGGGTAATGTTATTATACCAAGGATATCGGGTAACATCGCTATGGCAATCGTAACAGGTTTCTTTTAAAATAAGTTTTACATCTTCTGGAGGATTTGTTTCAGCTAAAAAAGCATCAATAGACGCTAAATTGCCTTCATTTTTTTCTGGTCCAAAAAATTGCGCAATAACGAATGCGATTAACAAGAATAAGAAGATCTTTTTTATTATTTTCATCTATTTTAATTTATTGTTTTAATTTAGTCAAATGGAACACCCTGAATAATCATAGGTATGTGAATGTAATTCTCATAGGTGTTTCACGTCGGATTATATAAAAGTGAAGTGATTTAAACTTTTTCCAATTGGCTAAAAAATTGCCCTTTTTTTGTCTATGCGCCTTCTGGCCCATTCACTAAAACAGTCCACTGGACTGTTTCTTAACGTTCTGTCCTGTCTTTTTTTCTTTCCGTAGCAATGCTATGCAACTCTAAAAAGGCTTCGATTGAACAAAAAATGACTAATTTTCGCTTCAATCGAAAAAGTTAAAACCACTTCAGTGCATAAAAATAGTAAATTAATTATGAGTTCAAATGAATTTTACAATGAATTAAAAGACGTAGAGACTTCACGCGAAAGCCGCCTAAAATATGCCAATATGGTCTTAAACGATATGAGCCTATTGCCTAAGCTTATTGATATTATGTTTAGGATTGATGATAAAGTATCCTATCGTGCAGCTTGGGTATTTGAATTTGTTTGTGAAAACTATATTTATGCCATAGTACCATATTTGGATACGTTTTGTAACAATATTAAAAACATTCATTTAGATTCTGCGGTGCGTTCCATAGCTAAAGTATGCTATTTTATAGCACAAGAATACGACTCTAAACAACCCAATACTTTAAAAAAGATGCTGAAGCCAAAACATAGAGAACAAATTATTGAGGTTTGTTTTGATTGGCTTATAGGCAAACAAAAAATTGCTGCCAAAGCCTATGCCATGGACACAGTGTTTCTTTTAGGAAAAAACTATCCGTGGGTGCATCCGCAATTAACCCAAATTTTGGAAAAAGACTTTCAAACACAAAGTGCAGGTTATAAAGTACGTGCAAGACGCATTCTAAAAAAGTTAAAAAGTCATGAGTTATGAGTTCAGAGTTATGAGTTCAGAGTTTAAAAAGTTCAAAGTTGTGTTTTAAAATGCATTCACAATCATCAATCGTAAATCGTGAATCGTGAATCGTGAATGAGGTTATGGGGTTATGAGGTTATATAGTTATGTAGTTAATCGTTAATCATCAATCGTGAATCGCAAATCAATGTCGTCTGTTTATTTTTTTGTTTTCTACCTTGGTTATGCACCCATATAATCATTTTTGTTTTGTGATAAACATTTAGTCATGGATGTTTCATATCTTTGCAGCTTCAAAAAATCAAACAACACATGCAATTATCACCTTTAAACGCCATCTCTCCAATTGATGGAAGATACAGAAATAAAGTAAACGAATTAGCCCCATTTTTTTCTGAAGAAGCTTTAATAAAATACCGTGTTCTTGTTGAGGTAGAATACTTTATTGCGCTTTGCGAAATTCCGTTACCACAACTTAAGGCTGTAAACACAAGTGTTTTTGATAATTTAAGAGCTATTTACAAAAACTTTAGTAATGAGGATGCGTTGGCAATTAAAAAGATTGAAAGCGTTACAAACCACGATGTGAAAGCTGTTGAATATTTTATAAAAGAAAAATTTGATGCGCTAGGCTTATCACAATTCAAAGAATTTATCCATTTTGGATTAACCTCACAAGACATAAACAACACCGCTATTCCTTTAAGTATTAAGGAAGCTATGGATACTATTTATGTGCCAGAATATACCATTATATCAAACAAGCTAAAAACATTATCAAAAGATTGGGCGGCTATTTCTATGTTAGCAAGAACCCACGGGCAACCGGCATCTCCAACCCGACTTGGTAAAGAAATTGAAGTGTTTGTAGTAAGATTACAAGAGCAATTTAATTTACTGAAAAATATACCTAATGCCGCTAAATTTGGTGGTGCTACCGGAAATTTTAATGCACACCATGTCGCATACCCAAACATTGATTGGAAAGCATTTGGCAGCAAATTTGTCCAAGAAAAATTAGGACTGCACCACTCATTTCCAACCACACAAATAGAACATTACGACCATATGGCTGCTTTGTTTGATACTTTAAAACGTATTAATACTATTATAATTGATTTAAACCGAGATATCTGGACATACGTATCTATGGATTATTTCAAACAGAAAATTAAAGCAGGTGAAGTTGGCAGTAGCGCCATGCCACATAAAGTAAATCCCATAGATTTTGAAAACAGCGAAGGTAATTTAGGAATTGCGAATGCTATTTTTGAATACCTATCTTCTAAACTACCTGTTTCGAGATTGCAACGTGATTTAACCGATAGCACTGTTTTAAGAAATGTGGGCGTACCTTTTGGACATACATTGATTGGTTTTAAATCAACATTAAAAGGATTGGATAAATTATTGTTGAATGAAGCTAAGTTTGCTGAAGATTTAGAAAACAATTGGGCAGTAGTTGCAGAAGCGATTCAAACCATATTACGTAGAGAAGCTTATCCGAACCCTTATGAAGCTTTAAAAGGTTTAACGCGTACTAATGAAAAAATAAACAAAGACTCCATTTCTAATTTTATTGATACTTTAGAGGTGTCTAACACAATAAAAGACGAATTAAAACGTATTACACCTAGTAATTATACGGGGATTTAAATTTAACTATGCTAAACGATAGACAATCATTAATACTTTGTGGCGTTATGGCCGGCGGTATTTTTGTGTCTGGAATTTTAGATGTTTTAGATAGTTACCTTATCAAAACCCTATTAACTATCATATTTTTAATAATTTTAACTAACTTTTTTGTGGTCTATTCTAAATCCAAAAAAGAAAAACAAAACAATTTAAAATAAAAAAGGTTTGCCAAAATTCAGGCAAACCTTTTTACTATTAGAAATACTATAATTTATTTAAAAAAGTTCATAATATCCTGAACTTGTCCTTTATCAACCTGAGCGCTTTGTAAAATACTAACCAAAGTCACCATTTTATCTGGACTCATATCATCACCCAATACCCGAACAATTCCAAAACCCAATTCTTTAGAGCTTCCAAAAACAACCACTTCGTCCGCTTCTTCATCGTTTCCAATATATTTAACGACTACTTTATTACCTCTATCGCTAAATTCTACAAGGTCCTTATATTTTCCATTGCTCAAAATAGTTTTAACTTTTGCTAATTCTACTTTTAGTGTTTCTTCGTTTGTTTGATTGGCTTTATAGCCCAAAAAATTCAAACGCTCTACAGAGTTATAAGCCTCCTTTTGTTCATTGGTAAATTTAGTCTCGTCTATTTTTAACATAGATATTGGAATATCTTGTGTCATGAAATTTTTAGATTCTTGGTGATCTACAAAATAACGTTGTAAACTAGCACCATCATTACAACTTACTAGTGTAACAGTTGCAATGAGAGCTAAAATAATATAGGTGACTGTTCGGTTCATGATTGATGGTTTACTTTTTCTTTTTCTCTAAATGATTACCTCCTGGAATATTCATTTTTTCGGTTAACTTAGAAATTTCGTTTAAATCGATATCTCCTGTAAGCGACACAATAACCGTTTCAATACGCCTTTGTTGTCCATTTATCTCAACAGATTCTTTCATTACTTTATTAATCCCATTTACAAAAATTAACAGCTCTTTTACATGGTTTGCGTCTTTACCTTCTTTTACATAAAATTTCACTTCAGCACCATCATCTTTCACTTCCATTAACTCTTCTAAAGAACTGGAGCGCGATTTAACCCATTTGCCAATATCTGTAGAAATGGTTTTGTTGTCGGTAACAATGGTTTTAAAACTGGTGATGCTTTTTACCATATCCATATAGGCTTTTGCCTCTGGCTCATCAACATTAATACCCATTTTGGCTATCATTTGAAACATTTTGGGTTTAATGGATACATAGGTTACATCGGAATTATCGCTGTATTTTTCAAAAATATCTTGGGCCATTCCGGTTATTGGCAATAACATAATTGCCATGATTAGTACTATTACTCTCTTTTTCATTTTACTTGTTTTTAAATTGATTTTATTTATTTGTTCGTTTTTTGATTGGACTCATTTTGACTTTTGTTTTTAACCGAAAATGAGTTTATTATTAATTTTTAAAAATGATGCTTGTGGCGCTTTCTATTTCATTCAAATACCCAAGGGCTTCTGTACCTTCGTTTACTTTATCTAAATAGTTTACAGTTGAAACTCCTTTATTAAAATGAGTTGAAATCATTGCTAACTGTTTGGTGACTTCGTTAAGCGCTTCTTCGGGATCATCGTAAGTACCATAGACATAGTCTTCATAAGATGTAACAACAGGTTCTTTAAAATAAATTCCTAACATAAGAACAGCTACAGCTGCAACAGCAATCCATTTATAATTAAATACCTTTTTATTCCGATAGTTGTCGGGATTTAATGGAAGGGGTTTAGTAAACTGTTCTTGCTTACTTTCTGAAAAATACACGAACATAGGTTTGTACATTTCTAAATGTGGTGCAACGGTTTCTTGTGAAAAATAGTTTTTTAACGTTCGCTCTTCTTTAATGGATGTTTCTCCATTCTCGTACTTTTCTAGTAAATTTTCTATATTATTTAATACCATAATTATGTGTATTAGTTAATTTTTCTCTTATTGTTTTTCTGGCTCTAGACAAGGCTACCCGTACTGCTGTATTGTTCATATCTAACATTTTTGCTATCTCGTCTAGATCGTATTCTTCTATATCCCGCAATTGAATGACTAATTTTTGCTGTTCGGGCAGGTCTTCAATAATTTTTGACACCCAATGAACGCTATCGTTTAACTCAACTTGTTTTTGCAATGATGCGCTGCCGTCTTCATAATTACTATGTACAATTTTTAAATTTTGTGCTTGTTTCGATTTTAATTTATCAAAACAATAATTTTTGGTCATCGTCATTGAAAACGCTTCAACGTTTTTATAATCTTCAAATTTTGTTTTATTATTCCATAACTTCAAAAATACCTCTTGTGTGGCATCTTCTGCTTCCTCGGTAGAAACCAGTAATCGCTTTGCTAAACGAAATACTTTATCCTTAAAAGGCATCACAATATTTAAAAACTCGTTTTGAGTCATTACTTTGGTTTGATTAGTTTAAAAACAACTTAGTTAAGGTTATTTGAGATTACGACGAACGACCATCTGTTTTGTTACAAAATATTTATATTTACATAATAATATAGCTATTTTTAAGTTTGAAAGCTAAGTATTAAAAATTGTTTATGAAAAATTATAAAGCCCTAATTCTATTAGTAATCGTTTCCTTTTTAAGTACCAGTTGTTTTGAAGATAGCGACGACAACCAAATTTCAGCAAGTTCAATTAACGATTTTGTTTGGAAAGGGATGAATATTTTTTATTTATATAAAGATAATATCCCTGACCTTGCAAACGACAAGTTTACAACAGACGAAGTATATGCCGATTATTTAAACAGTTTTTCAAATCCTGAAGATTTATTTGAAAGTCTAATTTATCAAAGAGAAACCATTGATAGATTCAGTTGGATTGTAGATGATTATATAGCTTTGCAACAGCAATTTCAGGGAACTTCAATTGTAAACGGTATGGAATTTAGTTTATTTTTTGCACCTAACAGCACCACTCAAGTTATAGGCGTAGTTAGATTGGTACTTCCTAATACTAGTGCAGATACTAATGGTCTTGAACGAGGCGATATTTTTTATGGTATTGATGGCAATGCTTTAAACGAAAATAACTATTCTCAATTTTTAAGTCAAAAATCTTATACTTTAAATATGGGTGTTTTTGATGACAATGGAACACCAGAAACTACTGATGATACTATTGTTCCTAATGGTGAAACTATTAATTTAACCAAAGCAGTATATACAGAAAACCCCGTTTACCAAACAGAAATTTTTAATATTGGTGGTGAAAATGTGGGCTACTTAGTTTATAATGGCTTTATTGGAGGTTCAGAAAATGAACTAAATACTGTTTTTAGTAACTTCAAGTCTAATAATGTACAGCATCTAGTTTTAGATTTAAGATACAATCCCGGTGGAAGTGTCAGTACAGAAACTTATTTGGCAAGTATGATTACAGGACAATTTAAAGGGCAGTTATTCACTAAACTGATTTATAACAGTAATTTTGAATCTACCAATTATAATTTTACTGATCAAATTGAAAAAGGAAATACAATTAATAGCTTAGGTCTAAGCAAACTTTATGTATTAACCACTAAAGGATCTGCCTCTGCAAGCGAAGGCCTCATTAACGGATTGACCCCATATATTACAGTTATTCAAATAGGAACAAATACAACAGGTAAAACACAAGCCTCTAGGACACTTTATGATTCTCCAAATTTTGAAAGAGAAGGTGCAAATCCAAATCACACCTATGCAATGCAACCTCTTGTCGCTGATGCCATGAATAAAAATGACATGAAAGTACCAAATACAGGATTAACTCCATCTATTGGATTTGAATATGAGGAAAAACCTCTTAACTATGGTGTTTTGGGAGATGTAAACGAACCCTTATTAGCACTCGCCTTGGCTGATATTGAAAACTCAACCGCAAAAATAGCTGTAATCAAATCAAAAACAAAACAATTATCTTTGAAACTAATAGTAGATAGCAACGAACTTAATCCTAACAAAGGAGGGATGGTTATTAAATAACTACATGTAGGCTTTGTATTGAATAAAATGTTTTTTTTACTTACAATAAGTTTTATTTTCTTATTTTTATGAAATTTAAATTTATAATCATGAAAAAACTTTTACTCTTTTCCTTATTAATTATCATTTCATATTCAAAATCTCAAGCTCAATGTGGCAATGCTTATGAAGCTGAACCAATAGACAAGACTCAGCGATTTTACTACACAACCAATACATTATTGAGTGGTGATCAGCCTAACCCAATTACACCAAGTTCGATTTACTATAGTTTTAAGTTTGAGCTAATTGCAACAGATGGATATGTACTAAAAACAGTGAACATGAACACTAATTCTTATGATCGTAGCTATAGTAATGGTTATTTGTATTTTATATCGTGGTATGAAAATGAAAATTGCGCTTATAATGGAGAGCATGGATCAACAATAGCTTTACGAGTTACTAAAGTCTTATACAAGTCATGGTTCTTTGGAGGTTTTATTCAGGAAAGTATGCTTCCTCTAGGTTCTGAAGTTTGTGCAACGAGCAGGTTTGCAAGTAGACTCCCTTGTGGCAATACTTCTAATCCTAACTCAAAACCAAACCTGACACTCTCTGGATTTAAAGTTAAAGTTGGTTCAACTACATATGATGCTACAGCAACAACAAATAGCACACCTATTTTTAAATATGGAGAAAATCATACTTTTACGTTAACTATAAATAATAATGATGATGGTGATGCAGCGTCTTCTAATTATAAGCTATTGGTTTCAGAAGAAGCAAAATACCCTAGCATTGGTACTAAGCCTGTTTATGAATATAGAATAGGTAATGCAGGAGCTATTAGTGCAAACTCAGAAAAAACAGTTACTTTTTCTGAATATTTTTATGACAACATTTCCTCATTAAATTTAGAAAACGATAAAACATATTATATGATTGTTGATGTTGACTATAATAATAACGTAAATAATGAATCTAATGAAAGTATTACCGACAATGTTAAATATATACCATTTAAGTATACAAAACCAACTACTGGAAAAATAGCTTTAAAAATTGATTCAAATGGTAGCACTTTAGATATAGATTACGAATTTACATCTGATACAAATTATCTAAGGCTTCAAAATATTTGGTATACACAATTAAACTACTTACGGACATTACATGGTCTAACCCCAACAGTTGATGTAAGTCATTTATATGATGGTGTTTATGCATTATATATAAACAATACTTTTGTAAAAAAGATTGGATTAACTACTGGAAGGACATATACGGGAGGGCCATCACCTCATGAGCCATAATTGAAGTATGTCGTTTTAACTTAAAAGTAAAAAATCATTTATTAAGAAAAAGCTTGTGCAAAAAATCAAAACCTATTTTAATTGGAGTTCCGGAAAAGACTCTGCGCTAGCTCTTTACTATTTACTACAAGATGGTCGGTATGCTGTTGATGAATTAATTACAACCATAAATAGCCATTACAATCGTGTGTCTATGCATGGGCTTAGAAAGGAACTCTTAATAGCTCAAACAGAAGCTGTAAACATAACATCCAATCTTATAGAGCTACCTGAAATGCCTAGTATGGAAATCTACGAGCAAAAAATGCTAGAAACCGTATCGCGATTAAAAAGCGAAGGTTTTACACATAGTGCTTTTGGCGATATTTTTCTGGAAGATTTAAGAACTTATAGGGAAGAGCAATTAGCCAAGCAAAAGTTAAAAGCTGTATTTCCAATATGGAAACGGAACACTAAAGAACTTATTAATGAATTTTTAGATTTAGGTTTTAAAACCATTGTTGTTTGTGCCAATTCAAAATACTTTAATGAAGACTTTGTTGGAACAATTATAGACAAAAATTTTATTGATAATTTACCCAAAGGTGTCGATCCTTGTGGCGAAAATGGCGAATTTCACACCTTTTGTTTTGATGGTCCTATCTTCAAAAACCCCATTCCGTTTACTACAGGTGAAAAGGTATATCGTGAATATGACAACCCAAAAACAGAAGACGATTCTATTTGTAAAAATGACAAATATGGAATTTGGTATTGTGATTTAATTCCATAAAAAAAAAGAGGCTAAAAAGTCCTTTAAATTTAATT
>LLBY010006255.1_pt1 | contig 14933 bp, 18 predicted proteins | sample 1489401 | NCBI WGS metagenome assembly LLBY01 (sample SAMN04092656, study PRJNA295927) | soil metagenome | biome: Soil prokaryotic community; feature: Bulk soil; isolation source: soil from tomato rhizosphere | host: tomato cultivar Hawaii 7996 | place: South Korea | collected 2011-11-01 | reverse complement strand
TGCACAGCAGTTAAGCCAGATCTTCTGATTCAACTTTCGAACTGCCACGGACGTTCCCGCCTCCGTGGCGTTTTTATTTAAACGGAAACAGCCGCTTCTATTCGCTCGCATCGGCACCCAAAGAAGTCTGTCCCTCTACGACCACCAGCCACGGAACTATCTCGTGGCTGGTTTTGTTTTCAGCGTAGGGCGGGTTGTTAACCCGCCAGCACTCGGATTTGTCAGGCCGTCAGCCTGACCCATAGCAAACTATAGAAAGGAACGTTATTTCATGTCCGCAAAAGTTGCTCGAGTCCTTCTCACACCTGGAACTCTATCTGCCCACAGCATACAGATTGGGCGTTTATCGAAACGACTTACTTCTCTATCTACAGGAAACCCTGACAATGGATACAAACTTTGGAGACGGCATCGGCGTCGTCTTTCGAAAAACCTTAGGACATTACACCGTCCGCACGCAAGGACGGGAGATCGATTGTTCGCTCTCGTCCCTGATCCATAAACAACTGATCTTCCCCACCGCGGACCCCACATCCTTGCGCCACACGGTGCAGGGTGTACGCGAGATCCAGCACGTGGATCCGGTTGCCATTGGGGACCGCGTCCGCTATTTGGAGGCCGGCGAAGGGCGCGGCATGATCGTGGAAATTTTGCCGCGGGAGTCCAAGCTCTCGCGTCCGGCTCCGGTGCCAGGACAACGCGTCTTCGAACAGGTCATCGTATCCAACGCGGACCTGGTCCTGCCGGTATTTGCCGTAGCAAATCCAACCCCAAAATGGGGTCTGCTTGATCGCTACCTCGTCTCAGCAGAAGCCGCAGAGATCCCTGCTCTGATCCTGATTAACAAAATTGACCTGGCATGGAAGAACCCTGACTTTGACGAAGAGATCGATATTTATCGCCGCATCGGGTACCCGGTGCTTCTTGTCAGCGCGGCGACGGGCGAAGGTATCGAAGAATTGAAACAAGCCTTGCAAGGAAAGCAGTCGGTGATGGTCGGGAAATCTGGTGTGGGCAAGACCTCGGTGCTGAATGCCATCCAGCCCGGGCTGGGACTGCGCGTCAAAGCCGTAGGCAACGGCGAGATCGGCAAGGGACGTCACACCACAACGAATCTCGAGATGTTCGAGCTCGAATTGGGCGGCACGCTGGTGGATACGCCTGGCATTCGCGAATTCGGTCTCTGGGATATCGAGGCCGACGAGCTGGCATATCTCTTCCCGGAGATGGCACCGTACGTCGGCCGCTGCAGATTTGGCATGAGCTGCCAGCATGACACGGAACCAGGCTGCGCGATCCGTAAGGCTGTGATGGCAGAGTCGGTCAGTCCCTATCGCTATCAAAGCTATATGAATTTGCGGAGGGAGCTGTGAGAGCGCGGGCTGCCACTTTCGGAGACTTCAAGTGTGCGCACTGTCATGTGCTTGTCTTCAGCGCGCATCTGATCTCCGGCGTCAACAATCGCAACCATTGTCCTTACTGCCTGTGGTCCAGCCACCTGGACTTGTATACCGCGGGCGATCGTCTGTCTGCGTGCAAAGCGCCGATGAGACCTATCGGTCTGACGATGAAGATAGGAAGAAATAAATATCGACGTGAAGCGTGCGGTGAGCTAATGCTCATCCACCAATGTACGGATTGCAGAACGCTGTCCATCAACCGCATTGCCGCGGACGATGATTCAGAAACGGTCATGGCTGTCTTTCAGGAGTCGTTTACTCTTGGGGGACAAATTCACTCCCTCTGTCAAGAGAATGGAATCAAAATGCTCAAGTCGGAAGACGCCAAAGTTGTGTACGCACAGCTCTTTGGGCTTCAGGCAGAAATCCCCTTGGTCCGTGGGGGATGATTGTATTTGACTGATTCCATAGAATAGCAAAGCCCCGCCGTGCGGCGGGGTTTTGCTTCAGATTGTGCTGGCGGTTTCAACCGCTGCATGATACGGCATTTTTAAGGTTGCTTCCAATTACAGCATTGTGAAGAACTGCTCCTAATGTGCTATTAAACTCCCACTTCCTTTGCGTTATCATCCCTCGCAAGAACTGTGGGTATGACATCCAATCCTATTCGCAGTAGGACACCATGCTGAAGAAACTCAAAACAACCTACACTGAATTTCCCCCACTCTTTTGGATCATTGTCGTCACACAATTCATTGACTCGATCGGGAGCACACTGTTGTTCCCGTTCTTTGCGTTGTATATCACCCAGAAGTTCGGCGTGGGCATGACGGAGGCTGGCATCCTGCTGGGGATGTCGTCCCTGTTTGGTCTGGTAGGCAGCATGGTTGGGGGCGCGCTGACCGATCGTTTCGGGCGCCGGCAGCTGATCCTCTTCGGGCTCGTCTCCAGCGCCCTGAGCAGTCTCCTGTTTGGGTTCGCCTCCGATGTGCGGATGCTCTATTTCCTGGTCGTGGTCGTAGGGCTGCTCTCCAGAGTCTCGGCACCCGCGCACGACGCCATGATGGCAGATATCCTACCAGAGGACAAGCGCCAGGAGGGCTTTGGCATCACGCGCGTGGTCGGCAATTTCTCGTGGATACTGGGAACAGCGCTCGGTGGATTGATCGCGGCACAGTCTTTCCTGGCCTTATTCGTCATCGACGCGATCCTAAGCCTGACGGTGGCTGTCATTCTCTATTACTTCCTGCCTGAGACCAAACCGGTCATCCATGTTCAGGAGACGGTGGAAAAGAATCCGAGCCTCTTGACCACGGTTGGTGGATACCGCTTTGTATTGCGCGACCTGGCATATATGGTTTTCACCGTCGCGGGGATGATTTCTCTGGTTGTGTACCAGCAGCAATATGGTTCCCTGTCTGTATATTTGCGCGACATACATAACATCAGCTCCCAGAATTACGGTGTTATGCTTTCTGTGGCAGGGCTGGAAGTGGTCCTCTTTCAGATCTGGATCAGCCGAACCATCAAGAAGTACCCGCCGTTTCTGGTGATGGCGTTTGGAACACTCTTTTTTATGATCGGCTTTGCCATGATCGGGCTTGTGCGCAGCCTTCCGCTCTTCGTGCTTGCCATCGTCGTGATCACGATTGGCGAGATGATCACCTTCCCCACCAATCGGGTCCTCGCCGTGAGCTTTGCGCCCGCCGAGATGCGCGGTCGCTACATGGCAATCTACGATCTCGGCTGGACTCTGCCTGCTACATTTGGACCGGCTGCAGCAGGGCTCATCCTCGATAACTATGACCCGAATTTACTGTGGTATCTGGGCGGCATGCTGTGTCTGATCTCTGCTGTCGGTTTTTATGCTCTCCATCTTTGGCTGGGCCGGCAGGAGCGATTCGCGTCGGCGCCGGTCAAGGAAGAGGCTTCGAAGGTAGGCGAATTGGAGGCATCATGAAAATCCTAGCCATGGAAGTGGAAGCACAGGGCGTGAAGCCTGAGCAATTCGCCTCACATCTCAGGGCAGAAGCCGGGCGAGTCTGGGAACTTTATCAAAGTGGGATTTTGCGTGAGATCTATTTCCGCGCTGACCGTCCTGAGGCTGTCCTGGTCCTTGAATGTGCAGACGTGACCGAAGCACAACAGACGCTGGACTCCCTGCCATTGGTAGGAGCGGGTCTGATCACCTTTGAAATCATTCCACTGATTCCTTATCCGGGGTTTGCACGATTGTTTGCGGAAGAGTGACCGTCACTTACAAGTGGGTTTTTTAACTTGACAGATTAAGTAAGAATTGTAAAATAGCCTTCGTCATCAGACTATGTCAACCGTAAATTATTGCTCCTGTCTCTGGCGGGGTTCGTAGCCACCGCTTGAGATGCGCTTTTACCGATAAGCAGTCAACGACTCAAGGCAGTGCAACGACCCCCGCGCACCAATCGATTCGTGCCGGATGGTCCGCCATCCCGTTTGTTTGGTCCGTTGGCTGCTTTTATATTAAGAAACTCCAACAAAATTTTATCGCTGAAAAGGAAAGAAGATCATGTCATACGTTCACCCCGAATACCTTGTCGAAACCGAATGGGTCGCGGAGCACTTGAACGACTCGAACGTCCGCATTATCGAGTCCGATGAAGATCCATTGCTCTATTCGGTCGGACACATCCCGGGCGCGGTGCAGGTGGATTGGTTCAGCACGCTGCAGCACCCGGTGCGCCGCGATTTTCTCACAAAAGAGCAGTTCCAGGAAGTTGCCTCCCAGCTCGGCATCACCAACGATACAACCGTTGTCTTTTACGGCGACAAGTCAAACTGGTTTGCGTGCTACGCGTTGTGGTTATTCCAGTATTACGGGCATCAGAATGTGAGGATCATGAACGGCGGACGTCTCAAATGGGAGCAGGAGAGTCGTCCCCTGACCAAGGAAGTCCCGACCCATGAGCGGACAACGTACAAGGCCACCGGCCCCGATACATCCATCCGCGCCTTCCGCGACGAGGTGCGCCAGCAGAGCGAATCGAAGAAGCCGCTAGTAGACGTGCGCTCCCCGAAGGAATACTCGGGCGAATTGATCTCTATGCCGAATTATCCACAGGAAGGCGCACAGCGCGGCGGTCACATCCCGGGCGCGGTAAGCATTCCGTGGTCCCAGGCCGTGAACGAAGCCGACAGCACCTTTAAGACGCCCGAGGAGCTGCGGACCCTCTATGAAGGGAAAGGGGTCACGTCGGATGAAGAGGTGATCGCCTACTGCCGCATCGGCGAGCGCTCTTCTCACACCTGGTTCGTCCTTAAGTATCTGCTCGGCTATCCAAACGTCAAGAACTACGACGGTTCGTGGACGGAATGGGGTAACCTGGTAGATGCCCCAATCGAGAAATGATTGTGTAGGGGCACAGCCAAACAGGAAATGACCTCTACCTTTAGACGTCCCGCTGTGCCCCTACAACTATGAATATGACTCTCCCTCTGAAACTTCAGGAAATTGTCGATGACTTCGCCAGCATGACGCGCGAGGAAAAAATAGAGACTCTGGTCGCCTATTCTGAGTCCCTGCCGCCGCTGCCAGATCGTCTCAAGGAAGAACGCGACAAGATGGAGCCCGTGCCGGAATGTATGACCCCTGTCTTCCTGCACGGCGAAAAACAACCCGATGGCGGCATTATTTTCTACTTCGACATCCCCCCGCAGTCCCCCACGGTGCGTGGGCTGGCATCCCTGCTCGCCAACGGACTTAATGGCGCCAGGCCAGAGGAGATCTTGTCCGTCCCGGCAGATTTCTTCCTGCCGATGAACCTGCAGGAGGCAATATCTCAGCAGCGGATCAACGGCTTTATCGGCGTTCTGGGCCACATGAAACAAACAGCGGTAAAACTTCTGGAGCACGGCTCCTGAAGCGAAGTTTCGGGGGCAGCTCGTTCTTTCGGAAACACCTGATGTAGTTCTGGCTAGCCTGCTTTCTCAGGTTAGCCAGAATGTTTCTTAAGATAGACAAATGTACTGAAGGCGGGAACTTTTCTTTTTCGACGGTCTAGGTATAATGAAGCCACATGTAGTCGGGTCATTATTAGTGCAGGAGTGAAGTGAGATGCGGGTGAATGCACTTTAGGCTCTTTGTGTCGAGAAATTGCAACAAATCTGCTCCCAATAGAAACAGGGATTGTGACAAAATGTTTGGCGTGGGTCAAAATTTGCGCTTCACAGAATGGCTGCAAACAGAAATGGACAAACGCGGATGGTCCCAGTCTGATTGCGCGCGTGCCTGTGAGTTGAATAGAGCGGTAATCAATAAGCTGTTGAATAGAAAGTGCAGGCCCCAGCCTGCCACGTTGATGGCCATCGCACGCGGCTTCAAAATTCCTTTAGAAACCGTCTATCGGGCTGCCGGGTTACTTCCTCCCAACAACGACGGTGACGAGACAACGCTCGAAGTGATCCACATCTTCCAGAGTCTGCAAAGCCCGCAACGGAAAGCGACCGCGCTCATGCTGCTTAAAGCACTGGTCGCGGAAGAAGAGACCCAACTGCGCGGCGATACAAGAGCAAAATATTAATTTTCCTGTCTTGCCAGAGCACGCAAAACGATGATCCCCGTTCCAGGACGGGGATCTTTATTTCCTCACCCGAACCTCCTAACGTCCGTATCATTCGGGTATAGTAAGATTTCACCTATGAGACGAAAACCTCTTTTACTGCCTTTCGTGATCGCCACATCATTTGCCTGCACGCTGACATCCACCCCGATAGCACCGACGTCAGCTCCCACCAGCGCTGTGACAAACACTTCATTCGCGCCCGTGACAGACACATCTTTCGTTCCCAGCGCGACGCAAACAACCTCGATTACACCGACCGAGACATTGACGGAAACGCCTATCGCATCGGAAACACCCGGTCCGCTCCCATCGAACACGCCCCTCCCAACAGTGCAAAGCCTCCAGGCAAAAGTGACTGCCGATCGTTTGAGCTGTCGCTACGGGCCAGGCCCGGAATACCTTTACCTTTTCGCGTTCCGCGCGGGCGCCCCACTTGAGCTGATCGGCCGTGTCGATGCCGAGAACTGGAACTGGGTACTGGTGGAAAATCAGGTGCCTTGTTGGGTCAGCGCGAATTTCATAGAAGTCCAGGGCGACATTCTAAGCTTGCCAGTTATGTATCCTGACGTCGCCAAACTCCCGATCACTCCGTATTACCCGCCTTCGGAGGTGTTGAGCGCTCGGCGAGATCCCCTTACCAATCAAGTGACTGCGTCCTGGGTGGAGGTGCCAGTTAGCCTTGGGGACTACGAAGATGACTCGATGCAAACGTACATTATCGAAGTATGGCGCTGTCAGGGCGGTGAGTTGATCTTCGACCCGCAGGCAACGCGCTTCGCCTTTATTTCCTTCCTGGATGAACCAGGATGCGGCGAGCCATCCCATGGGCGCGTTTGGGTACAGGAGAAGCACGGGTACGCCGGTCCGGCTGAAATCCCGTGGCCCGAGTAGTCAATGCCCAAATGTTATAAATCTGTTGTTCCAAGACCGCCAATTCTAGAAAAAGGGGGTTTTTTTGTTCAAGATTCTAAAATCGACCTTTAGGAAAATCAATTTGACTATTGACATTCAAAATATATTGTTGTAATATTGAAATCAACAGGCACTTATATCTGAATTTTATTGAATTCAACTTCCAGTTAATTGAAATCAGGTTTCAGAAGGAGAGAACTATGTCTGTTTTTGCAATTGATGCCAGGCAACTTGTAAAAAAGTTTCCGGCGCGCCCCGGGACGGGCGATAAAGCCGCGGATGCCTCCCCGGCACCCAGGAGAGGTTTCTTCGCCAGGAAGGAGCCGAAAGCGATGTTCACCGCCGTCAACGGGGTGGATCTGCAAATCGAGCGGGGTGAGATCTTTGGGTTGCTCGGGCCGAACGGCGCTGGCAAATCCACAACCATCCGCATGCTCTGCACCCTGCTGGAGCCAACGAGCGGCACGGCACAGGTCAACGGTTTTGATATCGTCAAACAGGCCAACGATGTGCGCCGCAGCCTCGGCACTGTGCTGGCAGGCGAACGCAGCATCTACTGGAAGTTGACCGGGCGCGAAAACCTCGAATATTTCGCAGCACTGTATCACATCCCGACGGAGATTGCTAAACAGCGCGTCGAGGAGCTGATCGAGCGTATGGAGATCAAGGACCGCGCCAATGAGCTGGTCGAGAAGTATTCCACCGGGATGCGCCAACGAATCGCGATCGCCAAGGCGCTGCTTGCCCGTCCTCCGATCCTCCTTCTGGACGAACCGACGCTCGGACTAGACCCGCAGGCGGCCCGCCGCGTCCGGGAGCTGATCGCCGAGCTGAAGCAGGAGGGACACACCATCCTGCTCACCACACACTATATGGAAGAGGCCGACCAGCTCTCAGACCGGATCGGCATTATCGACGCCGGGAAGGTCATCGCGCTCGACACCCCCGAGGGGCTCAAGCGCCGCATCGACCAGCAGGAAGTGATCCGCCTGGAGCTGACAGGCTGGCACGACGATCTGGCAGATAAGCTCAAAAGTATATCTGGCATTGAAAATCTCACCACGCGCCAGCAGGGTGAGGCAGATTTATGGGAAGTAAACCTGCACGCGCAGAATAGCCGCACCGCTCTACCGCGCATTGTGGAAAGCATCAGTGGAAACGGCACACGGCTGGTCAACATGAACATCGTCAAGCCTTCGCTGGAAGATGTGTTCATCCATCTCACAGGCAAAGCATTACGCGATTAGGACTCAGACATGGAAACTTCACTTACACGTTCCCTGGGCCGTCCCGGGCCGGGATCTGACCTGCGTGCTCTACTGGCCGTCATGCGCCGGGAATGGGTGATCTTCACCCGCTATCCGAGCTGGGTGATTGCCATGTTCATCTGGCCGCTGATCTTCCCGATGCTCTACATTCTCACCGCCCGCGCCCTGGCCGGCCCCGATGGCAGCGGCATGGCCGTCTTCATGGAGACAACCGGCGCGACTGACTTCATTGGCTACATTGTGATCGGGACGACGGTCTGGATGTGGCAGAACATTGTCCTTTGGGACGTGGGCTTTTCTCTGCGTAACGAGCAGATGCGTGGCACGCTGGAATCCAACTGGCTCTCTCCCACGTGGCGGTTCTCGTATCTGCTCGGACACACCGGGCCGCAGATCATCTCCATGCTGATGTTCATCACGATCACAGCCATTGAGTTCGGACTCCTGTTTGGCATCCGGCTGAATGGCAGTCCCTGGATGATCCTGCTGATGATGCTGGCCGCCATCCCCTCGATCTATGGGTTGGGCTTTGCATTTGCCAGCCTGGTCATTACCGTCAAGGAAGCCAATGCGTTCGTGTTCCTGATCCGCGGTCTGGTGATGATCTTCTGCGGGATCACGTTCCCGGTCAGTCTGTTGCCCGGATGGATGCAGGGAATCGCGAAGTGGCTGCCGCAGACTTACCTGATCCATGGGATGCGCGCTGCCGCCTTTTCTAATGCCGGGATTCGCGAGCTCGCGCCGGATCTGATTCCCCTGCTCTTGTTTGGCGCCTTCTGGATGGTCGTCGGTTACTTCACCTTCTTATGGATGGAACGCCGTGCCCGCCGCACGGGTGCGATCGGACAATACTAGGTGACAATTATGGAAATCACCACTCTCTCTCAACCCAATCTTCGAACCCAATTGCGCGCACTGTACGTGATCGCCCGCAAGGATTGGAAAGTGTTCTGGCGCTACCCGCTGAACGCGTTCTCCCATATCTTTCAACCGATTATCTGGCTTACGCCCGTCTACTTCATGGGTAAGGCTTTCAGCGTCAATGGTCAGGCCCTGGGGTTCGAAGCCTACAGCGGCACCAGCGACTACATGTCCTTCATTCTACTGGGGACCGTGTTGACCAACTTTATCCTGACAGTGTTCTGGGGCATGGGCTACGCCCTCAAAAATGACATGGATGCGGGCGTCCTGGAATCGAACTGGCTCACACCGGTTCCGCGTCTACTGATGCTGGTCGGGCGTACACTCAGCAGCTTGCTGGTCACCACCATTACATCCGCCATCATGCTCCTGATTGCCGGCGCGCTGTTTGGCTTCCGGCCGACTGGCAATACTCTCGCTGCATTTCTCACGGCCATTCCCATGTTGGTTGGTTTGTATGGTTTCGGTTTTGCCTTTGCCGCAGTGGTGCTGCTGATGCGCGAGGCGAACACACTGGTGGACGTCAGCAGCTTCCTCGTCCAGGGATTTTCCGGGACAAACTTCCCCGTCAAATCCCTTCCGACCTGGCTCATCCCCATCGCGTTGATCCTCCCCCTCACCTATGGTTTGGATGCCGTGCGCGGGTTTCTGCTGCAAAGTGAGACCTTACTGCCTATTCCCGTTGAGATCGGTATCCTGGTCGTCTTCATGTTTGGCATGCTCTGGTTCGGCGCCTGGGTGTTCCACCGGGTGGAGCGGCGAGTCCGCACACTGGGAACGCTGGGGCAGCACTAGCTGTGATCATACGAAAACTCGATTCACCGATGTTCGAACGAGATCCGGCAGCGGATGGAAGGAGAAGCAATGATGAGCACCCCCGAGCAGAAGAGCCAAAGCGTCAGGTCCGCACGAAGATTACGTCTGACGCTGGCCATTTCGACCCCAATTGCGATCTGGATGATCTGGCTGATTATTTGACCCGTGGTTTGAAAGGAGAGATGCCATGTTCAACAATTCCCTCTTTAATAAAGAAGCCAGACTAAAAATGGCCGAGCGCGAACGAGAGGCGGAAACCTACCGACTGCAGAACCAGCTTGGATACAGCGATCGCGGAGGAATGCGCTGGGTGTTTGGGTTCCTTACGCTGATTGCCACGTTGATCCTCCTCCTGATTCTGCTCTAGGAAAGTGTTTAAGAATTTACCACGAAGGACACTGAGGAGCACCAAGGCTTAAGCAAAGAAGGAAAAATCTGTCTGATCCGTGGCTGAATCTTGTTCGTTTACGGGCGTGAACTAGCTCAAAGCGGAATTTCAAAACACTCTCTTAGGTCACCAGAAAACCAAAGTTGGCTCCGCACATTATGACCCCGAAGAACAGCTTCCCCATCGTTTCATTACTCACGGCTGAGGCCATTTCGCTGGTTGGTAATGTGCTTTCTGCCATTGCCATTCCCTGGTTCGTACTTCAAACGACGGGCAGCGCCACGCAAACAGGCATCACCGGTTTCTTCCATGTATTACCGGTCGTACTGGCGGGACTCTTCGGGGGAACGCTGGTGGATCGCCTGGGATACAAACGCACCAGCATCCTGGCAGATATTGCGAGCGGTCTCACGACGGCTCTAATTCCCCTCCTGTATTTCACCGTCGGGCTCGAGTTCTGGCAATTGATGGCCCTGGTCTTTCTCGGCGCGCTGCTGGATGCACCGGGAAGCACGGCTCGCAGCGCGCTGGTGCCGGAGCTGGCCGAATTGGCCCAGATGCCCATCGAGCGCGCCACCTCGCTGATCCACATGATCGAGCGAGGCGCCCGTCTCATCGGGGCGCCGTTGAGCGGTTTGCTCATTGCCCTGATCGGGACGGAAAATGTGCTATGGCTGGATGCCGCCTCCTTTTTCATTTCAGCCGGTATCGTCGCGGTCACGATCCACGTGCATCCGTATGTGCGGCCGCAAGAAAAACAGACAGGCGGCAACTATTTTGGCGAATTGCGCGAGGGATTGCGATTCATCTACCAGGATAAACTCATGCTGGCGATCGTGATCATGGTCATGGCGACGAATTTCCTGGATGCCGTGTTCAGCGGCGTCGTCCAGCCTGTCTTCGTAAAACAATTGTACGGTGAGGCGCTGGATCTGGGTCTACTCATCGCCGCCAACGGAGGCGGCGCGGTCCTCGGCGCGCTGGTCTTTAGTGCGATCGGGCCGCGTTTGCCGCGTCACGCCGCTTTTGTTTTTGGCTTTGTCCTCACCAGCCTAAAGTTCTTCCTGTACGCGGTCTCTCCTCCATTGTGGGTGGCGCTGGTCGGTGTCCTCATCTTCAGTATGGGCGCGGGGCCGCTTAACCCTATCATCGGCGCTGTGAAGTACGAACGCGTCCCCAGAGATATGCGCGGACGTGTGTTTGGGGCGGTCGGAGCGGGGGCCTGGTCGGCGATGCCGTTGGGCATGTTAGCTGGCGGCATATTGACCCAGCAGCTTGGAGCCCACACCATGCTGCTGGGGCTGGGAGCTATTTATTTCCTCACGACGCTCAGCATGGCATTTATACCGGCGATGAAAGAGATGAACCGCAAAGAGCCCATGAATCCAGTGCAGGCAGAAGCCTGAACATTACACCCTGACAAATCATTAATGCAAAATTAGAACAGTTGTGCTATAATAGGTTCTTCCCACACGAAAGGACGTACATGTTCGCTCGCCTAACTAAAATCTATCATGAGTTCCCGCGCTTGTTCTGGGTGGTGGTGGTCGTCAGCTTTATCGACCGCATTGGGGGCACACTCCTCTTTCCCTTCTTCGCGCTCTACATCACCCAGAAATTCAACGTCGGTATGACTCAGGCTGGCATCCTGCTGGGGATGTCATCGCTCTTCGGGCTGATCGGCAGTACCGTCGGCGGGGCGCTGACAGATAAATTCGGGCGCAAGCAGCTCATCCTATTCGGGTTGATCTTCAGCGCCGTCAGCACACTGGCGTTCGGGCTGGTCACCGAATACAGCATCCTGTTCCCGCTGATGGTCGTGGTCGGGTTGCTCTCGAGCGTGGCTCATCCCGCCCATGACGCCATGATCGCCGATATCCTGCCCGAAAAGCAAAGGCAGGAAGGCTTCGGCATCCTGCGCGTGGTAGGCAATCTTTCGTGGATGATCGGTCCGACGATCGGTGGGTTCGTGGCGAACATCAATTTTTTCTACCTGTTTGTGATCGACGCCGTGATCAGCTGCCTCGTGGCTGCGATCATCTTCCGGGTCATCCCCGAAACCAAACCGGAACCCCACGCGCATGAGGAGAGCCAATCCTTTTTGCAGACCGTGATCGGTTATCGAGTTGCGCTGAAGGACGCTGCCTTCATGGCATTCATGACAGCCGGCCTGCTCATGATGGTCGTCTACTTGCAGATGTACGGTACGTTGTCGGTTTACCTGCGTGATAATCACGGAATCACTCCCAGCGGCTACGGTTTCCTGATGACGACCAGCGCGATCACGGTGGTGCTCTTCCAGTTCTGGGTCTCGCGTATGATCAAATACCGCCCGCCTTTCTTGATGATGGCAATTGGCACAGTCTTCTATATGATCGGTTTTGCCCTGTTCGGTGTCGTCACCGCCTATTTCCTGTTCGCGCTCAACATTGTGATCATCACCATCGGCGAAATGATTGTGGTTCCGACGAGCCAGGCAATTGCCACCAACTTTGCTCCCGAAGCCATGCGCGGGCGCTATATGGCGATCTTCGGGCTCTCGTGGGCTATCCCCTCGACGATCGGCCCCGGCGCGGCAGGCTACATCCTGGATAACTACAACCCTAACCTGCTCTGGTATATCGGAGGAGCCCTGTGCGCTCTCTCCGTGCTCGCTTATTACGCACTTCATCTGCGCCTGGGAGGCAAGCCGGAATTCGCTCCGGCGAAAGAAGAGGCAGTCCCAATCGCAGCCACAACCGATTAAGAACACAGTCCCGCCGAAATGGCGGGACTGTGTTTTCCAATACACCCTCTCTCCCTTTGTAAGAGGGCTAGGGTGAGGGATCAATGATGATGCCCATCTCCCTGATGGACATGCCCGTGCTCTAATTCTTCGCCTGTCGGCTCGCGCAATCCCACGACCTTCACGTTGAAATGCAATTCATCGCCCGCAAGCGGATGATTGAAATTCAGCGTGACGTTATCGCCATTGACCGCCTCGATACGGGCGTAGCGCGCCTGGCCCGCGTCGTCTCTTACGGTTAACTCTGCACCCTCTTCCACAGGGATATCCTGCGGGAAGGCGTTGCGCGGGACTTCCATAAATGCTTCTTCGTCAAACTCACCGTAGGCGTCGGCAGGCTGAATCACCACGTCCTTGCTCTCCCCTACTTTCATGCCCATCATTTCACGTTCCAACCCAGAGATAATATTGCCGTGACCTACGAGAAACTCCAATGGATCCTGGCCCTTCGATGAATCGATCTCCTCATTCTCCACATGCAACGTGTATTCCATGGAAACTACCATATCTTTTTGCACCGAATCTGCGCTCATTTCTAATCCTTTCCAAAGTACCAGCTTGAGTCTACCGCCGTGCAGCCCCAGGTAGGACGCTGGCAAGTCTGAACATTTTACCCGTATTTTGGTTAACGGGAAGACTTCCCATTTCATACGCTTATAATTGAACCAATGCACTATGATCTCTGTCTCCCCTGGTACTGGGAATATGATATCGACTTTGTCCAAATGATCCAACATGCCTGCCACGAACATGGATTAACGCTCTGGCAGATCACCCCCGATAACTTGCTCGAATCCATCACGGCCTTGTACAAAGGGGAAAATTCATTCCGCGCCATCCTCGACCGCTCGCAATATGATTCGCGCTTCGAGCCCATTCATCGCTGGTCGCGGCAACATCCGGTTCGCCGGATCAACCCGGCGGAAGTCTCCAAATGGTCGGAAGACAAAGCCACGATGCACCTTGAGCTGATCCAGGCTGGCATCCACACACCCTACACGATCCTCCTGCCTCCCTTCGTCGAGCAGCCCGTCATCCCTGAGCTGGATCTGACGCCTCTGGGTCATCACTTTGTGATCAAGCCCTCGAACGAAGGCGGCGGAGAAGGCGTCATCCTCGGCGCCTTTTCCCTCGACCAGATCCTGCGCGCCCGGATGCAGTTCCCTGACCAAAAGTATCTCGTCCAGGCAACCGTCACCCCGCGCACCATCCACGGGCAGCCCGCCTGGTTCCGCGTCTTTTACGCGGTCGGGGAAACGTATCCCTGCTTCTGGCATCCGCTGACGCATGTCTTTTCGAGGGTTACACCCTATGACGAACATAAGTATGAACTAACGCCCCTGCACGACATCACCAGCAGCATCGCTTCCATCTGCAAGCTCGACTGGTTCTCCACCGAGATCGCGCTGACCCATCAGGATTTCGTCGTCGTGGACTACGTCAACGATGGCATCGACACGCGCGTCCAATCGAAAGCAGTGGACGGCGTGCCCGATGAAGTGATGTATGGAATCGCGACCCAGCTCGTCAAACTGGTAAAAGGAGAGTATCCATGACAAAACCACGCGCCCGCGATCTGGGAATCCCTTTCGAAGGCTCGCCGGGAACACATAACGCCATCACAGACGTCTCAGGCGTGACCGTGGGGTATGCCACCGTGATCGAGGGCCCTTCGGCGCGGACGGGCGTGACGGTTATCCACCCACGCGGGCAAAAAAATCACGAGCCCGTCTTCGCGGCGACCTTCGCCTTTAACGGCAACGGCGAAATGACCGGCGCGGCGTGGGTCGAAGAGGGTGGCCTGCTCGAAGGTCCGATCGGGATCACCAACACGCACAGCGTGGG
>LLBY010003025.1_pt8 | contig 14948 bp, 7 predicted proteins | sample 1489401 | NCBI WGS metagenome assembly LLBY01 (sample SAMN04092656, study PRJNA295927) | soil metagenome | biome: Soil prokaryotic community; feature: Bulk soil; isolation source: soil from tomato rhizosphere | host: tomato cultivar Hawaii 7996 | place: South Korea | collected 2011-11-01 | reverse complement strand
CAACGCCGGCGACGACGCCGAGGTTGCCGTCGATCTGGAAGGGCGGGTGGGCGCAGAGGAGATTGGGGTAGAGGCCGCCGGAGTTGTTCATCTCGGTCTGCTGGCCGGTGGTGAAGTTCATGAAGGAGCGGAGCAGGGAGTAGGCGCGGTCGCCGTCGTGGAGGCGGGCCCAGAAGTTGATTTTCCAGGCGCGGGCCCAGCCGGTGCCGCCATCGCCGCGGGCGTTGAGCGAGACCTTCGCGGCGGCGAAGAGCTCGGGCGTGCCGGTGGCGGTGATGGCGCGGCCGGGGTGGAGGGCGAAGAGGTGGGAGACGTGGCGGTGCTGGTTCTTGGGGTCGTCGCGGTCGGTTTCCCACTCCTGGATCTGGCCCCAGCGGCCGATCCGTGTGCCGAGGAGGCGGGAGCGCAGGTCGGCGACGCGGTCGCGGTAGGCTTTGTCCAGGCCGAGGGTGTCGGCGGCCTCGATGTAGTTGGTGAAGAGGTCGTGGATGATCTGCTGGTCGTAGGTGACGCCCTGTTCCTCGGGGCCGTGTTCGGGCGACCAGCCCTTGGGGGTGACGAGCGTGCCGTCGGGGCGCTCGACGAGGAAGTCGTCCCAGAACTCGACGACCTCTTTGATGACGGGATAGGCGACGTCGCGGAGGTAGGTCTTATCGAGGGAGAAGGCGTAGTGTTCCCAGAAGTGCCGGGCATACCAGGCGCTGCCGGGCGGGTTCCAGCGCCAGGAGCCGCCGCCGAAAACGCCGTTTTCGGTGTAGATGGTCCAGCCGCGTTTGGCGGTGGCGAACATGGGCTCGCGGCGGGTGGTTTCGCGATAAACGGGGATCTGGCTGGTGACGTAGTCGAGGAAGACGCGATGGCTCTCGGCGAGGTTGGCGGGCTCGGCCGGCCAGTAGTTCATCTCGACATTGATGTTGGAGTGATAGTCGGAGCGCCAGGGAGGGGTGTTGGTGTCGTTCCAGAGGCCTTGGAGGTTGGCGGGCAGGCCGCCGGGGCGGGAGCAGGCGATGAGGAGGTAGCGGCCGTAGTTGACGACGAGTTCCTCGAGGTCGGGGTCGCGGGTTTTTTGTTCGGTGTGGGCGCGGAGGCGCTGGTCGGTGGGGAGGGCGGCGAGCTCGGGGGCGGTGGCGCCGAGGTCCAGGCGGAAGCGGCGGTAGAGGGATTGGTGGTCGGCGACGTGGGCTTGGTGAAGCTGCGGGAGGGCGGAGGCGGTGACGGCGTCGGCGCGGCGGGCGACGAGCGGGGCGGGGTCTTCGCCGCGCCAGCCGCGCGAGCGGTCGGGGGAGTAGTCGGTGCCGAGGGCGAGGACGACGGTGATGCTGTCGCACCGGTCGAATACGAGCGAGGCGGCGGGGAGCTTGCGGCCGCGCAGATCGGGCACGCCGGCGAGCGGATCGGCGCCGGCGGGGAGAGGAGAGTTGTCGACGGCGGCGCGGCCGCCCTCGTGGAGGAGGCGGAGGCTGGCGGCGAAGCGCAGGCCTTTGCCGCCGACGCGGCCCTGGAGGTCGATGCGGCCGGTCTCGGCCGCGTAGTCGGCGGCGTGCATGGCGGCGAGCCAGAGCCGGCCGGAGTAGGCGCCGGGCTGGTCGGCGGTGAAGCGATAGACGATGACGCCGGCGGGGTGGCTGGCGAAGGCGGCGCGGCGGTAGGTGACGCCCCGGTGTTTGTAGGTGACGCTCGCGGTGGCGCGGTCGAGATCGAGTTCGCGGCGGTAGTCGGAGACCTGGTCGTGGCCGAGCTGGACGAAGAGGTCGCCGAAGGTCTGGTAGTGGCCGGTGTCGCGTTCGTGGCCGGTCCAGAGCGTGTTGTGGTTGAGTTGCACGCGTTCGGTGCCGGTGAGGCCGAAGAGCATGCCGCCCTGGGAGCCGCCGCCGATGGGCAGGGCCTCGGTCATCCAGGCGGCGGCGGGGGCGGAATACCGGAGGGTGTCGGCGGGTTTGTTTTGGGCCATCGCGAGGGGAGCGGAAGAACAGAGGGGGGCGGCGAGGCAGAGACCGAGTAGGAGGGGGCGGAGCATGTGGGCGGGGGAGGGCTGTGGTGAATGGGCGGGCGACGCGGGGGGGATTCGCGCGGACAGGGTTTAATTACAAAAGCGCGGAAAACGCGGGAATACCGTCCGCGTTTTTTCGGGTTTTGTGAGATTCCGCCATCCGGCTTTGCGATCAGGCGAACGTGGAGAGGTCCCAGCGGTCGTGCCAAGTGATCACGGGGGCGCCGTGGAGGAAGCTGATGGGCAGCCAGACATAGCGGCCGTCGCCGGCGTTTTTTTCGTTCCAGCGGTCGGCGGCGAAGATGAAGGCGCCGGGGCGTCCGGGGACGGGCAACACGAAGGTGCCTTGTGCGTTGAAGGTGGTCGAGGTTTGCCAGCCGTCGCCGAGGCAGGGGTTGCCGAGCTCGCGCCAAGGACCCCAGATGGAGCCGGCGGTGGCGACGCGCGCGGCGTTGGGCGCCCAGCCGCTGCAGCCGGAGCTGATGAGGAAGTAGCGGCCCTCGTGCTTGAAGATCGCCGGAGCCTCGTTGAAGCCGCCGGGAAAGACGCGGACGTAGCGGCCGGCGGGGCGCAGGTAGTCGTCGCTCAGAAGCGAGATGTGGAGGGTGCCGTTTTCCTCGGAGGAATAGACGTGGTAGGCGCGGCCGTCGTCGTCCACGAAGAGCGTCATGTCGCGCGCCATCTGGCCGCCGGCGAAATCGCGCCGGTAGAGGATGTCGCGCGGGTAGTAGGGCACGGGGCCGCCGGGGAGCTCGAGCGCGGCGACGCGGGCGGCCTCCTCGGGGGAGAGCGGGCGGCGGTCCTCGACGGGGGCGTTGTCGGGCCAGACGCCGGCGTTGGGGCGGATCGAGCCGAGGTAACGGAAGGGGCCGGTCGGCGAGTCGGCCACCGCGACGCCGCCGCGGGCGCCGAGGTAGCCGCCGCCCTTGGGCTCGAGGTGAAACCACATGACGAAGCGGCGCGTGGCGGCGTTGAAGACGACCTTGGGCCGCTCCAGGATGCAGCCGGCCTCGAGGTCGTGTCCCGGCTCCGCGGACACGGCGAGGGCGACGCCTTCGTCGCGCCAGTCGAGCAGATCCCGCGAGGAGTAAACGCTCACGCCGACGTGGGCGGCGTTGCCGGCCTCGCCGTCGATCTTGTATTCGCCATACCAATACACGGCGCCCTCGTGCGCGAGGAAGCCGCCGCCGTGGGCGTTGATGGGGCGGCCGTCGGTGTCGGGCCAGATCTCGCCGGGGCGAAAACTCGTGACGGCGGAGGGAGCGGGGGCGGTGAGGATCATGCGTGGTGGGCTAGCTCGAAGAACTCGAAATCGGCGCGGGCTCGCTGGCCCGCGACGTCGCGGCAGGCGACGCCTATCATGGCGCCGGTGAAGTGGAGCGCGGAGCCGTGGTCGTCGGAGAGCCTGGACATGTCGAAGACGCCGCCGACCGGGGTCCAGTTGTCGCCGTCGGGAGAGGCGTGGAAACGAAGTTCGGCGCGGTCGATCCCGGCGCGCAGCCAGACGGCGGCGGGCCAGTCGCCGACGGGCAGCACGGCGTCGGCCGGCTCGGCGTAAACGTAGTCGTCGCTCAGTTGCACGCGGACGACGCGGCCGAGCCGCTCGTCATGGGTGACGTTGAGCGCGTAGTTCGTGCGGATGTCATACCAGCACACGAGGCCGGCGAACTGGGTGAAGCGCGTCGGCGCGAACTCGACTCGCGTGGTGGCGGTGGCTCGGAAGGCCTCCAGGCGGCGGGCGAGCAGGCATTGGTCGCGCAGCGAATGCGGCGATTCTCCGCCCGCCAGGCGCAGCCAGCCGGGGCGTGCGGCGAAGTCGGCCCAGTCGTTTTCCACGGGGCGGCGCAGCGACTGCCAGCGGGCGTCGAGCGAGGCCGGGCCGTCGAACAACGTGCGCCCGGGCGGCGTCGGCCACGGGTGCGGCGCGAGGCCGGCGGGGCGGGGGAGGGAGACGGCGGGCAACACATCCCCGCCGACGAGACGCAGCCAGCCGTCGGCGGACCACTCGACGCGCTGCAGGGCGGTCTCGCGGCCGAGCACGCAGCGATCGCCGGCGTGAGCCGCGGCGCTGGCGGTCTTGTCGGGCGAGCCGGCGTTGGCCGCCGCGCCGGTGCGCAGCGGGCGGCTGCACAGGTGGGCCAGCCACCATTCGCCGGCGGCGGTTTGCACGAGTTCGCCGTGGCCGGCCTTTTGCAGCGGGTGGTCGGGCGCGTGGCGCGTGGTGAGCACGGCCTCGGCGGGATCGAGCTCGTAGGGGCCGGCGACGGCGCGCGCGCGGGCCATGGAGATGCCGTGGTTCCAGCCCGTGCCGCCCTCGGCCAGCATGAGGTAGTAGTATCCGTTAACCTTATACAGGTTCGGGCCCTCGCAGAGGATGTTCGTCTTGCGCAACAGCTCGTGGACGGGGCCGACGAGGCGTTGCGCGACTGGGTCGTATTGCTGGACGACGATGCCGGCGAAGCGGTGGCGGCCGGGGCGGAAATCCCACTGCATGTTGCACAGCCATTTGCGGCCGTCGTCGTCATGGAAGAGCGAGGGGTCGAAGCCGATCGAGTCGAGCTTCACCGGCTCGGACCACGGGCCCTCGATCTGCTCGGCGGTGACGAGACAGACGTGCGGATCCTTGAAGGGGCGGCCCATGCCGGTGGTGACGACGTTGGTGTAGATCAGCCAGAACTTGCCGTCGGCATGGCTGAGCGAGGGGGCCCAGGAGCCGGCCGAACAGTCCACCCCGCGCAGGTCGAGCTGCGAGCGCCGCGTGAGCGCGTGCCCGACCGGGCGCCAGTTGGCCAGATCGCGGGAGTGGTGCAGCATCACGCCCGGGAACCACTCGAAGGTGGAGGTCGCCAGATAGTAGTCGTCGCCGACGCGGCAGAGGGACGGGTCCGGGCGAAAGCCGGGCAGCACGGGGTTGGTGATCATGTGGGCACGAAAAAGACGCGGGATTCGGGGCGGTTCGATAGGTTCGGACCGGACTTCTATATAAGTTAAGATCAACCGATGCTTAACATGGTAGCTTTCCGCACGGCCTGATCGGCAGGTGTCCGAGGACACCCCTTGGCCAGACACGCGGTTCGAACCAACCACGGATTACAGATGGGCACGGATCGAAGCCGAGAATGAAACAATCCAGCGCGACGGACGTTCACCCTCCGGGGGCTCGTTCTGTCTCAAGCCTCCGTTATCCCTGATCCGTGACCGTCCGGAGAATCCGCGGTTTCGGCCGCCGGATTTGCCCGATTTCTCCGACGCGGAGGAACTCGCGCGAGTCGTCGCCACACCCGCGCTCGGTCTGGTCAACTAGCTGGCTTCCGGTGCGCGCGCCACCCGGCGTGTGCGTCACCTGCGCAAGCTCTAGCCCGAAGATGGCGGCTGTGATGTCGCCGAGATCGCATGAGTCGACGAATAGAGGGTGGCCGCCCCATTTTTCTCTGCGGAATATCCTCAGCTGGAGTCGCTTGTAGGGTGAATTCCCGGTGCCATGTTAACTTGGTAGCACAACCGTAATCTTGTCCCGGTGACTCGATTTCCTACTCCTTTAAGCATCCTTTAACCAGCCGTGCCCCTCGCCTGGTCCGTGTGTTTCCGCGGTTCGGCGCGGGGTGTGGCTGTAAAGGCGTTTTCCATAGTCTATCCCCAACTGCCCGGAGTCCCCAGTCAGTTTTTTACCCAGCCCATGAAATCCTCGCACGTTCAGCGTTATCCCGTCCTGAGCAACAAGCTCCTCGCCGCCGTTTTGGCGTTCTCCGGCTCCGCCGGTCTTCTTAGCCCCGTCGCCCATGCCGCCAGCGGCTCTTGGCTTGGCGCCACCGACAGCCTCTGGTCCGATGTCTCCAATTGGAGCGCCAGCCCTGTCCCCGGAGCGGGCGAGGTCGCCACCTTCGATGGTGCCGGCAACGGCAACACCACCATCGATCTGGGTGCGGGCGTGACCATCGGCTCCGTGGTGTTCGACACCGCCGACGCGGTCGCCTACACGATTGGCTCGGGTGCCGTTGGCAGCCAGACGCTCACCTTCGGTGCCGTCGGCGGCGCCATCACGATGAATTCGACCGTGGCGGCCAACCAGCTGTTCAATTCGAACCTCGCTCTGGCGGTGACCACCACGGCCAATAATGCGGCCACCTACTACACGGTCACCAACAACAGCCTGACCAACAGCCTCACTCTTGCCGGCGGCATCAGCGCCAGTTCGGCGGGCGTGAAGACCCTCCGCGTGACCGGCGGCGGCAACACCTCGATTTCCGGCGCGATTACCTCCGGCTCCGGTAACGTGAGCATTTTCAAGACCGGCTCTGGCACGCTGACGCTCTCGGGTGGCGGCACCTTCAGCGGCGCGGGCATCACGGACGGCGCGGGTTTCACCACTTCGGCGGTCTTTCGTGAAGGCCTGACCATTCTTAATGGCGGCACCTACGGGAACTCCGGCGGCGAACTCGTGATCGGCGGCGTGGCCACCAATGGTGGCGTCGGCACCGACGCGACCCTGCAGCTCGAAAACGGCACCACGCTTAACAATATCAGTTGGCTGAGTATCGGTCGCGGCAATGGCAACGGCTCCGTCACCTCCAATCTGACACTGAACGGCAACGCCACGGTCACGAGCACGAACATGAGCGCCGGCTTCAACGCCGGCAACGGCGGCAACATCCCCAAGGGCACGATCACCCTGAACGGGACCTCTGTTTTGACGGCTACCACCACCGTAAACTTCGCTGAATCGGCCAGCTCGGAATTTACGATGAATATCAACGATACCGCTACCTTCAGGCAGACGGTTAACAACGCCGGCGAAACGCGTGTGGGCATTGGTGCCGGTTCGATTGGCACGATCAACGTCAACGGCGGCACCGCCGGCTTCGAGCGTGATCTTATTATTGGCGCAGGGGGAACCGGCCGTCTCAACCTGACGAGCGGCACGGTCAATGTGGCGAGCACGCTGGAGCGCTGGCTGATGGTCGGCCGGGATGGCAGCTCGACAGGCGAGATTACGGTCGATGGCGGTGATCTGAACCTGAACACCAACACGGATATTCGCTTCGGAAGGTTTGCCGGCACGAACGGAACGAGTTTCGTGACCTTGAACGGCGGCGCGATCACGGGTTGGACCGGAAACGGCACTGGCGGATTCAGCGGCACGAGTGTCATCGATTTGAATTTCGCATCCACTCAGGCCGGGTTGAACACCACGTTCAACCTGAACGGTGGCACGCTGACCATCGGCCAGATCATCACCACCAACAACTCAGGCACCGCCGCCTTTAACTTCAATGGCGGCACCTTGAGGGCTGCGGGCGCGACCGCCAACTTCATCGACCTCGGCGGTGCGGCTCAGCGCGTAAACGTGCGCAACGGCGGTGCGATCATCGACACCAACGGGGTCAACGTTACCATCGTCGATGGGCTGCGGCACAGCAACCTTGGCGGCGACAACGCCATCGACGGCGGCTTGACCAAGAACGGCCTCGGCACGCTGACGCTCAGCAGCAACGCCAACGACTTCACCGGCCTGACCAAGGTCAACGCCGGCACCTTCGCCCTCGGCGCCACCGCTTCGATCGCCGCGAGCTCCGGCATCCAGATCGCCACCGGCGCGAGCTTCAACACCACCCTCCAAAGCTTCACCATGCTCGGGGGCCAGACCGTCACCTTCGATCTCGATGGCAGCGGCGCGGGTTCCGCCGGCTTCTTCGAAGCGGGTGCCTTGGACATCAACGCAGGCTCGGTGAGCTTCAATATCACCGGCGGCGCCCTCGATGACACCGCCTACATCCTCGCGAGCTACACCAGTATCAGCGGCACCTCCTTCGGCGCAGTGAGCAACCTGCCCACCGGCTACGTGCTCGACTACAACTACCTCGGCGCAAACCAAATCGCCCTCGTCAGCGCCATTCCCGAGCCTTCCGCCTTCGCCGCACTCGCGGGCCTCGCCGGCCTTGGCTTCGCCGCCTCGCGTCGTCGCCGTCGCGTCGCGGCTTGAGGACACTGGCTCGCTTCGCGCGTGATCCAGAGGGCCGGGCGTCCACGCCCGGCCCTCTTTGTTTTTGAACGGCCCACTGGATTTTTCTCCCGCAGGTCACCCTGGGCCGTGTCCGGGAAATAACGGCATTGGGCCTAACAGGGTAAGCGACGATGATTGCTGCCTTGCAGTGGGTATCGGGAAAGTTTTTGGGGCCTCATTTTAGGTTTCTCCATACGGGGCCTTCCTGCTCGGCGCTTCCCTGTCCCAAACCTCCCCGCCCCCCTCATGTTTTTGCCCCTCCGTTCCGCAGCTTTTGTTCGATTTGCATCGATGCTTGGCCAGTTTCTCGTCTCCGGTCGGCGCGCGCTCGCCTGCGCCTCGCTCTTTTTCGCGGCGTCGCTTGTTCCCGCCACCTACGCCGCCACCGCCGCCACCGGCGAGTCAGCCGTCCCTGTCGCCAAGCACACCTTCGTGATCGGTCGCGAAGCCTTCCTGCTCGACGGACAACCCTTCGTCATTCGTTGCGGCGAGGTCCACGCCGCCCGCGTGCCGCGCGAGTATTGGCGTCACCGCCTGCGGATGGCCCGCGCGATGGGCCTCAACACCGTTTGCGCCTACTTGTTTTGGAACCAGCACGAGCCCCGCGAGGGCGAGTTCGATTGGTCCGGCCGTGCCGACATCGCCGAGTTTTGCCGCCTCGCCCAGGAGGAGGGCCTGTGGGTGCTGCTTCGCCCCGGCCCCTACGCCTGCGCCGAGTGGGAGATGGGCGGGCTGCCCTGGTGGTTGCTCAAGCACGACGACATGCGCCTGCGCTCGGGCGACGGGCGTTTCCTCGCCGCCACCCGGCGTTACCTGAAGGAGGTCGGTCGCCAGCTCGCCCCGCTTCAAGTCACCCGCGGAGGACCGATCCTGATGGTGCAGGCCGAAAACGAATACGGCTTCTACGGCACCGACGCCGACTACATGGGCGAGATCCGCCAGGCCCTGCTCGACGCCGGCTTCGACGTACCGCTCTTCGCCTGCAATCCCGTCCACTCGCTGCGCAAGGGCTTCCGCGAGGATCTTTTCCAGGTGGTCAACTTCGGCCGCGATCCCGAGGGCGGTTTCCAAAAGCTGCGCGAGATACAGCCCGAGGGGCCGCTCATGTGCGGCGAGTTTTACCCCGGCTGGTTCGACACCTGGGGCAATCCCCATCACCGCGGCGACACCGCGCGCTACCTCCGCGACCTCGAGACCATGCTCCGGATGAAGGCCTCCTTCTCCATCTACATGGCCCACGGCGGCACCTCCTTCGGCTTCTCGCCCGGGGCCGACCGTCCTTTCAAACCGGATACGTCCTCCTACGACTACGACGCCCCGATCAGCGAGGCCGGCTGGACCACGGAAAAGTTTTTCAAGACCCGCGACCTCTTCGCCCGTTATCTCAACCCCGGCGAAACCATCCCGCCGCCGCCCGCCGCCTTGCCCGTGATCGGTTTCGCCCCGACGCGCGCCACCGGTTTCGCCCCCTTGCTCGGAAAGACGCCCGAGCCCGTGCGCGCGGAACAGCCGGTCGGCTTCGAGAAACTCGACCAGCCCTTCGGTCTCGTGCTCTACCGCGCGACGCTCCCGGCCGGCCCCTCCGCCGAGTTGCGCGCCGAGGCCGTCCACGACGTCGGCCTCGCCTTCCTCGATGGCGTGCGCGTCGGCGTCTTCGACCGCCGCTCCCGCGCCTGCTCGCTTCGCCTGCCCGCGCGGGAAAAATCCGCCGTGCTCGAGATCCTCGTCGAGGCCATGGGCCGCGTGAACTTCGGCCAGGAGATCCACGACCGCAAGGGCCTGCGCGGGCCCGTCCGCCTCGGCGCCGACGAGCTGCGCGACTGGGAGATGGTTTCCCTCCCGCTCGACACGGCCCACCTCGCGGGCCTCGCATTCGGCGCGTCCGAGCCCGCGTCCTCCGCCGCCTCCGGCCGCCTTTCCCCGGGGTTCCATCGTTTCGAGGTCGAGCTCGCCGCGACCGGCGACACCTTCCTCGACCTGCGCCCCTTCGGCAAAGGCATGGCCTGGGTCAACGGCCACAATCTCGGCCGCTATTGGAACATCGGCCCGCAGCAGACCATGTTCGTCCCCGGCGCCTGGCTGCGGCCCGGCCGCAACGAGTTCATCGTGCTCGACCTGCTTGCCAATCCCGCCGCCGACGTCGCGCTGGGCGGCCTGGAAAAGCCGATCCTCGACCAGCTCCGTCCGGAGCTCGACGCCTTCGGCGTGCGCACCAGCCTGCCGCGCCTCCGGGTGGCCGGCGAGTCCGTGCAACGCGGCTCTTTCGCCTCCGGCGGCGAGCCCTCCGAGGTGCGTTTCGCGAAGCCGGTGCGCGCCCGCTACTTCATGCTCGAATCCCTCTCCGCGCACGACGGGCGCGAGTTTGCCTCCATCGCCGACCTTTCCCTCCTCGGCGCCGACGGACGCCCGCTCAACAGCCAGTCCTGGACCATCGCCGGCGCCGACAGCGAGGAGAACCAGGGCGAGGCCGCCGGCGCGGGCAACGCCATCGACGGCCAGATATCAAACTACTGGCACTCCCGCTGGAAAAACGCCAAGCCCGGCCACCCGCACTGGATCACCCTCGACCTCGGTCGCGAGGAAACCCTGGGCGGCTTCATTTACGTTCCCCGCCAAGGTTCGGCCAAAGACGCGATCGGCCGCATCAAGGACCACCGCGCCTACGCCGGCGACAAGCTGATCGCTCCCTGACCATTCACCCCTCGCTCCACTCCTTCCCCCATGTCCTTCCAATCTGAAACCTGTTCCCTTTTCGCCTCCGTTCGTTCCCTGGCCAAGATGATGCGCACCGTGGTGCCCGCTTCCCTCGCCCTGTTCGCCGGCGCGGCTCCCGCCGCCCGCGCCGCGGAGCTGCTCCCGGGCCAGGCTCCGGGTTCCGCCAACCCCGTCCTCGCCGGCTACTACGCCGACCCCGTGCTCGTCACGTATTCGGGGAAGCACTACATCTACGTCACCATCGACCCTTGGGGCGGAGAGACCCTCGGTTGCTGGGAGTCCGCGGACTTCAAGAACTGGACCTACCGCGAGCTGAACTGGCCGACCAAGAAGGCCTGCACCAGCCCCACCTCCGGCAGCCCCATGGTCTGGGCGCCCTCCGTGACGCGGGTTCCCGACGGTCGTTTCCTCATGGCCGTCTCCGTCGGCGGCGAGATCTGGCTCGGTGTCGCCGATCATCCCCTCGGCCCTTGGAAGAACATGCTCGGTGATCAGGTCTTCATCCCCTATCGCTACAAGCCCGGCTACCACATGATCGACGCCGATATCTTCGTGGACGACGACAAGTCCGTTTACCTCTACTGGGGTTCCGGCCACGGCTGGAAAAACGGCAAGTGCTTCGTCGGCCGCCTGTCCGCCGACCTCAAATCCTTCGCCGACGAGCCCCGCGACGTCACCCCGACCAACTACTTCGAGGGGCCCTTCATGGTGAAGCGCCACGGCAAATACTTCCTGACCTATTCCGAGGGGGTCACGGTCAAGGACACCTATCAGGTCCACTACGCCGTCGGCGACAATCCCTACGGCCCCTTCACCGAGCCCGGCAACAGCCCCATCCTCGTCACCGACAAGTCCAAGAACGTCGTCAGCCCCGGCCACCACGCCGTCTTCAACCGCGACGGTCGCGACTACATCCTCTACCACCGGCACGGCATCCCGTTTAACCCGAAGTTCATCGGTCGCCAGACCTGCGTTGACGAGCTCTCCATCACCGCCGACGGCCTCATCGCCAAGGTCGTGCCGACCCATGCCGGCCCCGACTTCGTCCAGGGCCGCGCCGAGTCCCGCGGCCTCGCCCGCGAGGCCGTCGTCACCGCCTCCAGCCAGGCCGCCGAACACACCGCGCCCGCCTATGTGGTGGATGACAACTACGCCACCCGCTGGGCCGCCGCGCCCGACGCCGCCGGCGCCTGGCTCCAGCTCGACCTGGGCTCGGCCAAGGCCTTTTCCCGCCTCCTCATCCGTCCCGAATACGCCTGGAAACCCTGCCGCTTCCGCGTCGAGATTTCCCATGACGGCGCGGCTTGGCGCACGCTTGCCGACCACACCGCGAAGCCCGCGAAGGGCTCTCCCATCGTGATCGAGAAGTCCGCCACCGCCCGCCACCTTCGCCTGGTCTTCCCCGAGAACGTCCGAGGCGCCGACATCTCCCTGTTCGAGGTGAGCGTGCACTGAGGCGATGCTCCTTTCGCCATCCTCGGCCCGCGAAGTCTTCCGGTTCCTCCCCTCCCGCAACCGAGCGTCCGGAATGCCTCTCGTTTCTCTTTAACCATGCGACTATTTCAAATCCTCCACGCTCTTCTTGGCCTGCCCCTGCTCGCGGCCATCGCCTCCGCCGCGCCGACGGGCGGCTATCTCTTCGTCACCTTTGGCGGCCAGCCGAACGAGCTCAACGAGCAGGTTTACTTCGCGGCCAGCCGCGACGGCCGTGATTGGAGCGCGCTCAACAACGGCGACCCCGTGCTCGTCTCCGACATCGGCACGAAGGGCGCGCGCGATCCCTTCCTGCTGCGTTCCCACGATGGCAAAAAGTTCTACCTCATCGCCACCGACCTCTCGATGCACCACCTCCGCAACTGGGGCCGCGCCGTGCGCGAAGGCAGCCGCTCCATCCTCGTGTGGGAGTCCGCCGACCTCGTGAAATGGACCGAACCGCGTCTCGTCAAGGTCGCCCCCGACGACGCCGGCTGCACCTGGGCCCCCGAGGCGATCTACGACGAGGAAAACCGCGACTACCTCGTCTTCTGGGCCTCCATGACCGCCGGCGACGGCTTCCGCAAACACCGCATCTGGGCCGCCCGCACCAAGGACTTCGTCACCTTCGGCGAGCCCTTCGTCTTCATCGACAAACCCAACGCCGTCATCGACACCACCATCGTGCGCGACGCCGGTTCCTACTACCGCTTCACCAAGGACGAGCGGCACAAGTCCATCTTCATGGAAAAGGCCCCGCGCCTCTCCGGCCCCTGGAGCGACGTCACCGCCTTCAACCTCGCCCATCTGCGCGGCTACGAAGGCCCGCAAATCTACCTGCTCGAGCCCGCCCGCTCCGGCCAACCCGCCGTCTGGAGCCTCATCCTCGATTACTACTCAAAGGGCCAGGGCTACGTGTCCTGGACTACCTCCAACCTCGCCGACGCACAGTTCCAGCCCGCCGACGGCTTCAAGTTCCCCTTCAAGGTCCGCCACGGCTCCGTCCTCCCCCTCACCGCCGCCGAATACCAGGCCATCCTCGCCCGCTGGCCCGCGAACCCCGTCGTGACCCTCTCGCCCCTCGGCCAGCCACAACGCACCATCCGCCACAGCCGCTTCCAACTGAGGCTCGACGAAAACGTCACTCCCCCCGACGACGGCCGCTGGCTCCTCGCCACCGGCCTCGATGGCGCCCGCGGCACCGTTTCCATCCGCTCGATCAACCACCCCGACCGCTACTTCGCCGTCAACGCCAACGGCATCGACATCCAGCCAAACGACCGCACGCCCGCCTTCGCCGCGAAGTCCAGCTTCGTCCGCGTGCCCGGCCTCGCCTCCGCCGAAGGCGCCTCCTTCCGCCTCGCCTCCTCGCCCAACACCTACCTCAAGGCCGAGCCCTCCGGCGGCTTGTCCGTCGGTCCCGTCTCCACCAGCGCGGACCGCGGCGCCGCCACCTTCTCCCTCCACGAATAATTCATTCCTCGTCCACGACGGGAAACCCCTTCCGCGCCCCGATCATCGCCATGCGTCTGTCCCAAATAGTCCGAGTCCTCCTGAGCCTGCCGGTCTTTGCCGCTCCGGTTTTCGCCGCTCCGGCCGGCTACCTCTTCGTCACCTTCAAGGGTGAACAGACCCCGCTCACCGAGCAGATCTACTTCGCGACCAGCCACGACGGCCGCGAGTGGACCGCGCTCAACAACGGCGACCCCGTGCTCGTCTCCGAAATCGGCGAGAAGGGCGTGCGCGACCCCTACCTGTTCCGCTCCCACGACGGCCAAAAGTTCTTCCTCATCGCCACCGACCTCAGTTGGAACCGCGACCGGAGCGTCAGCCGCGCCGTGCGCGCCGGCAGCCGCTCCATCGTGGTCTGGGAATCCACCGACCTCGTGAACTGGACCGAACCGCGCCTCGTCAAAGTCGCCCCCGACGACGCCGGCTGCACCTGGGCCCCCGAAGCCGTTTACGACGAGGAAAACCGCGACTACCTCGTCTTCTGGGCCTCCACCTCCCGCAGCGACGGCTTCCGCAAACAACGCATCTGGGCCGCCCGCACCCCGGACTTCGTCACCTTCGGCGAGCCCTTCATCTACATTGAGGAACCCAACCACGTCATCGACACCACCATCGTCCACGACGGCTCCGCCTACTACCGCTTCACCAAGGACGAGACCTACAAGGCGGTCACCATGCAGACCGCCCCGCGCCTCTCCGGCCCCTGGGCCGACGTCTCCGGCTTCACCCTCGGCAAACTCGTCGGCTACGAAGGCCCGTCGATCTACCAGCTCGAGCCCGCCAGCCCCGGCAAACCCGCCGTCTGGGGCCTCATCCTCGACTACTATTCCAAGGGCCAGGGCTACCAACCCTGGACCACCACCAACCTCGCCGGCGGCGACTTCCAGCCCGCCGAGGGTTTCAAGTTTCCCTTCAAGTTCCGCCACGGCTCCGTCCTCCCCCTCACCACCGAGGAATACCAGGCCATCGTCGCCCGCTGGCCCGGCAGCCCCGTCGTGAGCCTCTCCCCCTTCGGCCAGCCGAAACACACCCTCCGCCATAGCAACTTCCACCTGCGCCTCGACCAAACCGTCCACCCCGCCGACGACGGTCGCTGGCTCCTCGTCGCCGGCCTCGATGGCGCCCCCGGCACCGCCTCCCTCCGCTCGGTCAACTTCCCCGACCACTACCTTGCCGCGACCGTCGGGGGCATCCTCGTCCAGCGTGGCGACCGCACGCCCGCTTTCGCCGCGCAGTCCAGCTTCGTCCGCGTGCCCG
>LLBY010001296.1_pt4 | contig 14948 bp, 13 predicted proteins | sample 1489401 | NCBI WGS metagenome assembly LLBY01 (sample SAMN04092656, study PRJNA295927) | soil metagenome | biome: Soil prokaryotic community; feature: Bulk soil; isolation source: soil from tomato rhizosphere | host: tomato cultivar Hawaii 7996 | place: South Korea | collected 2011-11-01 | reverse complement strand
CGCGCCCTCCTGCTCGCCGCCCTCTGCGACGCGCCCGTCACTCTCACCGGCGCGCTTTTCAGCGACGACACCCGCCTCATGGCCGCCGCCCTCCGCGCCCTCGGCTACACCGTGACCGAGGACGCCGCCGCCAAGACCATCGCCGTCGCCGACCAGTCCGCCGCCTTTAAATCCTCCGAACCCGTCGAGCTCTTCGTCGGTCTCGCCGGCACCGCCGCCCGTTTCCTCACCGCCCTCTGCGCCGCCGCCCCGCGCGGCGTGTATCGCATCCAGGGCACCGAGCGCATGAACCAGCGCCCGATGAAGGGCCTCATCGACGCCCTCCGCGCCCTCGGCGCCGACATCCGCTGCCTCGGCGTCGAAGGCTTTTTCCCCGTCGAGATCCACGCCCGCGGCCTGCGCGGCGGCGAGGTCTCCATCGACGCCACCGAGAGCAGCCAGATGTTGTCGGCGCTGCTCATGGTCGCGCCGCTCGCGGACGCGCCCATCACCGTCACCACCGTCGGCGGCGTGCGCTGGCCCTTCGTGGAGATGACCACGCGCTTCATGGCGCAATTCGGCCAATCCGCACTCGAACGCCTGGGCGATGACCGTTTCCGCCTCGCCTCCGGTCTGCGTTACACGCGTCCCACCGGTCTCTGCGCCATTGAGCCCGACGCCTCCGCCGCCAGCTACTTCGCCGCCTTGCCCCTCGTCACGCGCGGCGCGCTCACCCTGCTCGGCCTGCGCGAAGGCCTCCAGGGCGACACCCGCTTCATCGCCGTCGCCCAGACCGTTGGCCTCCACACCGAACCCACGGCCAGGGGCCTGCTCGTTTCCTTCCCCGCCGACGTCGGCCGTGTCGGCGTCACCCAAAACTTCTCCGAGTTCTCCGACACCTTCCTCACCCTCGCCGCCATCGCCCCGCTGCTTTCCGGCCCGACCACCATCACCGGCATCGCCCACACGCGGAAGCAGGAGACCGACCGCGTCGCCGGCATGGCCGCCGAGCTGCGCCGCCTCGGCCAGAACGTCGTCGAGACCGAGGACTCGCTGACCATCACGCCCCGCCCGCTCCGGTCCGGCGTCACGATCCAGACCTACCACGACCACCGTTTCGCCATGAGTTTCGCCATCCTCGGCTGCCACGATCTCCACGGCGACTGCACCCCCTGGCTGACCATCGACAACCCCGCCTGCTGCGCCAAAACCTTCCCGAACTTTTTCGACGTGCTCGCATCCCTCCGCACCCGCGCCCACCCGGCCAAGTAACGCCTCGTCCGCCTTTTCTCATTGGTCCTTGGTCATTCGTCATTGGTCATTTCCCTCATGCCCTCCCCCTTCCTCATCGTCGCCATCGACGGCGGCGCCGCCGCCGGCAAGTCCACCACCGCCCGCGCCCTCAGCGCCCGGTTCCACTTCCTGCACATCGACACCGGCTCCTACTACCGCGCCCTCACCGCCGAGCTCATCCGCCTCGGGGTCAACGCGACCGACACCGCCGCCGTCGAGCGCGCCGTCGCCACCCTCGCCCTCGGCACGCGCGTCGAGGGCCGCCGCGCCCAGATCGAGATCGCCGGCCGCCTCGTGCCCGAGGCCGAGCTGCGCGGCCCCGCCGTCAACGCCGCCGTCTCCCACTTCGCCGCCATCCCGGCCGTGCGCGCCGCCCTGCTCGCCTACCAGCGCGACCAGGCCCGCATCGCCCGCGAGCACGGCTTCGCCGGCCTCGTCATGGAGGGGCGCGACATCGGCACCGTGATTTTCCCCGACGCCGATTTCCGCTTCTTCCTCCACGCCGACCCCGAGGAGCGCGCCCGCCGCCGCGCCGCCGAGGGCCAGCAGGACTCCATCGCCGAGCGCGACCGCCTCGACAGCTCCCGCAAGGCCTCCCCGCTCGTCTGCCCCGAGGGCGCCACCGACATCGACTCCACCTTCCTCTCGCTCGACGAGGTCGTCGAACGCGTCGCCTCCCCCATCGCCGCCCGCCTCGGCGCGGGCTGAGGAAAAAACAGGCGCCCCCGCCCACCCGCCATGTCCGCCCGCGAGGCCTTCGCCCAGCTCCGCATGCAGCCCTTGTATGGGTTTTGCCACTACGTCCTGAACTGCGTCCAGGGGGCGCTCTTCCGCGGCGAGATCGCCGGCCTGGAAAACCTGCCCGCCGACGGCGGCTTCCTGCTCGCCTCGAACCACGCCAGCCACCTCGACCCGCCCTTCGTCGGCGCCGTGCTTCCCCACCAGCTGGCGTTCTTCGCCCGCAAATCCCTCTGGAAACCCGGCCTCGCCTCCTGGTGGCTCGACTCCGTCGGCGCCATCCCGGTGGAGCGCGACAGCGCCGACCTCGCCGCGATCAAACGCGTCATCGCCACCCTGCGCGACGGCCGTCCCATCGTGCTTTTCCCCGAGGGCACGCGCTCGCCCGACGGCACCCTCCAGCCCGCCAAGGCCGGCGTGGGCATGATCGTCTGCAAGACACGGGTGCCCGTCGTGCCCTGTCGCATCTTCAACAGCCATATCGCGCTCAACCGCCACGGCGGCCTCCGCCCCGGCACGCCCATCCACATCGTTTACGGCCGCCCGCTTTATCCGGAGGACTACGACGTCAAATCCGACGGCAAGGAGCGCTACCAGCGCGCGAGCGAGCGCATCATGGCCGCCATCGCCGCGCTCGAGGAGCCGCGGGCGACGGTGATCTGAGCCCCTACAAGGCGGGGCGCGCCGGCTCCTCGTGCATTTGCGCAGACAAAAGCCCGAGCGCGCGCTTGCGCCGACCGCGCATCGCGCGTTCCTTTCACGGCGTCCGAGTTGGATGTTCCTTGTCTCGCCGGTTCATGGTCCGCCTCCCGGGCGGATCGGCGACCGGCCTCTCACATCAACCGGTGCACGGGCACCCAAGAACGAAAGATCATCGATCATGAAGCTCTCGCAATTGCTCGCCTCCCGTTCCGCCCTCCTGCGTCAGGCCACGCTGGCCAACGCCGCCTTCGCCTACGAAACGCTCGCGCACTGGGCGCGCCGCATCGACCGCGCCCGCCTGCGCGGACCGGTCCGGCTCCTCGGCGTCGACGCCGAGGCCGAACGCTTCACCCCCGTCCTGCTCGCCCTCGGCGGCCGCCAGTCCGTGCTCGACGAGCACTTCGACGAGTTCGACCTGCTGCGCCTCGCCGACGCCTTCACCTTTCTCTCCGAGGAGAGCGCGACGGGCGTCGAATTCCGCCTCGAGGAACTCATGTCGCGCTACTCGCCCCCGCTCCGCGCCACCCTGCGCGCGGCCGGCATAGAGATCGACACCGTCCCGCAGGACGCGCCGCAAAACTCGTAGCAGGGGCTTCGCAAGCGACGCCCCCACATCAAACAAAGACGACCACGCGCGCGTCTCAGCGCAGTCCGCACGCCTTGCGCGCCCGGGCCAGCACGGGCCCGGCCGTCGCGCGGGCGCGCGCCGCGCCGTCGCGCAACACCGCCTCGACGTGATCGAGGTTCGCCACCAGCTCGGCGCGACGCGCGCGCGCGGCGGAGAAGTGTGTCCACACCTGCTCGAAAAGCGCCTTCTTCAAATCGCCGTAGCCCAGACCGCCCGCGCGCAACTTGTCCTCCATCTCCTGCGCGTAGGCCGGCTCGGCGACGACCTTGAGCAGGCGGATGGCGATATTCTGGTCGGCGTCGGACTTGGGCTCGGCCGGCGTGCGCGAGTCCATGGGGATGCCCATGATCTTTTTTCGCGTGGCCTTCTCCTCGCCGAACAGCTCCAGCGTGTTGCCGTAGCTCTTGCTCATTTTCTGCCCGTCGAGGCCGGGCACGACGGCCGACTCGTCGCGGATCACCGACTCGGGGATCACGAAGGTCTCGCCGTAGGCCAGGTTGAACTTGATCGCCATGTCGCGCGTCATCTCGACGTGCTGCTTCTGGTCGCGGCCCACCGGCACGTGCGTGGTGTCGAAGAGCAGGATGTCCGCCGCCATGAGCACCGGGTAGGTGAAGAGGCCGACGTTGGCGGCGATGCCGCGCGCGGTCTTGTCCTTGAAGCTGTGGGCGCGCTCCAGCAGGCCCATGGGCGCGAGCGTGCCGAGCATCCAGGCGAGTTCGCAGACCTCGGGCACGTCGCTCTGGCGCCAGAGCACGGCCTTTTTCGGATCGAGCCCGCAGGCCAGCCAGTCGAGCGCCACGCCGAGGGTGTAGTCGCGGCGCTTCTGCGGATCGGTGAGCGAGGTCATCGAGTGGTAGTCCGCGATGAAGTAGTAGCAGTCGCCCGCGTTGTCCTGCGCCGCGATGGCCGGCTGCATCGCGCCGAGGTAGTTGCCAAGATGGAGGATGCCCGAGGGCTGGATGCCGGTGAGGGTGCGCATGGGAAAAAGGTCCAACACGTCACGCGAAGCCCGCCCCGGTTTCAAGGGCGCTTGTTCTCCCGGGAAGCGCGCAGCCGATCCCGATCACAAGCGCCACGCCTTACCCTCGAACGCCACCGGCTTCTTGGTCCGGGGCATGATCCGGGCGAACTGTTCCAGCTGCCTGAAATACTCCGCCGTCGTGAGCGCCGGACCGCCTACCGGTCCACTCGCCGCACCCTGCCGACCGGCCTGGTCAAGGCTCGCGCGGAGTTGGGCTTTTTCCTGTTCAGTGAGCTTCGTCATAAACGCCGCGAAGTTCGGGCAGCCTGTCGCTCAACCGGAAAATTTCGAGATAATCCGCGATCAGGCCCCACTCCAGCGGCAAAGCCTGCTCGCCCGCATGGCGCACCAGACGGTGGATGTCGTTCCAATCCCCAAGGGCGCGCGACGGATTGTTCACCAGCGCTTGAATCTTCAACCCCACGATATCCTCGATTCGCAGCACGGGCAAAGAGCACCCCGGCGCGATCTCCAGTCGGTCCGCCCGCTCCAACATCCCCAGACTGGGCCCCCGGAACGCATGCAAAATATCCACGCGCAACCCGCCCGGTTCCGGGTGCTGGTAGTGCGACACGTTGTCGGACTTGAACACCCGGACCAGCCCCGCCTCGTGCAACACGCGATCAGCCGCGGCCAAATCCGGCAGCATCAGCAAAAAATCCAAATCGAAGGTCGCCCTTTGCACTCCGCGCAGCGCCATGGCCAAGCCTCCGATCAACGCATAGCGGATACCCGCGTCGTCGAAACGCCGAACCAAACCGGAGAGAGAAGCGACAAGATCCATGGGGAACGAACGGGAGATTCGGCGCCGCCTCAGTCCCGCCGGGGCAGGAACGACATGTTGCCGCGCTGGCGGGCTATCGTCGCCGGAGGCAGGTAGCCGGTGAAAATCGTGCCCGGCGCCACCAGCGCGCGCGGACCGAGCACGCTGCCGGGGTTCAGCACCGCGTTGCAGCCGACCTCGGCGGCGTCGCCCAGGATGGCCCCGAATTTCCTCAAACCCGTCTCGTGCACCCGCTCGGGCGTGCGCACCGCGACGGGCTTCTGATCGAGCCGCAGATTCGAGCAGATCGCGCCCGCGCCGAGGTGGGCCTTGTTGCCCAGGATCGAATCGCCGACGTAGGAAAAATGCGGCACCTGCACGCCGTCCATGAGCAGGCAGTTCTTGAACTCGCACGCGTTGCCCAGCACCGCGCCCGCGCCGACGATGACGTTGCCGCGGATGAAAGCCCCCGGACGTATCTCCACGCCGGGCCCGATCCAGGCCGGGCCGATGATCGTGCAGTAGGCGGGCAGCTTCACGTCGGGCGCGAGGTGCACCTCCCCCTCGATGCGCACGCTCGGCGGCAATCCCGCCCACGGCTCGGCCCGGGGCAGCGAGGCCAGAGCGGCCGGGATGGCGCGCAGCCAGTTCCATGGCGCGTCGGCCGGATCGAAAAACGGCGCGAAAACGGCGAGCGAGGGAGGCAGCGTGTAGAAGTCGGCGGCTTTCATGCGATGGCGGAAGGGAGGCCCATCCGATCACCGACCGCAAGCCGCCTGCCGCGCGGCGTGCGCCCGCGCCACCGTGATGTATTTCTCCGCCAGACGCCGGCCCGCGCCACGCTCCTCCGGCGTCAGCTCGCGGGTGACCTTCGCCGGGCGGCCCATCACCATGGAGCCGGGCGGACACGAAAACCCCGCCGTCACCAGCGCCCCGGCCGCCACGATGCTTTCCGCGCCGATGCGCGCGCCGTCCAGCACGATGGCCCCCATGCCCACCAGGCAGCCGTCCTCGATCTCGCAGGCGTGCAGGATGGCCCCGTGCCCCACCGTCACGTGCGCGCCGACGCGCGTGCCGCGGTCGTCCGCCAGGTGCACGATCACGTTGTCCTGCAAATTGCTGCCCTCGCCGACCACGATGTCCGCGATGTCGCCGCGCAGCACCGCGCCGTAAAACACGCTGGCGTCGCGCCCCAGGCGCACGTCGCCGCAGACCGTGGCGTTGGCCGCCACGAAGGCCGCGTCCGCCACGGCGGGCAAACGTGCCAGATATCGGTCCAGTCTTTCAGGCAAAGTCATGGGGAAAACCTCGCCGGGCATGCGGCCTGCGACAAGCTCCCTCCCGCTTTCCCCGACCCTTCCCTTTTCATGGACGTCTCCCATTTCTTTCGCGGCCTGCTCGGCATCGCCGCCCTGCTCGGCATCGCCTACGCCTTCAGCGCCAACCGCCGCGCCATCCCGTGGCGTGTGGTCGCCACCGGCCTGACCATGCAGATGCTGCTCGGGGTGCTCATCCTGAAGGTGGATTTCGTGCGCGGCCTCTTCGACGCGGTGGGCACCTTTTTCGTCAAGCTGCTGGGCTTCACCGCCGAGGGCAGCGCGCTGGTCTTCGGCTGGCTTTTCAATGTCCCCAGCGGCGGCTCCGGCCTGGTGGTCAACTCGGCCGACGGCGGCGGCTCCTTCGCCACCCACGCGCCGATTTTCGCCATCTCGGTGCTGCCGAGCATCATCTTTTTCTCCGCCCTCACCACCCTGCTCTACCGCCTCGGCGTGCTCCAGCTGGTGGTCAAATCCTTCGCCTGGGTGATGTCGAAGACCCTGCGCCTCTCCGGGCCCGAGACGCTCAACGCCTCCGGCAACATCTTCCTGGGCCAGACCGAGGCCCCGCTGCTCATCAAACCCTTCCTCAAAACCATGACGCGCTCCGAGCTGCTCGCCGTCATGGTCGGCGGCATGGCCACCATCGCCGGCGGCGTGATGGCGGTTTACATCACCCTGCTCGGCGGCGACAGCGAGGCCGAGCGCGTCCGCTGGGCCACCCACCTGCTCACCGCCTCCGTGCTCTCCGCGCCGGCCGCGCTCATCACCGCCAAGATGCTCCTGCCCGAGACCGAGCCCGTGGACCAGACGCTCACCCTCAGCACCGAGCGCCCGGGCGCCAACCTCATCGACGCGGTCTGCATCGGCACCACCGACGGCCTCAAGCTCGCGGTCAACGTGGGCGGCATGCTCATCGTCTTCACCGCCCTCGTCGCCATGGCCAACTGGATGTTCTCCTTCGGCCTCGGCGAGTGGACCGGCCTCAACGCCTGGATCGCCTCCGCCACCGGCGGCCAATACGAGAGCCTCTCCCTCCAGTTCCTCTTCGGCATCGTGGGCGCGCCCGTGGCGTGGCTGATCGGCATCGACGCGGACAACCTGCTCGCGGGCGGTCGCCTGCTCGGCGAGAAGGTCGTGCTCAACGAGTTTTTCGCCTACTTCACCATGGCCAAGATGCAGGCCGCCGGCGAGCTGGTGGACGACCGCTCGCGCATCATCCTCACCTACGCGCTGTGCGGCTTCAGCAACATCGTCTCGATCGGCATCCAGGTCGGCGGCCTGGGCGCCATGGCGCCCGAGCGCCGCGCCGACCTCGCCAAGCTCGGCCTGCGCGCCCTGCTCGGCGGCAACATCGCGTGCTTCTTCACCGCCTGCGTCGCCGGCATGCTGTTCTGAGCCCCGCCGTCCCCGCCTCACTGCGACACCAGATGACGCACCAGCAGGCGCGTGAACTGCGCGGTGCTGATCTTGCTCAAGGTGCCGTCGAGCGTCACCGGCTCGACGAGCGCGGCGTAGTCGCCGGCCGGCGCGTTCGCGGGCAGGGGCTTGAGGATGCGCAGGGTGGTGAAATCGCGCGCCAGCGCCTCGCGCGCGCCGAGCTGCAGGTTGAGCTTGAGCGGCTGTTGCCAGAGGCTGCGGCCGGCGAGGTTGCCCAGGCCCCCGCCTCCGTCGATGCGGAACGTCGGCGAGGCGAGCCGCAGCTCGCCGATCTCGACCGCGCCGTCGGCGGCGCGCGTGACGGCGAGGCTGAGCTCGTCGTAGGCGAGGTTGGTGAGGGTGCGGACCACGTTGTTCAACGCGGTGACCATGGCGCCCTTCTCGGCGAGCTCGGCGTTGCCCGAGAGCGCGCCGAGCAGGCCGGCCACGCCTGCGGCGCCCGAGCCGATCCGCGCGTAGCGGTTGGTGTCGAAATCGAGCGAACGAATAACGCCCTTGCGGCCGGTGAGGCGCAGATCGACCGCCGCCGCCTGCGCCGCCGCCGCCGGATCGACGCCCTCGCCCGTCACGGTGCCGGCAAGCGCATAGGTGCCCTCCAGCGGCACGGACGCGGACGGGTTCAAGGCCTTCAAGAGGGGCCCGGCGGCGAGGTCCGCGCCGGCGACCTCGGCGTTGAGCGCGTAGCCGCGGGTGCTGTCGAGCCAGCGCAGCGCGCCGTTCAGATCGATGCTGCCGCCGGTGCCGACCAGCGAGCGCAGGCGTTCGAGGCTGAGGGCGTTTTTCGTGAGCGCCACGTGGCCGCCCGTGTTCACGAACTCGACGCCGGGCGCATACACGATGCGCGCGAGGACGATGTCGAGTTCCCCGGTCACGCCGGCCCAGAGCGGGGCGTCGGCCGGCGGGGCGGGCTCGACCGGCGCGGGCGCGGGCTTGGCGGGCGCGGTCTCGGCGGCGATGGCCGCGAAGACCTGCAAATCGGGCAGGTGCAGGGTCTGGCTGAGCAGCTTCGCCACGACGTGGCGCGTCGGCGCGGGACCGGCGGCCGGGGGCGTCACGGTGGCGCTCAGCTCCAGGTCGGAGGTGCGCATCGGCGCGCGGTTGGTCACGCTGATCGGCAGCCTGAGCATGAGCGCGCCGGCGGCGTCCTGTTTCACGTCGGCCTGCACGAGCACGTCGGGCAGGTCGCCCGCGCCGGCGGCGCGCAATCCGGTGAGACGCAACTCGGCGATGGCCTCGATGGTCTCGCCGGCGGTGGCGTCCACAATCACCAGCGCGCGACCGGCGGAGAGGCGGGTCTGGCCATGCAGTGCGGGCTGATCCGCCAGGGCCGCGAGCTGGGCGCTGATCTCGGCGTGGGCGGCCAGGGGCGCGCCGGTTTTTTGCGTGGCGTTGGCCTTGACCGTGACGAGGTCCACGCCCTTGGCGACGAGGCGCAGCTTGTCCACCGAGGCCTCGAGGCCGGCGGGGCCCTGCCGCACGCGCATCCCCTCGACGCGCAGGGCGTCGAGCGCGAGCAGCGGCGCCGCGTCGGTGCCGTAGCGCACGCCCGAGAGCACGAAGGGCTCGGTCGCGTCGATGGCGATGCCGTCGCCGTCGGGCCGCACGCTCCAGGCGCCGCCGCTGGGCTGGCCGAGCGTGAGCTCGGGCACGAAAAGCTTCACCCACGCGGCCGGCACGGCCAGCAGGCGCACCGCCAGCAGATCGCCGGTGGCGCGGGCGGAGGCCACCTTGCCCGTGGCGAGATCGTAGGTGAAGGCCTGCCGCGCATCGACCGTGAGCACGGGGGCGGAGGCGGCGGCGACCTCGAGGCGGAACGCGTTGACCTTCGCCTCGGTGGCGCTGGCCGCGAGGTCGAAGCTGGTCGCGAGCGCGAGCGCGCCGAGTTCGGGCAGGTCGAGCGACTCCACGCCGTCGGCGACCGCGCGCAAATCGCCGGAGAGATTCAGGCGCTCGCCGTCGGTGAGGGTGAGGTCACCCGCGCCGGTGAGCCGCAGGGTCGGGAGCGCGGGCCGCGGGGAGAAGGGCGCGATGTCCGCGTCCGTGACATCGAGTTTCCACTTGCCGGGCAGAGCGGCCGCACCGGGGGACCAGCGGGTGTCGAGCTCGACGAGGGTTTTGTCGGCCGCAATCAAGCGGGCGCGCCAGGACTCGCCCGCTCCGTCGCGCGCGATGGCGATCTCGCCGCGCAGGGTGGCGGATTTTTTCAGCGAAAAACCCTTCGCGGTGGCGTCGAGCGTGACACCCAGCGCCGAGAGCTGGCCGGCGGCGTCCAGCGCGGGCAGAAGCGCGAACGCCATGGTCACGTCCGATCCGCTCACCTCGGTGGTGATCTTCAGCTCCAACCGGCCCTCCTTGCCGGCCGCAACACCACCGCCGGTCAGGGTGAAACGCGCGGTGAACGGCGTAGGACCGCCGACGCGCAACACGCCGGCGAGATCGACGCCGTCGGCGGTTAGCGCGGGCAGCTCGACCGCGTTCAGGATACCCGCGAAGGGCTGCGGCGTGGTGGGGGGTTTGGCGGCGGGGGGATTGGTCGCGGCGTGGACGGCGGCGGCCACCGGATCGTAGTCGATGACGACATCGTGCGCCACGAGCGCGGAGAGCTTGATCGAGCCTCCGGCGGCGGAGAGCAGCGGCAGGTCGGCGCGGAAGGACGGCAGGACGATCTTCACGCCCGGCTGCTCGAGCGTGAGCCCGGTGATCTGCGCGCCGCCGACGCCGACCGCGACGCGTTCTACCGTGCCCTGCCCGGCCAGGACCTTGCGCGCGACGGCGGTCTGGACGGCGGGGGTGAGCGCGGCGACGACGACGAGCGCCACCAGCGCCAAAGGCGCGAGCACCAGCAGGAAAAGCAGTTTACGACGACGGGTCATGGGATGAAGGGGGGAAAGGGAGTTCGACGCCCAGCAGGCCGACAAGTTGCACGCAGGTCAAACGAGCCGAACGATAAAGCAAAACGCCGCGCCCGGGAGGAAACCAGCGTTGCCAGCGCCGCCGCTCCCGACGCTCGCGGTAAAGGCGGTTGAAACCCTCCTCCTCCGCGACCACCTTGGCCCAATGAACGCCGAATTCGCACCGCTTCTGAAACTTGGCCGCGCGGAACGTCTTCAACTCGTGGAAGACCTCTGGGACAGCCTTGCGCAGGAAGATGCCGAGTTGCCGCTGTCCGATGCGAAGCGTGACGAACTTCGTCTTCGCAAAGAGCGGTTTCTTCAGCACCCGCAGTCCGGACTTTCGTGGGGGCAAGTGAAGTCGCAGGCCCGCGCCTCGGCATGATCGAACGGGTGATCTTACCTTCCCGAGGCGGCATCCGATGTCGCCCAAGCCTACGCCTGGTATGAGGAGCGTGCGCCGGGTCTGGGCGAAGATTTCATCCGCTGCGTCAAGGCGGCGGTGCTCACGATCCAACGGCATCCGCAGCTATACCCTGTCGCGGTGGACGATTTTCGCCATGCCCTCATCCGGCGCTTCCCTTTCGAGATTTTCTACGAGGCCGCGCCGGAAGCCATCGTGGTTTACTCCGTGTTCCATTGTTCACAAGATCCGCAAAAATGGCGGAAGAGACTCGGCCACGAATGACGGGGGGCGGTCAGATTTTAGCGCGAAGACGCGAAGAACCGAACCAAGGTCGCAAGGTGATGCACTGCATGGTTCTTTGACTTTGCGTTCCTTTGCGACCTTTGCGTCAAAAATCTAAAAGCTGAAGGGAGTTGGCCTTACGGCGTGTCGTTCGCCGTCTCGTAGGTGTCGGCCTCGGCGATGGCCTTGCGCAGGGTGGCGAGGGCGATGGTGTGGCGGTAGTTGGCCTCGAGACGGTTCAGGCTGGCCTCGGTGAGCGCCTGGCGGGCCTGGAGCACGTCGAGCTGGGTGGCGGCGCCGTTGCGGTAGCGCACGTCGGCGAGACGGAGCGCCTCCTCGGCCTGCTCCACCACCTTGCCGGCGGCCTGGGCGAGCTCGGCCGCCTCCTGCAACGAGGAGATGGCGCGGCGCACCTCGACCTCCACCGCGAGCGTCTGCTCGGCGAGGGTGAGGCGGGCCTGGTTCAACTGGGCGCGCGCCTGGGCCACGCGGCCCCGGGTGCGGGCGCCGTCGAAAATCGCCCAGCTGGCCTCGACCCCCGCCACCCAGCCGTCCACCGAGTCGGACACGGAGTTCGAGAAACGGGACTTCCGGCCCTCGTATCCGCCGGTCAAATACACCTCGGGCAGATAGTCGGAGCGGGCCACGGTGACGCCGGCCTCGCGGGCCTCCTCGAGTTGCTCAAGGCGGCGGAGCTCGGGGCGCTTGGCGCGGGCGGCGGAGAGCGCGGCCTCCAGCTCGTAGGCGGCGGGGGCGAAGACCAGCTCGCCCTCGAAGGCGGGGATCTTTTGCGCGTCGGCGTAGCTGGCGCGGTAGCCGAGCACGGCGCGCAGCTCGTCCACCGCGATGCGGAAGGCGTTGCGCGCGGTGATGAGCGCGGGCTGGGCGTTGGCGAGCGCGACCTCGGCGGTGAGCACCTCGAACTGCGAGACGCTGCCGGCGTCGAAACGGTTTTTCGCGTTCTGCAGCTGCTCCTGAAGCAGGGCGACGCTCTTCTCCTGCACCTCGATGCGCTCGCGGTTGAGCAACACGTCGGCGAAGCGGGTGCGGACCTGGAGCAACACCTCGTTGACCACGGCCTGGATCTCGAGCTCGGCGGCCAGGCGCGTGGTGCGCGCGGCGTCGAGCGCGGCGCTCACGCCGCCGCCGGCGTAAAGGACCTGGCGGACGTGGATGCCGACCGTCCAGTTCTGGTAGGAGGAATCGCCCTCCTGAAGCGCCTTGTCGTTGCGGCTGTAGTTGCCGTCCAGGGTGACGTTGGGCAGGGCCTGGGCGCGCACCTCGACGATGAGCCCCTCCTGCTCGCGCAGGCGCGCGCGCGCCTGGCGGATGGAGTAGTTGTATTCGAGGGCGTAGCGCAGGGCCTGGTCGAGCGTGAGGAGCTCCGGGACGGGCGCATCCTCGGCGTAGTAAGGCGAGGCGGCGCGCGAGGCCGCCGTCGGTTGATCCTGCGCGGCGGCGAACGGGGCGCCGAGCGCCAGGGCGGCGGTGGCGAGTAGGACGGAACGGGACATGGGCGTGTGGTTTTTGAGAGGGAGAAACGGGACTTTCGTCGGGATGTCGAATCGGTGGCGCGTTTCAGGACGCGGACGTGGCGGGCGGGGCGTCGTTCACGTCGGTGGCCGGCGACGCGTCGTGCGAATGGTCCTTGGCGATGAGCATGTAGAGCGAGGGCACCACGAAGAGGGTGAACACGGTGCCGATGGCCATGCCGCCGACCAGCACGAGGCCGATGGAGTTGCGCGCCTCGGCGCCGGGGCCGCTGACGAGGGTGAGCGGGAAGTGTCCGGCGACGGTGGCGACCGAGGTCATGAGCACGGGGCGCAGGCGGGTGTGCGCCGACTCGCGCACGGCGGCGAGTTTCGACCTGCCCTGTTCCTGGAGCACGTTGGCGAACTCCACGATGAGGATGCCGTTCTTCGCCACCAAGCCGACCAGCGTCACGAGGCCGACCTGCGAGTAGATGTTGAGCGTGGTGGTCCAGCCCTCGGTGAAGGGGAAGCTCCAGCCGGGCGGGCCGGCCGCCTTGAGCACGGTGAAGATGAGCGCGCCGAACATGGCGAGCGGCACCGAGCCGAGCAGGATGATGAGCGGATCGCGGAACGAGTTGAACTGCGCGGCGAGCACCAGGAAGATCAGCACGAGCGCGAGGCCCATCGCGGGCAGGAACTTGCCCGACTCCTCGCGGAGCTGGCGCGACTGGCCGCCGTAGTCGATGCGCATGCCGGGGGGCAGGATCGTGGCGGCGGCGGTCTCGAGCGCCTTGAGCGCGGCGTCGAGCGACTGCGGCGCGACGCCGGAGATCTTGACCGAGTTGAGCTGGCTGAAGCGATTGAGGCTGCGCGCCTCGACCCCGCGCTCGATGTGCGCGAAGGTGGAGAGCGGCACCAGCGCGCCGTCGGGCCCGCGCACGTGGATCTCGTCGAGCTGCTCGGGATTCAGGCGACCGGCGCGCTCGATCTGCGGGATGACCTTGTAGCTGCGACCGTCGATGTTGAAGCGGTTCACGTAGGCGCCGCCAAGCGCGGCGCCCAGGTCGGCGCCGACGTCCCGCAGGCTGACGCCGAGCGCGGCGGCCTTGTCGCGGTCGATCACGATGCGGGCCTTCGCCTGGTCGAACTTCACGTCCGTGTCCATGAACGCGAACTGGCCGCTCTTCATCGCCTCGGCCATGACCAGCTGCGCGAGGCGCAGCAGCTCCTCGTGGTCCTGGGTGCCGGCGATGACCAGCTCCACCGGCAGCTGGCCCGCGCTCGGGAGCGGATCGGGCAGGAAGGCCGGGTGCATGATGCCCGTGATCGCGCCGAGACCGGCGGTCACCTCGGGCTCGATCTCAAAAATGCTGCGCGAGCGCTCCTCCCACGGCTTGGTCAGCATGCCGCCGAAGCCGAAAGAAGGCGCGGTGATCTGGAAAACGTGCGCCCGCTCGGGCACGTTCATGAAGACCTCGGCGGCCTTCTCGGAGAAGTAGGTGGCCTGCTCGAGGGTCGCGTTGGCCGGCGGCACCACGATGCCGAAGATCACGCCCTGGTCCTCCTTCGGCGCGAGCTCGGGCGGGGAGAACAGGTACATCGGCACGCAGAAAAGCGTGAGAACGATCCAGATGGCATAGACGAAGGGCCGCGCCGAGAGCGTGGCGTCGAGCACCCTGCCGTAGCGCACGCGGAGGGCGTCGAAGCGGTGCGTCACCCAGCCGGCGAAACCCTTCTCGTCGTCGCCGCGATGCAGCAGGCGCGAGCCGAGCATCGGAGAGAGGGTGAGCGCCACGACGCCGGAGATGCCGACCGCGCCGGCGAGGGTGAAGGCGAACTCGCGGAAAAGCGCGCCGGTGAGGCCGCCCTGGAAACCGATCGGCGCATACACCGCGACGAGCGTGATCGTCATCGCGATGACGGGACCGACCAGCTCGCGCGCGCCGATGAGGGCGGCGTCGATCGGGGCGCGGCCCTCGCGCAGATGGCGCTCGATGTTCTCCACCACCACGAT
>LLBY010001502.1_pt10 | contig 14988 bp, 13 predicted proteins | sample 1489401 | NCBI WGS metagenome assembly LLBY01 (sample SAMN04092656, study PRJNA295927) | soil metagenome | biome: Soil prokaryotic community; feature: Bulk soil; isolation source: soil from tomato rhizosphere | host: tomato cultivar Hawaii 7996 | place: South Korea | collected 2011-11-01 | reverse complement strand
CCGCCCGGCGAGCCGGGCATCATGGGCGACGCCATGGTCCGCGCTCTGCAGGACAAGCCCCTGCGCGATCGGCTGATCGAGGCGGGCCGCGACCGCATTGCGTCGCAGCACTCGCCGATCCAGCGGGCGCGACGCATCGAGGGGCTCTATGACACGCTCCTCGGCTGACCCGCGGCTCCACGTGATGCAGGTGGTTTTGAGCCTCGCGCACGGCGGCTCCGAGTCGCTGGCGCGGGACATCGCGGTCACGCTCGATCCCGCACGATTTCGCGCCTCGGTCTGCGCGCTCGACGAGGGCGGCCCGCTTCAGCGAGACCTTGATGCCGCCGGGGTCCCGGTCCACGTGGCCGGGCGGCGACCCGGTTTCGACTGGCGCTTGATCCTGCGTCTCCACCGGCTCTTCCGTCAGCGCGCGGTGGACGTCGTCCAGACCCATCACCTGGCGCCACTCATCTACGCCGCGGCTGCGGCCCGCCTGGCCGGCGCGAGGCTGGTGCACGTCGAGCACGAGCGCTTCACGTTCGCGGAGCCCATCGCGAGCCGACGGCTGCGCCGGCTCGCGCACTTGTGCCACCGGCTGGTGGTCGTCGGGTCGGACATCCGCGACTACTTCGTGGAGCGGATCGGCATTCCGGCCGGCAAGGTGACCGTGGTCGAGAACGGGGTGGACATGGGCCGCTTCTCCGCGAGCCCGCGCCGGTCGCGTGAGGCGCTGGGCTTACCCGGTGAGGGCCGCCTGATCGGGCATGTGGCCCGGCTGGATCCGGCCAAGGATCAGTCGACACTGCTCATGGCCTTTCAGGCGCTCGCCGCGACGCGCGCAGACGTCCGCCTGGTCATGGTGGGTGATGGGCCCCAGCGCCGGCTCCTCGAGGAGCTCGCCCGGACCCTCGGCATCGAGAAGAGCGTCACGTTTCTGGGGGCCCGCTCTGACGTGGCCGACCTGCTGCCGCACTTCGAGGTCTTCGCGCTGTCCTCGGTCAACGAAGGGCTTCCGGTGGCCCTGCTCGAGGCCATGGCCGCCGCGCGACCGGTGGTGGCCACGGCGGTCGGCGAGATCCCGGCCCTGCTCGGAGACAGGGCCGGCCTGACGGTCCCGTTGAGTCAGCCCGCTGCCCTCGCCGAGGCCCTGGGCCGCCAGCTCGAGATGCCTGAGCAGGCGGCCGCCATGGGGGCGGCCGCGCGCCGCCGGATCGAGGAGCGCTTCGACCTCCGGGTCACCGTGCGGCGTTACGAGGCCGTGTACGGGTCGCTGTGGCCGTCCAGGGCTTCGATGTGATGGACGCCCAGGGTCCCCTCAGCGCCCCCCTGGAGGGCGCCGCCCCGCGGCCCGCCTCGCCCGTGAAGGGAGCGCTGAAGGGCGTGGCGCGCGGTCTGGCCCGGCTCGCCATCCTGCCCGTCCTCGCCTCGTACCGGGTGCGTCGGGCCTTCCTCGGCGACCAGGCGTTCCGGGCCTCGTCTCAGCTGCTCAGTCGGATCCCGGGGCTCGGGGGCGACTACCTGCGAGCCGCCTTCTACGCAGCCACTCTCGAAGGATTCGGCCGGGACGTGCAGGTGGAGTTCGGGACGATCTTCTCCACCCCGGCGGCCCGGGTGGGCGACCACGTTTACATCGGGGCCAACTGCGTGATCGGCAGCGTCGACATCGGCGACGACGTCCTGCTCGGGAGTGGCGTCCATCTGTTGAGCGGCCAGGCTCAGCACGGCATCGAGGACCTGGACCGCCCTATCCGCCTGCAGGCCGGGCGTCTCTCGCGCGTGCGGGTCGGATCGGATAGCTGGATCGGCAACGCCGCCATCGTCATGGCCGAGGTGGGCCGACAGTGCGTGGTCGGGGCCGGCAGCGTGGTCACGCGCGAGGTGCCGGACCTTTCGATCGCCGCCGGGAACCCCGCTCGCGTGCTGCGGAGCCGAACGTGAGCGGCACCCGACCCGGACCATCCACCGCTCCCGACGTGCGGACGTACTTCGACGGGGAGTCGACGCGGTATCTCGAGCAGCGCTATCAGCGCCCGGGTTGCGATCAGCTCTCGTACGCGACCCGGCGGCGTCTCGCGCTCGAGATGCTGGATCCGGCGCCAGGGCGCATCCTCGATATCGGCAGCGGGCCCGGCGTGCTCACCGCATCGTTGCTCCAGCGCGGGACAGGGCTCTGCGAGGTGGACATCTCGCTGGAGATGCTCCGTGAGTCCCGGCGGGTCCTCGCGCGGGATGGCGACACACGGCGGGCCGCGTTCGTGGAGGGGCAGCTCCCCCAGCTCCCCTTCCCCGATGCGTCGTTCGACACCGTGATGTGCATCGGCGTGCTCGCCTACCTCGAACACCCCCCGGACGGCATGCGCGAGATCCGTCGGGTGCTGCGGCCGGGAGGGGCGGCCATCGTGCAGGTCTCGAACTCACGCTGCGTGACCGCGCGGGTGCACTCGGGGCTGCGGCGGCTCTACCATCGCGTGCGCGCTCGCCTGGGGAAGTCTTCGGCCCCCCACCTGGACATTCCAATGGCTCCGTTCCGGTACGGACCGCTGGCCCGAGATCTGAGCTCAGCCGGGCTGCGGCCCGAGGTGTGGGCGTTCTACGACTTTCGCCCGCCGCTGCTCGAGTGGGTGGCGCCCGGTCTGGCACTGGCCGTGACCCGCCGCCTGCAGGCTCTCGAGCGCTCCCGGGCCACGCGTGGGCTTTCCGAAGGCACGGTGGTGAGGACCCGAGCGTTCTGATCGTGCTCGGGCTAGGTCAGGGCCTCGCGTGCGGTCGGATCTTTTCCCACAGCGTGGCCGCCGCCAGACCTGCAGGCAGCATCAGCAGATACTCGAGCGGGGCGCGGAACCGCACGTCTCCGAACGTCACCGCGTGGAGACCCGTTGCCATGATGCACGCCCCCGCGATGAACCAGCCGAACGGTTGGCGGCGCATCAGCCACAATCCCGCCACGCCGAGACCCAGCGCGGCGAACCACGCCAGTGCCATCCCGGCCCTCACGAGGGCGCCGATATCGTGTCCGGCATGCAGGGCCACCGGTGGTCCCCAAAGCGTCGCGATCTTGCGAGGCATGAGCGCCACCGCATCGCGCGGATTCTCGCGGATGTACTCGACGGCCTCCCGCCCCGCGAGCCGGGCCGCGAAGAGCTCCTTGGACCATCCCTCGTCCGGCTGGTTCCAGACGGCCTGAGCCGCCGGGGGAAGTCGCCATTTATACGCCCCGGTAGCCTCCGGGTTGTTCCCGATGTACAGGTTGATTGGGCCGTTGAGCGCGATCGGAACGATCTCCCCAAAGATCGCGTAGTTGCGCACCGTCCACGGCAGTATGGCGAGGCCGGTGCCGATGAGGAGCGCAACTCCGAGCGCGACACCGCGACGCAAGGAGTACGTTCGCCCTATCCAGAGTCCCACAACGAGCGCCAGCACCATCGCGAGCGGCACTGCCACTTCCCGCACCAGTCCGGCGAGCCCGAGCATCAATCCCGCGAATAGCGCCCGGCCGATGCCGAAAAGCGTGATCTTGGCGAACACGAGCGCAAGGCCCACCATCAGTACGACCAGGAATAGCGTCTCGGACAGGGCTTTCTGAGGTAAGAGAAGCCAGTTGGGGCTCAGAACGGCGAGTACGCCCACACTCACCCCAATCTGCCTGCCGCCTTGCTGCACGCCGAACACGATGAGAACGAGCACCGTGAGCAGATAAAAAATGTTTTGTACGATCTGGAGCACCTGCGAATCGGCACCAAGGACAAGAAGTCGACTGAGAAAGAAAGGATAGCCCGGGGGCATGTAAGCGCGAAGATTCCACTGGGCATACTCGCCAGTCGACGCGAGGTGCTGAGCCATGTGGACGTAGTAGCGGGTGTCACCGTCACCGCTAACGGCCACGTCTGCAAGCGGTGCCATCGGCATCCCTACGAGCAGAAGTAGACGGCTGGCGATGGCGAGAGAGGCAACAAGTAGCCAGGCCCGGCCGATTGCCATGATGTCAGCCATCAGCTTACATGCTAGTCAACGTCCGCCCGGCAATACTGGGCTGAAGTGCCTCAGCGCGCCACACGGGCCCTGATCAGCCGCCAGAGCTTTTCGAGTCGTCGCCGCACTCCCCCCGCTCGAAGAAAGAAGATACGACGCCGAGCCGGGACGGTCACTTGTGCGAGACGCCGCGCATTCGCACGCAGCAGAGTGCGGCTAGGGCGAGCATGTCGCCACTGACTGAAGGCTTGCCACACCGGCCCAGAGATGACGCCTATCCATTGGCGCATGACGGCGTCTTGGTCGTGATCGGCGGCCTTTTCTCGTCCACGTTCTCGGAGATCCCGGTATGCTGTCGAGTCGCGCTGGAGCATACGAACTGCATTCAGCACAGAGGCCAGGTCATCAACCTCCAGGTAGTCACGGCCGGGATCGCCCCAGTAGCGGTAGGCCGGCTCGTTGCCAAGCAGTGCTGGACATCCGGTCATCCACGAATGGAACAGCTTTGTCGCAGGCTTGTTTCGGACCCAGACTTGAGACGTGCCGCGGACGCCTAGATAAAGATCGAGGTCGGAGTAGTCATGCCATTCGCTCGGCTTCTCCTTCAGGACCCATTCGACGCCCAAAGCAGCAAGTTCCTTTCGGAATCGTTCACCGCGGAACGATGGCGCTAGATTCTCTGAATACCCGAGATACCCTGCCCGGCGAATCTGATCGCCGCGGGCGGGGTCCCGCGCCACGAGTCCAGGTTGTGGCCAGTGGTCGATGAGACAGGTTCGCGGACGTCTCGCATGCAGCGGGCTCTGAACCAACGTGTAGTCACCCCATCCCAAGGCGCCCCGGTCGGCCTGAATGGCAAGCATGAAAGCCCGGTGGCTGTTCGGCATGTAGATGACGTCGTCACTTGCGCAGACATTGACCGCATCGGATACCACCCTGTCGGTGACCTTGACGTTCCAGGCCTTTGCTTTGAGGCGCAGGTATGTGGACACTACCCAGATACTTTCAAGTGACGTGAGCCGCCAGGGATCGACGGCCTGGATGTCCATCCAGCCATCCGGCGGGCTCAGTTCAGGCCAGAGCCGACGAAGGGTGGGTACCACGAAGTACACGTCCTCGAGAAATGTGCCTGAAAGGCTCGTGTCCGATAACCAATCGATCGCCCGGCAAATGGACACGAAGTTTCCTCAGACGCTGAATGCCCAAAGGAGGACCGTCAAGGAACTATAGCGAAAAGCGCTCCTCCGCGGGTCGCCTGCCCGCGGATGCCGGCTGCCGATCCGCGCGCGAGTGCGGGGTGAGCGGAGGCGAACGGGGTTTAGTCGGGTGACGTTTTCCTCGATGAGGCGCTCACGCTCATGCAGGGGGCGCCGGGCGTTATCGAGGGCGACGACCGGAACGAGGATTCGTACGCTGGGCGCCGGGGTCACCCTGCTACGTCACGGTCCATCCGTCGAACGGCACCCCGGCCCGCCACGCCGCGGCAGGGAAGGCCATGTGATAGACCTCACCCATCTGCTTCCAGCCCACTCCCGCGGATCCCAGATTGGTGTCGTACACCCAAGCCTTGTTCGTGGCGTGAGCGTCCGCCAGGGCAAGCATATGCGGGTCGCCCGTCACGCGCCAAGCGTACACCCACAGGGGAACCAGCATCGCGGTCGTATAGAAGGAGGTCGCCTTGGCGGGGTCCATCTTCGCGCCATCCGTCATCATGTAAGGCATGCGGTAGAGCGGAAGGCCGCTCTTCCAGGCCTTCACCGGTCCCCTCGCCTGGGCTGCCATCAGGCGGGCGTACTTCACCATCTGATCCGGCACACGCGAGTCCTTGATGAGGTTCAGGTACAGCAAGAGCACGGTATTGAAGAAGGTGATCCCCTGAAAGTTCGGATAGGTGCCGGGCCCGCTTCCGAATGCTCCCGCGAACGACGGGGCCATGCCCCAGATCCCGTGGAGATAGTGGCCCTGGGGGAAGCGCTTGCTCCAGGCCTCGAACGAGTCGAAGCACTTGGCCTGGAGATACTCCAAGTACTTCTCCCGGTTGCTGCGAACGCTCGGCGCCACCACCGTGTAGTACATGTCCCAGCGAAGATCCATCGGCAGGTTGAACATCACGTAGTAGATCTCGGGCTCGCGCAACAGTCGGAAGTCGAACCGGCCGCCGTACCCCGAGGCGTCGTAGGTTCCCGTCGGATTGCTGAAGTTCTTCCCGCCGCCCCACGACCCCACCAGATTCCGGATCCCGTACGGGATGAGCGTACCCGCGGCCTGCGGCCAGCCCGACAGGCAGTAGCAGACGTACATGTCGGCGTGGAAGCCCGAGTTCCACTCCGTGGTACCAAGCGGCTGCGGCAGGGTGCTCGGATACTCGAAGTTGGTGGTGAAGGTCTCCAACGCGCGGTGCCCGCCGAATGCCGACGCGTAGCGCACCAGCCCATTGCCGTAGGTGAGGTCCTGCACCTTGACGTTGAAACCGAAGGCGTACTGGGCGCAGTGGTGGGCGTCCGCGAGCTTGTCGAGGTCACCGCTCACCAGATAGCGGTAGTAGAGCGCGGACAGGAAATTGTAGTTGGAGTTGCCGCCCCAGTAGACGGCCGGATACTTGGTATCGGACTGCACGTACGGGCGAACGTTGCCGTAGGTTGGAAAGTCCGGATCGGTGCCGTCGAACTGGGTCGAGAGGAATGTCTTCCATGCCTGAGGCAGGCGGGGATGCGTCAGTGGAACGAGCGGGTACGGGGCGATCCGTGAGGCGCACAGGTGCGTCGCGTCGGTACATCCGATGAGCCGGGGCGCCCGCATCCACGCGCTGTCGATGCGGGCCGCCGTGGGCGGCGCGAGCTTCCGCGGACGGTCGAGCGCGAGCATGAGCGCCTTGGTCTGTCCGCTCGAGAGCTCTAGAGAGGCATGAATGGCAATCGCCTTCAGCGACCCATCCGGATGGCGCGGGCCCAGGTCGGCAAAGGCGAGGCTGCGTTCGACCGATCCTTCCCAGAGGGAGACCGAGCCGATCCCGGACTCCTTCAGTTGACCGGGGAGCAAGGGAACCGTCCCACTGAAGATCGCCGTTCCGGAGCCCTTGTCGAAGCGCTTGGCACCGAGAACGATCGACTTCGCCGAGGAGACGTTCGTTGGGGCGCTTGCCGGCGTCGATACCGAAATCGTCGGCTTCGTCGTCGATTGCGCGGAGCACGCGGATGGCGCGGCGACCGCGGCCGAAGCCCCTGCGAGCGTCCGAAGGAAGTGTCGTCGGTCCATGGAGGCTGGCCGTTCCTGCTTCAGTCTAGGTGAGTGCGTAGGGTGGAGCAAGTTGTGTCCGTATTGCCACGTGCACACGTGGCGAGGCCTCGCCCGCGCCGGCGCGCCGGCCGGCTAGGCTGTGGCTTGCTCGTAGAGAGTGAAGAGATCCTCCGCGCTCCGCTCGACCGAGAGTCCGGCCTGCTCGAGCAGCGGGGATGTCGTGCCGATCGGGATCCGGAGTCCGCGCAGTCGGGCGATGGCGCTGGCCCATGGCACCGCCCCGGCATCGACCGGTACACGGGTCACCAGTGACGAGACCACGTCGGCCTCGTCTGGAACGGCGTCGGACACCACGCAGGGCAGCCCCGCGGCCTGTGCTTCGAGCACGACAAGGCCCAGCCCCTCGTAGCGTGAGGGGAACGCAAATACGTCCATGGCTCCAAGCATCAAACGGGGCACGTCCGCCCGGACACCGGCGTACACGACCCGATCAGCCACGCCGAGATCCTGAGCCCGCTTATCAGCCAGTGAGCCGGGGCCATGGGCTCCGACGAATAGCAGGCGGGCCCCTGGTTCCTGGACCAGGAGAGCCGGTAGGGCCTCCACGAGGGCGACCTGGTTTTTCTGACCGTCGAACCGGCCGACATGCCCCACGACGAAGGCGTCGGTCGGGACGCCCAGTTCCGCGCGAACGGCCGCCGGCTCCGGTGTGACCTGGAATGGCGCGAGATCGATTCCATAGCGAAGGATCCGCCAGCGTGGGTCGTTCTGCCGTCCTTGGCCGAAGAGCGCGGTGGCCGCCGGTGCGCTCGGGGCCAGGCCCACCGTGGCGTTGCGGCGGAGAAGGGTCTGCATCACCCGAAGGTAGAGGCGGCGCGTCCGTCCAGCCGCAGTGTCGATAGGAGCGCTGTCGAGATGGCTGTGCGCGATTCGCACTGGTATGCGGGCGCGAGCGGCGGCGGCGAGGACCACCCCGCTCATATGGTGGATATGGCTGTGCACCACGTTGAATGGGCCCGCGGAGCGGAACAGTCGCTGCAGCGCCGCCCAGTAGAGGAACGGTGACCGACCCAGCGGCCTGATGCGGTGGATGTGGCCGCCCAGTGCGCGCACGTCGTCGTCGAAGGCCGCCGGTTTGTCGGTATGGACCAGGAAGTGCGTCGCCCACCTCGCCGGGTCGGTCCGCCGGAGGACGGCGAGCAGCCAGGTCTCTACCCCGCCCCGATCGAGCCGCCCGACCACGTGGAGAACACGACGAGGCATCGGTTCCGGACATCTCAGGCGGCGACCGCCTCGCTCAGGAGCTGGGTCATGGCCTGGACCCAGCAGCGGTCGGACAGACGATCGTCAACCGACTTCTTCCCGTTCCTCGCGAGGAGGGAGGCCGTTCCGGGATCATCCAAAAGTCGTACGAGCGCCCGGGACAAACCGTCGGCGTCCTCCGGGTTGACGAGAAGGCCATTGTCTCCGTCCCGGATGTAATGCGGAACCCCGCCGACCTTGGTGGCAACGACCGGCCGACTCGCGGCCATGGCTTCGATGAGCACCCGTGGCATGCCTTCCGACCGAGACGCGAGCACCACCGCGCCAGAGCCGGCCATCAACGCCGGGACCTGGTCGGGCATGACCGGTCCGGCGAATCGGATGCGTGGATTGTGGTCGTAGAGATCGCGATGCTGCTCCTTTTCGGGAAGGTAGCCCACCAGACGGAGCTCCCAGTCCGGGAACTGCGCGCTGCACGCGTTGAAGGCACGCAGTAAGATGTCGACCCCCTTGACGTACCAGGGGTGCCCGATGAACAGCACCTGCTTGGAGGGAGGCGTGGTTGTCTCGAAGAGGGTGGTGGGGACGAAATCGTGGAAGCACATGTGCCGGATCCCGGGGCGAAGCCGGCGAAAGCCCCTCACCTGGCCCTCGTAGAGCAGCTTGACCACGTGGGCCCGGTTCAGCACGAAGGGTGCCACCACGTTGACGAAGGCGGACTTCGCGTAGGTCACCGCGTCCCAGGAGCGGCGGCTCCAGTTCGCCTCGTTGCTGAAGTCGTTGTTCACCTCGACCACCAGTCGCGCGCCGGTCAGCCGGCTCAGGACGTAGGCGAGGAGCCCGGTCATGAAGGGGTCGTAGGCGATGATCACGTCGATGCGGTGCCGCCGATGCAGACGAAGTCCGGTGGCGATGACGAACCACGCCCGGATGATGAGCCGCAAGGGCAGCACCCCGTACGTCCGCGCCGACACGAGGCGCCCCACCAGCTCGAAGCGCCCCATCACGGCGTGCGTCCACTGCGGCTCCGACACGAACGACAGGACGAAGCCCCGAAAATGCTCGGAGAGTAGTTCGTACCGTGTTCGAACGGTCCGCTGGGTCGGAAAGAAGTACGGTCCCGAGGTGAGGAACAGTAGAGTCTGCACGCTGTGAGCATATACTAGCCGCCATGGAGTCTCGGCGTGGCTGATGCTTCGCTGTCGCTCCTCTGGCTGATCGACTTCGAGCCCCAGGCCGGCATGCAACATGGGGGCGCGCTCCGCTGGTTCAACTACTCTCGTGAGTTGATCGCTCGAGGACACCGTGTCCATTTTTCCGTAAACCGGGGGGCCGCGCCCCCGGACGTGGACGACGGCCGCGCGTTTCTCGATCGGCTCCGCGTCGAGGGGCGCCTGAGCGGCTGGGGAGAGACCCACTACCACTTCCCGCGCAGGCTCGGCAAGGTCGCGCATCTCCTCGCCCACCCTGCCTTGACGAGCCTTCTCCTGCGGCGTTTCCAGCAGACGGCCATCGCCGCGGTCCGGGATCTGGTGGCCGCGAATCGAGCCGACGCCGTCATCATCAGCGACCGGCGCCTGCTCTTCCTGACCCCACGGCTGCGGCCCCGCGTCCCGGTGGTGCTGGACTGGAGCGATTCCTTCACCCTGTACTACCTGCGCCAGGCGGCGGTCCACTGGAAGGAGCGAGCCTGGGGACGCCTGCCCCACGCGGTGAAGCGCCTGGCCCAGAGCGTGCTGCAGGAGCGGTACTACGGCCGCCGATCGGATGCCAACGTGCTGGTCTCGCCGGTGGACCTGCGCGTGTTCGAGCGGGTCGCCGGACGACGAGGAGCCGGCCGGCTCGTGCTCAACGGCATCGACGCGACGGTGGAGTTGCCCCGGCTCGACAAGACACCCGGGCGACTCGTCTTCACCGGAGCCATGAGCTTTCCGCCCAACTTCGAAGCGGCGATCTGGTTCATCGATCGGGTACTTCCGCTGGTCGTCAGCCGGCGGCCGGATGTCCGGTTCGTGGTGGCCGGTCGCGATCCGGTGCCGGAGCTGGTCCGTCGGGCCGGGCCCTACGTCATCGTGACCGGCCCGGTGCCGGACATGCGCGAGGAGATCGCGCGCAGTGCGCTCTACGTGGCGCCCCTCGTGTCGGGTGGCGGCTTCAAGAACAAGGTGATCGAGGCGCTGGCGAGCGGAACCTACGTGGCGGGCACGAGCCTCGCCGTGGAGTTCCTGCCGGAGGACCTCCGGCGCTCGCTGCTGGTCGGCGACACGCCGGCCGCGCTCGCCGAGCAGGTGCTGACGTACCTGCGCGATCCCATCCCGTTCATGACCCGGCTGCCGTCGATCGTGAAGACGTTCGCGGAGGAGTACACGTGGGCACGTCGGGCGGAAACGCTCGAACAGGTCATCCGCGAGGCCATGAGGCGCGGGCGCGGATAGCTGATGGCCGGCGCTCGAACGATCGTCCACGTGCTGCAGTGGCCGACCGTGGCCGGGACGGAGATTGCCACCGTCCGGATGATCCGGGGTCTTTCGTCGCCCGAGTGGCGCCATCTCGCTTTGTGCGCCGGGGCCCCCTCGCAGACCAGTCGCTTCATGGAGGATGGCGGCGTTCCCGCCTGCGCGTACCAGATGCCCGACCTGAGCTTCCGTCGTCCCGGCCCGTTTCTCGCCGCGTCGCTCCGGGCATCGCGCCTCATGCGGCACCTCGGCGCCGACCTGGTGCATTGCTCGGACCTGGCCGCCGGCATCTACGCCACCCTCGCCGCGCGCCTGGCGCGGGTTCCGGTCGTGTGCCACGTCCGCAACCCTCTGGCCGAGCTGTCAGGCCGCCACCATCTGCTGCTGCGCGGCGTGACCCGGTACATCTTCGTCTCTCGTGACAGCTGGGCGCGGTTCGCCATTCCGGTGGGACCGGACCGCGGCGCGGTGATCTACGACGGCATCGACGTGTCTCCCCTCGACCACCAGGAGGCGCGCAGGGCACTGGACGCCGAGCTCGGGATTCCGCCAGCGGCCCAGCTGGTCGGCATGGTCGCGCGTCTGGCCGAGCAGAAGGACCACGCGACGTTCATCCGGGCGGCCGGGCGCGTCGTGGCGGAGCGGCCAGATGTCCGGTTCCTCATCGTCGGCGACCACGACACGACCGAGGCGTATCGCGCGTTCCATCGCAGGCTGGTGCATGATGTGCAGGCACGGGGCCTGAACGGGCACGTCATCTTCACCGGGTACCGCACCGACATCCCGCGGCTGCTGGCGGGGCTCGATGTGTTCGTGCTGGCCACGCATTTCGAGGGCTTCGGGCTGGCGGTGATCGAGGCGATGGCGCAGGGGTGCCCCACGATTTCCACCGCGGTCGGAGGGGTGACCGAGATCGTGGAAGATGGCGTCAACGGACTGCTGCACCGTCACGCGGATGACGCGGATCTTGCCGCAAAGCTGCTCCTGGTGCTCCAGGACGGTGGTCTGGCCCGCCGGCTGGGCCAGGCAGGGCTCGAGTCGGTCCAGACGCGCTTCCGCTCCGCGACGCTGGCGAAGCAGGTCCGCGCGGTGTACGAGTCGGTTCTGGAATAGGGAGGCCACATGGTGACCGAGCGGCTGGTGATGATCGGGCTGGACGCCGCCGACACGCGTCTCGTGCAGCGCTGGGCGGCTGAAGGGCACCTGCCCACTCTCGCGGGCTTGCTGGAGTCGGGGTTGGCCGCGCCCGTGGTAACCCCGGAGGGAGTCCTGGAAGGGGGCATCTGGCCCACGCTCCTGACCAGCTCGCTGCCGGCCACCCACGGGATGGTGTCCTTCGCGTCGATGCGCCCGGGCACCTACGAGATCGAGAACGGCATGTTCGCGGACCGGCTGCCGGTCGCACCGTTCTGGCATCACGCGAGCCGGGCGGGTCGCCGCGTCGCCGTGGTGGATGTTCCGTTCGCGCGCCCGCTTCCGGGCCTCAACGGCGTGCAGGTCACAAACTGGGGCGTGCACGACTCGTGGTGCTGGCGCCGATCGTCCTGGCCGGACGGGCTGATCGACGACCTGGTCGGACGGTTCGGCACCCATCCCATCATCCACTGCGACGCCGAGAACCGTTCGCTTGCCGACTACGAGGCGCTCCGGGACGGGCTGATCGCCGGCGTGCGGACGAAGACAGCCTTGCTCCGGCACGTGCTGGCGCTCGAGGACTGGGCGTTCTTCTTCGGCGTCTTTTCCGAGAGCCACTGCGCAGGGCACCAGCTCTGGCACTTCATGGATGCCACGCATCCGAAGCACGTGCCCGAGGCTCCGGCCGCGCTGCATTCGGCGATTCGCGACGTGTACCGTGCCATCGACACCGGCCTGGGTGAGGTGCTCCGGGACCTGCCGGCGGACATGCGGGTGCTGGTCATCCTGAGCCACGGCATGGGGGCCTACTACGCGGGCTCCCACCTGCTCGACGAGATCCTGGACCGTCTGGGATTCGGTGCGCCGCCGGAGGCTCCCGGCTTCCCGAGCCGGGACTCGTACGCCATCTCCGGCATCGGTGGGGTGCTGTGGAATCTCCGGCGCCTGGTCCCGCGGCCGCTCCGTCAGGCGCTCAAGGCTGGCCTGCGCCGGCCGCTGGACTCGCTGTGGCAGCTCACCCACCCGGTCCCCACGCTGTGGAAGCCGGGCGCGCGGGCCTTCGCGATCCCGTCGAACAACATGACTGGTGCCATCCGGATCAACCTCAAGGGCCGCGAGCCGTTCGGGGCGGTGGCGCCCGGCGAGGAGTACGAGCGTGTCTGCCAGGAGCTGATCGACGCCCTGCTCGAGCTGGAGAATCCGGCCACGGGGGCACTTGCGGTCCAGTGGGTGCGCCGGGCCTGCGATCTGTACAAGGGGCCGCGTGTCGACGCCCTGGCCGATCTGTTCGTGGAGTGGAGCCATGTCGCCCCGATCACCGCGCTCCGTTCCCCCCGGATCGGCACCGTGACGGGCACCATGACCGCCCCCCGGACCGGCGATCACGTGCAGGAGGGGTTGCTCCTCGGGAAGGGACCGGGCCTCTCGCCGGGCGCGATCGAGGGCCTCCGGACACAGGACGTGGCGCCGACCGTGCTCGACTTGCTAGGTGTCCCGGTCCCGACCACCTTCGAGGGCAGCAGCGTGCTGGCCCGTGTGCAGGGAAAGTCACAATAAGCAAGAAGTTGCGGACCGGGTTCGGCTTTGGGCGGACCCGGATGGGCCGTATACTGATCCGAGTACATGCACGCCTCCCTCACCGTCATCGCTCCGACCCGCGGCTGGGCTCCCGTCAGGCTGCGGGAGCTCTGGCAATATCGGCAGGTGCTGTATTTCCTCATCTGGCGGGACATCAAGGTCCGCTACCGCCAGACGCTGATCGGCGCGGCGTGGGCGATCATCCAGCCGTTGATGACGATGGTCGTGTTCACCGTCTTCTTCGGCCGGCTTGCCCGGATGCCGTCCGACGGCATGCCGTACGCGCTGTTCAGCTTCGCGGCGCTGGTCCCCTGGGCGTTCTTTGCCAACGGCCTTACCCAGGGCACCAACAGCCTGATCGCCAGCGGCCACATCATCACGAAGGTCTACTTCCCGCGGCTTCTGATCCCCTGCGCGCGGGTGCTTGCCGGACTCCCGGACCTGATGGTGGCGTTCGCGGTGCTCCTCGGCATGATGGTGTGGTATCGCGTGCCGTTCCGACCGCTCGCGCTGCTCTTCATCCCCGCGCTGGTCGTGCTGATGCTCGCCACCGGGATCGGAGTGGCCTCCTGGCTCTCGGCGATGAGCGTGAAGTACCGAGACGTGCAGCACGTGATTCCCTTTCTGGTGCAGGTATGGCTGTTCATCACCCCGATCGCCTACCCCTCCAGCCTGGTTCCGGACCGCTGGCGCGTCGTGTATGCCCTCAATCCCATGGCTGGCGTGGTGGAAGGCTTCCGTTGGGCCCTCCTGGGGCAGGCGCCGGGCCTCGTGTTGTGGCCTTCCATCCTGACCGCGGTGCTCGTCCTGGTCGGCGGGGCCTTCATGTTCCGCCGTCTCGAGCGCTCGTTTGCCGACGTGATCTGAACGCATCATGGTTGACATCGCTCTCACAGTTCAAAACCTAGGCAAGGAATACCTGATCGGCGGGCCCTCCTCGGGAGCGCCGTCGATGCTGCGCGAGGTGATCGCGAACGCTCTGCGACACCCCCTGAGAGGCCTCACCCGCCGTCGCACGCCGAATGTGCCGGTCTGGGCATTGCGGCACGTGTCCTTCGAGGTGGAGCGGGGGCAGATCGTCGGCATCATCGGCCCGAATGGCGCCGGCAAGAGCACGTTGTTGAAGATCCTCTCGCGGATCACCGCGCCCACCGAGGGGCGCGTCGAGATCCGGGGCCGGGTCGCGTCGCTTCTCGAGGTCGGCACCGGCTTCCATCCGGAGCTGACCGGCCGCGAGAACATCTACATGAGCGGCACCTTCCTCGGGATGCGGAAGGCGGAGATCGACGCCAAGCTCGAGGAGATCATCGCGTTCTCGGAGATCGCCAAGTTCATGGATACCCCCGTGAAGCACTACTCGAGCGGCATG
>LLBY010025506.1_pt2 | contig 15035 bp, 12 predicted proteins | sample 1489401 | NCBI WGS metagenome assembly LLBY01 (sample SAMN04092656, study PRJNA295927) | soil metagenome | biome: Soil prokaryotic community; feature: Bulk soil; isolation source: soil from tomato rhizosphere | host: tomato cultivar Hawaii 7996 | place: South Korea | collected 2011-11-01 | reverse complement strand
CCGGTGTTCATCGCCTGCAACATATCCAGTGCTTCACCACCACGAATTTCGCCTACAATGATGCGGTCGGGGCGCATACGCAGGGAATTCTTCACTAGATCACGAATCGTGACTTGCCCTTCCCCATGATAGTCAGGTGGTCGGGCTTCGAGCGAAACCTTGTGCGTCTGCATCATTTGCAATTCAACGGAGTCTTCAATGGTCACGATGCGCTCATGATCAGGGATGGAGCGGGTGAGGATGTTGAGAAAGGTCGTTTTTCCGGAGCTGGTATTCCCCGCTACCACGACGTTCAAACGCGCAGCGACACAAACCGCCACAAAATCTGCCATCCCCTGAGTCAGAGCGTTTTTCTCGATCAAATCTTGCACAGAAAGCTTATCCTTCAAGAACCGGCGGATGGAGATACAGGTGCCCTGCTGCGCAACGGGCGGAATGACGGCATTGATGCGTGAACCATCCTTAAGGTGAGCATCCACTGTGGGATGCTTGTAATTCACATAACGCCCAAACGGATTAATAATATGATTAAGAGCAAGGCGCAACTGGAGTTCACTCTCATACTGCGCCTCGGTCAATATTAACTTTCCTTCTTTCTCAATAAAGATCTGCTGTGGACCATTGACCATGATTTCGCTAATCTGTGGGTCGTCAAAAAACGGCTCCATCGCGCCATAATCTGTCGCGTATTCATAAATCTCATCCAGGAATGCCTGTTCATCATGACCTAGATCACCATTCGCGTGCTCATACGCCTCGAAAATGAGCCCTTTCAATAGTTCTTCATAGCGTTCTCCTAGAGGAGGGGTTTCATCCATCAGTTCGATAAGATATTTTAGAACTCGAGGTCTTAATAATTGAGGATCGGTGATCCCTGGGACGTTTGGTGCGAGTGCTCTTTTTGCCATATCGTATTCTCCAGACTTTAGCGATATTCTTAAATTATGAGGAGGGCAGATCTGGGTGGACTTGCCCTCCTCATGAAATCTATTTCATCAGCCCAACTCTACGGGGGCTGTGAACGACCTGATCAATGTCATAATTGAGATTCATTGTTGTCCCCCCATTGAGGGTAACGGTATATCCAATGATCTGAGCATCTAGATTCGCACCAGTACTATCCCCATTTACCTTCACGTCACAATAAGGAGCAAAGATTGTACCTTCATACGTGTTTATTGAGTTACCGTCCATACTGCATTGGGGAGGTGTACCCGTGAAATTTGAATCAACAATGATTAAGTAGCCTGCATAGGGACCATCATCGGGCGCATCCAGATTAATCGTGCCACCCTCGATTTGGAAATAATTGTTAGAACGGATATAGATTGTCACATCGTGACCGCTGAGAACCAGATTACGACTTCGCAATTTAATTACATCATCCACGCAGTAGACACCAGGCATCATCACAATCTCATCATTAACACTCGAGTCCGTCGGAGGAAATTCGTTCCATCTGCCCGGTGTCACAACAGTTTGTGCAGAATTGGGATTCGAATACGTTCCATAGGGTGAGGTACACTCCGCCGGCACTGCTGGCATATCCGGGGGATAATCATAAGAGTCGTTATTATAGGAAGGTGACGGGATACCGGAGGAATTTGCGGTACAACTGGAGGAATTACTACCTAGGTGCACATTCGCCGTACCCGTAGAATTAACACTCCCATCTGTAACAGTTATCGTAGGGCACCCCGATTGTTCTATGCCACACCCTGACCCACCCGAGTTGACGAACAAGCCCCCGCCTGTAAGGTTGATCGTACCGTTCCCACCAAGAACGATGTTTCCATTCGATCCGGTGCATGGGTTGGGATTAAGCGCAACAATTAGATTCCCATCGTATAATGGGCCGCCTTTTTGAGCCAGGGCGACCGCCTGCACGGTATTATGGGTCTCCTCGATCCCGAGTACTCGGGCAAAGTAGGTATTTACATCGGATGTAATGATTACTTGCACATACTGCGTACTGCCGGCATATGCTCCACAGCTGGAACCTGTCTCATCACAGCGATATACATAGACATCATTAGTCACATGGTTGTCATCGTACCCATTGTCACCAGCGATATCCATTGCATTTAACTTCCAGGTGGTTTCCTCCTTTCCGAGGGCCAGTGCACCAGCCAATGCAGCGGCATCGGCAGCATTTTGTGCATGGCGTCGGTCTGAGAATTTTGCACTACCATCGATCGCCAAACCCGTTATACCAAACAAGCCAATCGCGGCAAGTGCGATAAGAATCAATGCCTGGCCACCTTGCGTTGAGGGAAGTATTTTCCTCATGTTCTCTCTCCTTCCTGACCACCGGTTTCCCTATCACTTAAGGATTTTGAATGGGGAAACTTTCACAGCCGGGTGTTGCGAGGTCAATGTGAATGGATTCATTGCTATTCTGATTTGCATAGTCATAGTCGAATGTAAAAATAATTGTAGACGTCGCATTATTCCCTGGAATGATGACCGAGGCAGCGGGGATCGTGAGCTTTCCTGCACTACTAAAGCCCGTCCAGAATGTGCTTCCGAGACCAGCGCTTACCAGGCTCAACGTTCTATTTTCCGATTGTCCTGTGGCAGCGTTCCACACCACCTGAACATTCGAGACAGTGACCGAATAACTATTGGGGTTGGTAATTCTCATGCTCATCGTATTGCCGGAATAACTGATCGACTCGGCAGTGATGTCCCCACAGTCTGTGACTGACGTAGGAGTTATGGTCGGCGTGAAGGTAATGGTCGCTGTGCCCGTTCCAGGGGGTGTTAATGTAAGGGTCGGTGTGGGTGTTTCAGTAGGTATGATAGTTAGTGTTCCAGTTGGAGTTATCGAAGGGATAAGAGTTGGAGTGCTGCTCGGCCAGAGTGTCGCTGTGGCCGCCTGCCACGGAACAGTTGCAGTGGAGGTAGCCGAGGGAGCTGTGGCTGTAGCGGTAGGCGTCTCAGAGGGCGCCGTAGTTCCTGGGGTTGTCGGAACGCTTGAGGTTGGAGTGCGCGATGTACTTGGATTTGGGAAATCAAGGTCGACATAGCCAGAGATCGTCCTAGCGCTGACCGAAGTAAGAGTGCGCGAACCAATAGGAATAAGATTCACCATAGGGCTATAATTCGCATTTACGGTGATATAGACCCGATCCAGGTTCGTTCCAGAATTTACAGTCACTCCGGTATCCACTGTCCCATCACAGGAGTCGAATGCTGTTGTCCCAGGCCCGTGATCATAGGAAATGGTAATGGTCAATGGCGTAAAAAAAGCCGACCGCCGGGCCATTTCGCGGATTCCCGTGCAATGCTGGTACTTCAGATAGTTGCCACTGTCATCGAGACCAATAGCAGAAGCATAACGGGCCGCCTCCCGGCTGGCGTTATTGACAGCCGCATACATAAACATCAAACGACCCACTTCCAGGATCCCCACCAAGATCACCATGAGAACCATCAATACGAGCGCAAACTCGACAATCGCTTGTGCACGAGTTCCTGGTGCCTTTTGTATTCGAAATGGGATCGTAATTTTCATAGACTTCCCTGATCCTGTGATCACTGCAATGTTGGTTGACCATGCACAAAGCAAAAACCGACTCAAAGACCGGGTCTGTCTCGCTATTGCTCACCAGAGACTACACCACCCAAGGGAGGTTTCGCGACCAGATTTCGTTTCCGGGGCTTGGCATCCCAGAAATAGGACTTCGATTTTCAAGGCCGATCGATGCATTAATTTTCAATCAAAGGCAGGACGTGGCAAAACGGCGAAAGTTACACGCTGATCAATAGCATTTATCCCCATATATAGCCAAATTGGTCTATGACAAGGGAAAGCGGTATATATGTTCACGTAGGCGGAGCCCTTTCATATTAATTCCATTGCGATATTAAAATTGGGGGAGGAAAGGATCTGATTAGACGTTTTGGTCTGTAACTTTTGGCAGATCAGATAGTCATGTTTCCATGCTGAGGGAGGTCCTCAGGCAATTTACCTATTTTTATCGAAAGGAAGGTTATTATGTTGTTTGCTCCTAAAGAAAAAGGTCAGGGGCTCGTTGAGTACGCGATCATTCTCGCACTCGTCGCTATCGTTGTGATCGCTGTGATGCGTTTGCTTGGTCCGAAGATCGGCAACACCTTCAGCACGATCAACAGTTCCCTGCCGTAACCCGCTCGGGAGAGCAAAAAGAGCCCCGCGTTTTCGCGGGGCTCTTTTATTTCGTCATACGGATGCTATGGCAGTGCCGTTAATACCCACCGTTTTTCTGAATCCGATCCTGTGAGAATAAGTAGAAGGCAAGGAGAATTGGGATCCTGCTTTTGTATCTCTTCCGGCGTCATTTCGTAGACAGAATATACGCTATAGATTAGCTTGTCATTGTTGCTCATCACAAGCTGAATCGGGTCTTTCGGGTTAAGAGTTCGGAGCACTGCCTCCAATTGACGGCTCCAGGGTAATGAGACCCAGCGGCAAACTTCGGTGCCTTCCAGCCATTCTGCCCCGCCTGGCTCCCATTTCCCAGCCTGCAACGTGCCTCTGCCGAGATTAAAGCTCCATCCGCCTGGCAGACTCACCGCGACAGGATACGGCAGGTTCGAGACTTCATTCACAGGCTGCGGCCGAAACTGTTGATAAGCCCTAAGCAGGATGAAGGCCAAAATGACCGCCATGACAACACCTAAAAATGTGAAAGCCATGTAGATATATCTTCGATAAGGCTTAAGAGCATTTTCAAGTCCTTTTAGCCGCTCGTCAAACGTGTCAACTGGTTGGGCTTCAACTTCTACAAAAACTTCCTCGCCACCCTCCAGAGCAATAGAGCGGACATCACTTTCAATCTCAGTCTCCCGGTATGTGCGTGGTCGAAATGCCTGTTCCTTTAACTGTTCAAGGTCGATTTGGGGCCTGGGTGCCGGTGGATCTTCCGTCTCAGAAACAACAGAAGGGGTCTCGACGTTTGAGGCCTGATCTTCTGCATGGAGTATGTCGATCAGGTCATCAATTTCTTCCGCATACTCGTCAGGCTTCGTTGTCTGCTTTTGATCCTCTGCCATCTCTGACTGCGATAAAGTAGCGGATAGATCTATTTCATCGAGAGGTGGAGGCGGCTCAGGTTCTGCACTCTTCGTTTTCCTGCCAATCCGACGCCACCATTTTGACTCTTTTTTACTTTTATCGACTTCTTCTTCTTCGATCAAAGACCGGCGTACATGATCCAGCAAGTCCTCAGAGGGTGATTCACTCTCGAGGTTGGCCGATATCTGTTCCTGAAGTGGCTGATCCACAGCTTCCTGTGGATTCCTATCCAAGGAAGTCGATTCGCCTGTGTTCTCCGATGAGCTTGTTGCGGCAGCTTCGACATCACTTTTATGGATTTCTGATTTTTTATCTTTCTTGACCATAGTCGTTCCTCACTAAGGGATTACGGTAGGTAGCGCCGGTAGTTCAAAAATAAATGTCACCAGGACCTCACCGTCCTGAGGCAGTTCAAATCTTTCGTTACGATACAAACCTGGCAGGCTGACGTTGATCACAATCCCAGGTGTGTGCCCAGACATATCGAAGATCGTAATGCCATTTTGGGTGCGCTGGGCGATCCGTTCGTTGGTTGAGGTTTCAAGGAGCACCGGCATGCCGTCGATCCACTCGCCCTCCTCAGGAATTCCGTTTTCATTGCGATCCATAAATACCTCCACTCGGACGGTAGCGTTCGAGACAAAGGCAGTAGGAGTAGGAACGGGTGTGCCGGTGGGTATGATGGTCGGCGCGGTTAGGACAACATTCGTGTCGGTGTAATCCAAACGATAAAAATCGAACGCGAATAGATTATTCATAAAGGCGTTTACATAATCGGCGCCCCCTCTGCATTTCAGCCTTTCTTCAACGGTTTCCCAGATGAAGGGCTCATGCGCTTTCCGTGCGGAAATCAATGCTTCCTGTAAACAATTCGGACCACTATGATAAGAAAGCAATGTAAATCGCCAGAGATCCTCATAGCTGGTCGTGTCTGTATTTCCACCGGCCGAAAGCGTGGCCACGGCGGCGGTCGCGGTCGCTGCGTCCGCGTCAGGATCGGGAACGTCAGCAATTCTTATGATGTCGTCCACTTGCTGGCAATTTGCCCGGAGCAACATGGCCAGGAGCGAGATACTCTCTCTGGCTTTGTTCAAGTCAAATCCATACTCACAGTCGGCGCAGGTGACGTCCATAAGCCTCACCAAGGCCCCGCGAATCATAGCCTGTTGTTGGGGCTCCAGGCTTATATAGGGCCGTAGACAATCAGACAGTACACTCGGGCAAATTCTTTGATAGATGGTGGGATCACGACGTAGTAGGGCATCTACTCCTAACTGGTTCACTTGACCCAAGCCGTACTCATCGAGGAATACACGTGAGTTTCCCGGCCAAAATTGTGTTTCGATCTCAATCAGTGTTTTTAGAATCTTGGGAGGAATTCCCTGGTCCCTGCTCGCCAGCCAGATATGTCCATCGTACTGATTTTGCCATTCGATCATGGCGCTGGAGCCTCGTTCCAGACCACAGGCCGTTGGCCAGCTTAAGCCTACACTCAAGCCACCGGCGGGACAATCACTCGCATCCACAATTCCATTGATCAGTAGTTGCGTTGCCAGGTTATGAAGTGTTTTCTTTGTATGAAGTTCATGAGGGAATGGCACAAAATCATCCCAGGCGACGTTGGAGAGGTCAAAAACATTCCATACGATGGCACAGGCATTCGTAAATGTATGGAATTGACTAACGGAATCAATCGTTACCAAATATCCATCATCTGTCTGTGTGACCGAAACGGATGCGAATACCGTTCCGCTTGCTTCACCGGTATCAGCATAAGCGGTAAACGCGAGCCTGCTACTCGTCTGCAAATCAATGGCGCAGGGCGAGGCCATACAAACAAATTCCTCGGTATTGATGAAGCCGCGGATGATGATGGAAACTTGAGTGGGAAGTGTGTAAAATGCGCTCAAAATGACATAAGGCTCTGGCACAGGGCCAATTGGCGCCTCAATAAAAGCGTAGAGGCCCGATGACAATACATTTACTGACGTGGGGAGGCTCAGGGGAGGTAATTCTGTTGATGTTTGAAAAGGAAGCGTCGCAGTGAGGGGCAAGAAGGGGGTGCCGGTAACCGTGGATGTGGGCTCAGCCTGCAAGGCGGGACGCATCTTTCCCCCTTGCTCTATCACCGATTCGGCTCGAGCCGCAATGATTCCTATAAGACCTGGAAACGCTATCCCAAGAGCGAACATGAGGCGGCGAAAGGAATGGCGCTTGCTGGTCTGCATTGCTCCTACTTTTTAGGAAGCTGACTAGTTACTCGTTTCCATGTTGGGGAAGGCACCGCAGGCGGCAGAGCTTTATGAGTTTCGCCACTCAACGCATACGCCATCTTCTCCAGAACAAGACTGATGGGCAAATCGGGATTGGTCAAAATAAATGGCTGACCAAAATTGAGGGCCCGGTTCACCGCGCCTGCTTCATAGGGCAGGACAAAATCGATCGGGCGCTTAAGCACCTTTTCCAGCTGCGCCTGCTTGATGGCCGGATTGGATGAATTGTTGTTCAAAGCAATTTTCACTTTATCAAGAGGAATTCCCAGCCTGTCATAGATTTCCATAGCACCTACTGTCGTACGTAAGGAAGCCATCTCAGGTGCCATAACCAGTAGAATCGTGCTGGATGCACTCAACATATGAATGGCCATGTCGGAAAAATCATGGGAGGTATCCACAATCACAAACTCATTTTGTCCCCTGATCTTTTCCATCAACAACTTTAGTATCTCGCTGGAAAATGTGTCCGCCGCAATAGGGTATCGAGGGGCCGCAATATAACGCACGCCGCTTTTGTCAGAACACATCAGTTCCCCGACCACAGCGTCATCCAGGTTTTCGATTTCAAGACCGACCAGGTGTTCCCATGTTACCGCGGGTTTTGCATCCAGCAATAACGCCACTTGTCCCGCCGTGAGGACACTATCTAAAAGCAACGTCTGTTTTCCCCATAGTTTATAAAACGCCAGCCCCAGATTGACTACAATGCTGGTACAGCCAAGCCCACCCCGCAGGCTATGAATCGTAATAACAGTGCTCTCACTCACACTGCTCGATTCCTTCTGCACCATCTGCATAGCGCGACGACGACGCGCCAGGATCCCCATTCGAGCTACCAGTTCTTCTGGCTGGAAAGGCTTGACCAGGTAGTCGTCCGCTCCCAGCTCAAAGGCCTTTAGTTTCTCGCTTAATTCATCCTGGGAAGTAATAACGATAACGGGAATATAACTAAACCTCGGATCACGACGCAAACGCTTTAGAATCTCGAATCCATCTAGCTCGGGTAACTTCAAATCGACGATGAGCAATTCAGGCTCGAAAGAGGGAATTTTTGCAAGCCCCTCGTTCCCTGATTTTGCATATTCAAGTTGATATTCCGCTTCGCGAAGGGATTTTTGCAACATTTTAAAATAAAATTGCTCATCATCAATTAGCAATACCCGCATACCTTCCTCCACGGAGAATCAATTTTCTAGAACGACCCAATCCTAATTTTTTTTTCCGCAAGAAAATTGTTCGATACTTCCAGCAATCTACCCACAACCAGCTGGAGTTCCTGAATCAGGGAATCCAGAGAGTCAGTATACTCTTCAACGCTTTGCTTATCAAGTTTTCTGGCGGATACAGATAGCTGTGATGCCCCCAGGTTGGAAGCGATCCCATTGAGGTTATGTGCCGCTCTGGAAAGCTCCACTAAATTCTCGTTTGCGTAGTAACGTTGGATTTTCCCTAGCCGTTGCGGAAGCCCCTTTATAAAATCACTGAGCAATTCTCTATAGGTCTCTTCATCGCCTCCCACCTGGATAATTCCCTTCTGAATATCCAGCACCTTGTCTGGTCGCAACTCTTGCCCGGATATTGGGGACTGAGCTGTACTATTCTTTGGGCGGTCCGGAAAACCATACTTCAATAACCGCTGAACGTGTTCGATCTCAAATGGTTTGGAAATGTAATTGTCAATTCCGGCCTCAAACAGCACCTGACCCTCCTCAGGAAGATAACTAGCAGTTAGGGCTACAATAAAGGTGTGTTGCCCGCCATTTTCCCATGTACGAATACTGCGGCTGGCTTCAATCCCATCCATAACGGGCATTTGAAGATCCATAAATATAACATCGTACTCTTGAATTTTAACTGCCTCCAGGGCTTCCAATCCATTGAAGGCCAGATCAACTTGATGTCCTTCGCGCCGCAACAGTAGCTCCATCATACGCTGATTAAGGACATCATCGTCTACGACAAGAATTTTTAGTTGTGGGATTTTCTCCAGATTAGACTGATTCTTCGCAATGAAATCCATTATGACGCCTATCTCTACAGTAATTAGCCAGCTGGCGCTTTACTTATGCGCAAACTCTTCCTGGAAACTCACCAATTTTCGGCTCACGAGTTGGTTAAATAGATATTCTACCCGGTGATTGTCCAAATCATGACGCTGGTTGCTACCAAAAGTTACCTCCACAGCGTAGACTGACAAATATGTAATGAAGCTACAATCAAAATGCCCGCCTGTGCGAGGCACAAGCGGGCGCAGGGTCGAGAAAATTATCCCGGACTGAGCTGCCCGGGTTTCAGGAACAATAGGTAAGCATAAGCCAAGCCTAAAATGGTATAGAGGACCATAGCGATCCACCAATTCGCTCGCAGGATGCCAGAGGTCGTCCCCATGACGGTGATAATCAGCCCGGCCACGGCGCCGACGAGGAGGGCAATCCCCATCCCCTTTTGCAGATTCACCTCGGAGACGTCCTTCGCAAACCAAAGAAGCAGACCCAGGCCCAGCATGGCTGTCCCAAAGAACTGGGATAGCAACTTCGTGGCCGCGTATCCATCTACACCGAGCTGGCCAAGGACCCGATCAGGCATAATCAGAAAACCCAACCCCAGCAAGACGGCAATCAGGGCATTGATCAAAAACAAGATGCGGTAGTTCATTTGATTCTCCTTTTGGCATGAATAGGGGTAGCGATAGAATTAATATACAAGAGCTGTATGGAAATGAAAAGTAAATTGTCTCTGCTCAACCTTACATCCGCCTTACACCCATATCCCCCATTAGTCTTTGATCTTCTGGCTGACTGTTCTCCTTTGTAGCAAAAGAGACTCTATCTAAATAAACTGTTTGTGCTATAATGCCGCCCATATGCAAAACCACCTTTGCTTCGCCAATAACAATAATAATAACGATAATGACGATCTGCGAATCGTTGGGCGAAGCCTTGCTGGTTAAAAAGTAAGTCCTGAGAAGAAACCAATCGCCCAACGCAATAGCGAAGGGCGATTTATTTTGTCTGTACTTAACCACAAAGGTCACAAAGATCACTAAGGTGGGGCTAGTGCTTCCACGGGAACTCTTCCTTCAGATTTTCTTTGTGCCACTTCGTGTCCTTCGTGGTGAAACGAATTTGGAGGCGAACAATGTACAAAACACATACCTGTGGCGAACTGAGAGCCACCCACGCAGGACAAGAAGTAACCCTTGCCGGATGGGTGCATCGCCGTCGTGACCATGGCGGGGTCATCTTTCTCGATCTGCGCGATCGCTACGGAATTGTCCAGGTCACGGTCAACCCCAATCTCTCGAAAGAGACGCTCGAGGCGGTGTCCAATGTCCGCATGGAGTGGGTGCTGCAGATTACAGGCAACGTTCAAAGACGCCCCGCCGGGATGGAGAACCCCAAAATGCAGACCGGCGAAGTGGAAGTGATCGCCAAATCCATTCAGGTATTGAACCGTGCCAAGACCCTGCCGTTCCTCGTCAGCGGTGAGAACGATTTGCCCGATGAGAACACGCGTCTCAAATATCGTTACCTGGACTTGCGCCGGGAACGCATGACGCAAAATATGATCCTGCGCCATAAAGTTATCAAATTCATGCGCGACTTTTTGGATCAGCAGAATTTCATCGAGATCGAAACCCCGATCTTGTTCAAAGCCACACCGGAGGGCGCGCGCGATTATCTCGTCCCGTCACGCATTTATCCCGGGCAGTTCTATGCCCTGCCTCAATCACCGCAGCAGTTGAAACAACTGCTCATGGTCGCGGGCATGGACCGTTACTTCCAGGTCGCGCGCTGTTTTCGTGATGAAGATCTACGCGGCGACCGCCAACCGGAGTTCACACAGCTCGACCTGGAAATGTCCTTTGTCCAGCGCGACGATGTGCTGTCACTGGTCGAACATCTCTACACCGAAATGATTCCTGCGGTCGCGCCGCAAAAGCGATTGCTATCCTCGCCCTGGCCCAGGTTCTCCTATCGTGAGGTGGTCGAGCGCTATGGCACCGACAAGCCCGACCTGCGCTTCGGCATGGAATTGATCGACGCCAGCGACGTCTTTGCGAAGAGCGAATTTCGCGTGTTCCAATCTGCCATCGAAACAGGTGGTGTCATTAAATGTATCGTCGCGCCCGGGTGCGCCGGGTACTCGCGCAAGGAGGTGGACGCGTTGACCGAATCCGCGAAGGGACTTGGGGCGAAGGGCCTGGCCACGTTAGCGCTGACCGGCGAAGGCTTGAAAGGGACCGCCGCGAAGTTCGTCCACACGGAAGAGGCAGAGGCGATCGTAGCCAGAGCTGGCGCGCAGGAGGGTGACCTGATCCTGTTCGCCGCGGACCAACGCGCAGTCGTGAACAAGGTCCTCGGCGGACTGCGCCTGATCTTTCGCGACAGATTGGAGTTGGCGAACGAGAATCTACTGGCGTTCGCCTGGGTGGTGGACTTCCCCATGTTCGCCTGGAACGAAGAGGAGGGGAAGTGGGACGCGGAACATCACCCCTTCACGATGCCGCAGCTAGACGACCTGGCGAAGTTCGAGACGGATCCGGGAGAAATCGTTTCGGATGCGTACGATATGGTCTGTAACGGTTATGAGATGGCCTCGGGCTCCATCCGCATCCATCGCAGTGACATTCAGCTCAAGGTCTTTCAACTGCTTGGCTTGCGCGGCGACGAGATCGAGCAGAAGTTTGGCCATATGCTCGAAGCCTTCGAATACGGCGCGCCGCCGCATGGTGGTATGGCTCCCGGCATCGACCGCCTGGTCATGCTGCTTGCGGACGAACCCAATATCCGCGAGGTGATCGCATTCCCCAAGAATCAAACCGGACGCGACGTCATGGCAGATGCGCCTTCTGAAGTAGAACCGAAACAACTTAAAGAACTGCATATTCAAATCAAAGAGTAGAAATGATGCAGAGAACTCTCGTCCGGGATGCCGCGAGTAAGATCGGCGAAACGATCGTCCTGCGAGGGTTCGTTCATGCCGTCCGAAACCAGAAAGCAGTTCAGTTTATTATTTTGCGCGATCACACAGGATTAATACAGATCGTCGCAGAACGTTCCGAAGCGAACAGTCGCTTGAATCGGTCGATTGAAACGCTAACACGTGAATCAGTAGTCCGGGTCACGGGTGTGGTTGTCAGCAATCCAAATGTGAAATTGGGGCAATTGGAGGTACAGCTACAGACGCTGGCGGTCGACGCTCTGGCGGACGCGACTTTGCCGATCGATCTTTTTGGCAAGACAGAAACCGAAGTGGACAAACGCCTGGACTGGCGCTTTCTCGATCTACGCCAACCGCAGCACCAGGTCCTCTTTCAAGTCCAGACTACAGTGGAAATGGCGATGCGTGAATATTGGATCTCGAACGGCTTTGTGGAGATTCACACGCCCAAGATCATGGGCAGCCCCAGCGAAGGAGGGGCAGAGCTGTTCACACTGGACTATTTTGGACAGACCGCCTCGCTGGCCCAGTCACCACAATTCTACAAACAGATGGCGATGGCAGCAGGGATGGAGCGAGTCTTTGAAATTGGTCCGGCGTTTCGAGCGGACCCATCCTTCACGCCGCGGCATTCCACAGAATTCACGAGCGTGGACATGGAAATGTCGTGGATCGACTCTCATCAGGATGTGATGGCATTCGAAGAGGCCTGGCTTTGGCATGTGCTTCAAGCCGTCCGTGAAAAACACGGCAAGGAGATCGCAGAGACTTTTGGGGCCGAAGTCATTGTCCCGGGCCTGCCCTTCCCAAAGATCACAATGGAGGATGCTCAGCGAATCCTGGAAAAGCAGGGATATGTGCCACCTAGCGACACGAAAAAAGGAGACCTCGACCCGCAAGGAGAACGACTCCTGTGTGAATATGCCAGGCAGCAATTTGGTCATGAATTTATTTTCATCACCGATTACCCTGTGGAAGTACGTCCCTTCTATCATATGAGAAAGCAGGAGGAGTCGGGCAAGACAAAAAGCTTCGACCTGCTCTGGAAATGGATGGAAATCACAACCGGCGCGCAGCGTGAGCACCGTTATGATGTTTTAGTGAAGCAGGCCCTGGAGAAGGGAATCGAGCTTGAGTCGATTCAGTTCTATCTTGACTTTTTCAAATACGGCTGTCCCCCGCATGGGGGGTTTGGATTCGGCCTGGCACGTTTGCTCGCTGCCCTGCTCAACCAAAAAAGCATCCGCGACGTCGTATTTCTACATCGAGGCCCAAACCGATTGATACCGTAAGGAACGTTTCATGAGCGAAAACGAAGTCAAAGTCGACGAAGCGCTGGTCAGAGAGATCGCCTCTCTGGCGCGTTTGGATTTATCCAAAGAAGAGACGGAAATGTTCGTCACTCAGTTCAAGGATATCCTGAATTACGTCAGCATTTTGAATGAAGTGGATATAGACAATGTCCCGCCTGCCTATTTGTCCTCTGCGAATCAAAGCGTGACACGCGAAGACGAGATCGAGCTTTCTGTGCCCACCAACGAATTTCTTGCCAACGCGCCGGAGTCAAAAGATGATTACGTCGTCATCCCGCGCGTGCACATGGAACAATGATCATGGATCTCTACGAGCTAAGCATCCAGCAGACACATGAGCTTCTGTCGAAGCGTGAGCTTTCATCCGAAGAGCTCACGCGCGCCTACCTTGAGCGGATTCAGCGACACGATCCACAAATTAAATCGTATGTTACTGTTTCGGAGGACCTTGCAATCGAACAGGCTCGCCTAGCAGATCAGCGCATCAAAACCGGCGAAGGTCTGACTCCGCTGACGGGAATTCCTTACTCGGCAAAGGACTCGCTATCGACGCGCGGCGTCAATACGACTTGCTCATCCAGGATCCTTGCGAACTATAAGCCGTTCTACGACTGCACCGCGATCAAAAAACTCAATTCAGCAAGCTCGGTGTTACTCGGTAAGACGAACATGGACGAGTTCGGGATGGGTTCCTCGACAGAGAACTCCGGATTCTTCACCACGCGCAACCCGTGGAATTACGATCACGTCCCCGGCGGCTCGAGCGGCGGCTCTGCCGCGGCGGTTGCGGCGGGGCTTTCCCCCTTTTCCCTCGGCGAGGACACGGGCGGGTCGGTCCGCATGCCGGCATCCTTCTGTGGAGTTACAGGACTGAAAACGACTTACGGACGCGTTTCGCGTTATGGGTTGCTGCCGCTGGTTTCCTCCTTCGACACGATCGGGCCGATGGCGCGGAGTGTCCACGACATCGCGTTGGTTTTAGAGGCAATCGCAGGTCATGATCCAAAAGACAGCACGTCTCGCGTTGAGCCGGTGCAGAATTATGCGGAAGCGTTGAAGAAAACGAAAGATCTTCGAGGATTAAGGATAGGAATCCCAAAAGAATATTTTGTCGAAGGCTTAGACTCCGATGTGGATGCTGCTCTTCGCGCCGCCATCAAACAGATCGAAAGCTTTGGCGCAGAGGCTGTTGAAGTGTCTTTGCCACACACGCAATATGCAATCCCCGTCTATTATTTGATCTTATTTGCCGAAGCCAGCTCCAACCTCGCGAAGTATGATGGCGTCCGCTTTGGCTTGTCGGAGCGAAATGGCGAGAGTCTGATGGATGTCTATTTGAAAACGCGCGAAGTTGGCTTCGGGGCAGAGACCAAACGCCGCATCATGCTCGGCACGTTTGCCCTCTCCGCAGGATATTATGATGCCTATTATCTCAAGGCGCAG
>LLBY010001472.1_pt8 | contig 15066 bp, 17 predicted proteins | sample 1489401 | NCBI WGS metagenome assembly LLBY01 (sample SAMN04092656, study PRJNA295927) | soil metagenome | biome: Soil prokaryotic community; feature: Bulk soil; isolation source: soil from tomato rhizosphere | host: tomato cultivar Hawaii 7996 | place: South Korea | collected 2011-11-01 | reverse complement strand
ATTATTCGCCGCCTCGACACCGAGGACGTGCTGGGTGGCACCCGGCTGCTGGGCCGGGTCCACGAGATCCAGAAGATTCTCGTTGCCCAGCTGTCGGTGCTCGAGACCATGACCCCGATGGAGTTCCTGTCATTTCGGGACCACCTGATGCCGGCGAGCGGGTTCCAGTCGGCCCAGTTCCGCGAGCTGGAGTTCCTGGTGGGCCTCAAGGAACCGCGAATGCTGGAGTACCACTCGGCCGACGCGCCAGCCAAGGCTCGGCTCGAGACCCGGCTGGCGGGACGGACCCTTCGCGACGCCGTCGACGACCTGCTGCGGCGCCGGGGATTTGCGCTGGATGCGGATTCGGTGGCGCGGCTCTATCGCTCGCCCGAAGGGAACGTGGACCTCTTCCTCCTGGCTGAGGGTCTCATTGAGTTCGATGAGCTGCTCACCACCTGGCGCTTCCGTCATGTTCAGATGGTGGAACGGGTCATCGGGGGAAAGCCGGGGACCGGCGGCAGCAGCGGCGCCAGCTACCTGCGAACCACGATCGACAAGCGCATCTTTGGGGAACTGTGGGACGCCCGCACCCGCCTGGAGGCGGTGCACGATGGCAAGTGATCCACGCTACCCCATCGGTCCCTGGAAATGGCCCGATACCGTGCCTCAAGGCGACCGTCCTCGCCTGATCCAGGAGATCGCTGATGCGCCGGAGCAACTCCGCACCGCCGTAGATGGGCTGGACGACGCCCAGCTCGACACTCCCTACCGCGATGGCGGCTGGACCTTGCGGCAGGTGGTGCATCATGTGCCGGACAGCCATGTAAACAGCTACACCAGGTTCCGCCTGGCGCTCACCGAAGACCAGCCCACGATTCGCGCCTATCACGAGGAGCGCTGGGCCGAGCTCGCCGATGCCCGGACCCTCCCGCCCGAAGTCTCGCTTTCGCTGCTGGACGCGTTGCATGCGCGCTGGGTGGTGCTGCTCCGCAGCATGACTGACGCCGATTTCGCGCGAAAGCTGGTGCACCCGGAGCATGGAGTGATACCGCTAGACAAGATGCTGGCGATGTATGCGTGGCATGGCAGGCACCACGTGGCGCACGTTACGACCCTTCGCGGCCAACGCGGCTGGTGAACATGGATGGCTCCTCGGTCGACCTGATTCACGGCAACTGGGACGTAATCGGCCGGTTGCTCGCAGCGATGGTGGCTGGCTTCGTGCTGGGCGTCAATCGCGACCTCCGGGGCAAGGCCGCCGGCGTCCGCACCCACGGCCTGGTGGCCATCGGCTCCAGCCTTGTCACCATCATCAGCATGGAAGTGGCATCGGTGGCGGAGTACGACCCCAATGCCATTGCCCGCGTGGTTCAGGGCATCATCACCGGTATCGGCTTCATCGGTGGTGGGGTGATCCTCAAGCTGCCCGAGCATCGCACCGTACAGGGCCTTACCACGGCTGCGTCGGTCTGGATCTCGGCCTGCCTTGGAATCGCCTTTGGCGCCGGCATGTGGCGCACTGCGGTCTTCGGCCTGGCGCTCACCATGATGGCGCTCATCATGGGCGGCGCCATCGAGCAGATAGCCAGCCGGATCTTCAGGAGCCGGGAGCACGATGATCAACCGGACGGGCAGGCGGGCGGACGCTAGCCGGTGCACCCGTTACTGCTGACGCCGAGGCTCAGGCTGCGTCCGTTCACCATGGACGACGTGGCTGACCTGGTACGGATTATCAACGATCGCGAGATCGCCGCCAACACTCTCACCATTCCCTATCCCTACGACGAGGAAGCCGGCCGGGCGTGGATCGCAACCCATGCCGACGGCGTCGAGCGCCACTCACCGGTGGTCTATGCCATCACCCGCCGAACAGACGGCGCGCTCATCGGGGCGACCGGCCTTGCGCTGGTGCCGGAGCATCGCCGGGCCGAGCTGGGATACTGGATTGCGCGGGCGGCGTGGGGAGAGGGTTACGCCACCGAGGCCGCAGCGGCGCTGCTGGAATACGGGTTCGAGAAGCTGGGCCTCGAACGGATCCACGCGGCGTACTTTCCCCGCAATCCCGCCTCGGGCCGGGTGCTCGAGAAGCTGGGCATGCGACACGAGGGAACGCTGAGATCGCACCTGGTCAAGTGGGGGGTTCCCGAGGACCTGTCGATCCATGGGATCATGCGCGAGGAGTTCACGCCCTGGCGGGCGAGGAGTGAGGGATGAAGGCGCCTCCAGTCGAAGTGCGCGACAAGAGGATGGAAGAGCTGCGCCGCATGGCGTGGGTGCTCGACAGCCAGTTCCGGATTCCGGGAACCAGCTTCCGCTTCGGCGTCGATGCGGTCGTCGGACTGGTGCCGGGCCTCGGTGACTTCGCCGGCGCGATTGCGTCGCTGATCTTCATGCTGCAGGCGGCCCGGCTCGGTGCCTCGAAGCCCATTCTCGCGCGGATGGCCACCAATGTCGCCATCGAAACGCTGGTCGGCGCGGTGCCCGGCCTGGGCGACATCTTCGACGCCACTTTCAAGGCCAACAAGCGGAACTACAAGCTCATCGAGCGCATGGTGATCCAGCCGGATACGACCCATGCTGCAAGCAGGAAGTTTGTTGTCGGGATGATGCTCGGGCTCGGCGTGGTGATCCTGCTGATCGGAATCCTGGCGGTTGTCATCGGGATCTTCGTGTTTCAGACGCTCGCGAGCGGCCGCGGGCCGCTGGGCTGAAGCCTGGGTGTGCCTCCGTGGTTGCTGTTGCTTTTCTTCGTGTTCTTCGTTCCTTCGTGGTTAAATGCCGTCTGACCGTCAAATTCCAGTTCACCTGCCACCATGTTAGATTTCACCCAAGCATCCAGTTCCTTTTCAGCGAGTTTGCCGGTGAGTACCTACAAGGTCGAGCAGCAACGGGTTCGGTATCGCGATCGCGATTTCCACTTTGTATCGTACGAGGGCCATCCAGCCAACGAGCGGAAGGGCGAAGAAGCCGAGCCGCCGATGTGGTACCTCATGGGACCCGGCAAGCGCTGGCCTGCGGTGCCGCACGTGGCAGGGCAGCCGGCCGAAGAGGTCGAGGACGCCCTGGTCGGCTGGATCAAGGAGCAGGGGCTGGGACGCGCGGTGGTAAACCGGAGGCCGTAGGTGCAACCGGCCCCGACGCTTCACAGCATCGCGGTGTTCTCGCTCGACATTGCCCGGGCCGTCAATTTCTACCGCGACATTCTCCGCCTGCCGGTGGTTCGGCAGGGATCATTCGGCGCCGAGTTCCTGGAGGAACGGCCCCACCTGAGCGTGCATCCCGCCATACATCCCGATGCGAAGAAACTGGTGGGCCGCGATACCGGGCTCACCTTTCACGTACCCGACCTGCTCCACTTCTGCGGTGAGCTTCACGAGAAGGGCGTCCGGTTCATCACCGAGCCCACCCGCCAGTCGTGGGGCGTCATGGCGATGATCACCGATCCCGACGGCAACGTCATCGCGCTCTGGGACGACAAGGTCCCGGAGGAAGAGTGAGCGCTTCCGGTTCGTTCGCCAGCGACAACACCGCCGGCGCCCATCCGGAGGTGCTGGCCGCGATGGCCCGGGTCAACACCGGCCACGCTCCCGCCTACGGCTACGACGAACACTCCGAACGCACCCGCCTTCTGCTCCGCCGGGCCCTGGGCGACTCGGCCCAGCCGTTCTTCGTGTTCGGCGGGACCGGCGCCAATGTCACCGCACTCGATGCGGTGCTTCTGCCGCAGGAAGCCGTCATCACCGCTGCCACGGCTCACATCCACGTGGATGAATGCGGCGCACCTGAACGCCATGTCGGCTGCAAGGTGCTGCCGGTCGAGACTCCGGACGGCAAGCTCACGCCGGCGCTGGTCGCACCCCACATCAAGGGCGTCGGCTTCGAGCACCACTCGCAGCCCCGGGTCATCTCCATTTCCCAGAGCACCGAGTACGGTACGGTGTACACGCCGGGGGAGCTCGAGGAGCTGAGCGACTTCGCCCATAGCCACCGCCTGCTGCTTCATGTGGACGGCGCCCGGCTGGCCAATGCCGCGGCTTCTCTCGACGTGCCGATCAAGGCCATCACCAGCGACGCGGGAATCGACCTGCTGTCACTCGGTGCCACCAAGAATGGCGCCGTGGGTGCGGAGGCGGTGGTGTTCTTCCGGGAGGAGCCGGCCAGGCGCTTCAAGTACGTGCGGAAGCAGGGAATGCAACTCCCCTCCAAGATGCGCTACGTGGCGGCCCAGTTCGAGGCGCTATTCACCGACGACCTCTGGCGCCGGAACGCGGCCCACGCCAACGCCATGGCCCGCCGCCTGGCGGACGGCGTCCGCGACGTGCCCGGAATCACCATCACCCAGCGGGTGCAGGCCAACGCCGTGTTCGCCACCCTGCCGAAGAAGTGGATCGCTCCCCTGCAGGAGAAGTTCTTCTTCTATGTATGGGACGAGGCGACCAGCGAGGTTCGGTGGATGACGAGCTGGGATACCAGGCCTGAAGAAGTGGATGGTTTTGTCGCCCAGGTGAAGGGTGACAGTCGACCACGTGAAGAGTGACAAGTGATAGGTGAACGGGATCAGCTCACCTGTCACCTTTCACCCTTCACCTTTCAAGTATCTCCATCGCTTCCCGGTCGCCGCGCATGGCATCCTCGACTATCTGCCCCTGCTGCTCCATCCCGTATTCCCTGAAGGGCTTCCCCGGCTCACTGCGCCAGTCGTAGGGGTTCGTGGCCAGGCCCATTCGGTGCAGCTGATAGCGTGCCTGCTCCCAGAAGCCGCGGGCGTAGTACACCAGGGGGCCCCACTCGCGATACTGCCGCACGTGCATCAGCTCGTGGGCCAGCAGGGCCACGTCGCTGCGGCGGCTCGATGGGAGGAAGATCCTGTGGCCCAGTGCCACGGGGCGGCCGCGTGAACACCAGAGAACCACGCCGAGCGTGGCGTCAGCCTCATCGCAATGAACTGCTACCTCCGACGGGCCGATGCCATCCAGCAGCCAGGCCAGCGATTGCATTTCGGCCGGGCTGAACGCCGAGCCGCTGGCGGTCATGCTGTGGCGGGAGCTTCAGTGGAGTCGTTCTCCACCGGACTGGTCCGCTTGCCCAGGAACTCGCCGATGGCGCGCAACGGCTCGACCCTGTCGCAGATCGTCTTGATGACGGCCAGAATGGGTACGGCCATGATGGCGCCGGGCACGCCCCAGAGAAACCACCAGAACATGATTCCCGTGAACACTGCCACGGTGTTGAGCGACATACGGTCGGCCATCACGTGCGGGGTGATGAGGTACGACTCGATGAAGTTGAGCCCGACAAACACCGCCGGCGCGGCGAGAGCGTGCCCGGTGGACTCGAACGTCACCAGGCCCGCTATCAGCAGGATGGCGGCGTTGATCAGCGGGCCGATGTATGGAATGAAGTTGAGCATGCCGGCCAGCACACCCCAGAGTGCGGGATTGGGGAGGCCGATGATGGCGGCTGCGATGCCGGTGGCGGTGCCCAGCGAGACGTGGATGATGGTGGACGTCAGCATGTAGCTGGAGATCTGCTCCTCGGTTTCCCGGGCGATCGTCACCGCCATTCGCTTGTCGCTGATGCGCGGCAGCACCTCGACCAGTTTTCGCAGGAACAGGTCGCCAGCGGCCAGCAGGAAATAGGTGAGGAAGAGCACCGTGATTATCGCGCCCACCATGCTGGCGGTGCTGCCGAAGATCCGGCTTCCAAGGCTCCGGGTTTGGACTGCGACGGTCTCCTTACTCTCGCCACCCATCGCAGTGGCCTCCTCCACCGACTCCGCTGCCTCGCTCATCCTGGCCACCGGAGCCTTGAGTCGCTCCAGCCGGGTGCGCACCTTCTCCATCGAGGCGGGCGCGTTCTCAATCCATGATGCGGCAGGTGCAGCGAGGTTGTAGACGGCAACGCCGCCCGCTCCCACCAGCGTCAGCATCAGCAGCGCGGCACCTACCGATTCTCGCAGGCGCAGCCGCTGCTTGATCCAGCGCACCACCGGCGTCAGCAGAAAGTCGAGCAGCAGCGCCACCGCGACGGGAAGGAAGAAGGCCCGGGCGAAGTAGAGGGTATAGACCACGGCCAGCAGAAGGAGGCCGGCCAGCAGGAAGGTCCGGACGCTGGCGCTCTCGCCCAGCCCGCCGACCAGGGCGGGCAGGTCGGGTGGCGACTCCTCCTGGGGGCGGTGTTCGTCGTCCGGCATGGAGGTAAGGTATAATCAGGTCGGCCATACTCCACACTCCCACACTCCGACACTCCCACACTCGGTAATGCCTCACATCTGGGCCGTAATCGCCACTCTCTGGACCTGGACCATGCTGGTGCTGCTTTTCCTGGCGGCACTGCCCTTGATGGCACTTGCCCGGCTCCTGCTGGGGCCGTTCGACAAGGGGCACTACGTGGCCGGAAGGATTTTCCGGATTGCCGGGGCCACCAGCGCCCGGATCAACCCGCTCTGGAGGTTCACCTGGTCAGGGCCGGTGCCCGCGAATCCGCGGCGGCCCTACGTCGTAGTGTCGAATCACGAGTCCACTGCCGACATCATGCTCATCAGCCACCTGCCGTGGGAAATGAAGTGGCTGGCGAAGCGGGAGATGTTCCGGATCCCGGTGATGGGCTGGCTCATGTGGCTGGCCGGCGACATCGGTGTGCGCCGGGGTTCGGCCCGGAGCGCAGTCGAAGCGATGCGCGAGTGCCGGACCCGGCTGGAGAAGAAGGTATCAGTGATGATTTTCCCGGAAGGCACCCGATCCGCCACGGAAGACCTGCTTCCATTCAAGGACGGCGCCTTCCGGCTGGCGGTCGACACCCAGCTGCCGATCCTGCCACTGGCGCTGGCTGGCACCCGGGACGCCCTGCCCAAGCGGGGATTCGTGATGAACCGGGCGCGGGCCCACGTCCGGATCCTGGAGCCAGTCGAAACCGCTGGCATGACAAACGCCGATGTGCCGGCGCTCAGGGATCGCGTTCGCGATGCCATCGAGCGCGCGAGACAGGAGCTGAGGTAGAAGAGGTAGAAGAGGTGGAAGAGGTGGAAGAGGTAGAAGAGGGGAACCTGAGAGGGAGATTTTCATGCGTCGCATCATGAGCCTGACCATTGCCGTCCTGCTACTGCCGATGGCGTCGGCCGCTGCCCAGCAGCTTCCCGCCCCTGTCGATTCGATGATGCATCGGCTGTTTGCGTCGCGGGAGTTTGCCGGCCAGCGATTCGGCCCGGCGCGATGGATCGAGGAAGGCGCCGCATACACCACGGTGGAACGCTCGGAGGAGGTCGAGGGCGCCAGCGACATCGTGCGCTACGAGACGGCCACCGGCAACCGCAGCGTCCTGGTGTCCGCCTCGGCGCTGATACCCGAGGGCGACAGCACGGCGCTCGGTTTCGACAACTATGTCTGGTCGCCCGACAACTCCAGGCTGCTGCTCTTCACCAACACCGAACGGGTCTGGCGCCAGAACAGCCGGGGCGACTACTGGGTGCTGGATCGTAACAGCGGGCGGCTGCAGCAGCTGGGTGGCGACGCCGACCAATCCACCCTGATGTACGCCAAGTTCTCGCCCCAGGGCGACCGGGTGGCATATGTAATGAAGGGCGACATCTACGTTGAGCGGCTGTCCGACGGCAACATCACCCGGCTCACCACCGGCGCCGATTCGCTCCATGTAAACGGCATGAGCGACTGGGTGTACGAGGAAGAGTTCGGGCTTAGTGACGGATTCCGATGGTCCCCCGATGGCGAGCGGATCGCCTTCTGGCACTTTGACATGACCGGCGTGGGCACCTTCCTGCTCATCAACGACACAGATTCCCTCTATCCCTTCGTCATTCCCATCCAGTATCCCAAGGCCGGGACCACCAATTCAGCGGTGACCGCCGGAGTGGTCAGCGCCCGCGGCGGCGAGATCACCTGGCTCGACGTTCCGGGAGACCCGAGGGACGATTACCTGCCGTGGATGGAGTGGGCGGGCGAGGACGAAGTCATGATCCAGCGGGTCAACCGGCGACAGAACACCATCGACTTCCTGCTTGCCAGCGCTGCCAACGGAGATGCGCGGACCCTGTTCGTCGAGCGCGACAGCGCCTGGGTAGACCTGGTGGGCGAGGTTCCCCAGCTGGATGGCGGCGGCCAGCTGCTCTGGACCAGTGAGCGCGACGGATGGCGCCGGGCGTACCAGGTAGACCGTTCCCGCGGGAGCGCGCGACGGGTCACCACCGGCAACTTCGACATGATTTCGGTGTCGCATGTGGATGAGGATGGCGGGTGGCTCTACTACATCGCGGCTCCCGAGGCGCCCACACAGCGCTTCCTCTACCGGTCCAGGTTGAATGGCCGGGGGCAGCCGGAGCGGGTAACGCCGGCGTCGGCGGGCGGGACCCATTCGTACAGCATATCCCCCAATGCGAAGTGGGCATTGCACAGCTGGTCCGACTTCGACACGCCGTCGGTGACCGAACTGGTTGCGCTGCCGTCGCACCGGGTAGTGCGCACCCTCGTGGCCAACGACACCCTGAAGGCAAGGGTGGCACCCTTCGTGGCCAGCAAGGGAACCTTCTTCCGGGTGCCGGTGTCGGAAGGTGTCGAGCTCGATGGGTGGATGATCCGTCCCACCGACTTTGACTCGACCCGCAAATATCCCGTGCTCATGTACGTGTACGGTGAGCCAGCCGGCCAGACGGTGAAGGACCAGTGGATGGGGACGTCGCGGCTCTGGTACCAGGCTATCGCCGACCTTGGCTACATCGTGGCGAGCGTGGACAACCGGGGCACACCGTCGCCAAGGGGCCGGGAGTGGCGCAAGGTCATCTATGGTGCGGTGGGCGAACTAGGAACCAGGGAGCAGGCCGACGCGGTCAGGACTCTCACCAGGACCCGCGGGTACCTCGATTCGACCCGGGTAGCGATCTGGGGCTGGAGCGGCGGCGGCACCAGCACACTCAACGCGATGTTCCGCTATCCCGACGTTTACCAGGTGGGGATGTCGGTGGCGCCGGTGCCGGACCAGCGGCTTTACGACACCATCTATCAGGAACGCTACATGGGCACCCCTCAGGACAACCTGGAAGGGTACAAGCGAGGTTCGCCCATCTGGCATGCCGAGGGGCTGGAGGGATCACTGCTGGTGGTGCATGGCAGCGGAGATGACAACGTGCACTACCAGGGCACCGAGCGGCTGGTGAACCGGCTGGTAGAGCTGGGCAAGCAGGTGGACCTGATGGTCTACCCCAACCGGTCGCACTGCATCTGCGAAGGCCGCGGCACGTCGCTCAATGTGTATTCACTTGTGACCCGGTACCTCCTGACCCATCTGGAGGCGGGCGGGCGGTAAAAACGGAACTGCGGCTGCCTGAACGGGAACTCCAACCGGGTTTGGACAGGGCGATTCCGCTGACGCCTGTCGCCCATTGGCTGCATCCTGCGCATCTTCAGGTGTCCTATTCAGGGTGACACCCATGTCTCGCCGCAGCCTGCTGCCGCTGTTCGCCGTCGTTTCTGCCTTTTTCGCCCCCGAGCTGAAGGCCCAGGAGCACGCCCATGCTCCGGCCGGTGACGCTCGGCTGGGCACGGTCCATTTCAGGACATCCTGCGCTCCCGCAGCGGCCCCGCAGTTCGACCGGGGAATCGCACTGCTGCACTCATTCGAGTTCGCCGCGGCAATCCGGGAGTTCGAGGGGGTACTGAAGTCTGACTCCACCTGCGCCATGGCGTGGTGGGGCATTGCGAGGAGCCGCTGGGGCAACCCCATGGTTCCCAACATCAGGCCTCCCGCCGTGCTTCAGCAGGGAAGGGAGGCAGTCGCCGGGGCGGAGCGGGTGTGGGCCGGCGCCACCGAGCGCGAGCGAGACTATGTCCGCGCCGTCGCCCAGCTGTTCCAGGAACCGGACCGGGACCAGAAAGCCCGGCTGGCTGCCTACGAGCAGTCGATGGCGGAGCTGGCGGCCAGGTATCCCGACGACACCGAGGCGCAGATCTTTCACGCCATTGCAGTTGTCGGCATCGCTGCGCCCAGCGACAAGACCTATGCCAACCAGCTCAGGGCTGGTGCGATCCTCGAGAAGCTCTTCCGGCAGAAGCCGGATCATCCCGGCCTGGCCCACTACATCATCCACAGCTACGACGTTCCGGCGCTGGCGGAGCGCGCGGCCGATGCGGCGGAACGCTACGCCGACATCGCTCCGGCGGCGGCGCATGCGCTGCACATGCCCTCGCACACCTTCACCCGGGTGGGCATGTGGGACCAGTCGATCCGCACCAACCTCCGTTCAATGGGCGTAGCCGAGCAGCAGGGGTCGCTGGCCGAGACACTGCATGCGGCCGACTATGCGGTCTACGCGTACCTGCAGCTGGGCCAGGATTCGTCCGCGCACGCCATTATCCAACGGCTGCCCGAGCTGGCGGCGAAATTCGACCCCGCCGCAGTCACCGGCGCGGCTCCAGGATCGGCCGGCGTTTTTGCGCTGGCAGCAATGCCGGCGCGCTATGCCCTGGAGCGTGACGCTTGGGAAGAAGCGGCCCGCCTGGAGCCGGTGCCCAGTGACTTCCCTTACGCCGAGGCCATGACCTGGCTTGCCAGGGGACTGGGCGCGGCGCGCCTGAAGGACCTGGCCCTGGCGGCGGAGGCCGTGGACTCACTCAGCTCCTTCCAGGCTCGACTGGCACAGCATAAAGAGGCGTACTGGGCCGAGCAGGTCGCGATCCAGCAGCTGAGCGCGGCGGCATGGCTCGACCTGGCTGCGGGTCGCGGCGAGCAGGCGCTGGAGAAGATGCACGAAGCGGCCACGCGCGAGGCGGCCACCGAAAAGTCGGCAGTGAGCCCGGGGCCGCTGGCTCCGGCGCGGGAGCTGCTCGGTGACATGCTGATGGAGCTGGGAAGGTCGGAAGAGGCACTGGCTGCATACAAGGAATCGCTGGAGCGGGAGCCGGGCAGGCGGCGGTCGCTGCAGGCGGTTGCGGAGTTGGAATAACTTGTCCACGGCTGAAGCCGCGGCTCGGCTCTGCCGCTGAAGCGGCTTGGTGACGTGGTACAACGCCGTTCGTCGCCCACAAGCGGCTTCAGCCGTACAGCCGAGCCGCGGCTTTAGCCGTGGGCCGCTACGGTACCGGGTAGAATTCCCGCGCCCTGCGGCGGCTCCCGCTGGGGGACTCCACGGAGGCACGAAATGTCAGGGCAGGGATCGACCGGGGCACTACATCTTCTCGTCCGCGGTGGGCCCGTACACCGACGGTAGCGCCACATCGTTCAGCCGCAGGTACACCGTGAGCTGACCCCGGTGGTGATACCAGTGATTGAACAGGATGTTACGCAGCACCGCACCGCGTGGCATCACCATCAGATCCTGTCCGTCGCGCGTCATGCGCCAGGGGCGAGCGAGGTCGGCATCGTTCATCGAACCGATAGTGGTGCGGGCATCGGCGATGCTGGAATCGAAGATCGTGACCAGCTCCTCGCTGCTCCCGGCCGTGGACGGAGAGGGGAAGTTGGCAGCGTCGAAACTGGACATCTGTGCCATGGCCGAAATGCCGCGTGGGATCTTGGCGATGTGGGTGGCGAGCTCGCCCAGGGACATGGACTTCGCGTGGGGCCGCCAACCCAAGAGGTCGGTAGGGACTCGTTCAATGACCCGGCGAGTGGTGGCGGCTTCGTAGTCGAGCTCGTGGAGCAGGTCCTGAATCGTGGGCATTACAGCTCCTGAACGTGATGCGGGGGAGTTGGGGCAGACTGAAGCTAATCACCTTGCGCCAGCGTGCCCTTTGTCCAGCGCGGGACAGGCGGCGGCATTGGCGTTTGGTCGTCGCGGCTCCGGGTCGCCCCTGCATCTCATTTTCCGAGTTCTGCTGGAGCTTTCACCCTCCCCAGCACTCCCGCCAGCCCGATCAGCGCCAGCAGGTACGGCAGCACGATAAACAGTTGATAAGGCACCTCCAGCGCCATCGCCTGAAACAGGTACTGCAGCGCGGTTGCTGCCCCGAACAGGAGCGCCGCCAGCAGCACCCCCACCGGGTGCCACCGCCCCAGCACCACCAATGCCACCGCCACAAAGCCCCGGCCCGCGGTCATCTTCTCCGCGAAGGTCCCCACCTGGGCCAGCACCAGCGCCGCCCCTGCCAGCCCCGCCAGCATCCCACCCGCCACCAGCGACAGGGTCCGGTGCAGCTCCGTCCTTACTCCTGCCGCCCGCGCCGCCCGGCGGTCCTCGCCCGTGGCCCGAAGCTCCAGCCCGGTCCTGGTCCGGAACAGGAACCACCACGACACCGGAACCAGCATCAGCGCCATGTAGGTGGTCAGCGGCTGGGCAAACAGCATCGAGCCGATGAACGGGATCCGCGCGAGCAGTGGCACTTCCACCGCGCTCATGGTGGGGATCGACAGACCCGCGCCGCCGGCGCCGAACGCGACCCGGTACACCGCTCCCGTGAGCCCGATGCTCCCCAGCGTGATCGCAGTGCCGGCGATGATCTGGTCCGCACCCCACTTGACCGTGATCAGCGCGAAGAGTGCCGACAACATCGCCCCCGCCAGTAACGCGACCCCGATGCCGGTGGCCACGCCACCGTGCGCCGCGCCCAGTGCCGCTGCCAGCGCCCCCGCCAGCATCGCGCCCTCGATGCCGAGGTTGATCGACCCGCCCCGCTCGGCCAGCATCTCGCCCAGCGCTGCCAGCAGAAGCGGTGTCGCCACCCGCACCGCCGCCGCCAGGAAGCCCGCAATCAATTCCTCAGTCACGCCCCCGCCAGCGCCTCCCGCCGCCGCCAACTTCGAGCTTCGATCAGGAGCAGCGCGATGATCACCACCGCCTCCACCACATACACGATCACGGCCGGCACCCCGGCGTCACGCTGCATCGCCGCGGCACCTGCCTCCAGCGCACCGAAGAAGATCCCGCTCAGAACGATCGCGCCCGGCCGGAGCCGCGCCAGCAGCGCCACCGCTATCGCAGTGAAGCCGTAACCGGGCGAGAGGTTTTGGTAGAGCGCCCGACTCACCCCTCCCACCTCCACCGCACCGGCCAGCGCCGAGATCCCGCCCGACACCAGCAGCGCAACCGCCAGCATCCCGCCCACGTTGCGCCGGGAGATGATCTCGACCGCCCCCGGCCCGAAGCTGGCGGCTCGCAGGTGAAATCCCCATCGGGTTCTCTGGAACACGAACCACAGCACCACCGCGAGGACCAGAGCCAGAGCGAAGCCCAGGTGCAGCCTGGTTCCGGGCAAGAGCGGCAGCACCGCGCTCTCGGGGATCGCTGCACTCTGGGGATATGTATGTGTGGGTTCCTGCACCGGCCCCTGCACCATCCAGCTTACCAGCGCTTCGGCCACGAAGTTGAGCAGCAGGGTGCTTATCGCCTCGAGCACCCCGAACCGGAGGCGGAGCAGCACCGGCACGCTGATCCACACCACACCCGCCGCAAATGCAGCCACCCAGGTGGCGCCAATGGCAATGACCGCCGGCCAGTTGGCCACGTGCAGTGCCATAGCCGTCGCCGCTATCGCACCGGCGTAGAACTGTCCTTCGCCCCCGATATTGAGCGCGCCGCCCCTCAGCGCCAGAGCAAATCCCAGCGCCAGGATGATCAGCGGCGTCGAACGCACCAGCGTGGCAGACGTGATGGCGTCCCACGAGCCGAACGCGCCCAGCCAGAGCGCAGCTCCGGCGGCGCCAGCGTCGTAACCGGCCAGCGAGATCGCCGCGCCCAGCACCAGCAGCGTGGTGATGACTATGAGCACCACCGGCAGCAGGGTGTAGCGGGCCACCCGGAGCCGGTGCTGCAGCGGGGTCTCGTCCCGGTCCTCCTTTGGTACCCGGGTGAGAACTTTCCTGGTCATCACTCGGCACCCAGCATAAGGCGTCCCACCCGATCGCGATCGGCACCGGCCGGCGCTTGAATCAACTGACCCTGCCGCATCACCAGCACCCGGTGGCTCCGTTCCAGCACTTCGTCCAGGTCGGTGGAGTGGAACAGCACCGCCGCACCGGCCTCGGCCGCTTCGGCCAGCCGCCGGTGCACCGCCGCTGCCGCTGCGATGTCGAGCCCCCGGGTCGGGTTCTCGGCGACGATCACCTTCGGTTCCTGCGACAGCGCCCGCGCCAGCACCAGCCGCTGCTGGTTGCCGCCCGACAGCGATCGCGCCCGCGCCCCCGGACCTCGCGCCCGCACCTGATACGTCCGCAGCAACTCCGCGGTCCTCCGCTCCGCCTCCCGCCAGTCGATCCGCCAGGCCTCACTTGGGGCATCGCCCAGCACCACGTTCTCGGTGAGCGTCAGCGCCGGCACCAGGCCTTCGGTCGTCCGGTCTTCAGGGATGAATGCGATGGGATGGTCCACATCCAGCAGGCCGGACCACGGCGGCACCACACCCGCGATGGTGCGGAGCAGGTCGCGCTGGCCGTTGCCTTCGATGGCGGCGATGGCGACGATCTCGCCGGGAGAGATCTTCAGGTCGACAGTGACGGGACGGATAGACGGATGGACGGATAGACGGACAGACGAATTGACGGATGAACGGCTCGATCGCAGCACCAGGTCCTTTGCCCGAATTCGGGGCGACTGCGCCACATCGCCATCCGACTGCAGCTGCGGACGGCTGACAAGCCGCCCCTGATGTGCCCCCACCATCGCGGTCGCCAGCTCCCCTGCGTTCGTATCGTCGGCTCGGCCACGATGGGTCACGATCCCGCGCCTTAGCACCGTCACTTCATCCGCGTTGGCCAGCGCCTCGGCCAGCTTGTGGGTGATCAGCACCGCGGAGTTCCCCTGATCCACGTAGCGTCGCACCACCCCCATCAGCTCCGCTGCTTCCGAGGGTGCCAGCACCGCTGTGGGCTCGTCCAGCAACAGCACCCGCGCGCCGCCGGCCAGCGCCTTCACGATCTCCACCCGCTGCTTCATGGCGACCGACAGCGACTCCACCCGCGCACCAGGATCCAGCGGCAGTCCAAGCTCCGCCGAATACTGCCCGATCCAACCTGCTAATGTCGCCCGTGAACCTCGAAGCTCGACTCTCGAAGCTCGAAGCTGCGCTCCAGCCACGAGCTCGATGTTCTCCCCCACCGTCATCGCCCCAACCGAGCTCGAATGCTGGTGCACCATGCCGATGC
>LLBY010001076.1_pt6 | contig 15119 bp, 11 predicted proteins | sample 1489401 | NCBI WGS metagenome assembly LLBY01 (sample SAMN04092656, study PRJNA295927) | soil metagenome | biome: Soil prokaryotic community; feature: Bulk soil; isolation source: soil from tomato rhizosphere | host: tomato cultivar Hawaii 7996 | place: South Korea | collected 2011-11-01 | reverse complement strand
AAGCGCAGCGGGCGCCTGCGCCATCGCCACGCGCGTGGAGAGCGCGAGACCCGCTACGATCAGTCGGCCGATCACTTCGCGACCACTCCCTTCACGCCACCCGAGATGAGCGTCGCGATGTTCGTCAGGATTCGTGGGAGCATCAGACCGCCGCGCGACGCGATGTACCGAGGGTGCCACTCGGGATCGAACTTGTCCTTGTACATCCGGATGCCCTGAAAGTTGTAGAAGTGGTCTCCCAGCCTGAACACCAGCGCGCCCATGCGGTTCCACACTGGCGCGGCGGCGCGCGTCTCCAGCCCGGAGAGCGGCGCCATGCCCAGATTGAACCACCGGTAGCCCTCTCGCTTTCCCCAGAGCATCAGCTGGGCGAACAGGAAGTCCATGACGCCGGCCGGCGCGCTCGACGTGTAGCGCATGAGATCGACCGAGAGCTCCCGCTGGTCGGCCCCCAGCCACACGTTGGCGAAGGCCACGATCCGGTCTCCCTGCCTGACGAGCGCGGCCGGAAAGCGCGCGAGGTAGTCCTCGCGAAAGGCGCCGAGCGAGAAGCCCTTCTCCCGCACGTGCTTGTGCGAGAGCCACGCGTCCGAGACCGCGCGCAGCTCGGGCAGGTGGCGCGTCACTTCGCCCGGTGGTACGAGCTCGAACGAGCACCCCTCGCGCTCCACGGCATGAACGGTCCGGCGCAGGCTCTTGTGGCTGCGCCCCTCGAGGCGAAACGCGGTGAGGTCGACGTGCGCCTCCTCCCCGACCTTGAGCAGCGTCAGCCCGAGATCCACGTACAGAGGCAGGTTCTCCGCCGAGACGAGGTAGAACACCGGCCACGCGTCGTGGCGGTCGCACATCTCGAGAAAGCGCCACGCCAGCTCGGCGCGCTCCTCGCGCGTGCCGACGGGGTCGCCGAGCGCGACCCAGCTCCGTCCCGCGATGCCGTACATGACGAACGCCGGGCTCGCGGAGCTGAACAGCAGCGTCTTGTCGCCGAGGAGCGCGAGGTAGGCCATCGTGTCCGGCGACCGGGTGGCGATGGCGGCCGCGCGCTCGAGCTCGACCGCCGTGGGCGCGACCGGCTCCGGCGCGACGGGCCGGAGCAGCCGTCGGACGGCGAGCACCAGCACGACGATGGTAACGCCGACGGACGCGCGCAGGAAGCGCGGGGCGTCGTGGTCGCGCGCGAAGCGCCACCAGATCTCGCTCGTGTAATCGATGTTGCGGAACGAGAACGTCCCGAGCCAGATCGATCCCGCGATCACGACCAGGATCGCGACGGTCCATCCCGGCGTGAACGGCTCGCCTAACAACGACGCCCGGCGGTAGAAATGACGGCGCGAGGGCAGGAGCGCGCCGAGCATGATCGTGAGGGCGATCGCCTCCTCGTAGTCGAGGCCCTTGAGGAGCGAGAAGAGGATGCCCGCGCCGAGGAGGATGACCGTCAGGTGATAGGCGGCATCGAGTCGGCGCTGGAGTCCGCGCGCGAGGAGGACGAGCCCGATCCCGGCGATGCTCGCGAGAAAGTGCGAGGCCTCGATCACGGGAAGGGGAAGGAGATCGTTGAGCCAGTGCAGTCGCCCGCGCACGGCCGGCGTCGCCCCGGAAATGAGCAGGATCGTTCCGCCGACGAACGTCGTCAGCGCGAGCACGTTGGGCGCGAGCGCGGGCACCCAGCGGCCGAACGCCCGCGCCACCTTCGCGAGCGGCGCGCGTCGGCGCGACGCCTCGTGCACCCCGAGCAGCGTCGCCGCGGCGCCGAGAGGGAGGAGATTGTAGATCGCGCGGTAGGCGATCAGCGTCCCCACCATCGCCGATTCCTCCACGCGACCGGAGAGCAGGAGGAGCAGCACGGTCTCGAAGACGCCGAGGCCGCCCGGCACGTGGCTGATGATCCCCGCCACGAACGCCACGAGGAACATTCCGAGAAACGCCGGAAAGCTCACGTGCGCCGCGTCGGGCAGCAGCGCGTACAGCACGCTGCCGGCCAGCGTCCAATCCACACAGGCCAGCGCCAGCTGCCGGAGCGCGAGCGTCGGCGACGGGCGCGCGAACCGCCACTCCCTCACGCGGATGATTCGGCGCCCACCGATGGTCCACCACAGGTACCCGGCGACGACGAGCAGCGCGAGCAGGCCGATCTCGCGAACGGTGGTGGCCGACAGCGGGAACGCTGCCACCATCTCGGGTGGCGCGTTGAGGAAGATGAGGCCGCCGACGGTGAGGACGCCGAGCCAGAAGGTGAAGCTCGCGAACGCTACGACGTTCGTGATCTGGATGGCCGAGAGCCCCCAGGCCGAGTACAGGCGAAAGCGGACGGACCCGCCGGTGAGGAGCGGGAAGCCGAGCGCCTGGCTGAACGCGTACGTGATGAACGACGTCAGCGCGATCCGCTGGATGGGAAGCCGTTTTCGGACGTAGCGCAGACTCACGGCGTCGTAGCCGGTGAGCGCCAGGAAGCTGAGTGCCGTGAGCAGAACGGCGAGCGCCAGCTGGTGGCTCGGGATGGCCGTCAGCTCGCGCAGGATGTCGTGCACTCGCTCGCCGCGAAGCTCGCGGCGGAGCACCGCGAGCGCGAGGAGGAAGAGCAGGAGCCCGACGAGCGGTCCGACGATCCGGAGGAGCTGTTTCTTCACGGCGTCGCCAAGCTAACGCCCGGCCGGCGCCGCGGCGACGCGGCCCTCCCCTCTTGACGGCGGTCGGCGAGCCGTCTAGCTATACCCTGAAACTTTCAGGGAAGCGTCACCCGCCATGCGCACATCCGTGACCGACGAAAGCCTCGACCTGCTCAAGGGGACGCTCGACGTCCTCGTGCTCAAGGCGCTCACCTGGGGTCCCCGCCACGGGTACGCCGTCGCGCGCTGGATCGAGGACTCGACGCGCGGCGCACTCCAGATCGAAGAGGGAGCGCTCTACCACGCGCTTCACCGCCTCGAGAAGCGGGGATGGGTCGCCGGCGAGTGGGGGCTCTCGGACAGCAATCGGCGCGCGAAGTACTACACGTTGACACGGTCGGGACGACAGCAGCTCGCGGCCAAGACCGCGACGTGGACGCGCTATGCGGAGGCGGTGTTCGCCGCGCTCCGCACTGCCTGACGAAGCAATGTCGCCGCTGCCTGACGGGATCCGCCGCGCGTTCCGGCTGCGCGGTCGTGGGACCCGCGCCGGCGCCGAGGTCGACGACGAGGTCGCGTTCCATCTCGAGATGCGGACCGCCGAGCTCATCGCGCGCGGTCTCTCTCCGCAGCAGGCCCGCTCGGAAGCGATTCGAATGTTCGGGGACACGAACCGGTGGAGTGCCGCCATGGCCAAGGTCGATCGAGAGCGCGACGCGAACGAGCGCCGCACGGAGTGGCTGGACGATCTGCGACAGGATCTGCACTTCGCCGCGCGCGCGGCCGCGCGCGCGCCGCTGTTCACCTTGCTGGCGGTCCTGACGCTCGCGCTCGGCATCGGGGCCAACGCGGCGGTCTTCGGCGTCTTCAAGTCGGTGCTGCTCGATGGCCTGCCGTACGCCGATGCCGAGCGCCTGGTGCGCGTCTACGGACATTGGACGACGGGCACGAACGATCGGGGTCCGCTCAGCGCGGGAACCGTTGCCGACATCGCCGAGCGCCAACGGTCCTTCACGAGCGTCGCGAGCTTCAGCGGCCTGACGCAGGACGGCGTCCTCATCGGTGACGGCGAGCCGCGCGTCGTGAAGATCGAGTGGGTCGAGCCGCAGCTCTTCCAGACGCTGGGCGTGCCCATGGCCCTCGGCCGCAGCCTGCTGCCGGAGGATGCCGCGGGCGACACCGCCCTCAACATCGTGCTCACGCACTCGGCCTGGCAGACGATGTTCGGCGGCGACCGGCGAGCCATCGGCAGCACGATTCGCGTGAACGGCATCAGTCGCACCGTCGTGGGGATCCTTCCGCGCGGCTTCGTGGGTCCCGTGGCCGACGCCGAGCTCTACTTCCCGCTCAACCTGCAACCCAGTCTCGCCGATCCGATCGGCGCGCGCCGCTCGCACTGGCTCGGGATGGTCGGGCGATTGCGTCCGGGGGTGTCGCTCGAGAGCGGGCGTGAGGAGCTCGTGCGGATCGCGGCGGATCTCGCGCGCGAGTATCCCGGCGACAACGGCAGCATGACCGTGACGGTCCTCCCGATCCGGGACGCCCTCGTGGGTGACACCCGCACGCCGCTCCTCATCCTGCTGGTCAGCGCCGGGCTCGTGCTGCTCATCACCTGCGCGAATCTCGCGGGCGCGCTGCTGTCGCGAACGCTCTCGCGTCGCAAGGAGTTTGCGGTGCGCGTCGCCCTCGGGGCCGGGCGCGGCCGACTCGTCAGGCAGCTGCTGACCGAGAGCACGCTGCTGGCGATCATCGGCGGCGCCGCGGGGATCGCGCTGGCGTCCGTCGGCCTCTCGGCGCTGCGCGGCCTCGCCTTGCCGAGCATGCCCGAGTACGCCGACCTGTCGCTCGATCGCGGCGCGCTCCTGGTGACCGCCGCGCTCGCCGTCCTCACCGGTTTGGCCTTCGGTCTCGCCCCTGCCCTTTCGGTGGGTCGCTACGACGTGCAGAGCACGCTGCGCGAGGAGACGCGTGGCGCGAGCGAGAGTCGCCGGTCGCGCACCTTGCGCGGCCTGCTCGTGGCAGGGCAGATCGCGCTCAGCGTGAGCCTTCTCGCGGGAGCCGGACTGCTCGCCCGCAGCCTCTACTCCATGATGATCACCCCGCTCGGCTTCGATGCGCGCGACGTGCTGGCGGCAACGGTCGAGCTCCCGTTCGGCGCGTATTCGACGCCCGAAGCGCGCGCGGGGTTCGACGCCCAGCTCCTCGAGCGCGTGCACGCCCTGCCCGGGGTGACCAACGTCGCGATCGCCGGCCAGCTCCCCACGCGCGTCACCAACTCGATGGGCTTCACGATCGAGGGCGCGCCGCCCCAGCCTGGCGACGCGCAGGAATTCGTGCTCCACACCGCAGTGTCCGACGACTACTTCCGAACCCTGCAAATTCCGCTGCTCGGCGGCCGGTCGTTCGGGCCGCAGGACGGCGTCAGTGCGCCGCAGGCGTTGATCGTGAGTGAGACGATGGCAAAGCGGTACTGGCCGAACGGCAGCGCCTTGGGGACGCGTCTTCGGATCGGCCCGAACCCCGAATCGCCGCTCCTCACCGTCGTCGGCATCGCCGCCGACGTGCGGAACGATCCGACGCGGCGCGACGCCGAGCCCATGATCTACACGTCGATTCGTCAGGTACCGTGGTACAATCCCATCCTCATCGTGCGCACGCAGCGGCCGCCGCTCACGATCGCGAAGGCGGTGCAGCGCGAGGTCGCGGCGATCGATCCCGGGCTCCCGGTCCACGACGTGGCGACGATGGAATCCCTGCTCGCCGAGGGACTCGCGGCCAGGCGGCTCCCGGTGGTGCTGATGAGCGCCTTCGGCGTACTCGCCCTGATGCTCGCGTCGGTGGGAGTGTACGCGCTGTTCGCGAGCATGGCGGCGGCGCGCGAGCGCGAGTTCGGCGTGCGCGTCGCGCTCGGCTCGAGTCGGCGCGCCATCGCGGCCCTCGTGCTGCGACAGGGAGCCGTGTGGATGGCGCTCGGGCTCGTGGGCGGCGCCGTCGGCGTCGCGCTTCTGGTGCGTGCGCTCCGGGAGCTGCTCTACGGGGTGCGTCCCTACGATCCCGTCACACTCGGGGGAGTGATCCTCGTGCTCCTCGCCAGCGGCGCGTTGGCGCTGGTCGTGCCCGTGCGCCGCGCAACGCGGGTGGATCCGATCAGCGTGTTGCGCTGATCGCGATCAGTGCCGCTCCGCGTCCGACCCGCCCGACTGCTGCGAGAGCGTCGAGCGCCAGGGCATGAGCGGCACCGGCGCCGGTCGGGCGAACACGCTCTCGCTCAGCGCCCGGAACAGCCCCGCGCGTTCGGCGGCGCTGAAAGAGTAGACCGACACCCCCACGGCACCGTGCGCGCGCGCGAGGCGGATCTGCCTGACGACTTCGCTCGCGCCCTTGCTCGCGTCGATCCCGATGTACACGTGTCGGCCCGCCGTGTCCTGGACGCCGGCGACGTGATCGTCGAGTAGACACACCCAATCGGCGCGGGCGCAGTACTCGCCCTTGATGCGGAAGTACGTCATCGGGACGGCGACGTCGAGATAGCCGTCGCGCGCCCACTCGTGCGGATCCTGGAACAGATCGGTCGCCCCCTCGGTCGTGCGCCACCCCCAGCGATCCTCGTACACGCCCCAAACCGCCGCCGAGAGCACGACGTCGGGGCGCACCGCGCGCAGCGAGTCGAACGTCTCGCGCACCGTCGCGTTGATGAGCGCCGTGCGGAAGCGATTCCACCCGCTGCGATCCGTGGACGGCGAGTCGCCGAACGCGGCGAGGGACGCCTCGTCGTACGACCACTGGGCTCCGGGATAGCGGATGCGGTCGAGGTGAATGCCATCCACTTCGTAGCGGCGGGCGATGTCGGCGGCCACCCGCGCCAGGCGCGTGCGCACGATGCCGTACGCCGGCGACATCCACAGGTACTCCTCCGAGTTCGGGCAGGGGAGCGCGTGCCCCGCGCGATCGCGCATCACGAGCTCGGGATGCTCGATCAGGAGATGGTCGGGCCTTCCGGGATCGGAGTGGCCGAGCGTGCCGCAGACGCGTCGTGCTCCCGCGGGGAGCCCGGGAAGCGCGTTGAGCCAGGCGTGGAGCTGGATGCCGTAGCGGTGGGCTTCGCGAACGGCGACCTCGAGTGGATCGTAGGGTGGCGATCCGCCCAGGCGTCCGCAGAGCAGGACGGCGCAGGGCTCGAGGTCGGAGCGGTAGAACGCGTCCCCTGCCCCGCGCACCTGGAAGTAGATGATGTTGAAGTTCGCGCTCGCCGCCGCTCTGACGATGCGGGCGATCCCGGCGGCCGACCCGTACTCGAAGCGACTGACCCAGAGCGCGCGGCCTTCGGCGGGTGCCTCACTCAGCGAGATCTGCTGCGCGGTCGCCGCCGTCGTCAGGAAGCACGACATGCACGCGCCGAGGAGCGCGTGCCGCAGGGAGGGGAGCACGATGTCGACCTGGAGGGGAGCGTACGAGAATGGTGGCCATGAAAGACGACGTCCCCCATGGCCTCGCAACAAAGTATCTCGTTCAGGGGACGGCGACGAGCGCTCCTCCGCTCACGACCTCGAACTCGTCGCGACGGTTCCGCGACCAGGCGCTCTCGTCGCTCCCTTCGACCGCCGGGCGCTCTTCGCCGAAGCTGATGATGTCGATGCGTGCGTCGCCGATGCCCCGCTGCACGAGGTAGCGCTTGGCGGCCGCGGCGCGCCGCTGACCGAGCGCGAGGTTGTACTCGTCGCTGCCGCGCTCATCGGCGTGGCCCGCGATGCGGAGGCGCGTGCCGGGGTTGCCGTCGAGGATGGCGAGCTTGCGATCGAGCGAGGAGCGGGCGACGTCGCTCAGCGCGTCGCTGTCGAAATCGAAATAGATGGGAGCGATGAGCGCGGCGCGGGTCTCGGCGATGCGGCGCTCACGGTCGGCGCGCTCACGCTCGGCGGCGGCGATGGAATCGCGTCGGGCGCGCTCGGCGGCGTCGATGGAATCGCGATTGGCTGGAGCCGTCTCGGAGACCGGGGGCGTTGACGCCGGCGTCGTGCGCTTGGGACCGCAGGCGACCGCGGCGAGGAGGATCGTGAGAGCGAAGGTGAGGGAGGCACGCCGGCTTTCCATGGTGCGATCTCCAACGGTATCTGGGTCGGACGTTCGTCAGGCGCCGCAGCGAACCAATGGGCGGCGTCACGGTGAAGCGGGAATTGTCTGGGAGCGATCGCGGCGAGGGCGTGAGTGACGCCCCGTTTCCCGACGGGAAGGCGATCGGCTATGTTACGCGGTTCGGCTTCAGACTTGGGGGAGACTGGACGGGAGGGGTGGGCCCGTGAGGACCACACCACCTCACCGTCTCCTCCGAGCGACAGCCGGTCCCCCCCAACTGCGCGCGAAAGGTGGCGGGAAGATGGGGCGAGGGGCTCAGAGCGATATCAGAAAATCCTCAGATCGGCCCGGATGCTGAACTTTCGCACGTTTGGAGGCGCAGTCGTCGAGGGTGAGGAGGGTCCGCTGGGGGGCGCTGCTGCTCAACGGCGGCTTCTCGCCATCCTGGCGGTGCTTGCCGTGAGCGGCGAGCGGGGGGTGAGCCGCGATCGTCTGCTGGCGCTTCTGTGGCCGGAGGGGGAGCCGGAGCGTGCCCGCCACGCGCTGACGCAGTCGCTCTACCATATCAAGCGGGCGCTCGGCGCCGAGGATGTGATCATCTCGGCGGGCGATCTTCGGCTCAATCCGGCGGTCATCCGGAGCGACGTGGCGGAATTCGATGCGGCGTTCGAGGCGGGTGCGCTGGAGAGGGCCGTAGAGCTCTATCGCGGCCCGTTTCTGGACGGATTCTACATCACGGGGTCGGCGGAGTACGAGCAGTGGGTGTCGGCGCAGCGGGACCGGTTGGCGGAGCGATGCTCGAGGGCGCTCGACCAGCTGGCGTCGAGTGCGGAGACGGCCGGTGAGTACGGGAAGGCAGTGAGCTGGCGAAAGCGTCTCGCGGCGCTCGATCCGCTCAACTCCGGCGTGGCGGTGCGGCTGATGACGGCGATGGCTGCGGCGGGGGATCGGGCGGGGGCGATTCAGCACGCGAAGGTTCACGAGGCGATGCTTCGCGATCAGCTGGAGGCGGCGCCGGATGCGGCGGTGTCGGCGTTGGCGGAGCGGTTGCGCGAGGAGTCGACGTGGAGCGTGGCGGAGGGTGGGGTTACGAACGGGAGGCTCGGGGATGGGCGTGAAAGGGTTGGGGGCGGCGTCGAAGGGTGGCGTGAGGCGGGGTCGGGCGCGGTAGCTTCGCCGATAGGGGGGGGCCCCCCGTCCGAGGGGGCGGCGATTGCATCCGCGGCGCCCGCTGCCCGGGTCCTCCGCGCTCGTCCCCCGCTCTCGGCGCCCTACGTCGCCGGCGTCGTGGCGATGCTCGTCGCCCTGGCCATCGTCGTCGGCCTTCTCGCGCGACGGAGCGCGCCCGATCCGGCCGACGTCGCGATCGACACCAACCTGATCGCCGTCGCGCCGTTCCGTACGACCGGAGCCGACGCCTCGCTCGCCTTTCTTCGCGAGGGGATGGTCGACCTCCTTCTGACCAAGCTCACCGACGAAGGGAACGCTCGCGCCGCTGATCCCGGCACCGTCATGCGGGCCTGGCGACGCGCCGGCCTTTCGGACGAGGAGGACGTGCCGGTGGATCACGCGCTCACGGCGGCCCGGCAGCTCGGAGCCGGACAGCTGCTCGTCGGCGGGATCGTGGGAACGCCTTCCCGCGTCGTGATCACCGCGTCGCTGGTGAGCGTCCCCGACGGTTCGCCGCGTGCCCGGGCGAGCGTGGAGGGGCCGAGCGACAGTCTCACCGTGCTCGTCGATCGCCTCGCGGCACAGCTGCTGGCTCGTCAGGCAGGCGAGTGGGAGCGGCTGGCCAGCCACACGAGTACCTCCCTTACGGCGCTGCGATCGTACCTGCGCGGCCAGTCGGCGCTGCGCGAGGGTCGGTACGCCGACGCCCTTCAGCACTTTACGCGCGCGGTGCAGCAGGACACCACCTTCGCCATGGCGGGGCTGGGACTCGCGCTGGCGGCCGATCACGTCGGCGCCACGGACGAGCGCGCGCGGGGCCTGGCCGTCGCGTGGACGTCGCGCGCGGACCTGACCGAGCGCGACCGCGCCTACCTCGAAGCGTTCGCCGGCCCTCGCTATCCGGCGCCGTCGCCGGACGCCGAGCGTCTGGCGGCGTGGGAGCGCGCCGCCGCCGCGGCGCCGGATCGCGCCGACGTGTGGAACGAGCTCGGCGAGCGGCTGCTCCAGGACGGACGGTTGTTAGGCATTCGGGGCCACGCGGAGCGGGCGCGCGCCGCCTTTCGCCGCGCCGCGGCACTCGATCCGTCCTTCGCGCAGCCACGGCAGTATCTCGTCCAGCTCGCCGCGCGCGAGGGTGACGCGGGCGCCGTCCGCGAGGCGTGGACCGAGTACGCCCGGGTGGACTCGAGCTCGGACATGGCGGACTTCGTGCGCTGGCGCGCGGCCGTGGCCCTCGACGACACCGTGACGCTGGCGCGCATGCGCCAGCGGTTCGACAGCATGAGCGACGCGGGCCTGCGCGCGCTCGCGATGACCGCCATGTACGACGGGCTGCCTGACGAGGACGCCGCACGCGCGCTGGCGCTCCTGCGGGCGCGCGCGGCGCGAGCCAGCGAGCGACTGGATGCGCTGGCGGGAGAGCATGCGCTCCTGCTCAACGCGGGGCGTGTCGACTCGGCGTTCGACGCGACGGAGGAAATGGAGGACGTGGCCCCCGGCCCGCAGCTGCACCTTCGGCTCCGCGTCACCGACGCGCTGTATTCGGTGGGCGAAGCGGCGGCCGCGGATCTCGCCGAGCGCGTGCTCATGGATCCCGGCGCACCGGTCGGCAATCCGGGCGGACGGGCCGTGATGCCCGCCGGGATGTGCGTCGCCGAGCAGTGGCGCATCGAGGAGGGGCGACTCGCGACGGCGCCACGCAGCATCGCGCGACTTCGAGAGCAGGGGCTGGCCCGCGACGCCTCGACCGAGCCGCAGGCCTGCGCCCTCCTGCTCGAGGCCATGCTCGCCGTGTCGCAGCGACGTGGCGACGCCGTTCGCGCCGTGGAGCGGGTGGATTCGCTGCTGCGAACCGGGGCCGTGAGCGCGGAGATGCGTGCGTACGCCTCACTCGCGGTGTCTCGTCTCTACCGCGCGCTCGGCGAGACCGAGGCGGCGCTCGCCGCGGTACGCCGCCGGTCGTATCTGCGCGGTTGGCCGACCTACCTCGCGCGCCATCTGCGCGAGGAGGGAATGCTCGCGGCCGAGCGTGGCGATCGGGCCGGCGCTCTTCGCGCGTATCGTCACTACCTGATGCTTCGCGTCAGCCCGGATGCGCGCGTCGAACCGCAGGTGGACTCCGTGCGCGCGGAGCTCGCCCGCGTCGAGCAGCGGCGCTCGCGGTAGTCAGGCGTCGGACGCGGGCGCTTCCGGCGCCGCGGCCAGGGGTGCCGGCGTCACCACCGCGGGCGACTCCCCATCCTCGAGCTGCACCAGTCGCGCGTCGATGTCGGCAAGGAGCACCTGGTACACTTCGTCGCTCAGCAATCCTTCACGGTACGTCTCCATCGCCTGATCGCGTTCGGCGAGGAGAAGCCGGCGACGCGTACGGAGGAGCTCCTCCTCGCGCAGGTCGGCCTGCTCGATCCGAAGCTCGTCCATGGTCGCCTCGGCGCGCTTCGCGCGCTCCTCGTATTCCTGCTGAAGCGACTCGAGCACTGCGTTCCGCGAGAACCTGGAACGGCGCATCTCGTCCAGCTGCCCGAGCGCGGCATGCGCGACGTGCAGCTCGCCTCGCGCGCGCTCGTACGCGGTGCGCGCCTCGTGCGAGCGCACGATCCCAAGCCGGCGCAGGAGCGGCGCGATCGTGAGACCTTGCAGCAGGATCGAGAGGATGACCACGCCGAAGGTCATCGTGACGAGCAGGGTGCGCTGCGGGAAGTCGAGCGGCAGGCCGAGCACGAGCACCATCGAGAGCCCGCCGCGCAGACCGCCCCAGCTCAGCACCGCGGCCCACGAGAGCGGCATGCGCTCCCGCGTGCGCGCGAGAAGGAGCGAGACGAGCACGATCACCACGGCCCGGCCCAGCGTCACCGCGAGGTACGCGACGAGGATGGGGAGCCAGTTGGCGAGCAGGCTCTCGAGCCGCACCTCGAAGCCGATGAGCAGGAAGACGATCGAGTTGAGCGCGAAGGCCGCGTACTCCCAGAACGTCTGCACGGCAATGCGGGTGGACGGCGACATCCCGACGCGTGCCGCGTAGTTCCCGCACAGCATGCCGGCGACGACGGTCGCGATCACGCCCGAATAGTGGAACTGTTCGGCGGTGACGAACGCGCCGTAGGCGGCGATGGTCGTCAGGGTGATCTCGATCATCGGGTCGTCGACGCGACGGATCACCTGCGCCACGGCAAAGCCGATCGTCGCGCCGATCAGCGCCCCCGCCCCGACCACGGCGGCAAAATCGGCCACCAGGCCGCCGGCCGAGATCTCGCGACCGGCGACGATCCCGAGGATCATGGTGAAGAAGACGATTGCCGTCCCATCGTTGAGCAGGCTCTCGCCCTCCACGAGCGTCGCGAGTCGCTTGGGCGCGCCAAGACTCTTGAACGTGGCAATCACGGAGATCGGATCGGTGGCGGCGATCAACGCCCCGAAGACGAGCGCGGTCCGCCAGTCGAAGCCCTGCACGAAATCCAGCGCGTCGGTCACCGGCGTCAGGATGAGCGCGGTGACGATGATCGCACCGGCCACGCCCGGAATGGCGAGCGAGAAGATCGCGACGCGATTCCGCCAGAACTCACGCGCCTCGAGATGAAACGCCGCCTCGAAGAGGAGCGCCGGGAGGAAGATCCCGAAGAGCATCTCGCGCGTGAGATGCGGCGGCTCGAGCGTGTGCAGCGCGCCGAGCACGAGCCCGGTGACGACGAGCGCGACGGTGTACGGAACGCGATACCGCCGCGCGAGAATCGCCACCGCGGTGGCGACCACGAAGAGGAGAATGAAGACGGTCTCGAGCTCCGAGCTCATGGCGGCGTGGCGCTCCGGGTGGCGAGTGCGGCGCGGAGCTCTGCGTTGCGTGCCCGGGCGCGCCAGAGCGCGTAGACGGGAAGTCCGGCGAGCAGAATGAGCACGCCCATGCCGGCGGAGCGCGGATACCGCACCACGGTGGCGACGGCGAGCGAGGCGAAGGCGACCGTGAACACGACCGTCGTATACGGATGTCCGGGCATGCGCTGCCCGTCGGACGCGCGCGAGTCGCGGCCGCGGCGCTCGCGCGCGCGGAAAATGAGCAGCGCGCCGCCGGTGAGCGCGAAGAAGATCGCGTCCATGGCGACGACGTAGCCCAGAATACGCTCGTAGCCGCCCGTCAGCGCGATCAGGGCGGCGAGCGCTCCCTGCACGAGAATCGCGACGATCGGCGCGCCGGTGCGCGCGTTCACGCGGCCCACGGCGCGGAAGAAGAGCCCGTCGCGGGCCATCGCGAAGTAGACGCGCGGCGCCGTGAGGATCCCCTGGCTCAGGAAGCCGAGGGTCGAGACGGCGATGCCGAGCGCGATGACGCGGGCGCCGGTCGTGCCGAGCGCGCGTCGCATGACATCGCTCGCCGGCGTCAACGTCGATGCCAGTCCATCCCGCCCCAGCACCACGAGGCACACGGCGTTCACGAGCAGGTACAGCGCGACCACGCCGATCACGCCGATGAGGAGCCCTCGCGGCAGGTCGCGCGTCGGATGGCGCAGCTCGCCGGACATGAAGCTCGCGGTCTGCCAGCCGCCATAGGCGAAGAGCACGGGCACCATGGCGCCCGTCAGACCGAGCGGGCCGTCGCTCGCCGGCGCCGCGCTCGGCCCGGCGGGCGTGCCGAACGCGCGAGCGCCGAGCCAGCCGGCGGTGACGAGCAGGAGGAGCGCCGCGATCTTGGCGACCATGAGCGTGCTCTGCACGCTGCTCCCGGCCCGCACGCCGACGCAGTTGATCGCGGCGAGCACTGCCAAGGTGACGACGGCCACGACCGGAATCGGCAGCGCGAGCCCGGTCAGCTCCCGGAAGTACGCGGCGAAGGTCATCGCCACGGCGGCGTTGCCGCCCGACTGCGACACGAGGAGCAGCGTCCATCCGTACAGGAACGCCACGACGGGGTGGTACGCGTCGCGGAGATACACGTATTGGCCGCCCACCTGCGCGCGCCACACGGCGAGCTCCGCGTAGACGAAGGCGCCGAGGAGCGCGACGATGCCGCCGAGCGTCCACGCCAGCAGGATCATCCCCGGCGACGCGACGTTGCGCGCGACCACCGACGGATTGATGAAGATTCCCGCGCCGATGATCCCGCCCATCACGATCATCGTCGCGTCGAACGGCCCGAGACGGCGCGCGAGCTGTTCGCGCCCGCCGTCGTCGAGCTCAGCGCTCGACGAAGACATCGGTGATCGGCATGCGCGACGGGTCGAACTCCGACGGCGTCCGCCCCACGAACTGCCGGAAGTCGCGGACGAGATGCGAGTGATCGAAGTACCCCGACTCGGCGGCGATCGAGGACCAACTCGCGCGGCGGGAGGTCGTCGCCAGGCGCAGCGCACGCTGAATGCGCGTGATGCGAGCGAGCGTCTTGGGAGCGATGCCGACCCCGGCGGCGAAGGTCCGCTGCACCCAGCGCGTGCTGCGCCCGAGGCCGCTGGCCATCTGCCGCACCGACGGCGGCACCGTCGCGCTGCTCACGCGAAGCACCGCCTCGCGCACGGCGGCATCGGGGCGCGGTCGCGACGCGACGTGCCGCTCGAGCAGACTCGTCAGGCGCGGCACGACATCCTCGAGCGGCGCGTCCTGGAGCGCGTGCTCGAGGTCGGCGGCGAGCGTCGGCAGTGCGGCGTCGAGCGCAACGAGCTCCCCGTGGAGCTCGCCCACCGGCAGACCGAGAAACGCCTCCCCGCTCCAGGGATGCAGCCTGATGCCGACCACGTCCACGACGCCGGTCGGGGCGATGACCACGGGCGCGGTCGTAGCGCCGACGAGCAGGGCGCGCGGCTGCCGCACGGCGACACCGAGCGCACCCGACGCCTGACGAAACGGATCGCCGCGGTGCAGCACGAGCTCGACGCACCCATCCGGCACGACCGGCTGCGGGGCCAGGGCGCCCGCCGGGCCCCGCAGCACCCAGAGGCAGCGCACGAACGGCGCGAGGAGCGGCGACGGCGCGGACTCTCGATAGACGAGGTCGATCATCGCGCGTGTCGCGTTCTTACAAGGCAGGGAGGCATGGCGGTGCTAAGTTGTGCCGAACCGATCACCCTGGCCAGAGGAGACGATGCTTTCACGCCGCACGCTGACGCCGAGCGTCATACTGATGGGAACCTTGGCCCTTGGAGCTCACCCACCGCGCGACGCGGAGCGCGTGCAGTCGCTCGCGTGGCTGGCCGGATGCTGGGAGGCGGCGGGACCGAACCGCACGGTGGAGGAGGAGTGGATGCGGCCGCGCGGCGGCACGATGCTCGGCATGTCGCGCACGAC
>LLBY010036439.1_pt9 | contig 15143 bp, 15 predicted proteins | sample 1489401 | NCBI WGS metagenome assembly LLBY01 (sample SAMN04092656, study PRJNA295927) | soil metagenome | biome: Soil prokaryotic community; feature: Bulk soil; isolation source: soil from tomato rhizosphere | host: tomato cultivar Hawaii 7996 | place: South Korea | collected 2011-11-01 | reverse complement strand
CTGTCGGGTCCTCCAAGTCGAAGTAGTTGGCGAGCAGCTCCAACGACTCCACCCCCCACCGGCGCTCCTCGTCGGTGTCCCCGAAGAGATGCTCGAACTCCTCGCTTCCCCGTAGCTCGGTCCACGCCTCCCGGAACAGGTCGTAGAGCAGNNCCCGTCTTGTAGTCGGTGATGACCAGACGCCCGTCCCCGTCGCGGTCGACGCGGTCGAGGATCCCCCGGATCACGATGCCGTCGAGGTCCTCCAGCATGTCGTACTCCCGATGGAGGGGCTCGACCGCGGCCGGGTCCTCGACGGAGAAATAGTTGGCCAGCAACTGCATCGACTCCACCCCCCACCGCCGCTCCTCTTCGGTCGACTCGAACAGGCCGGCGTACTCCTCCTCCGCCCGCAACTCGGTCCACGCCTGACGAAAGAAGTCGTAGAGACGCTCGGGACGCCGTTGTTCGCCGGGAAGGTCGAAGAGACGCTGGAGGGCCAGGTGGGCGGTGGTGCCGCGCGCCTGGTGGACCGTGGTCGGCTCGGGCAGGCGCTCCACCGCCCGGAACTTGAACAGCTGGGGGCAGGTCTTGAAGTCGCCCGCCCGGCTGGGGGACAGTGTCTCGAGACGGGGGAGGTCCAGTTCGACGGTCACACCGGCGAGTGTAAGGAGCGGGTGTGACAGAAACGCGGAGCCTCAGACCGGTCGTCTCCGCAGCCAGACCTCGGCGGCCACGGCGTGCATCACGAAAGCCAGCCAAAAGGCCGCACCGAACGCCTCCTCGAAGGTGAGCAGTCCCGCTGCCTGGAAGAGGCCGACCCAGAGGCGGATGGTGCCGACACCGAGACCGATGGCAAATGCCCGCAGCATCCAGCGGCGGTGCCTGACGATGTCCCCCCTCTTGATCGACCGGTAGGCGATGGACAGGGCGGTGACGAAATACACCCCGAACACCAAGGTGGCGCTCGCCTCGGCGAGCCCCCCGAACGGGTAGAGGAGCCCGAAGATGATGGCGAACACCCCGGTGACGATCCCGATGGGCACCAGGAAGCGACCGATGCGGCGGTGGAGGCCGAGATGACGGTTGCGGAATCGGCGTGAGACCTGGAAGGGGGCGAGCAGGAGATACACGACGCCAGGCAGGATGTGGGCGTAGGCCAGGGCCGGCCGGAGGGCGTAGCGGCGGTCGAACTCGCCCTCTTCGGGGACGACTCCCGAGGCGATGTTCCCGCTGTCGATCGAGACCCGGATCACGGCGAAGACGATGACCACCGAGATCAGGAGCAAGACCACCCCCCACGCTGCCGGCACCCGTTTACGGTCGGTGGCCACCGTGCGAGGCTAACCGCGAAAAGAATCGGCAGGCCGCGAAAACTGAGCCCGGATCTCGGTTGAAATGCAGGCGACGGCTTCTTACGTTCCCATCACCGATCCCGGGGTGACTCGGAGTCGGGGAAGGGGAGGACTTCGGTCCCTCCGGATCGTCGCCCGGTCGGGGGCCCGCTTTCCCGGTCGAGCGACATTGAGAGCCCCGAGAGGGCTGTGGCCTCGGTCAGAGCTTTCTCGGGGTTTCTCGCGTCATGACCCCTGGTGCGCAGATCGGGCCTTCCGTTCGGCGGCATGAGCCCGGGTGACCCCGATCCGAGTCGATCGCGAAAACGGAATCATTGGTCGCGAAAAACAAAGACGGTCGCGGGTTGCCACCGACCCGGCCCCGGTCTACTTTTCCGTCCGCGTCGCAGGGGAAACCCGGCGACGACCCGGACCGGAGGTGCGGAGCGGCGAAAGCCGCTGCGATTCCCTCGGTGCGGGTCCCGAAGCCATCGGGAGACCGAGGGCCTCGGGACGGTCGGAAGATCGGACGGGGATCCTTCGGGATCGTCGAGCGGTCTACCGGTCGGGCAGGTCTCACGATCTGCGAGATCTTCCCGGAGACGGGGAGATGACGGTCTTCGGGCCGTCTGCGATCTTCGGATCGCAACCCGCTGGTGACTTCGGTCACCGGCAAGCACTCCACTCGGAGTTGGGTCCCCGGCCCGACACCGATGGACGAGAGTCCCGAGAGGGTTGAGACTTCGGTCGAGGCTCCCTCGGGACTTTCTCGTTGTCGAGTGCCCTTGCCGGTCTCCGCGCATAGGCTTCCAGAAGTGCAGCCCGAGACCCGGTATGCCACGCGGGGGGACATTCACCTCGCCTATCAGGTGACGGGTCACGGCGGGCTCGACCTGGTCTTGGTCTCGGTTTGGTTCAGTCACCTCGAGGCCAGGTGGGAGGTACCCGGGTTTGCACACATGCTGGACCGGCTCGGGGCGTTCAGTCGTGTGATCTCGTTCGACAAGTACGGAATCGGGCTCTCCGATCCGGCACCCCCGGGTGCCCCGCCGCCACTCGAGGACTGGATGGATGACGTGCGGGCCGTGATGGACGCAGTCGGGATCGAGCGGGCCGCCCTTCTCGGGGCTGCGGACGGGGGGATGATGGCGGCGCTGTTCGCGGCCACCTATCCGCAGCGTGTCTCGTCGCTCGTCCTCGCCAACACCAGCGCCCGCCTCTCCCAGGCCCCTGACTATCGATTCGGCATCCCGGAGAGCACACAGGAGGCGCTGATCGCGATGACCGAGCAGGCCTGGGGCGGCCCGACGCTGATGCTCGCCACCAACCCCAGCCTGGCGGACGACGAAGAGGGCCAGCAGGCGTGGGCCAGGTTCCTTCGCCTGGCCGCCAGCCCCGCCACCGCCGGTGACGTGCTTCGCACCCTCTTTCAGATCGATGTCAGGGCCGCTCTGTCCTCGATCCAGGCTCCGACACTGGTGCTGCACCGACGAGACAACGCCCTGGTGTCTCTCGAAAGCGGGCGCTACCTGGCAGAGCACATCGCCGGAGCGCGGTTCGTGGAGCTTCCCGGGGCGGACTACGGGTTGGGTCTGGGTGATGTCGACGAATTGGTGGACGAGGTGGAGGAGTTCCTGACAGGAGCTCGAGGAGGCTCCGACCCGGATCGAATGCTGGCCACCGTGCTCCTGACGGACTCGTCGGGTCGACGGAGCAGGCCGCCGCGCTCGGTGACCGGAGATGGAAGGAACTGCTCGAGATGCACAACTCGGTCAGCCGCCGGCAACTGGCGCGCTATCAAGGGCACCTGGTGAACACCACCGGGGATGGGCTGTTGGCGACCTTCGACGGACCGGCTCGCGCGATCCGATCCGCGCTCGCGATACGAGACGCGGTGAGGAGTCTCGGGATCGAGATCCGCGCCGGCCTCCACACCGGCGAGGTCGAACGGCTCGGCGAGGACATCGGTGGGCTCGGCGTGCACATCGCCGCCCGGGTGATGGCCCTGTCCCCACCGGGATCGGTCACGGTGTCAAGGACGGTGAAGGACTTGTCGGCGGGATCCGGTTTCGACTTCACCGATGCCGGGATCCATCGCTTGAAGGGGGTCCCCGAGCCGTGGCAGTTGTACACGGTCGACTGAGGGTGCGAAGAGATGGCACCGGGAGGGGCTCCGCGCCCGTCGTCCTCGGTAGCCTGGGCCCATGCGCTATCCAGAGAAGCTGCTCAGCCCGGGGGAGACCATCATCAGCGAGTTCCGGCCCCATTGGTCCGGGATCCTGCGAGAGGGGCTGCTCGCCATCGGGGTGCTGGTGCTGATCGTCCTCCTCGCCTTGATGGACTTCTCCTGGCGTGGCTGGGTGATCCTGTTCCTGGTCGTGGCGGTGTTGGCACTGACCGCCAGGGGCCTGATCCGGTGGTGGACGACACAGCACGTGATCACCAACGAGAGGGTCATCCATCGTGCCGGTCTCGTGTCCAAGACAGGCAAGGAGATCCCCCTCGAGGTGGTCAACGACGTCGCCTTCAAACAGACCGTCTTCGAGCGGGTCTTCGGGACCGGTGACCTGCTGATCGAGTCGGCCGGGACCCACGGGCAGACCAGGTACAGCGACATCCCGAAACCGGAGCACATCCAATCGGTCATCTATCAGGCCCGGGAGGGCCGGAAGATGGAGCTGGAGGGAGGAGTCTCGGGTCCCGCGGAGAGCGCCGCATCGCAATTGGCGACCCTCTCCAGGCTCCACGACGAGGGCAAGCTGACCGACGAGGAGTTCGAGATGGAGAAGAGGAAGCTCCTGGGAAGCCCCTGATGCCACACATGCAGGACGATTTCCCGCTCAACCTGTCGACTCTCTACGACCGGGCGGTCTGGCTCTACCCGGACCAGGAGATCGTCTCGGTGGAGTCGGATCGCTCGCTGACGAGGACCACATACGGCGAGACCGACTCCCGGGTCCGGCGTCTCGCCGCCGCCCTCCAGGGTCTGGGGCTTTCGGTCGGGGACCCGGTGGGGACTTTCGCCTGGAACAACCGGCGTCATCACGAGCTGTACTGGGCGACGGCCAACACCGGGCTGGTCTGTCACACCGTCAACATCCGCCTGTTCCCGGACCAGGTCGCGTACATCGTCAACCACGGCGGGGACAAGGTGATGTTCGTCGATCCCGATCTGGTCCCCCTGCTGGCCCCGATCGCCCCCAGCCTGGAGACGGTCGGAACTTACGTGGTGATGGGGCCCGAGGCCTCGGACGCACTCCCCGGCTCGATCGCATACGAGGAGCTGATCGGGGACGTGGCGCCCCATGGCGAGTGGCCACTTCTCGACGAGCGGTCCCCGATGATGTTCTGCTACTCGTCGGGGACCACCGGAAACCCGAAGGGGGTCGCCTACACCCAGCGCTCGACCTACCTGCACACCATCTCCAACCTGGCCAACTACGCCATGCTCCCGTCCGACAACGTGATGCCGGTGGTGCCCATGTTCCACGCCGCGGCCTGGGGCTACCCGTTCATGGCCGTGACACAGGGAGCCAAGCTCACCTATCCCGGGCCCGATCTCACCCCACAGGCCCTGGTGCCGTTGCTCGCGACCGAGAAGGTCACCTTCAGCGCAGGGGTCCCCACCGTCTGGCTCGGGATCAAGATGTACCTGGAGACGCATCCCGACGCAGACCTGTCGTCGATCCGGGCGTTCCTCTGCGGCGGCTCGGCGGTGCCCAGGGCGATGATCGAGTGGTACTGGACGGAGCTGGGGATCAGGGTGGTCCAGGGCTGGGGGATGACCGAGACCAATCCGGTCGCCTCCACGTCGGTGCTCAAGCCAGAGATGGAGGAGTGGGATCTGCAACGCCAGCTCGACTTCCTGGAGACGGCCGGCGTGCCCGTGCCCGGGCTCCAGGTCAAGATCGTGGACGAGGTCGGCGACGAGCTGCCTCACGACGGCGAGGCGTTCGGCGAGCTGTTGATCAGGGGGCCTTGGATCGCCGCCGAGTACTACAACGACAGTCGATCCGCACAGTCGTTCGAGGACGGGTGGCTGCGAACCGGGGACGTGTGCAAGATCACCCCCGAGGGCTTCATCAAGATCACCGACCGCGCCAAGGACGTGATCAAGTCGGGTGGCGAGTGGATCTCATCGATCGACCTCGAGAACGCCCTGATGGCCCACCCCGACGTGGCCGAGGCCACGGTGGTCGGGCTCAAACACGTGAAGTGGCAGGAGCGACCTGCCGCCTTCGTGGTGGCCAGGGAGGGCGCCGATGTCTCGGAGGACGACTTGCTCGTGTTCCTCGCCGACCGGGTGGCCAAGTGGTGGCTTCCGGATCGGATCGTCTTCATCGACCAGATCCCGAAGACCGGCACCGGCAAGTTCGACAAGAAGGTGGTCAGACAGGAGTACGCCGACCTGCTGATGGACCAGGGTCTCTAGACCTCGATCAGCTGGCCGGTGGTGAGGTCGAGGACGAACTCCTTGTCGCTCCTCGAGTCGGAGATGAACTGCGCCAGCGGGGCGCCGGGCTGACGCACCACCCACCAGGAGAAGTCTTCGGCACCGGACTCGATGAACTCGACCTTGGCGTCGCGGGCTGCCTCGACCGCGGTGATCTCGTCCGGGAAGACCCCGAGCACCCTCTGCCGGGGCTCCTCCTGGCCGCGAACTTCGGTGAATTCGACCGCCTCGAACATTCTCTGCCTCCTGATCCGCATTCTAGGGGGATGCGGCGATTGGGGGGCCATAGGTCCCTAAGCTCATTCTGCGTGCCTCGCAATCGACGTGCGCCGGCACAGACGAGGCACATGAGCGAGATCCACACCACCTGGGGCTACATCGCAGCCGGAATCAGCGGTGTGGTCGGGCTCTGGGGGGTCCTGTTGCGGAGCCGCGAGCACCCCCCGCGCGCCTTCTACTACGCGGTCGCGATCGCCATCACCGGGCTCATCCTCCAGGTGGTTATGGGTGTCATCGTCGCCGCCGGCGGGGTGGACCCGGGTAACCAACACGTGTTCTACGGTGTCGTAATCGCGGTGACCTTCTCGTTCGCCTACATCTATCGCGCCCAGTTCAGGAAGCGCCCTGCCCTGTACTACGGGTTGCTGCTGTTGTTCACGATGGGCCTTGGGATAAGGGGGATCATGACCTTTGGGGGAAACTTCTAGGAGGGATGATGCTGCTCGAGGGCAAGAAGCTGCTGATAACGGGGATACTCACCGACGACTCGATCGCGTGGCATGCGGCTCGGATCGCACAGGAGGAGGGCGCCGACATCGTGGCCACCGGTTTCGGCCGTGGTCTCCGGCTCACCGAGCGGTCCCTGCAGCGACTTCCCGGCCCCTGCCCCATCCTGGAGCTGGACATCAACGATCCCGAGCAGGTGGCGTCGGTGACCGCCGATCTCACCGATCGCTGGGGCAAGGTCGACGGTGCCCTCCATGCCATCGCCTTCGCCCCCGACGACGCCCTTGGTGGCAACTTCCTCAACACCCCGGCCGAGTCGGCCCAGACCGCCTTCCTCACCTCGGCCTTCTCCTACAAGACTCTGGCAGTGGCCCTCCTGCCTCTGCTCAAGGCGGCCGGTGGGGGCTCGCTGGTGACCCTCGACTTCGACAACTCCCAAGCCTGGCCGGCGTACGACTGGATGGGTGTCGCCAAGTCGGCGCTGCAGAGCGTCACCAGATATCTGGCACGCGATCTCGGCCCGGAGGGCATCAGGGTCAATGCGGTGTCCGCCGGCCCGCTCTCGACCGTGGCCGCCAAGTCGATCCCGGGCTTCGACGCCTTCGACCGGGTGTGGAAGGAGCGCTCACCCCTGGTCTGGGACGGCGCCAATCCGGAGCCGGTGGCGCGCATGATCTGTGTCCTGCTCAGCGACTGGGCAGCGATGACGACGGGGGAGGTGGTCCACGTCGACGGTGGATTCCACGCCATCGCCACCGGAGCCACGGGGAGCAGTTAGCCGGCCCGGGATTGGAGGGTGTGGGCCAGGGGCAGCTCCACCACGAAAGTCGCCCCGCCCCCTTCGGTGGCCTCGACCCTCACCGCACCGTGCATGACCTCGGCGAGGCTCTTCACGATGGAGAGGCCGAGACCGGTTCCTCCCTTGGATCGGGTGTCGGACTGGTCGATCTGGGTGAACCGCTCGAAGACCCGCTCCTTCTCGTTGTCGGGGATGCCCGGCCCGTGGTCCACGACCGCGATCACGGCCTTGGTCGGCCGCTCCCACGCGTAGAGCTCCACCGAGCTCCCGGAGGCGTACTTGGCCGCGTTCTCCACCAGGTTGATCAGGATCCGGGTGAGATGATCGCGGTCGGCCTCGACCGTCAGGTCGTCGGGCTCGATGGTGAACGACGGCTCGATGGACACCACCCGCTTCACCTCGTCGAATGCGCTCTTCAGGGGCACCGGCTCCAGATGCACCGGGATCGCACCCCGGTCGATCCGGGAGACCACGAGGAGGTCGTCGATGAGACGCTGAAGCCGGCCTGCCTGTCGTCGCGCGGTGCCCAGCAGCTGCTGGGCCGTGGCCTGGGTGGGCGCCAGCTCGGGGCGATTCACAGTGTCCAGGGATCCGATGATGGAGGTGAGCGGGGTCCGCAACTCATGACTCACGGTGGAGACGAAGTCCGTCTTCATCTTGGCCACCTCCTCGAGACGCTTGGTCATCTCCGCCTGTGCTTCGTAGCGGCCGATCTGGGACAGGACGAGACCGGCGGGGGCGGCCAGTGAGCCGAGCTGCTCCAGTTGGTCCTCGTTGAAGCTGCCGTGATAGGGATCGCCGACGATGATCGCACCCACCCTGAGATTCTCGACCTTGAGCGGAGCAACCAGGGCCTGTCTCAGACCGAGATCGCTGAGCAGGACGTGGGCGTCGGTGTCGCTGTCGACCTCCTTGACGAAGAACGGCTTCCCCGAGCGATAGGTCTGGGAGACGACCCCCGGCGTGGTGACGTCGAGAACGATCACGTCGGTGTCGAGAGGGTGCCCGTTGACCCAGATCGGGCTCATGACCTCGAGACGGTGCCGCTCCGCGTTGTAGAGCAGGACCAGCCCAACCTGGGCGTCGAGGTACTTGCAGATCGTTCCCACCAGGTGGGGGACGATCTCGGAGAGGGACTCGGCGCGTGCGAGCGTTGCGCTCACCGCGTACAGACGCTCGAAGTCGAGGCGTTGCTGGTCGATCTGGCTCTCCCGGTCCGCCGAGCGCAGCGCCTCCCGTTCGAACTCCATACCGATGAGTGCGGTGGCGGCGGACACCACCGTGACGGTCAGGGCCAGGCCGATCACATCCTGTATCTCGGCGAGCTGGCCGGTGCGGAGCGCGACGAAGGAGATGGCGGCAGCGATGAACACGGTCATGAAGGCATGGGCCCACCAGACGAGGAGGAGCCCGGACACGGCCGCTATGCCGTAGAGGATCGGTGTTGCCGTGGCGGTCAGCGCGGGCACCAGGGCGAAGGCGCTGATCCCGATGATGAGACCGGTGAGCCAGCCCACCGCGATCCAGGAGGCGAACCGGGTCGCCATCAGCTTGTCCCAGCGGGTTGCCGCCGACACCACCAGCATCGCCGCCAGGGCCGTCATCGGTATCCAGAAGCCGACCTCGACGAAGACTTCGGCCCGCACCGCCTGGGCGGCGATGATGATCAGGACCACCCAGGCCACGGCCGAGGCGCGTCTCAACAGCGACGCCCGGAATCGGGCCATCGCCTGCTGGGTCGTGATGGTCACTTCGTCCATGTCACCGGATCGGTCGGTTTCGACTGTATTCTCGGCATTTCTCCCGGACTGATCGAGGATTGAAAGGTGGCTTTGCGCGCATTCGCTGACGGCGCACTGTTCGCAGAGGCCATCGGCGATCGACGCCCCAGGGTTCTCGCCCTGCACGGATGGGGGCGCCGTGGTAGTGATTATCGGCAGGCGTTGGCCGGTATGGATGCCCTCGCAGTGGATCTGCCCGGATTCGGCGCCTCACCGCCCCCCACCGTCGCCATGGGAGCCGAAGGCTACGCCCGGGCGCTGGAACCGCTCCTCGACGAGTTCGAGGCCCCTCCTCTCGTCGTCGGGCACTCGTTCGGAGGCCGGGTCGCCGTGTGTCTCGCCTCGCTGTACCCCCACCGTGTCGGCGACCTGGTCGTCACCGGGGCCCCCTTGCTCCGTCTCGCCCCGCCCCGACCACCGGCACTGGGCTACCGGATGCTGAGGGCGCTCAATCGCCTGCGGATCCTCTCCGACGACCGCATGGACCAGATCCGGAGGACCCGGGGATCGGCGGACTACCGGAGCGCCGACGGGGTCATGCGCGACGTGCTGGTGACCGTGGTCAACGAGACCTATGAGGATCGTCTGATCGAGATGCGGAGGGCGGTGTTCCTGCTCTGGGGCGCCGAGGACACCGAGGTCCCGGTGGCCGTGGCGGAGAAGACGCTGCGCCTGCTCCGGGAGTCGGGAGGGCGGGCCGAGCTGGAGGTGCTCGCCGGTGTCGGCCACCAGGTCCCGATTCAGGCGCCCCGCGACCTCCGCCGTGTCGTCGAGGAGGCTCTGGGGAGATGATCTGGGCATTGGCCGGTGCGTGTCTCGTCGCCACCGTCCCCGCCGCCCTCCGCTGGCTGCGCATCGCCCAGCGTGAGCACTACCTGCCCCCCGCGGTCGCCACCTTTGCCGGCAGGTGGTGGACGAGTGGGCCGGCCAACATCGGGCTGCTGGCGGTGATGATCGCCGGACTGGTGGGATCCTGGTGGAGCCCGTGGTGGGGCCTCCTGGTGCCCGCGGCCCAGATCGGCCCGGTGGGGCTCGGAGTCAGGGGACGCACCTCCCGGCTCGCCTGGACACCGAGACTGCGACGGGTGGCCCTGGTGGCCGGTGTCCTCCTGGTGACGGTCAGCGGGTCAGGAGTGGCCGTCGGGTCGGCGTTCTTCGTCGCACTGGGGCTGTTCCTGCTCCCGGCCCTCGTCGACCTCGCCTTGCTCGGCCTGGGACCGGTGGAACGGGAGACGAGCCGACGCTGGGTCGACCAGGCGGCGACGCGTCTCCGATCCTCCGGGGCAAGGGTGGTCGCCATCACCGGGTCGTACGGCAAGACCACCACCAAGCTCTATGTGGAGCATCTGATCGGTGGTTGGTATCGAACGGTGGCCAGCCCGGCGTCGTTCAACAACCGGATGGGGCTGGCTCGGGCGATCAACGAGCAGCTGGTGCCGGGCACCGAGGTGTTCGTGGCGGAGATGGGCACCTACGGGCCCGGGGAGATCGCCGAGCTGACCAGCTGGATCCCGCCCGACGTGGCGGCGATCGTGGCCATCGGCCCGGTCCATCTGGAGCGTTTCCGCACCGAGGAGCGGATCGTGTCGGCGAAGGCGGAGATCCTCGACCGGGCTCGTGTCGCGGTGTTGTCGGTCGACCATCCCCTGCTCGCGGACCTCGCCCGGCAGCGGGAGTCGAGTATCGACCTGATCAGGGTCTCCGCTGGGCGCCAGGAGGCCCGGGTCCGGGTGGAGGATGGTGCCGTCATCGTCGACGGGGTGGGAGTGGGGTCGGTGCCCGGTGACGTCTTCGAAGTGAACCTGGCCGTGGCGATCGGGATCGGGCTCGCCCTCGGCATCCCGGCAGAGGACCTCGTCTCCCGGCTCGACGACCTGCCCCGCGCCGAGCACCGCCAGAATGTGGTTCGCTCCGAACGGGGGGTAACGATCATCGACGACACCTTCAACTCGAACCCGGCCGGCGCCCGGTCCGGTCTTCGTGCCCTCACCGCTCTCCAAGGGGGCCGCAAAGTGGTGGTGACACCCGGGATGGTCGAGTTGGGTCCCGCCCAGTTCACGGAGAACCGCCAATTCGCCGCCGAGGCAGCCGCGGTGGTGGACGATCTGGTGGTGGTCAACGCCACCAACAGGAGGGCGCTGGTCGATGGTTCCGCCAATGGCAGGGCCTCGGTTACCGTCGTCGCCTCGCGTGAGGACGCGGTGGACTGGGTCAGGGAGCACCTGGGCCCGGGGGACGCGGTCCTGTACGAGAACGATCTGCCCGACCACTATCCCTGAGGAGCCCGAATGCCCAAGCCCGCCGTGATCTTTGGCGGACCTTCGGACGAGCACGACATCTCGATCCTCACCGGGCTCCAGGTGACCCGGGCACTGGGCGACGTCCATCCCGTCTACTGGTCCAAGACCGGCGACTGGTTCGAGGTCGATCCGGGGCTGGAGGCCGCCGACTTCGCCGACGGCGTGCCGAAGAAGGCCCGGGAGCTGAGCTTCGTGGCGGCACCCGGGCAAGGTCTCATCGCCAGGAAACGGCCCCTGGACGTCGATGCGGTGCTCATCGCCTGTCACGGCGGCCCGGGAGAGGACGGGACCCTGCAGGGGCTCCTCGACCTGGCGGGACTCCGGTACACCGGTCCCGGGCAGGCAGCGTCGGCCCTGGGCATGGACAAGCTGGCGTTCGGGTCGGCGATGGCCGCCGCCGGCCTCCCCACCCTGCCACGCGCCATGGTGGTCACCGGTGAGGAGCCGCCACCCGACTTCGAGGCCCCCTTCATCGTCAAGCCGAGGTTCGGAGGGTCCTCGATCGGGATCGAGGTCGCCGACGACTGGGACACGGTCCTCGCGCTCAAGAAGAGCTCGCGCTTTCTCGATCAAGGGGCAGTGGTCGAGCCCTTCCTCTCCGGGAGCCGCGACCTGCAGGTTGCGGTCCGGACCCATCCCCGCTGGGAGCTGTCGGCGGTCGAGGCACCGATGCGGGCATCGGGCGGGATCTACTCCTACGACCAGAAGTACCTGGCGTGGGGAGGCGAGGTGAGCTCGGGTCGTGAGCTGCCGGCCGACCTGGCCCCAGCCCTGCATGACAGGATCCGCGATTACTCCGCCCGGGTCACCGAAGTGGCGGGTCTCAGAGGTGTGGCCCGGATCGACTACCTGGAACGCGATGGCGAGCTGGTGGTGAACGAGGTCAACACCATCCCCGGGTCGATGGCGGCATACCTGTGGATCGACCCCCCGCTGAGCCGCCAGGAGCTGTTCCGGGCCATGGTCGACGAGGCGAGAGAGGGGCCGGTCCGGGTCTTCTCGGTCGCGGGCAGCGACGGAACCGCTCTTCGCAGCGCGGGGACCATCGCCTCGAAACTGGGCTAACCAGAAAGGACCGGCGGTCGCCGGTCCTCTCTCAGTCGGCGCCGGGCCGGGTCAGAGGTGAACCACCGGGCAGGTCAATGTGCGGGTGATGCCGTCGATGGCCTGGATCTTGGCGACAACCAGCTTCCCCAACGAGTCCACATCGTCACTGGTGGCCTTGACGATCACGTCGTAGGGCCCGGTGACATCGTCGGCCGAGTCGACACCGGGTATGCCACGGACTTCCTCTGCGACCAGGGCGGCCTTGCCGACCTCGGTCTGGATCAGGACATAAGCCTGGACCAACTGAGCCTCCTTAGGGTCTCGGGTCGGCCGGACCCTAGTTGAGCCGTCGATGACGGGGGGCGGCGTCGTCCCTGTGGCGCGCCCGGTCCCGGCTCAGTAGCCCTCTTGCCCCAGCCTGATCGTCGAGGCGAAGACGTTGCCGTCCTCCTCGCTGGGCTCGAAGACGATCCTCTGGCCCTGTCGCAGGGTGCGGAACACGGATCCCTGCAGGGATCCGGGGCGGATGAACACCTCGGAGCGGTCGTCGTCGCGGACGATGATCCCGGCGCCGGTGACGGGGTCGTAGGTCTTGACCACGCCCTGAAGCATGCTCAGGCCTTCTCGATCTTGCCGGCGCGGATGCACGACGTGCAGACCCGGGCGCGTCTGGTGTTGGACCCGTGGCGGACCCTGACCTTCTGGATGTTGGGCAGCCAGCGACGATTGTTGCGCTTGTGGGAGAAGCTGACGGTCTTGCCGTAGCTTGGCTCCTTTCCGCAGATCTCACAGCGATAAGACATCTCGAAGACTCCTGGGACGGTCTGGAAGGGTAAACAGGCCCGAGAGCCCGGTTCGACCGTGGGCCAGGATAGCCCTGATCGCTCCCAACTCCTAGTCGCCGACGAGGGCCCGCACCCGATGAGAGGGACAAGCACGGCCCGGCTTGTACCGTGAAACCGTGGGCTGTCTCCTCTCCCGGGCTCGTACATGGCGACTCTGAGCCGTCTCGCCGAGGTGCCGGTATCCGAGGTGAAGGGCATCGGACAGAAGCGGGCACGGGTCATCGAGAAGGCGGGCATCGTCACCGTCGCCGACCTCCTGCATCACATCCCCAGGACCTACGTCGATCGCTCCACCAGCACTCCTCTGGCCCGCACGCCTCTCGGCTCCGAGGTCACGGTCTTCGGCGAGGTCCGGTCGATCAAGACCCGGCGCCCGCGTCGCAACCTGGCGCTGGTCGAAGCCGTGGTCGCCGACGAGACCGCCAGCTTGAAGGTGGTCTGGTTCAACCAGACGTACCGGGAGAAGCAACTCCCCCCCGGCACCCAGGTGGCACTGTCGGGGACGGTCGAGAGCTTCCGAGGGTCGCTCCAGATGTCCAACCCCGCGGTCGACGTCCTGGACGGCGACCGGGAGTCACTCCACACCGGACGGGTGGTCCCCATCTACCCCCAGATCGGAGACGTCAAGGCCTGGCATCTGCGGGCTGCGATCCACAACGCCCTCCTCCGATCCCGGCCGATACCCGACCCGGTGCCCGACGTGATGCTCGCCGTGTGCGGGTTGATGGGAAGGGACCAGGCGTTCGCCGACATCCACTTCCCGGACACCGTTGAGCAGACCGGTCCCGCCCTGCGTCGACTCGCCTATGACGAGCTGTTCCGTCTCGAGCTGGCGCTCGCCCTCCGCAAGAGAAGGCAGACAGAGGAGGCCACCGGGTTCGCTCACACCCCGACCGGGGAGCTGACATCCCGCTTCGTGGACGGGCTCCCGTATCGGCTCACCGGCGCCCAGACCCGGGTCGTGTCCGAGATCGTCGCCGACATGGAGGAGTCGCACCCCATGCATCGGCTGCTCCACGGCGAAGTCGGGTCGGGCAAGACGGTCGTTGCGGTCCTCACCCTGCTCTCGGGGGTGGAGGGGGGATGGCAGGGGGCGATCATGGCCCCCACCGAGGTCCTCGCCGAACAGCACTACCTGGGAGTCACCGGGCTCCTCGCCGACTCCGGGCTCTCACCGGAGCCGTTCTCCCTCAGCAGCGAGCTGGGGATGGACAGTCTCTTCGGATCCGACGACCCCGCGGTCCACATCGGGATCCTCACCGGGTCCACGGCGGCGGCGAACTACCGGGCGGAGATCAGCCGACAGGCTCTCCTCGACGACGTCGCCTCGGGCCGGGTCGACATCCTTGTCGGGACCCACGCCTTGATCCAGGAAGGTGTCCACTTCGCCAAGCTCGGCGTCGCCGTGGTCGACGAGCAGCACCGGTTCGGAGTGGCGCAACGGGTGTTGCTCAAGGAGAAGGCCGACTCGGTCGACCCCGACCTGCTGATCATGACCGCGACCCCGATCCCGCGCACCCTGTCGATGACCCTCTACGGGGATCTCGACATCTCGGGCCTCGACGAGATGCCCCCCGGACGCACCCCGGTCCGGACCAGGCTCCTGAGCCGGCTCGAGGAGAGCGTCGCCTGGAGGTTGATCGAAGACGAGGTCGCCGCAGGACGTCAGGCCTTCGTGGTGTGCCCTCTGGTCGAGGAGAGCGTCAAGATCGAGGCGGCGTCGGCCACCGCCGAGCACGAGCGCCTGTCCTCGTTGCTTCCCGGGCTGCGTGTCGGCCTGATCCACGGCCAACTGCGGCCCGCCGACAAGGAGGGCGTGATGTCGTCCTTCCGGGCCGGTGACATCGACGTGCTGGTGTCGACCACGGTGATCGAGGTC
>LLBY010006099.1_pt4 | contig 15154 bp, 11 predicted proteins | sample 1489401 | NCBI WGS metagenome assembly LLBY01 (sample SAMN04092656, study PRJNA295927) | soil metagenome | biome: Soil prokaryotic community; feature: Bulk soil; isolation source: soil from tomato rhizosphere | host: tomato cultivar Hawaii 7996 | place: South Korea | collected 2011-11-01 | reverse complement strand
CACCAGCGGGATCAGGATGCTCTGATAGGGAATGAACATTCCAAAGAGGATCAACGTAAAGATCACATTTGAGCCGCGGAACTTCCACTTGGAAAGCAGATATCCATTGAACGAGCCCAGGAGAGAGGACAGCAGCGCCTCCGGAATCACCATCGCCAGGCTGTTCTTCAGGTTGGGTGCCAGCTGCTGATAGCCGGCGATGAAATTCTCGATGTGCAGACCGCTGGCTGGCAAATCCCACATGGTTTTCAAGTCGACTTCGTTGAATGGCTTTAATCCCGTCAGCACCATCAGATATACAGGCAATAAATAAAAGATAGCCAGCGCAAGAAGCAATAGATAAAAAAGCGATCGTAGTGCTACATTACGCGTCATAGCTCTGTCTCCGCCCTCATGCTCGTGACCAGATAAGGAATGACCAGGATCGCTACGCTGATCAGCATGAGGATGCCGATCGCTGCCCCCTGCGCGTAGTTCGTACCGTCAAAGGTAGTCGTCCACATATAAATGCCGGGGACATCCAAACGCTGGTCCTTGCGACCGAGCGCCACGATCAGATCGAAGATCTTCAGCGACATGTGCCCCAGGATAATGACTGCACTTAGCGTGACCGGCCGGAGCATAGGCAATATCACATAACGATAGATCTCGAGTTCTGTGGCTCCATCCACCCGCGCCGCCTCCCGAATTTCCTCCGAAATGCTTCGGATACCTCCCAGATAAAGCGCCATCGCAAACCCGGAGAGCTGCCAGACCGCGGGGATGACTGTATATGCCATGCCCCAGGGAGGAGGTGTGGCATGCCAGGTACTGATGAGAAAATCCAGCCCCAGATTTTGAAAAATCAGATTAATACCGGTCGTGCGGCTGCCGGTGGCAGGGTTCATGAGCCAGGCCCAGACGACTCCGGAGGCGATGAACGAGATCGACATAGGAAAGAGAAAGATGCTCCGGAACAGGCTCTCCCCTTTTAATTTTTGATCCAGCAAAATGGCCAGCCCCAATCCAAGAATCAAACAGCCTGAAATGAAGCCAACGGTAAAAACTGCCGTATTACGGATATCAATCAGAAAACGCTGATCATTAAAGATCAAATTTGTATATTGCTGCAAGCCTACAAAGGTGTAATCGGGAGTCAGCCCCTTCCACTTGCTGAGCGATACTCGAATTGACCATGCAATAAAGCCATATACAAATATCCCTACCGCGACGATCGATGGGAACAACAGCGCAATCGAAAGCAGCGTTTCATTCTCGAACAAAGAAACGATCATCAATACGCCAACATAAAAGACCAGTCCGCTGACCAGCAGCCCAATGGATGTAAGATTGTTTCCTGCGATTTCCAATTCCGTAGTGGAAAGGAAACGAAGAGAAAATATCCCCACGAGCATTAACAGGATCGCTAGAATCAACTTTGGCATGTCAAATGAAAAGCTGCCGGTCATGAACTACCTCGTTGTTGTAGGGAATATGGCTTATGATACGTCATTTTACCGCTTGTCTCTTTAGTATGTTTGCTCTTTACATTGATTTACGCGTCAAATCCAAAGATAAAGTTGGGCAAATTATGCGGCACTTGGTAATCAAAGTGGTCATGGCGGTGCAGGCCGAGTGGATGGGTGTATAAAGAATGAGAAATGGGCGGCTCGATACCGAGCCGCCCATGACCTTACTTACAGACGAAACTGTCTATTGGCACACGCCATCGGAGGCGCAGGCTTCCACCAAAGCGGTTTGGAAGCTGGCAACATCGGACGGATTTGCGAGGAAGAGGCCTAAAGCCGTATCGATCTTGCTCTTCCAGGCATCGTTGGCAACCACACCATGGGTCAGGCTGCCGACCACGGTATCTGTAGTCCAGTCCGCGGCGGCCGATTGCAGATACTCGTTGAACAGGGATTGATCGCAGTCCGTACGAGCACAGATGGAGCCCTTGACCGGGTTAAATGCTTCCTGGCCTTCCTTGGAGGCGGCAACGGTCAACCAGGCATTGGTGGCTTCGGGGTTCGGGGCATTCGCCGGAAGCACGAAGCTGTCGGAGAGGAACACGAAGATCCCGTCCGTGCCGGGGACCGGGGCCCAATCGAAACCCTCATGAGGAGTCAGGCCAAGTCCGTCGGGGGCGGGGTTCTCAAAGTAGCCATCGGCCCAGTCACCCATGATGTTGAAGGCTGCGTCCCCGTTCGTAACTAGCTGGGCGGCGGGCTGCCAGTCGGCTAACTGTGCGGCATCGCTGTTAGTATACGAGAGCGCTCGCGAAAAATTTTCCAGCGCCGCGGTCACTTCGGGGCTGCTCCAGTCGGCCCCTTCTGTCCAGAGCGCGTTCCAGCCTTCCGCGCCCAGGGAGCCGATCATGACGTTCTCCAACAGGTGCATGGCCGTCCACTGGGGACCAAGCGCCAGGCAGGTCCGATCCGCGGCGATGAGCGTATTGCAGGCCTCGAAGAACTCCTCCCATGTGGTAGGAACCTCGATCCCCGCTTCTTCCAGGACCGTCGGGTTGTACCACATCACATTTGAGCGGTGGATGTTCACGGGCACCGAGTAGGGGCTTCCATCCTGTGAGATCAGGGGAAGCAGGGTCTCCGGCAGGACATCGGCAAATCCTGTCTCTGCGAAGAAATCATCCAACGGAGCAACCTGATTGGCTGCCACGTACGTACCAATGATCTCCTGCCCGGCGTGAGCCTGCCAGGAGTCGGGTGGATCATTGGCCTGCAGGCGGGTAGCAAGCACGGCTCGGGCATTTGTCCCCGAGCCACCGGCCACCGCGGCATTCACAAACTCGATATCCGGATATTTTTCCTGGAAGACTTCCGTCATAGCGGTCAGACCAGCGGCCTCACCACCACCAACCCACCATGAGAAAATCTCCACCTGACCAGAAGCGGGTGCTTCGGTGGCAGGCGCCTCCGTTGCCGGAGCTTCTGTCGGTGCTTCGGTCATGGGAGCTTCGGTTGCCGGGGCTTCCGTTGCGGGAGGCTCGGTCGCGGGCGGGGCTGCTGTCGTGGCCGGACCACATGCCGACAGCACCAGCGTTGTGACCATGAGAACAGCCAATACGCTGTACCACATTTTTCTAGACATCTTTTCTTCTCCTTGTTAAGTTTCAGAATTTATACAAACAATCAGCCATTTTCCAGGTTGAGCTTACGCACCACCTCCTTTCATCAACTGACAATCCGTTAAAGAGAGAAAACAATACGTCAGAAAGCGGATTATTTGGCCTCAAAAATGAGAATACGCGTGCGAGGAACTGGATTGATGACGCATCATCCCTTTATCAGCTAAATTGAGTCGTTGAGGGAGTTAAGTGCTCGCAAATCGAGAGACCAGCGTTCCTTTCGGCGTTTGACGCTGGCGGCTATTTGTCGAACAAAATAATTATATGACGAATACAAACGTTGTCAAATGTAATGTTTCCAAAATGTACACCAAGGCTACTTGCGGCAGGTGATCGAGGACATGCTCAGATAGCGAACAGAAAGATCAGGTCGTTGACGTTCGTCCCGGTGGGGCCGGCCTTGAGCAGGTCACCTAACGTATCGAAAAAGGGATAGGCGTCATTTCGGGATAGGGAGTCTGCCGCCTCCAGCCCCAGAGCTTCCGCCCTCAGCGCCGTGTCCCCTGTGACCACCGCGCCCGCCGCGTCGGTGGGGCCGTCATCACCATCGGTCCCCAGGGCGATCAGCAACACTTTTTCCAATCCGCGCAGCGGTTCGACGGCGCCCAAAGCCAATTCCTGATTCCTTCCCCCTTTGCCATTGCCTCTCAGTGTGACCGTTGTCTCTCCACCGGCGATCAAGCAAAACGGTCGATCCCGAACAGCGCTCTCGGTTCGCAGACGGCGCGCCAGCTCCCGCCCTACTTCACGCGCTTCGCCCTGCAGTTCATTCGTCAAGATCTCCACCTGAAAGCCTCCTCGCTCTGCCTGTTCCAAGGCAGCCTGCGCCGCCAGTTTGTTATCACCGATGATCATGTTTTGGACATTTTGGAACACAGGAGTTTGCTCCTGATATCTCAAGTTCAAACCATCAGCCTCGAGATAAGCCACTATCGAATCGGGCACTTGCCCCTCGAGATTATATTTTTTCAAAATAGTCAAAGCATCTTTCTTTGTGGTCGGGTCTGGCGCGGTGGGCCCGGAAGCAATGGCTTCCAGGGGATTGCCGATCACGTCCGACAAAATCAAACTAATGATCCTGGACCTAGCCGCGCGCGCCAATCCCCCGCCTTTGACCCGGTCGAGCTGGCGGCGAAGGGTATTGATCTCATGGATGGGCGCGCCGCTGGATAACAATAGGGAGGTCAGCGTTTGTAGATCCTCCAGTGGCACGTACGGCGCGGTGACTAACGCCGAGCCGCCACCGGAAATTAGACAGATCAGCGTGTCCTCTTCATTCAAGGAGGAAACAAACTCCAGAACGCGTTCGCCAGCTTTGAGAGAACGCTCGTCAGGCACCGGATGCCCGCCCTCGAGAACGGTATACGCACGGCTAATTCCAGAAGCGAATTTCGTGACGGCAAGTCCGCCTGCAAGCGGAGTCCGCTCGGCGAGCGCATCCATCATCGAGACCGCGGCCTTGCCAATACCCAGACCAAATACGCGACCATCAAGGGCTGGCAGAAATTTCTGCACCGCTTTATATGGATCGACCGCTTCCAGCGCGGCAGAAAGAATACGCAAGATACGCGGGTCAGTCAGGCTGTGCGTCGCGAAACGGTTGCTCTCCATGTCTGTTATCATATCAGAAACCATGTAGTGGAGAGATGATGTCGAACCCAAAGGTATTTGTCACCCGGGTGATTCCCGACAAAGGCTTGGACCTGGTACGAGAGTTCTGCGATGTGGACCTGTGGCAAAGTGAGTTGCCCCCAAGCCGCGAGGAGTTGTCCCAGCATATACGCGACGTCGAGGGACTGTTGTGTTTGCTCACAGATCAGATCGATGGGGAAGTGATGGATAAAGCGGGACCGCAACTGAAAGTGATCAGCAACCACGCCGTGGGCTTTGACAATATCGACGTGCCTGCCGCCACGTCACGCGGGATCCCGGTGGGCAACACGCCCGGCGTGCTGACTGAGGCCACCGCTGATTTTGCCTTCGCGTTACTGATGGCTGTAGCGCGCCGCATCCCTGAGGCTGAGCGTTATGTAAAGGAAGGCAAATGGAAAACATGGGGACCGATGACGCTGCTCGGCGTTGACATCCAGGGTGCTACTCTGGGACTGGTCGGTTTCGGGCGGATCGGACAAGCTGTAGCGCGCCGAGCGCTCGGCTTTGACATGCGCGTGATCTTTTACGATCCTGGCGAGAAAAAGCCATACCCTGATCTCAATGCAACCCCTGTGGACTTCGAGACCCTTCTCGCAGAATCCGATTTCATCTCCCTGCATACGCCGCTGACACCGGATACGCGTCATATGATCGATGCAAAAGCTTTCTCGAAGATGAAACCAAACGCAGTTCTCATCAATACGGCGCGTGGTCCCATCGTTGACGCAGACGCGCTGTATGAAGCATTGAAAGCGAAACGCATCTTTGGCGCCGGGCTGGATGTGACCGACCCCGAGCCCATTCCCATCGACAGCCCATTGCTGACGCTGGATAATATCGTGATCGTCCCGCACATTGCCAGTGCAAGCAAGACCTCGCGCGAAAAAATGTCAGAGATGGCAGCGCAGAACTTGATCGCCGGGTTGAAGGGTGAGCGATTGCCGAACTGTGTCAACCCGCAGGTGTATTCCCAGACGTAATTTCCTTGAAATATCTTATGCTAAAATTTGAGGAAGGCAACTAAGCCTGCCTCAGACCCACTTTCCCATCGTTGTCAATCCAGCTTTCATCGCTCCATAACTATAGTCTCCTACCGTTTAAGCAAGGAGAGCCAATTAGTTTTCTGGAGGATAAAATGTTATTTCCTACGAGTTCCCGTTCGCGCATAATATCGATGTTTCTGATCGCCTGTTTGATAGTGCCCATCCTCACCGGATTTAGCGTACAGAATGTTGCAGCGCAGAGACAAGAGCCTCAGGTCACACTTGCCAGCTATGAACTGATCGGAACCGCAAATATTCCTACAGGCACTCAATTTGAAGATACAGAAGTCGGAGGTTTATCCAGTATCACCTATCACCCAGAGCGCGATGTGTATTATGCCCTTTCAGACGACCCTGGCAACATTGACCCATTACGCTATTACACCCTATCCATCGATCTCTCTGACGGACAACTGGACAATGGCGACATTTCCTTTCTGGGGGTGACCACTATCCTGGATGAGTCCGGAGAGCCTTATGCGCCCGGGTCTCTCGATCCGGAAGGTTTTGTCCTTGCCCGCAGACATTCCTTCTATTTCAGCTCGGAAGGTTTGGCGGCGGCAACTCCGCCGGTTGATCCGTTTATCAAAAGGCTGAATCGAAACAGCCATTCGAACCGGACCATGATCATTCCTGAGAAGTTTCTTCCCGATGGTATGGGCATGCAGGGTGTCCGTCCTAACCTTGGCTTCGAAAGCCTCGGCATTACGCCAGACAAACGAACTCTTGTAACCGCTTCTGAAGGTGCCCTGGCACAGGACGGTCCGGCAGCAGATGTCAACCAAGAGAGCCTGGCTCGAATTCTTCAATACCGATTGGGATCTAGAAAGCCTCGTGAAGAATATGTATATGTAGTAAACCCGGTTGCCGAAGAGCCTGCCCCTGTGGATCAGTTCCGTGTCAACGGCTTGGTGGAACTGTTGCCGCTCGATAACGCAGGTACCATGCTAGCTCTGGAGAGATCATTCTCTGTAGGAGGAGAAGGAGGAGGTAATACAATTTGGCTCTACGAGATCCAGACACAGGGAGCGACGGATGTGTCTGGAGAATTTTCCCTGCTCAATACGTCCTTTACTCCTGTAACGAAGAGGGTGATTTTGAATGTGGAAGAAGATCTGGGCATCGAGCCAGATAATATCGAAGGGATGACGTTCGGTCCAGCCCTGCCTGATGGGCGCTTACCACTGATCCTGGTCAGCGACAACAATTTTGCCGCCAGTCAGTCGACACAGTTTATCGTGCTGGCGGTGGAGTTGGATGAGGTTGCGGGCGACTAGAGCTCTTATAGAGAGTTTGTTTCGCAGCTATATTGCCGATCAGGCTATGAAAACAAAGAAGGCTGGCGAATGCCAGCCTTCTTTTGTTAATTCAGAGCTTACCTGGTGAAACGGAAGAGGATATTTCGGACGGTGCCATCATCGAACACGATGGTCAGTGTTCCGCATTTATTTGCCCAGCTCCTCTCTGTCTTCCAGACAAAGGTATATTCGTTTGTGACAGGATCATACGTAAGGCCGGAGTTGCTGTCGGGTACGGTTTCTTCAACCGGATCGCCGCTCGACGGATCGCACGATCCAAACTCAAATGTTGGGTATCCATCGAAGAATACATCCAAGCCTAGATCGCCACTCAGGCTGAACTTGATCGGAACTGCCTGACCCGCCTTGACCGTATTTACAGTTGGAACGTTGTCGATTGGCGGGAAGAAGCCGTCGAATCCATACTGGAGGAGGTCTAGACCGACCACGACTGGATCGTGATCCGACGAGCGATACGCCGTGGGTGCATACCACAAAGGCAAGTTCGATGGATGATCGAACTCTTCATCATACTCGAAGGCATCCGGTTCATCAGAATTGATGTTCCAGGGTGCTGCACCTGTTACCTGTCCTACAAGCGTGGGGCTGGCAATACCATAATCCAGATAGCCTGTCATGCCGTCGAAGACATAACTGTACACATCCTCTGGCTGGAACAGGGCGAACAAATCAACGTAACCAGCATCGGTGAAAACATCGATAGGATCTTCTTTGGCATAGGAGTTGTAATCGCCGATGAGCAGGAAGTCGGCGTCTCCGCTGCTGGTGGGATCAGTTGCAAGCCAATCCACTAATACCTGTGCTGATGCAGTTCGTGTTAAGTTGCAGCTTCCCTGGCGAGGATCGTCATCATTCGGACCACAACCGGAACCCTTACTCTTGAGGTGGTTGACAACAACAGTCATGACACCGCCAGTCTCCACGCTCATGAAGGTTTGCGCCAACGCTGGCCGATTGCGGTCAACCTCTGCATTGAATGGGTTCACGAAATCCGGTGAGTCGAGTATTGCCAGATCGCCCACAGGAGTTGCCGTTGCGGGCTTGTAGATGATGGCCACTGTGATCTCATCGGACCCAACATTGGAACCCGGATCGATATAGGCGTAGGTACCGGGTGCGGTCGCTGCATTCAGGGCGTCGACCAGATCGGCAATCGCGCTGTTCGCGCCATCGGCAAAGTCATTTTCGATCTCGATCAACCCCACCACATCGGCATCCAGCGCAGCCAGGGCCGCAACGATCTTGGTAGTCTGCTTTTGAAATTCAGCCGGATCGGTGGCACCGCGAGAAGTCGGGAAACCGCCGCCCATGCCGTTGCCGTTGAAGTAGTTGAGCACATTAAAACCGACAACCTTGAAACTACCGCCTACCTGCGGAGGATCTGCAGGGCGTGGATTCGTGTTCTCAAACGTAGGCAGGTGCGTCAGCTGGATGGCGTAGCCTTCCGGCTGCGCCCCCGTCCATGGGCGTATCCATGAGAGAACGCCCACAATATTGGAAAGGGTGTCGCCACCGCCAAACGCGTCCCCATATTCAAGCTGTCCGTCCGGCAACGTGACCGGGAACGGGTTCTGGGTCTGGCTGCCATCGTCCAGCCGGATGCGACGAGCGTTGTTATAGGCGAGAACGGCATCCGAAGCAGAACCCGGCTCGGCTGCGTCGGTGGGTGTTTCCAGACGCTCCGTGGCGACATCAACCGTGCCAAAGCGGTCCAGGTTGAAGTACTCGATCACGGTCATGGGCTGGTCTGTGGTCACCAGCATGCCTTCGTATTGTTCAAGATCGGCCTGGCCATTCGGCAGAGGGAAGAGTATAGCAGTAGGACTAACCAACCCGCCCTGACCACTGCCACAGACCACAACTGCGCCAGCATTTACCTGGGTCTGATTCTGGAACTCGTTGACGTTACCCAGCACGCGGACAATATCGCCAGCCTGTACATTTACCGAGGAGCCAAGGTCAAAGACAAAGATACCTTCCGAGGTCAGCGAACTCCCATCTGCCTGGCTATCTTCTTCCTGGACATAGAAACCTGCCAGGTCCCCGGCATCACTATCGTTGGCTTGGAAGTCACCAACGACCACGCCCTCGATGATCACTTCCTGACCGCTCATAGATGTGGAGGCGCCGCTGCCCTGAATATCATGGATGGCAGTTAAAGTTAAGGTGCTCTCACAGCTCAGTGGAGGCGGAGGTGGCGCACAGTCATTGGCAGCGCCGGGGGTAGGTGATCCTTGACTGTATGTGTCAGTATTGCGAGCTCCACCACTACCATTGGGACAGCGCTGATTGGATTGACCCGCCGAATCGCCGCCGCCCGCCTCGTCCACCTGTGGTTGACCGGCGTTTAGTAGCGTTAACAATCCGGTATCATCGGAATCATTAGTGTCATAAACCAACGCATCAATCAGATTATTGGTCGTCACAGCGGTGCCAGTAGGGAAGCTAGCTACATCCCCGGTAAAAAGTGCAACTGCATCCGCTCCATTTTGCAAGGCACCAAATGCTCCTGGGGAAAAAGTGAGATCGACGTTTGTAACTCCAGGGTTACCCAATACGAAGTAGCCTTCCCCATCTGTAACGTAACCGTCCAAATCAAATGCAGCGTAAGACTGATCATTGCTGCCATTATAGAAAACCACGACTAGGCCGCTGAGATCAGCATTGCCAACTCCTCCATCATACAGTTCAATGAACTCAGCAGAATCATCTCCTGGTGTATCAGCGTCAACTTCATTGATGATTATTTCCGCTAATGTTCCTGGAGTGCCTGGCGAGCCTATGTCCGTGCCGAGGTTGCCGCCTGCTGCTGAACTCTGATACCCAGAAAACAGTGGGGTACCACCTCCAACAGTGCTTGCAGCCCAATTACTACCGATATTATTATCTGCACCTAGATCGGTTAGGTAAATTGATGCACCAACCGGATCAGGAAAGCCAACACCACTGTTAAACGTTACCGTATCGATCGCGTTCGCATGGGTGGCGTGATCCCCGGAATAATCGGCAAAACTTTTCCATAAACTAAGCTGGTCGCCCGTGTTATTAAGCGCCAATGCTGCCCAATTAGTGACAGGGATCAGATTAACCGAACCCCATGCGGCTGTAAAATCAGCCGTTGAAACATCATCGACATTGTACAGTACAGCTTGCTGGCCCGCTGCCAGTGTTCCGCCCGCAACATTTGCAGCACTATGAGAAACACTATTATTATCATCAACAACAAATCCGGTAAGATCAACTGATGAAGTACCCGCGTTATAGATTTCGATCCATTCCCAGTTATCTTCTGCGCTGTTAGGGTCGTACATAATTTCTGTGATAATGATGTTAGTCTGCCCTTCTTCACCACTGCCATTCGGCGTCAGGCTAAAATCATCCACAGCCAAGCCATCATCCGATCCACTGGCATTGAAATCGGTCCAGCGGATCCAGAAGGTTGCCCCATCTGCGATGTTCAGATCAGGAATTGTGGCAGAAATAGATGAGCGATTCGCAGCACTATTCCCGTCTAACAAGCCTACCGTTCCCGTACTTATGGGCCCGTTGAAATCCAGGTTATCAACATTGGCCCAGCTTCCAGTGGTCAAACTGGTTGCGTCCAGACTATATTGAAAATCAAGCCGATCTGTACGTCCGCTTGTACCCAAACGCCACTGTTCACCAGTATAAGAAATTTCAAGCTGAGTTATAGTAGATCCGGTGTTATTTGTAAAGCTGGCACCTATTGTAGGATTTAGGCTTCCACTCAAGAGACCACCAAACGCACGTTCGGTATCGTCACTCGCTCCGAAACTATAAGTGTCTCCGGTATTTGATGAACCTGTACCAGCTGTATAAAGCGCATTAGCATTTGTGCCACTTTCCGCGAAATCCCATCCGTTAGGAACTGTACTTGATGTTCCTGAACTTGCGAGAGTATTGAAGTCCTCTACATAAGCACTTCCTAAGGTTGTCAGGCTAACACTGCCTGCCGCCCCTGCACTCCCCATCGGCAGCGCCATCAGCACCAGTGCCAGAATTGTGATTGCTGAAAACACTTTGAACAAGCTTTTACTCATAGTACTCTCCTCGTGATTTTTGTAATTGAATCAGGATGAATCTGCATGGAATAATTCCTCTTTGGCTGCTATGGCATGAGCATATCTCCCTCCACATAAGTGTCCAACAAGATATACCTTGCACTTAAGGCGTCATTCGTCCCAACCCCATAACTCCCATATCGTCCATCGAAAACAACAACCGTGTTCTTGCCCCAGACCTGCGCGCCTGTTGCGGTGAACTCAATCGCGGTATCCCGGTCTATGCCCAGGGCGAGGAGCGCAGGATTTCGATAGAGATGGTTGTAGGCGCGTCCCCAGTGACGATCCATGACCATGCGCGGTTCGACGGCAATGCCGGGAATCCAGTTCAAGCCGGGCTGGATGCTCACGCCGCTCAGCAGGAAGTCCTCCATCGAGTCACCTTCCAGGCTGGAGGAGGTCGGCGCTGGGTCTGTGCTGATTGCCTGTCCCAGCGCGGCGGCTGCCGCGTTATCGGCCAGCAACGTCTTTCCCGCGGTCCAGGCGTTTCGTATGGCTGTTGTAATATTTGGAGCGCTATTAAGGGTAAGGGCATTCAAAACCCGCGATTGGTCGGGTGCTGTGACCAAGACACCAGTCGCATTGGCGATGGCAGTTTGCACAGTAGATTGATTCACTTTTGAGTCCACCACAAACCACTGGACAGGCTGTGTCACCTGGGATTGGAGAGCCGCAGCCCAGGCTTTGGCATCGGCCTGGGCGGTGGTGCTCTTGGCATACCCAAAGGCAAGGACCACCAGCCGCGCGCTGCTGCCACCGCTCAGGGAGACAAACCGCTGCGAAACCGAGCCGGCACGGTCACCACCCAGATCTCCGGCAAGAATCAACGGACCATGTCCCGCAGGCAGGTGCAGCGCGTCGAAGCTGCGACCCGTGATCGCCGGCGCGGGAAGCCCTTGTCCATTGACAATCGGGCGACGCTTCGTCAGGTCATACCCAAACCCACCCGGAGGGATGATGTGCGTCGTCAAGCCGTGGATTGCAAGGCTGTTCGTGGGTCCCGCGAAACGGCCGGTTGCATGATAGGTATGGAGATCGATCACAATCACGGACGTCGCGCCGGTGACATCGGTGAGCATATCCTCATCGCTGATTACCATGCCTGTATCTGCATCCGCGCCGATGCCGAGCAAACCTGTGGTAAAGCTGGTATTGATCAACCGCGCGATACGCCCGCGCTGGTACTCATGCTGATCGAGAACCGCGCTGGCCATTCCAAAACTTAATCCACGCCCGTTCGGGTCTGATCCGCCGGGAAGCCAGAGATCAACACTACCCTGCTGGAAACCATTCTCAGGACCGTTGTTTCCGGTGTATCCGCCGATCATATTCAGCGATTCAACCGCTGCGCCCGCACTGTTGCCGCCGACCACCGCACCAGCATCAAAGGCATTTGCCATCCGTTCTTCAAACGGTGTGTTGGCTACCACCTGCATGGCAATGGTCTGATCGCCGCCAAGAATGTACATGCCATCCATGTCCGGCACAAATAAATCCAGGTTGCTTTGCAGATAGGAATCCGAACGAACAAGCACCGGAGCCAGCACCGCGCGACAAGTCTGGTTGGGGAGTTTGACCGCGTTGCATGCGCTCTCTACCAGGCCGCGACGGTTATCTGCCAGCGTCAGGTTTTGCTGGCGTTCTCCATTCGAGATATTAAATGGATCTGTTGCAAATGTGATGGGAATAACGAGAATATCCACCGTGCTGTTTGTATCATGCTGAACAGCTTGACGCGCAAAAAGCTGCAAGGTGTCACTACTATAACCGCTGCCAATGGGAACGTAGGTATGCACAGGACTGATGGCCGCCTGAACCGTTTGGAAATTAAATCCGGTAAGCAAAAACAAAATCATGAACAGCTTGAGCCAGGGCTTTTTCATATTACTCTCCTTACAGATTATTTTAAGGTAAATGAAAACTTGCTATGCGGCATAAGCTGGAACAAAATTCGGTTTTGATGAACGCAACGTACCTCCTCAAGTACACTTTCCTGCAATTCATTGGCCGTTCAATTCCCCATAGGTTGTCCATTTTAGGGGAGGCATCCTAAAAATGCAAGGTATATGTAACCTATTGCTCGTTAATCTCCGTCTAACGTTTTGTTTACCGCTTGTCAAAATGATCAGTAGGTTTTTCGATGGAATTGCAGGCTGGAATTCAAATGTCGAGTTGATCTAATTACGCGGCACTCGTAATCACACTGATATAATGCCGCTCATGTCGTCGCTTCGCGTCGCGCTCACAAAAATCTGGACCCGCGACAGCAGCATTCTGTTGGGCGGTTTTTTTGTCACAATTTTCCTGATCCTCTATATCTGGTGGCCCCTGGCCGTGGACTATTTTGCGTACGTGGATTGGAACGGGCCCTGGTGGCGCTATATCGACTGGCTGCTGATCGGCATCTTCGGGTTCATGTCCCTCACGATCATCGTTCGCGCCGACCTCAAAACGGATCTACTCATCATCTTCGTGGGACTGTGCGGAGGACTGGCCATCGAGTCCTGGGGCACGCAGACCAACCTGTGGTTTTATTACACGGACGAACGCCCACCACTCTGGATCATCCCCGCCTGGCCGATTGCAGCCCTTTCTATTGACCGGATTACAAAATTTCTGGATTGGGTCATAGAACGCCATCCAACTAACCTCAAGTCTCTGGTCTCCATTCTTTATTGGTTCACCTTCGCATTCTTTTTAATCATCATGGTCTTCTTCGTCGCTCCGACCTTTGATAAGTCCTATACCTGGCTTTCCCTTCTTCTCTGTATTTTCCTCATTCTCACGCCTACTAATCACCGCTTTGCCTTACTTACCTTTCTCGCGGGCGCCGGGCTGGGATATTACCTCGAACTCTGGGGCACCACACGCCAGTGTTGGACGTATTACACCTACCAAACGCCGCCGTTATTTGCCGTCCTGGCGCACGGGATGGCCGCCGTCGCGTTTTGGCGGGCTGGGTTAACACTGAAAAGCATATGGGGGCGATTCGGCTTTTCGAGGTCTCAACAGGTCTCGGCTGAATTGGAACCGTAAAACGCCAAAAGTGACATTCGTCACTCATAAACATATTGACGTGGATAAAATTTGTCCTATAATGTGACCTGCTGGTCACATGACCAGGAGGTCGTACTTCTATGCCTAAACAAACCTTTCTTAATCTCCCCCGAGAAAAACGCGAAACGATTATGAATGCCGCTGTGGAAGAGTTCGCAGAATATGGTCTGGAGAATGCCTCCACCAACCGAATTGTCAAGAATAGCGGCATTGCAAAGGGAAGTTTCTACCAGTACTTTGAAGACAAACAGGATGTCTTCATACATTTGCTCGATGTGATCGAGCAGCAAGAAATGGAATTCTTCAAGGACAGGCATCCACCAAGTACCAACCTGGACACATTCCACTACTTTCGCTGGATGTTGAAAACAGGCATGGAGTTCGGTCTCTCTCACCCACGTATGGTGCAAGCCGCCTGGCGCGTGCTGCTTGGTGAAGGTTTGTATTACGGAAAAAGTTTTGATCAGTACCGTCAGAAGACAAAACAGGTGCTGACCACGATGATCAAAGCAGCCATAGAGCGTGGCGAAGTGGACCCAAGCGTGGATGTGGAACTGGCAATCATGGTCATGGAGACCTGGAGCAATGCGATCACTACCTACGTGTTGAACGAAGGCATGAGGCAAAAGGATATCCTGAAATGGATGCGTTCGCCAAAGACTCAGGAAACCATCGACAAGCTTTTATATGTAATGGAATACGGTTTACGTAAAACAGAATCGGAATTTATCGCAAAGTACTAGAAAGGAAGCCCGAATGATCTTATATCTGCGCCTGGCATGGCGAAACATCTGGCGTCATCGCCGCCGCACGGTCATTATCGTGCTGGCTATGGGATTGGCCCTGGCCATGATGATGATGTATGACGGCCTG
>LLBY010023875.1_pt11 | contig 15227 bp, 13 predicted proteins | sample 1489401 | NCBI WGS metagenome assembly LLBY01 (sample SAMN04092656, study PRJNA295927) | soil metagenome | biome: Soil prokaryotic community; feature: Bulk soil; isolation source: soil from tomato rhizosphere | host: tomato cultivar Hawaii 7996 | place: South Korea | collected 2011-11-01 | reverse complement strand
CGGGCATCGCCGCGCTCTGCGCCGCGTTGGTGGAGTGCGAGCAGAAGCATGTCGTCTGGGAGTCGCAGCGCGAGGGCTGGCGCTCGCGCTTCGAGCGCGAGCTGGTGGCGGCGCTGCCGGGCACGCGTATCCTGGCGGCGGATACGGAGCGGCTCTGGAACACGGTCTTCGCGGTGATGCCGCACGGCGAGCACGCGCGCTGGATCGCGAGGCTCGACAAGCGCGACGCGCAGGTCTCGACCGGCGCGGCCTGCGCGACGGGCAAGGACGGGCCCTCGCACGTGCTGGCCGCGCTGGGCGTCGAGCCCGGGGAGGCTCGGCGGGCGCTGCGCATCAGCGCGGGGTGGGCGACGACCGAGGCGGACTGGGCCGCGCTCCTCGCGGGGTTGCGCGAGGTGGCGGCGGAGCTGGGCGCGGGTTGATCAGACCTCGGCGGCCTCGTCGCGGTTGAGCTGCTGGGCGAGGCTGATGGCGCAGGCGGCGCGGCGGCGTTTCACCGACTTTTGGAAGAACAGGTTGTTCGGGATCTGGATCAGCGTCGCGTCGTCGGCGCGCAGCGTGGTGTAGAGGAAATTAAGGTCCACGACCTTGCCCTTCACCGGCTCGCCGGCGAACTCCAGCTCGTCGCCCACCGCGAAGGGGCGGAAGAGCAGGATGATGACGGTGCTGGAGACGTTGCTCAGCAGGCTCCACACCGCGACGAAACCGATGGCGACCATGGCAAGGATGGTGGACATGATGGCCCACAGGCCGCCGAGGTTAACACCGAAGACGGTGAGGATGAGGATGGAGGTGACGAGGTAGAGGGCGCTCTTGAGGACTTTCCTGAGCGGCAGCAGATCGCTGGGCGCGAGGTGGGCGCGCGCGGCGAGCAGGTTGAGCCCGCGGTTGAGGATGAACTGCACGATGGCGGCGCCGACGAGGACGAGCAGGGCGAGCGGGAGGACCTTGATCGCGGTCTGGACGATGGGCTGGAGATCGGGGAGGAAGGATGTGTCCATGAGGGTGGGTGTTTGTGCGCTTATGATGAGGGCGGATAGTCCGGGGTGGCTCCGCGCCGGGTCGTGATCCATTCGCCGTGGCGGCAGGCGCGGGCGAGGAGCTCGCCGTCGGAGCCTCGGCCGGAGAGGAGGTTGGCGAGAAAATTGGCGAGAAACCCGTCGCCGGCGCCGATGGTGTCGGCGACCGCGACCTCGCGGCCGGGCTCCCAGCTCCAGAGCAGGCCGTCGCGCAGCAGGCCGGCGCCGCGCGAGCCGGCGGTGATGACGATGAGCGGGCAGCCGTGGCGGGCGTGGAGGAGGCGGGCGTGGGCCTCCTCGGCGCCGGGGAACTCGGTGTCGCCGGCCTCGGCGAGGCGCGCGGCCTCGACGGCGTTGAGCTTGAGCAGGGTGGCGCGCGGGGCGAGGGAGCGGGCCAGGTCGAGGTCGTCGTGGGGGGCCCGGAGATTGACGTCGAAGACGCGATGGGCGTCGGGCGGGAGCACGGCGAGCAGGCGGTCGAGCGCGGCGCGGTTGAAGGAGGAGCGCTGCGAGAGGGAGCCAAAGACGAGGGCGGAGGCGCTGGTGGCGGCGAGGACAGCGTCGGGGCCGGCGGGGATCTGGTCCCAGGCGACGGACGGGGTGATCTCGTAACGCGCGTCGCCGGCCTCGCCGAGGGTGGCGACCACGTTTCCGGTGGGCAGGCCGGCGCTGCGGGCGACCAGATCGGTATCCAGATTCCAGTTACGAAGACGGCGGAGGATCTCGTCGCCGAGGGCGTCGCGACCGACGGCGGAGACCAGGCGGGCGTCGAGTCCGTGGCGGGATAGGTGATAGGCGACGTTGGCGGGCGCGCCGCCGAGGAAAAGGCCGTCGGGGAGGAAATCCCAGAGGACCTCGCCGTAGCAGAGAACGGGGGGATGTGGTGGTGGCATGGGTTGGAGGGAATGAGGGAGTGAGTGAAAGGGGGCGGAATCAGTCGGCGATGAGATGCTCGGGATCGGCCTCGATCTCGTGGCAGGCGCGCAGGAAGCTGGCGGCGGACCAAGCCTGGAAGGCCTTGCCCATGGGGCGGCCGGTCTGGCCGTGGGCCCATTCGTTGAATTCCCATTCCTGGTCGCGGCCGAGCTGGTTGAGCCGGGCGAGCTTCAGGAGTTCGCGCGCGGCGACCTCGTGGAAGCCCAGGCGGTGGATGAAGCGCACCCACATGCCGCCGACGAAGGGCCAGACGCCGCCGTTGTGGTAGTGGTGCGGGAGGTTGAGCAGGTTGACGGTGTAGTAGGCGCGCCAGTCGGGGTCGCCGGCCTGCACGACCGGGTAGAGGTTGGCCACGGGCCAGGGGTCGTTGACGCCCGCGCCCCACATGAAGCGGAAGGCGGTGCGGGCGCGGTCCACGTCGAGCAGGTGCATGAGGAAGGCGAGCACGTTGCCGAAGACGTCGCAGCGCCAGTTGAAGGAGAAGGGGGTGATTTCGGCCAGCAGGTAGTGGCTGTCGCCGAGGCCGAACTGGCGGTCGGCGAAGCGGTGGGGGCTCTTGGGGTCCGAGCTTTGCGAGCTGGTGCTGGGCCAGAAGGCGTCGAGCACGCGGCCGCGGATTTTCTGCGACCAGCGCAGGTAGTCGGCGGCGCGGGGAAAGTCGCCGAGCAGCTCGAGCATGCGCCCGTGGCAGACGTTGGCGCGGAACCAGAGGACCTCGTCGTAGAGCACGTTGTAGCTGCGGCCGAAGAGATCGGTCCAGTCGCCGGCCTCGGGGATCTCGAGCAGGCCGTCGTTGTTGCTGTCGTGGGCGGAGAGCCAGTCCATGGCGCGCTGGAGCGCGTGCGCGTGGCGGCGGAGGAAGGCGACGTCGCCGGTGTGGTGGACCCAGTTGTAGACCGCGATGATGAGCCAGAGGCCGCTGTCGATGGAGCAGATGTTGCCCACGCCGGAGTAGTCGGGCACGCCGTCGTCGATGCGCACGTTGGCGGGGATCTGGCCGCCGGGGGAGATGGCGGCGAGCAGGGTCTCGAGGGTGGCGAGCTGGGCGGCGCGGATGTCGGGCTCGTCGAGGTGGAGCGTGTTGATGACGGTGATGCCGCCGTCGCGCGCCCAGACCGAGCGGTAGTTGGCGTCGGTGCCGGTGACGGGGTTGTCGGCGAGCGAGCAGGCGGAGAAGCCCATCGGCGTGATGTTTTTTCGCAGGGCGGCGAGGGCCTGCTCGTGGGCAAGGACGAGGAAGGCCTTTTCCTCGTCCTTGAGGGAGCCGAGGCGCGCGCCGGTGAAGAGCAGGCGAAAGCCCGGGGCCATGCGCGAGGCGGGGATCTCGGAGTGGGCGGCGTCGGGGATTTCCAGCGGCACGCCATGGTGGCGCAGCCCGTCGAGCACGCCGTCGGCCATGGTGCGGCGGGCGGTGTAGGCGGGCAGCTCGACGGTGGCCTCGAAGAGCTCGGGCAGGGCGTTGTCCACGATGACGCCCTTTACCCCGGGGAGGAGAAACATGGACGCGTCGTTGCCGGTGTCGCCCGCGACGGCGACGTCGGCGAGGTCGATTTTCAGGCGGCGGCAGAGCCAGGCGAGGGCGCCGCCCTTGGTGGCGCCGGCGGGCAGGACGTCGAGGTCGCGCGCGCTGGAATAGACGACCTGGGCGGCGATGCCCGCGCCGGCGAGGCGGTCGCGGATCTCCTGCAGCAGGTCGGGCGCGGCGTGGTCGAGGAACCAGCTCGACTTGTAGGCGTGCTGGAACTCGTCGGGCTGGGCGCGGACGCCGGGGATGGCGGAGACGATGGAGTCGGCGAGCTCGCGGTTCCAGCCCCGGGCGAGGTGGGCGGAAAACTCGGCGAAGGCGGGGGCGTCGGCGGGCTTGCCCGGGGCGATCTCGGTGCCGACGCCGCCGATGTGGTAGTCGGGCGCGGGCAGGTCGCCGCGGGCGACGAGGGCGCGCTGGTCGGCGACGAGGCGGCCGGTGTTGTAAACCAGCAGGGGGCGCTTGTCGGGGGGCAGGGCGGCCCAGGCGGAGGCAAAGCGGCGGGCGGACTCGGGGTTGCCGAGGAGGGTTCCGTCAAGGTCGGAGCTGAAGAGTCGGATGGGCATGGGATTGGGCGCGGACGCAAGGTGTAGTTAATAAACGAATACGAAATGGGGGGCGAGGGTTGACACGCGTGCTACGGTGCGCGGATGCACCCCATCGATTACGCGGTCGTGTCGTTTTATCTGGTCGGTCTGGCCGTGGCGGGAGTCTGGCTCGCAAAACGCGCGGGCGCGAGCAGCGAGCACTATTTTCTCGGCGGGAGGAGGCTGCCCTGGTGGGCGTTGGGCGCGTCGGGCATGTCGAGCAACCTCGACGTGGCGGGCACGATGACGATCGTGACCCTGCTCACCGTCTATGGTTTGCAGGGATTTTTCATCGAGCTGCGCGGCGGCGTGGTGCTGCCGATCGCGGTGTTCCTGGCCTTCATGGGCAAGTGGCACCAGCGCTCCGCGGTCATGACCACGGCCGAGTGGATGACGCTGCGTTTCGGCGAGGGCGCGGGCGGACGCGCGGCGCGCACGGTGGCGGCGCTGACCTACGTGGTGCTCACGGTGGCGATGATCGTGTTTTTCCTCTCGGCGGGCGGAACCTTCCTCGCGGAGTTCCTGCCCTTCACGGCGGTGCAGTGCGCGCTCGGCATGGCGCTGATCGCCTTCGGCTACACGCTGGTCGGGGGGCTGTATGGCGTCATCTGGACGGATGTGTTCCAGGCCGTGCTGATCGGCGGCGCGGCGGTGTATGTCGCGGTGCGCGGGGCGGGCGTGGTCTCGCCCGAGCTGCTCGCGAGCTGGCAGGGCGCGGAGTTGAACGAGTTTTTCCCCATGATGGGCGGGCACGAGGGGCTGGCGCCGTATGGCGGGATGTTCGGCGCGTTCGTGGTGGTGTGGGCCTTCAAGGGCGTGCTCGAGGGGCTGGGCGGGAGCGGCGGCTCGGCCTACATGGCGCAGCGTTTCTACGCGGCGGGCGACGAGCGGTCGTGTCGCAAGCTCGCGATGCTCTGGACCGTGCTCTTCGCCGCGCGCTGGCCGATGGTGCTCGGGTTTGCCCTGCTGGCGCTGAAGCTCGGCCTCGACGTGAGTTCGCTGGAGCAGGCCGAGCAGGTGTTGCCCCGGGTGCTGAACTCGGAGTTTTTCCCGGTGGGCCTGAAGGGGCTCATGCTGGCCGCGCTGCTCGCGGCGGCGATGAGCACCTTCGACAGCACGATCAACGCGGGCGCCTCCTACGTGGTGCGCGACCTCTGGGAGCCCTTGCGGAAAAACGCGACCGAGCGGGAGCGGGTGTGGGCGGGCTACATCGCCTCCACGCTGCTCGTGGCGACCGGGCTGGTGCTGGCGCTGGCGCTCGGGGCGGGCGTGTTGAACCTGTGGGTCGGCATCGTGATGCTGCTTTTCCCGGCGTTCCTGGTGCCCTTCGCGCTGCGCTGGTACTGGGGGCGTTTCAACGGCCCCGGTTTCGCGTGGGGCGTGGCGGCGGGATTCGCCGCCTCGCTTTGGGTCGCGTTGGCCGATCCGCAGGGCGGCGGGTGGAACGAGGCCACGCGGTTTCTGCTGATCGCGGGCGTGTCGTTCGTGGTCGCGGTGCTCGCGAGCCTGCTCACGCGACCGGTCGAGGAGAGCGTGGCGCGGGAGTTTTTCCGGCGCGTGTGGCCCTTCGGTTTCTGGCCGGGTCTGTGGCGCGACGCGGAGGTGCGGCGCGAGCATCGGCGGGACTATCGCGCGCTGGCCGGCGCGATCCTGTGGCAGGTGTTGACCTTCCTCGCGCCTATGGCGGCGGTGCTCGGGCGCTGGGGCGCGGTCGCGATCATGGCCGGGCCGTGGATCGCGCTCGGCTGGTGGCTGTGGCGCGACGGCGGACGGGAAACAAACGAGGCCCGCGCCTGAGCAGGCGCGGGCGGAGCGGGGGCCGGGGACGTGCAAGGCGGGATCAATCGCCATCGTTCCAGGGCTCTTCCCAGGTTTTGTCGTCGAGCACGGACGGCACGGGGCGGCCCTCGACGAGGCTGATGAGCTGCTGCGCGATGCCGGTCCAGGTGAAGAGGCTGCGGGCCTTGTGCGCGCCCATGCGGGAGAGGCGCGAGGCGATGCGCGGGTGTTTGAAGGATTTGAGCATGGTGATGCCCAGGTCCTCCTTGTCGAAGGGGTCGGCGAAGAGCGCGTGGCGACCGAAGCTGACCGCGCGGTAGAGGCCGCCGTGGATGGTGACGATGGTGGGCGTGCCGCAGGCCATGGCCTCGATGGCGGTCATGCCGAAGGGCTCGTAGCGGCTGCTGAGCACGAACTGGTCGGCGGCGCGGTAGTAGTCGGCGAGGTCCTCGTCGGCGATGAAGCCGGCGAACTTGACGCGTTTTTCGAGGCCGAGCTTGGCGACGAGGGCCTTCAGCTCGGCGAGGATGGCCTTTTCCTTTTTGTCCATTTTGGCGCCGCCGACCGCGAGGTGGAGGAAGGCGTCGGGCTGGCGTTTGGCGAGAACGGCGAAGGCCTTGATGAGGAGATCGTAGCCCTTGTTGGTGGCGAGGCGGCCGAGGGCGAGGACGGTGGGCTTGGTGAAGCCGAGGCGGCGGCGGATGAGTTGGCGCGACGCCTCGCTGACGGGGAAGAAGCGGTTGTCGTCGTAGCCGGGCGGGATCATGAAGACGCGGTCGGCGTCGATGCCGTAGTCGGTCTTGACCATGTCGAGCTGGGGCGGGGTGGTGGCGACCACGAGATCGCAGGTCCGGTAGAGGATGGTCTCGTGGCGGATGCGGGTGGTGAAGTTGAACTCCTTCTCGAAGGAGTCGGCGCGCTCGGGATAGTCGGTCTCCATCTGGCGTTTTTTCCAGATGCCGAGGGAGTGCGGGGTGTGCACGTGGGGGATGTCGAGGGCCTCGGCGAGGCGCTGGCCGGCGACGCCGGCGTCCCAGTAGTGGGAGTTGATGAACTGGTAGTGAAGGCGGTGCTTTTTGATGAAGCGCAGGGCGTGTTCGCACCACTCCATCAGGTGTTCGTGAAGGTATTCCTTCGAGATGAAGTCGGGGCCGCCGCAGGCCATGCGCAGCACGCGCACGCGCGAATCGACCTGGTCCTGCTCGGGCTGCTTTTCGAAGCGGCGCGTCCAGATGTCGACGTCGTAGCCGAGCTGGGCGAGCTTCTTGGCGAGCTCGATCACATAGACGACCTGGCCGCCGGTGTCGGCCGCGCCCAGGGGCGGATGGGCGGCGACGTAGCCGTGCGTGGATATCATGGCGATGCGCGGTCGCGCGGTCGCCGAAGAGATCGGTTTGGAATTGGACATGAGCGCGATTTTGAAACGCGAATCCGCGATGGACAAGCCCTTGGGGCCGTTTTGGCCGAAAAACGGGGGTTTTTAGGTGGTAAAATAAAATAAGTAGGGGAAAAGCGGATACGAGGATCGGGTTCGTATCGGTTTTTCGGTTACGAAGGGGCGTCGTTTTGCGGATCGGGGATCTTCGTGGATCGGGCGCGGACAAGGTTGCGCTTCGCGACTTGAGGCGGGGCGCGTCGCGGGCATTACGGGGGCATGCGAATCGGTGTCCTCGGCGGCAGTTATGATCCCATACATCTCGGCCATGTCGGCGTGGCCCGGGCGGTGGCGGACGCGCTCGCGCTGGATCGAGTGCTGCTGATGCCGGCGGCGCAGGCGCCGTTGCGTGACGCGGGGGTGCGGGCCACGGCGGCGCAGCGCGCGGAGATGGTGCGGCGGGCGATCGAGGAGGCCGGCGACGCGCGGTTGGAGTTGTGCGAGCTGGAGTTGGCGCGAGGCGGGATGAGCTACACGGCGGAGACGCTGCGGATCTTGCGGGCGGAGCGGCCGGCGGACGAGCTGGTCTGGATCGTGGGCGAGGACCAGTGGGGGCGGTTGGCGAGCTGGCGCGAACCGGCCGAGCTGGCGCGGCTGGCGGAGTGGGCGGTGTATGCGCGGCCGGGCTGGGCGGCGGGCGATGTGGCGCCGATCAAGGGGCTGCGGTGGCGTCGGGTCGAGGCGAAGGAGGAGTGGGCGATCAGTTCGAGCGAGGTGCGGGCGCGGCTGGCGCGTGGGGCGGACGTGGCTGGGCTGGTGCCGGACAAGGTGATTGAATACCTCCGGAAAACAGGCCTGTATCGCGGTCACTAAAACCCACATGGCCACCGATACCGCTCCCGACGCCCCCACGACCGCGCTGCTGCGCAACCTCATCACCGCGCTGGAGGACAAGAAGGCGGAGCAGCTGACGGTGCTGCACGTCGGAGGGATTTCCGACATCACGGACTATCTCGTGCTGGCGACGGGCAACAGCGAGCCGCACCTGCGCGCGCTGCGGATCGAGGCCGAAAAAATTCTCGATGCGGCCAAGGTGAAGATCGCCGGCATGGAGCAGGGCGGCTTTGGCAGCGGCTGGACCGTGGTGGACGCCTACCAGATCATGGTGCACTTCTTCACGGCGGAGCAGCGCGGCAACTATGCCTTGGAGAAACTCTGGAAGGACGCCTCCGAGGTGAACCTCAAGACGCTTGCCACAAAGCCGGTGGCCAAGGCCAAGGCGAAGCCCGCGAAGGCGAAGGCGGAGAAACCCGCGAAAACAAAGCCGGCAAAGAGCAAGCCTGCGGCCAAATCGGCTCCGGCCGCGAAGAGCAAGGGCAAGCCGGCGGCCAAAAAGACGGTGCCGGCGAAGAAAAAGCCGATGGTCAAGAAGAAGTAAGACTACAGGAAGGTCTTGTGCCGGGGTTTATGCCCTACGGGAATCGCCTTGTCTTTGCCTTCAATTTTAACTTACCTCCGACTTTGTCGCCCCCTTGAGGCGATTGTGAATAAATACCTAAATCCATAACCCGTATAAAATATGAAAGCTCGCAAAGCCCAAGGCTTCACCCTCGTTGAAATCATGATCGTCGTCGTCATCATCGGCCTCCTGGCCGCCATGGCGATCCCCGCGTTCCAGAAGGTTCGCCAAGCCTCCCAGGACAAGGCCGTCCTTAATAATCTTCGTCAGTTGGCCGCCGCCGCCGACCAGTATTTCTTGGAATACGGTGTCTCCGAAGTTACAGAAGTCACAACGGATCTGGTTGGTGCAGACAAATACATCAAGAGCCTCACCATGGTCGCGAACGAGACCTATCCTGATAGCATCGATGAAGGTTCCGCCATCACGGCCGAGAACGTCGCCGGTGCGCGTACCATCACCTACCAGAACTAATCTTTCTGGTTGGTCGGTTTTTCAGCCGCCCTTTCACAGCAAAGGGCGGCTTTTTAATGCCTCGTTTCGCGGCGAGGCAAACTAGTGGCGCATCCGTTTTTCCAGCTAGACGGGTGTATTCAATGATAGCTGTTCTTTAACCTAATAGCATCATGAGGACTACTCAGTTACCCAGAAGGGCCTTCACCCTCGTGGAGATCATGGTTGTGGTGGTCATCATCGGTTTGTTGGTCGCTTTGGCTTCTCCGGGTTTTCGCAAAATCCGTCGAGCTTCGCAGGACAAAGCGGTGTTGAGCAATCTACGGCTTATGGTGGCGGCTTCGGACCAATACTTTTTGGAGTATGGGGTATCCACCGTTGCCTCGGTGGATTTGGTCGGTCTGGGCCGCACCAATTACGTGAAGCCGTTCAAAATCGTCGCCAACGAAGTCTATCCCGAAACCTACGTGCAGGGAGGAGTGGCGTTGGCCGAGGGGCTTGCCGGCAGTCGAACGATATCCTATTCGAACTGACGGAGTTTCCCGAAGAGTCGGCGCGTGATCTGATCGCAAGGGCGGTCGGGCCACGCGCTTTTTTTGGGCGATTTTTGAAGAAGATGCCACCAAACCAGCCCCTCCCGGTTGGCTTCGTCTGTTACCCAAGGGTGATTTTCGGATGTAATGTAGTCTGGTCTTGTGACCTGAACCGGGAGGCTTCAGCTGCATGTTTTTCCCTCACTTCCTCTCATCGCATGCGTAGCTTATTTGTTGATCGACGATTTTGGCTTCTGGCTTTGCTATCGCTTGCGGTGCTGCTCGTCGGACGTGTGGTGGTGCCGGCTGCCCTAGCCATGTGGTGGGTCAAGCAGTGGGGGTATTGGATCACGTTTGCCATGGTCGCGGCCACGATAGCGGCGCTATGGAGCCTCAGTCGCACATGGACTCGCGCGGACTGGCGACCATGGCTGAATTGGAAGTGCTGGGGGCTCATTGTCTTGGCTACATTTATATGGCATGGGCATGAGCAACATGGGTTTAAGATTCTGGCGGATGAGGCGCTGTTGTTGGGTACCTCGCAGCATCTTCACCTCGAGCGAGAGGCCGGATACGGCATTCGTGCGACCGATGTGCGTGGTCCGTTTGAGATCATCGAAGTCCTCATGGACAAGCGTCCGCTCTTGTTTCCCTTTGTGGTGTCGCTGGCCCACGATCTGACGGGGTATCGGGTGACGAATCCCTTTTGGGTAAACACCGTGTTGGGGGCGGTTTTTTTGGCATTGGCAATCGGGTTGGGGCGACAAATCACAGGTTCCATGAGCGGCGGGCTCGTATCCGCGCTTTGGTGGACGGGCGTGCCTTTGCTGGCGCAGCAAGCGGCGGGGGGCGGATTCGAGCTGCTTAATCTTTGTCTGCTCACGGCGTGGGTTTGGCTGGCGATGCTCTACGCGGAGCGGGCGGACACGCGGACTCAGGATGCCTTCGTGCTGGTTGCCGTGTTGCTCGGCTCCACCCGTTATGAGTCTCTGCTCTACCTTGCTCCCACCGCTCTGTTATTGATCGTGGTCTGGGTTCGCGCCGGGCGTGTATTGTTTTCTCCCCTGACATGGATCGCTCCGGTGTTCTTGTTACCGGTTTTTTGGCTCAACCAAGCCTTTGATGCGAACGAGGCGTTTTGGCAAATGAAGTCCAAAGGGGCGGAGACGCCCTTCGGATTAGAGTATTTGCCCGATAATCTCGGCCATGCGCTGGCGCATTTTTTATCGTTGGATGGATTTCAGCCGAATTCCGTTGGATTCGGTCTTTTCGGTCTGCTCGCGCTTCCGCTTTTGATGCTTTGGGTTTTGCGGCGTGTTCGCGCGTGGAGGGAGGTAGAGGGTGCTGAAATCGGATTGTTCTGCGGGTTGATCGGGCTGCTCGGTGGCACCGGGGTGATGATGGTTTATTTTTGGGGGCAGTTTGATGACCCGATCATACATCGATTGAGCCTGCCGACGCAGCTGTTGATGATGATCGCGTTGCTGGTGGTCGCCACGCGGCTCTTCAAGCCGGGACCGCAGGTATGGCGGGTGCTTGGAGGGGCGGCGGCGATGACGCTGGTGGTTTGGAGCCTGCCCTCTTTGTCGCGTCGTGCGTACACCCAGAGCTATGCCCCCGGTTTGGCCTATGCGTGGCGTCAGGAAATCATCGATCACTTGGAGAGCCGTAACATTTTGGTGATTGATCGAGATTCGTTTTTTTGGGTGGCCAACGGATTTTCGGCCACGCCGAACAAGCAGGCGCAGCTGCGCAAGGAAGGTATAGCGTTTCACTTTCGGCATCGCAGTTTCGATGAGATCTACGTGGTGCAAAATGTGAAGGTGGACCCCATGACGGCCCGGTCCTCCGTCGTGGCCGAGGATGATCTGGGTCCTGGCTACCGCATCGAACAAATCACCGAGCATCGTCTGAGCATTTTGCAGCATATCCGCCTGAGCCGGGTGGTCGGCATCGACGAGGATACGAAAGGAGAGGACTTAACGCCCGCCGCCGACACGCGTTTAAAGGCCGCCGAAACGGAGGAGTTGAATCGGAACGAGTTTGAGCGGGAGTGGATTCGTAATCTTCCCTGAGTCCCGCCGATGATGACGAACGTCGAAGCATCCGCGCGACCCGGGCGCACACGGTTGCGGCTGGCCGTGTTGTTGGTGAGCGCGTTGTTCGCGCTTTGGTTTGGTTTTTTCCATTTCGCGGCGCAGCCAGCGAGCATGCTGGTGCGAGTAGGGGGCTTTTATGTCATCACGGCGACGGTGGCGCTGTGGTTGGGCTATCTGGTCTTGGCGGCGAGGGAAGCAAGGTTCCGGGCGCGCATGGTTTGGACGCCGGAGCTGCGGCTGGCGCTGCTGGTCGCGCTGGGGCTCACCTTGGTTGCGGTGTGCACGGCTTCCTATCGCTACAAGGTGCTGTTTGACGAGACGGTGATTCAAGCCACGGCGTTGAATCTGGCGACTGATAAGGCGGTGGGGGCGATCAAAAAGGCCTATGAACTCAACGGGCAGCTTTATGTGTTGAGCGACTATTTGGACAAGCGGCCCTATCTCTTTCCGTATCTCGTCGCGGTCTTGCACCACCTGACCGGGGCGCGGGAGGCCAACGCGTTCGCGCTCAACACCGTCCTGATGCCGGTCGTGTTGCTTTTGGCCTACGGTTGCGGACGCCGTCTGGCGGGACCCGCCGCCGGGATGGTGGCGATGATTTCGCTCGGCGCGTTTTCCTTGCTGGCGCTGAACGCGACCGGGGCCGGTCTGGAGATGCTAAATCTGGCCCTTGTGCTCGCGACCGTGTATTGCGGCGGTCGATACTTGGAAAAACCGGGTGACGCCCGGCTGGGGCTGCTGGTGCTGACGGCGGTGCTACTCGCAAACACGCGCTATGAATCGAGCATGTATGTCGTGACCACGGGTCTCGTCGTGCTCGAGGGCTGGCGCCGGGCGGGCCGCGCGATCTTGCCGGCTGCGGCGCTGCTCGCTCCCCTGTTGCTGCTTCCCTACGCGTTGCACAACACCTACCTCAGCGGCACGCCCGCGCTCTGGGAGTTGCGCGAGGGCCAGCAGCATCGCTTTTCGTTCGACTACTTCACGGAAAACGCGATCTCGGCCGGCCACTACTTTGTCTCGCTGGGCAACAACGTCGCGAACTCGCCGTGGCTGACCTGGGCGGGCCTGGCGGCTTTCGCCGGCTGGACTTGGCGGACGTTTCGGCGGCGGTTGCGATGGTCGGAGGTCGCGCCGATGGAGTGGAGCGCGGCGGCGGTCGGGCTGGGCGTGGTCGTCAACCTGGGTCTGTTGCTTTCCTATTATTGGGGAAACCTGAGCGACTTGATCGTCACGCGACTTTCTTTGCCCTTTCACGCGATGCTGGCGCTCCTGATTGGCTGCGCGGTCGCCTGGCTGGCGCCGCGAGTCCCGCGCGCGGTCCCGATCGCGATCACGGTTTGTTTGTGCTCCTATCTGTGGTGGGGCTTGCCGATGAATCGCAAGATCGGGCCTTTCAACCTGATCGAGACGACCCAGCGCTGGGAGCTGGCCGTGGTCGAACAACGCGGCCTCAAGGCGCGCTTGATTGTGACGGAGAAGAGCCCGTTTTTTTGGTTCATTCGCGGCATGAGCGCCACCTCGATCAACGTGCTGCGCAACCGCCTGCCCGAGCTGCGTTATCACTGGGAGCGGAAGTCCTTTGACGAGATTCTCGTGATGCAACGACTCTCGCCGATCAACATGACGGGTGATTACGAAATCGAGAAGGGCTCCCGGCTGCCGTCGGCAATCGAGCTGGAGACCATCGAGGAGACGCGAATCGGCGTGAAGCGCCAGCGCATCAGTCGCGTGCGAGCCGTTCGGGCGGAAGCGGAGGACCCGGTCCCCGCGCGGGAGGGCGAATTGAGCCCATGAGGACCGACGTCGGCATTCCGGGGCGCGATGGATATGATTTGCGCGCTCATTTCGATTGGGTGGCGGAGAACGACGCGTCCGCGCGCCGGGCGCAGCGAGGATTTCACGCGCAGCTGCGGGGTTACTTTGGTCATCACATCCAGCCCGACGCGCGGGTGTTGGAGGTGGGTTGCGGCGCGGGCGATCTGCTCGCCGCGCTGCGGCCCGCGCGCGGGCTAGGCCTGGATTTCAGCGGGGCGATGATCGCGCGAGCGAAGGCGCGGCACGCGGAAAATCCGGCGCTCGAATTTCGCGTGGCGGCGGCGGAGGACGGGCTGCCGGCCGGCGAGGTGTTTGACCACATCATCCTCGATTATCTCACCGGTTACCTCGGCGACATCCAGGCGGTGCTGGAAAATTTGCACGGGGTCGCGCACGCGCGCACGCGGCTGCATCTCACCTCGTTGAACACGTTGTGGAAGGCGCCTTTGCGCTGGGGACAGGCCTTGGGCTGGGTGATGCCGCAGCCGCCGAGCGCCTGGCTGGCGGACAAGGATCTGATAAACCTGTTCGAGCTCGCGGGCTGGGAGGTGGTGTGTTTCGAGCATCAGCAGCTTTTGCCGTGGGCGGTGCCGGGTCTCGACTGGTTGCTCAACCGGGTGGCGGTGCGATTGCCGCTGGTGCGTCATTTCGGGGCCACGCTCAGCCTTGTCGCTCGTCCGTGCCGCGCGCCCGAGGCCGGGGCGGGACTGACTTGTTCGGTGATCGTGCCGGCGCGCAACGAATCGGGAAACATTCGCCCGGCCCTGGAGCGGATCCCGGTGCTCGGCGCCGGCACGGAGGTGATTTTCGTCGAGGGCAACAGCAAGGACGACACGTGGGAGGTGATCCAGCGCGAGCTCGCGGCCTACCGCGGGCCCTTGCGTGTTCGCGCGCTTCGTCAGCCGGGCAAGGGCAAGTGGGACGCGGTGCGCGCGGGCTTCGCCGCGGCGAGCGGGGACGTGCTCGTCATCCAGGACGGCGACTTGACCGCGCCGCCGGAGGATCTGCCGAAATTTTTCAACGCCATCGCGACCGGACGGGCGGAGTTCGCGAACGGCAGTCGTCTGGTGTATCCGATGGAGAGCCGGGCGATGCGGTTTCTGAACCTGATCGGAAACAAGTTCTTCGCCGCCGCGTTGAGCTTCGTGCTCGGTCAGCCGGTGAAGGACAGCCTGTGCGGCACCAAGATGCTGCTGCGTTCGGACTACGAGCGGTTGCTCAAGCGAATCGCGCCTTTTGGAGACTTCGATCCGTTTGGTGATTTCAACCTGCTTTTCGGCTCGGCGTTGCTGGACCTGAAGATCCGCGACGTCCCGGTGCGTTACAAGGACCGCACCTACGGCGAGACGAACATCTCGCGCTTCCGGCATGGCGCGATCTTGTTTCGCATGACGTGGTTCGGGTTGTGGAATCTGCGCTGCTTTCCGCCGCGCCGAGGATGAGGCGGTGGCTCGACACGATCACGCGCGAGGATCGGGCCCGCGCGGGCTGGACGGCGGCGTTGTTGCTGCTGGTGTTCGGCTTTTGGGCTTGGGCGGGCTTGAACCCTGAGCGCTGGGCCCGGTGGGGGGTCGTGCAAATGGACGGGTGGTTCGACGATTGGACGGCGATTCTCGCGGCGGGCGAGGCGTGGGCCGAGGGCGCGAA
>LLBY010034815.1_pt2 | contig 15242 bp, 12 predicted proteins | sample 1489401 | NCBI WGS metagenome assembly LLBY01 (sample SAMN04092656, study PRJNA295927) | soil metagenome | biome: Soil prokaryotic community; feature: Bulk soil; isolation source: soil from tomato rhizosphere | host: tomato cultivar Hawaii 7996 | place: South Korea | collected 2011-11-01 | reverse complement strand
CGAGGATCGGCGCCACATCCAGGAGCGCGACGTGTGGCGCCTGCGCGAGGTGGCGCAGACACGCATCAACCTCGAGATGGCGTGCACGCCGGCGATGACGGAGTTCGCGCTGAAGGTGCGGCCCGAGTCGGTCTGCCTCGTGCCGGAGAGCCGCGAGGAGATTTCCACCGAGGGCGGTCTCGACGTGGTGGGACAACGTGATCGCGTGCGCGCCGTGTGCGAGGCGATGCGCGCCGCCGGCATCACCGTCAGCCTTTTCATCGACGCCGACTCCGCGCAGATCGACGCCGCCGCCGAGCTGAAGGCGCCGTGGATCGAGCTGCACACCGGCGCCTGGGCCAACGCCTACCACACGCCGAAGCGCGCGGAGGAGTTTGACCGCCTCCGCGCCGGCGCGCGTCAGGCCCACGCGGCCGGCCTGGTGGTCAACGCCGGCCACGGCATCAACTACGTCAACGTCGCCGAAATCCGCGCCCTGCCCCACGTGCACGAGCTCAACATCGGCCACAGCATCATCAGCCGCGCGCTCACCACCGGCATCGAGGAGGCGGTGCGCGAGATGAAGGCGCGGATGAACGTCCCCGCATGAGCGAGCCGCGCCTCATCTCCCTGCCGCCCGGCGGCGTGTTGGTCGGCCTCGGCGCGGATCTGGTGGACGTGGCGCGCGTCGCCGGCGTGCGCGAGCGCCAGGGCGAACGCTTCCTTCACCGGGTCTATGCCGAGGAGGAGCTGCGCTACTGCCTGGCGATGAAGTATCCGGACAAGCACCTCGCCGCGCGCTTCGCGGCGAAGGAGGCGGTGTCGAAGGCCTTCACCACCGGCATCGGCGCCGAGCTGGGCTGGAAATCGGTCTCGGTTTACCACGGCGAGCGCCACGAGCCGCTGGTGCGACTCGACGAAAAGGGCGAGGCGCTGCTGCGCCAGGTCGGCGGCACGCATGTGCTGCTGACGCTTTCGCACACCGACACCGCGGCGATGGCGGTGGCGGCGATCGTGCGGGCGGCCTAACGCGACTTAACGAGACGATCATGCACGGCGCCTTTCCCATCCTGAGCTGCGAGGAGGCGAAGGCGTTCGAGGCGGAATACTTCGCCGGCGACGAGGCGCGGGAGTGGACGGCGATGCAGGCGGCGGGGCGCGCGGTGGCGCGCGGGATAGCGGCGGATTTTTCGGAGACCGGCGCATGGCCGGCGACGGCGCGCGTGCTGGTGCTGGCGGGCAAGGGGCACAACGCGGGCGACGCGCTGATCGCGGCGACGGCGCTGCGCGAAAGGTTTCCCGGCACGCGGGTGGACGTGGTGTTCGCGCTGGGCGAACGCGGCCTGCGCCCGCTGGCGCTGCGCGCATGGAACGAACTCGCCCAGGGCGCGCGGGTGTTGAGAAACGCGGGGGAGTGGGCGGCGGGTTATGATGTGGTGATCGACGGCGTGTTCGGGTTTCAGTTCCGGCCGCCGCTGGCGGCGGAGGCGGCGGCGCTGCTGGCCAGGGTGAACGCGTGGCCGGTGCGCCTGCGCGCGGCGGTGGATTTGCCGAGCGGGCTGGATGCGGCGGAGGCGTTCCGGTCGGATTTTTCCTACGCGACAGGGAGCGTGAAGGCGCCCTTGTTGGAACTGGAGAACGCGGGGCGGGTGCGGTTTCTCGATCTGGGTTTTCCTTTGCCGGCGCGGATGACGGGAGATCATGGGCTGGGCGCGGGGGTGCTGGACGATTTGCGCGCGTTGCGTCCGGCGCGAAGCGACAAGCGCACCTTCGGGCACGTGCTGGTGGTCGCGGGATCGCGACGGTATCCGGGAGCGGCGTTGATGACGACGCTGGCGGCGTTGCGCGGCGGCGCGGGGCTCGTGACGGCGGCGGTGCCGGAATCGCTGGTGGCGACTTTCGCGGCGCAGGCGCCGGAGGCGATGTGGCTGGGGCTGCCCGAGACGCCGGAGGGCGGGCTCGCGCTGGAAGGTCTGCGCCTGGTGCGCGAGGCCTTCGGGCGCGCCACGGCGGCGGTGCTCGGCCCGGGTCTGGGCGCGGAGCGCGAGACGCTCACGCTCGCGAAGGAGGTGGCGCGCGAATCGCCCCGCCCGCTCGTGATCGACGCGGATGCGCTGCGACCGGAAATCGTCGCGGCGGGCGGCGCGCCGCGCGTGCTCACCCCGCACGCGGGCGAGTGGGCGCGCATCGCGGCGGGCGTGCCGGCGGGCGCGGTGGTGATCAGAAAAGGGCCGATCACGCGCATCGAGACCGCAGGCCCGGACGGCGCGCCGACGAAACCGGTTTACCACGGTTTTTTCGGCGGCCCGGTGCTGGCGCGCGGAGGCAGCGGCGACGTGCTGGCCGGCCTGATCGGCGCGCTGCTCGCGCGGACGCCGACCGACGCGCTCGGGGCGGCGGCGCGCGGCGTGGCATGGCACGGCGCGGCGGCCGACGAGCTGGCGCGCTCGCGCGGAGCGCAGGCGGTGCGCACCACGGATCTGCTGGAGTTTCTCGGGCCGGCGCTACGACGGGCCGACGCATAGCAAGACGCGTTGCGCAAATTGCCCCGACTTGCGTGCCCGACGGTTGCAATGCGCGAGGCAAGCAACCCTGCTCCTCATTTAACTTATGAATCGCAGGGAGTTTCACTTCACGGACGCTACTTCAAACAAGTTTTGGTCCATCGAGCTAAACGACAAGAGCCTGGCGGTGCACTACGGCCGCATCGGCACCCAAGGGCAGGCCCAGGAAAAGGCATTCGCCTCCGCGGAAGCGGCGAAAAAGGAGCACGACAAGCTCGTCGTGGAAAAAACGCGAAAAGGCTACGTAGAGGTAGTCGCCGACGCCGACGCCCCGCGGCCGGCGCCCGTGATGAAAAAGGCGTCGGAACCCAAACCCCAAAACAAGCCGGCGGAACAAGCCGTTCCCGCTCCCTCGACCGCCACGCCTCCCGCGGCGGCAACGTCTCCCGCGCCGACAACTTCGGCGTCCTCGATCGCGCCCGTCGTCACCGGGGTTGCCGAGCCCGCTTTGGCTTTGGAGCGCCGCGTGCGCCTCTCGCCCGAAGACCGGGCGGCCGTCACTTGGCTCTGGCATCAAGTCGCGCCGCCGGCTGTATCCGGATTCGACTACGAAGCATGCATCCGCTCGGCCAAGGGCTGGTTCTCCACCTACGGGCACATCACCGTGAACGAGGCGGAAATACCCGTGCGCATGACGCGTGAAGAGGCCTGGTTCTGGATGCTCGCCTACAACGTTGCGGTCGATGAACCGACCAAGGGAGGCTATCCTTGGCACAACAAACAAGTGGCTGGCGTCAACGAATGGGAACAGCTCCTGCGCACGGCCACGAGTAATCTGACACCGCCCGAAGATCCGGCGGCAAACTCCATCGTCGCACGAGTATTTGTCGCGGCCGGTCGGCTCACGCAGTGGATCAGCGTGTTGCAGCCTTTTTTCTCCCCGACGGAACTGGCGGAGCAACTCATCGACGCGAATGTCCGGGAAATCGCGCAGGCGCAGCAAAACTACTACCATCACCCGCATTTCTTCATGGCGGGCGCATTCTCGGATCGCGTGCTGATTTTTGAAACCGCCGCAACCCGACAACACTTGCGCGCGGCTATGGTCCGGCGCTTCCAGACGGAAACCGACCGGGAAAGCCCGGCCGCCCAACTGGCCCTGGCCTTTCTTTCGCTCGTGGACGGAGGCGCCGAACTCGCGAATTATCTGCGCGCCCACGTGCCAGCGCCCTCCGCCCACCACTGGCCGACGAATTGTGTGAATTTGCGCACCCTCGCCGGTCTCCCCGACGAGGAAACGTTTGTCCGCGAGTCCGCCCGGTTGGAGATCGAGCTTCCCGCGCCCAGCGCCTATGGAAATCAGCAAGGGCTGCGATTGGCGCGGCTTTGGTTGGCCGCCACCGAATGGCGGCACACCGAGCAACTCGCCAAGGCGCTCGTCAAAGGCACCGCCAAAGACGAGGTGGCGCGCTTGGGCCGAATACTCGCCTCGGTCGAGGCCCCCGAGGCCGCGCCCGCCATGCTCGAGGTGCAGCTCAACTCGAAGGCACCCACCATCGCCGCCGATTGGTTCGCGGCGCATCCGCTGCACACGGTGGTCGGGCTCACGCCCATCGCGATGAGCGGCACCGGTCGCTCCGCCGAGGCCGCGCGTGATCACCTGCTCCACCTGCGGCGCTCGGGGCGGATCGATGTGCTGACATCCGCGCTCCCCCATTTGCCGGAAGCCCCTCAAGCGTGGCTCCGGCGTGAGGTTATCGACTATGCCGAGGAGTCCTTGCCCGAGGCGACGCGCCACGAATTGCCCGCGCCGTTGGCGGAGGCGTTTGCCGGCCTCAAACCCGCCAAGCCGCCCGCTTGGCTCCAGCTTACCAGCCTGCCTCCGATCAAGATCGCCGGGAAACGCCTGGCGCCGGCCGAGACGCAGCTCGTGCTCGCCGCGCTCAAGGACTCCGCGCTCGGCGTCGAAGCCGGGAACCCCGCCAAGCCCTCGCCGCTGCCGACCCTGCTCAAGCTGCACGCGGACACGCACTCGCTCGATGCGTTTGCGTGGAAGCTTTTCTCGCAATGGCTCGGTATGGGCGCGGCCTCGAAGGACCGCTGGGCGCTCGGCGCGATCGGGCATCTCGGCAACGACGCCAGCGTGTTGAAACTCACGCCGCTGCTCCGCGAGTGGCCGGGTGAGAGCCAGCATCAGCGCGCGGTTTTCGGGTTGGAGGTGCTCCGCGTCATCGGCACCGACACCGCCCTGATGTCGCTCAACGGCATCGCGCAGAAGTTGAAATTCCAGGGGCTGAAGGAGAAGGCCAAGCAGATGATGGAGGGCATCGCGCAGGCGCGCGGCTTCACGCGCGAACAGCTCGCCGACCGCATCGTGCCGGACTGCGGACTCGATGAGCGCGGCGGACGCGTGTTCGATTTTGGCCCTCGTCAGTTCCGTTTCGTGCTCGGTGCGGAGATGAAGCCCCTCGTGCGCGACGCCGCCGGCAAGGTGCGGCCCGATTTGCCCGCGCCCAACGGCTCGGATGACGCGGAAAAGGCCGACGCCGCCGTGGCCGAGTGGAAGCTGCTCAAGAAAACGCTGAAGGAGATGCTCAAAATCCAGGCCGAGCGTCTTGAGGATGCGATGATCACCGGCCGGCGCTGGACGCCGGAGGAGTTTGAAACGCTTATCGTGCGGCATCCGCTGATGGTGAATCTCGCGCGCCAGCTCGTGTTTGGCGCCTACCCCGAGTCCGGCCCGCTGACGCTGACTTTTCGCATCACCGAGGACCAATCCCTCGCCGACGAAAACGACGATCCGTGCGACTCGCCCGTCACCGGCCGCATCGGCGTGGTGCATCCCGCGCATCTCTCCGACGCGGTGAAATCCGCCTGGGGTCAGGTGCTCGGCGACTACGAGATCATCCCGCCCTTCCAGCAGCTCGGACGCGAAATCTGCCGGCCCGAGCCCGAGGATTTGGACAAGACCGACATCACACGCTTCAAGGGCCCTAAGATTCCCGGCATCGTCGTGTATGGCATGCTGGAGCGCAGCCACTGGCTGCGCGATTCCCCGGCGGACGGCGGCGGCTTCATGCAGCACTCGAAGTATTTCCCGGCCGCCGACGTCACCGCGTTTGTCCAATACACGGGCCTGAGCATCAGCTACTACGAGGAGCCGCAGGAGATCGAGACGGTGTATTTCGTGCCCGGCCACATCAAGCCCGAGTGGTGGGGCGACCACAAAAACAAACTCAAGATCAAGGACGTGGACGCCGTGATCATCAGCGAGGTGCTGCGTCTCGTTCGCGCGATCGCGGCCAAGGCGACCTGAGCCTGATTCTTCTTCAACCCGAACGCAAAATCCCCATGCCCGCCAAAGCCGCCGAGCCTCGTCCGCAACGTCCCCCCGCGGAGATTCTTCACGCCGCCGAGCTGCAGATGCTCGCCAAGGCCGACGCCGCGAAACCCCGTCCGCCGGGCTGGCGGATGACGCCGCAGAGCGTGCTGCGTTTCATCCTCGGCGATGCCAAGGCCGGCTTTGCGCCGAAATTCGTGGGCCGGCGCGCGATGCTGGAGCGCTGCATCGTCGCGCTCGCGACCAACCGCGGCCTCATGTTGATCGGCGAGCCCGGCACGGCGAAGAGCTGGCTCAGCGAGCTGCTCGCGGCCGCCATCTCCGGCGACAGCACGCTCACCATTCAGGGCAGCGCCGGCACGACAGAGGACTCGATCAAGTATTCCTGGAACTACGCGCTGCTCCTCGCCGAGGGGCCGGGCGAAAAATCCCTGGTGCCCGCGCCGCTGTATCGCGGTTTGAGCGAGGGCCGTATCGTGCGCTTCGAGGAGATCACGCGTTGTCCGGTGGAGATGCAGGACACCTTGTTGTCGGTCTTGAGCGATCGCGTGCTGATGGTGCCCGAGCTGAAAAACGAGGCGCGCACGCTGTATGCCGCGCAGGGTTTTAACGTCATCGCCACCGCCAACACGCGCGACCGCGGGGTCAACGAGATGAGCGCGGCGCTGAAGCGGCGTTTTAATTTCGAGACCGTGCCGCCCATCCAGGACGCGAAGGAGGAGATGGCGCTCGTTCAACGCGAAACCGCCCGACTCCTGGGCCACGCCGGCGTGCAGGCCGCGCTGTCGCCGGACATCGCCGAATTGCTGGTCACGACCTTCCGCGAGCTGCGCTCGGCCAAGACCGACGAGGGCAAGGCGCTGGAGCCGCTCACCACCGCCATGAGCACGGCCGAGGCGGTCGGCACGGGCTTCGCCGCCGGCCTGCACGCGAGCTATTTCGGGGACGGCGCGATCACCCCGGAACACGTGGCGCTGCACGTCGCCGCGACCGCGTTGAAGGATGCGCCGGACGATCTGAAAAAGGTGCGGCACTACTTCAACCACGTGGTCAAGGACCGCCGCGGTCGGCACTGGGCCGAGTTTTTCGAGGCGCGCAAGATGCTCGAGTGAGGCGGCGACGAGGCTCCACCGGCCATGCTGATCCCCGTTCGTCATCACAGCCCCGCGTGCGCGCGCCACGTGCGCGACACGATCCTGCGCGTGCGCCCGGCGGCGGTGTTGATCGAGGGGCCGGCGGATTTCAACGAGCGCATCGACGAGCTTTTTCTCGGACACCTGCCGCCGATATCGATCTACAGTCACGTCGCCTGGGCGGACGGGCTGCGGCAGGGCGCGTATTACCCGATGTGCGACTACTCGCCGGAATGGCAGGCCCTGCAAGCGGCGCGCGCATGCGGCGCTCAGGTGCGCTTCATCGACCTGCCCTTCGCCATGCTGGCGCGCGAGGATCGGCGCGCGCATCGCTACGCCGATGATCGCCTCCGGGGCAGCCACTACGTCCGGGCGCTGTGCGAATCGCTCGCGGTGGAAAACTTCGACGACGCCTGGGATCTCATCGCGGAGCAGGATCCCGGCCTGTCGTCGGAAGAACTCGGCGCGCGCGTCGCGTCGTATTGCCGCCACCTACGCGAGATGGATGGCGCGGCCGTCGCCGCGCATGATCTGCGCCGCGAGGCATTCATGGCGCGCCACATCCGCGCGGCGCGGGCCGAGTTTGGTCGCGAGCGCGTCGTCGTGGTTACCGGCGGTTATCACACCAGCGGACTGGAAACCTTGTTGAACACCCACGCGTCCGACGCTGCCTCCGCCACCGACACCGGGCTCGAATGGCCGGAGGAACTGGTCGAGCGCGGCATCGCGTTGACGCCCTACAGCTACGAACGGCTCGACAGCCTTGTCGGCTACGACGCCGGCATGCCGAGCCCCGGATTCTATCACCGCGCTTGGCAGGTCGGCGCGGACGCGGTGCATCCCGCGCTGCTCCGAGCGATGGCGGAGCGTCTGCGCGAATTGAAGCAGCCGGTCAGCACGGCGGATCTGATCGCGGTGGAAACCTGCGCGCAGACGCTCGCCGCGCTGCGCGGGCACGCGCGGGTGTGGCGTCGCGATCTCACCGACGCCATCATCGCCGCGCTGGTGAAGGACGATGTGCACGCGGCGCATCCCTTCGTGCTCGCGATGCAGTCGGTGTTGCGCGGCGGTGATCGCGGTCGCCTCGCCGAGGGCTCTCCCCTGCCGCCCTTGGTAAAGGACATTCACGCCCGCCTCCGCGCGGCGGATCTTTTACCGGACCGCGCGCCGAAGGAACGCACGCTCACGCTGTCTCGACCGGACGAACTCGCGCTCAGCCGCGAGCTGCATCGGCTGCGCGTGCTCGCCATCCCGGGGGTCGAGCGCGTGAGCGGGGTCGATTTCGCGAAGCGCGAGGATCTGACCACGCTCACCGAAACGTGGCGGCTGCGCTGGATGCCCGAGCAGGACGCGCGCTTGATCGAGGCCTCGCGCTACGGGTCCGCGCTCGACGAGGCCGCCGCCGCCCGCCTGCGCGAGGCGGCGGACAAACTCGAGCGCGGCGCGGCCCGGGCCGCGTCGCTCCTGCTCGACGCCGTGCTGGCCGGCGTGATGGGCGCGGCCGACGCGCTCCGGCTGCGCGTGGCCGAACTCATCCGCCAGGACGGCGATCTGGCCGGAGTCGCGACCGCGCTCGACCACCTGCTGTATTTGTTTTCCTGGGACGACACGCTGGGCACGCGAGGCTCGGCGGAGACGGGCGTGCTGCTAAAGGAGGCTTTTGAGCGCGCGGTCTGGTTGCTGGAATCCGGCGGCGCAGGCGCCTCGGCCATGCAGGAAGTCGAGGCCGTCCGGCTGATGCGCGACGCGTTCGAGCGAGCCGAGCAACCGATGAATCTGACGCGGGAAACTTTCGCCGAAGTGCTCGCGCGCGTGCAAGCGGACGACCGGCGTTCCCCGGCCCAGCGCGGGGCCTGCGCCGGAGCGCTGTGGTCCCTGCACCGCGCGGACCCCGCCGACATTCGGCGCGATTTGCTGCTGTTCGCCTCGCCGGCGCAGTTGGGCGATTTTCTCACCGGGCTCTTCGGTCTCGCCCGCGAGGAGGCGCAGCGCGACCCCGAGTTGTTGCGCGCCACGCACTCCGTGGTCACCTCGTGGAACGACGACGCGTTTCTCACCGCGCTGCCCTCGCTGCGCCTCGCCTTCATGTATTTCACCGCGCGGGAAAAAACCTACCTCGCGCGCGGCTTGTTCGCGAACGAGACCGCCCCGGAAAGCGAGCCCGTGCCGCTCGCCGTGAGCACGGCCGAAGCGGCGGAGGCGATGGCTTTTGAGACCGCGCTCCACGAACTCGCCGCCCGCTACGGCATCGCGCTGGAGGAGCCCGAACCCTCATGAGCCCGAAGGTACAAAAGATCCGCTGGCGGCTCATTCTCGGCGACGAAGCAGACGGGGTCTGCGGCGAACTGGATGGCGAAAATGCCGACCGCGACGCGGCGCTCGAGTATCTTTACGGACGCGAGGGCCAGGGACGAAATCGCCGAGGCCAAGGTGCGGGCGGCACCGGTGGCAAGGGTTCGCTCGATCCGTCGAATCTCACCGTGCCGGCGTGGATCAACGCGGTGCACACGCTCTTCCCGCGAAGCTCCATCGAGCGCATCGAGAAGGACGCGTTGGAGCGCTACGCGATCAACGAACTCGTCACCAACGTCGATCTGCTCAAGCGCGCCGAGCCCAGCCTCACGCTGCTGAAGGCCGTGCTGCACACGAAGCACCTGATGAACCAGGAAGTGCTCGGCGTGGCCCGCGAACTCGTGCGCCGCGTGGTCGAGCAGCTGATGGAAAAACTCGCGCGTCCCATCGAGTCCGTCTTCCTCGGCGCCATTGATCGCCGCAAACGCTCGACGCTGCGCGTGGCCAAAAACTTCGACGCGCCGACCACCATCCGTCGAAATCTACAGCATTACGATCCGGTGTCGGCGAAGCTGTTTATCCGCACGCCGTTCTTTCATTCGCGCGTGCGGCGGCATAGCGACAAGTGGCAGGTCATCATCCTGGTGGACGAGTCCGGCAGCATGGCGGACAGCGTGATCCACAGCGCGGTCACGGCCGCGATTTTCTTCGGGATAAAAACCCTGCGCACCCACCTCGTGCTCTTCGACACCAGTCTCGTCGATGTGAGCGCCGACTGCGCCGATCCGGTGGAGACGATCATGAAGGTGCAGCTCGGCGGCGGCACCGACATCGGCCAGGCCGTGCGCTATGCCGAGGGGCTGATCGACAACCCGCGCCGCGCCATCGTCGTGCTCATCACCGATTTTTATGAAGGCGCGCCGGTGCATCTGCTCTTCGCCGCCTGCAAGCGCCTGATCGAGCAGGGCACGCTGCTCCTCGGCCTCGCCGCCCTCGATGCCGACGCCAAACCCAACTACGACCACGGCACCGCCGCTCACCTGGCCTCGCTGGGCGCGCATGTCGGCGCGATGACCCCGGGCGAACTCGCGCAATGGGTCGCGGAGAAAGTGCGTTAACCGCGATGAAACGTCCCGACCTCCTCGCGCTCACCCCCGACGATCTCGCCGCGCTGGCCAATCGCGGACTCGTTAAGCGCGCCCAGCGCGAACTCGAGACGGGCGAACTCGCCGCGCAATGGAACGAGGCGGGCGACGGCACCATCATCGCCGTCTGGCCCGATGGCGTCACCTGCACGCTGCCCGGCGGGCACACGCTGCGCGAGGCGCGCTGCGACTGCGCGGCGCTTGAGATGTGCCGTCATTTGTTGCGCACCGTGCTTGCCTGGCAGACGCGCCAGACGGGATCGGGCGAAACCGGGATCGCGCCGCCCGAAGCGTGGAATCCCGCGCGCATCCCCGACGCGCTGATCGAAACCCAGGTGCCCAAGGCGACCCGTGATCGCGCCCGTCTGCTTCGCGCCCAAGGCATGCTGGCCGAGGTGTATTGCGCGGTGAAGCCCAGCGCGCGGTTTCATTGTCCCGGCCACAGCGTGCGCTTTCCGGTGCCGGACGATTTACGCTACACGCAGTGCAGCTGCGCGGAGCCGGCGCCGTGCGCTCACGCCGTGCTCGCGGTGGAGGCGTTTCGGTTGCTCCCCGCAGATCGGACCTCGGGCATCGTCAGCGAGGGCCCGCTCGACGCGCCGGTGGTCCGCGAGCCGCTCGACGCCGGCGTGGCGTGCCTGCGGAATCTTTTCGCCGACGGACTGGCCGGCTTGTCCACCGCCTGGCGGGATCGGGTGCGGCGGGTCGCCAAGGAATGCGCGGACGCGTCGTTCGCCTGGCCGGCGCAGATCCTGGAGGAACTGGCCGACGACCATGACCGCTACGCCGCGCGCGACGCGGCGTTTTCCCCCGAGGCGATGCTGGAGCGCGCGGGAGAGTTCTTGCTGCGGGCCGACGCCATCATCGCCGGCACCGCGCCAGTCCCGCAGGCCTTCATTCGCGGGCTCAAGGCGGATCGCGACAGCGAACTTGGCTCCGCCCGTTTCATCGGCCTGGGCGCGACCGTGACCGAAGACCGCACGAGCAGCACGGTGCATGTTTACCTGCAAGAACTCGACACCGGTCACGCCGTCACGGTCACGCGCGAGTTCAACGAACCGGACGCCGCGACGCGCAAATTCTTCCATCAACTCGCCCAGGCTCCGAGCGTGAAGGACGCTTCGCTGGGCTCGCTGGCGAGCGGCCAGCTGGTCACCCAGGGCGGCAAGCGCACTGCGGCCGGTCGGCTCGTAATCGGGCGGGCGCGCGCGGTGGTGAATCCGCAGGCCTTCGCGTGGGAGCAACTCAAGGCTCCGCTGCTCGCGGAGGATTTTGGCGAGATCGCGGCGCGCCTCGACCTCCTGCCGCCCGCGTGCTTTCGACCCCGGCGGGCGGGCGGGGATTTCCATGTTTGCCCGCTGCGGAACGTGGAGGCGGCGCGCTTCGATCCCGTGGCCAACGCGATCACGGCTGTGCTCATCGACGCCAACGGCGAGCGCGCGTTGCTGTGGCATCCGTGGAGCACGCGCGGACAAAACGGTGCGGAGGCCTTGCTCGCGGAGCTGCTGGGCGATGCGAAACCGCTCTTCGTCGCCGGGCAGATGAGACGCTCGGGCGGCGGATTGGTCATTCATCCGACGGCGGTGGTCTTCGCCGGCGAAGGAGCAAGCCGTCGTGTCGTGATGCCGTGGATACACGCGGGCGCGGCGTCGGCGGCGTTTGCCCGGCCGGCGAACGCGGCGGCGGGCGCCAAGGAGGAGGATCGCTACTCAGCCGCCGCCGAACTCGGCGCGGACCTGCTGCTCCAAGGCGCCCGACGCTTGGCCGCGCACGACTGGCCGGGCTGGGAAAACCGCATCCGGGAGCTGGAGGAGCGCGGCTGCCACCGCATGGCCGGACATCTCAGGCAAGCAAGGGCGACGCCCGGGCATGCGATTTATTTCCTCAAGCTCTGGCGACTTGCGCGCAACCAAGCCTGACCGACAAACCGGCGCCTATCCGAGGCGACGAAGCGGGGCGCGCGAGGCTCCCGGCTCCGCGCGCGCAGCGACGCCGGGAGATTGATCTCCTTGCGAAAACATGACTTCAGGCCTTCGCCATGCGCGCCTGCTCCTGCTCGCGAAACGCTCCCGGCGAGAAGCCCGTGCGCAGGCGGAAAAAACGGCCGAAGTAGGACGGATCCTGAAACTGGAGCTCGTAGGCGATCTGGGCCACGGTCATGGGCGAATACACCAGCAGCCGGCGCGCCTCGAGCAGGAGGCGGTCGTGGATGTGGTCGCTGGCGGAGCGGCCGGTGTGGGCGCGCAACTCCTCGTTGAGATGGGAGCGCGAGACCTGAAGGAGTTTCGCGTAGTCGGAGACTTTTTGCAGGCGCGGGAAATTCTTGTCCAAGGCCACTCGAAAACGTTGCGGCAGGGTGGACGCGGCGGGCTCGGCAAGCGCGACCTGCTCGCGGGTGATGAGGTGCTGGCGCGTCTTGCTCAGGATGATCGTGATGTAGGCGTGCACGATGTCGTCGCGGCCGGGCAGCTCGCGCGCGGCCTCGTGCAGCAGCTGGGAAAAATGCCGGGCCATGTCGGCGGCGTCCGCCCCGGCGAGGGCGAGCAAGGGACACGCGTCCTCGTGCAAAAACGGCAGGCGGCCGATCAGGCCGGGGGAGTCGGTGTCGGAGTTAAAAAACGCGGCCGGAAAACCGAACATGATGCCGCGCGGCTCGATCTCGTGGTTCCACGCGTGCAGGCGCCCCGGCGCGAAAAAGGCCAGCGTGGGCCCGGAGAACTCGTGGGTCGCGAGGTCGCAGCGCAGCGTGCCGCGGCCCTCGTCGAGCCAGAGAATCTGGAAAAAATCATGCCGGTGCGGCTGCGAGCGCACCTGCCGCGGATCGATGCTCTCGTGGTAGCGGAAGACGTGAAAGGCGCCGGGGCTGCGGTGCCCCTGGTTGTAACCCGCGAAGGGAAGTTCGGTCACGGGCGCGACGGCGGTCAGGTGGGCAAAAGAGGCGGGGAGACGGGATGTTTTGACCATGCCCCGTCCCAGCATGCGCGGGGCCAAGTCCGGCGGCGCGGACCCGCCCGCTCGTCCGCGCAACGCGCGAGCCCGGTTGCGTAACGGGCTCAAGCGGCTATGCGTGCCGTGGTTCGTCCATAATCACCATGAAACGCCTCCTCGCCCACGCGGGCCTTTTCCTCGCCATGTGCTCCCTCGCCGCCGCCAACCCCGTCAACGTCGGCGCCGCCGCGCCCGTCGCCTCCGCCCCCGATCACACCGGAACGGTCGTGGATCTGGCCGCGGTTTACGCCGCCCAGCCCTACACGCTGGTCTATTTTTATCCTCGCGCCGACACGCCCGGCTGCACCGCGCAGGGCTGCTCGCTGCGCGACGCCTACGCGACTCTCGCCGAAAAAGGCGTGGCCGTCGTCGGCGTGAGCACCGACTCGGTGCAGGCCCAGGCCGCCTTCCGCGAAAAATATTCGCTGCCCTTCACCCTCCTCGCCGACACCGAGAAAGCCGTGATCAAGGCCTTCGGCGTCGGCTCGACCTTCGGCTTCTCCAGCCGCCAGGCCTACCTCATCAAGGACGGCAAGGTCGTCTATGCGGACCACAAGGGCTCGACCAAGAACCAGGCCGACGACGTGCTCGGATTTCTGGCGAAGACGCCGTGATTCACGCGAGCCCGTGACCTGGGCCCACTGCCCGGCCCGCCTCGCGGCGGCCGGGCTTTTTTGTGCGCGTGCGGAAACGCGCCGAAAAAAAGCCGCCGAACGCGCGGGGCGTCGGCGGCTTGGGTGATTAGTGTCTTGGGGGACGCCTAAGAACGCTTACTTCTTGATGTGACCGGAGACCAGCTTGGTCATCTCGAACATGCTGACGGACTTCTTGCCACCAAAGATGGCCTTCAGTTTGTCGTCGGCGTTGATCTGGGTCTTCACTTTCTTGTCCTGAAGCCCGTTCTTCTTGATGTACTCCCAGAGCTTCTTGGTGAGCTCGGTGCGGGGAAGGGGTTTGGCGCCGACCACGGCCGCGAGGGCGTCGTCAGGCTGAACCGGTTTCATGAAGGCTGCGTTGGGTTTACGTTTGGTGGTGGCCATAGCGGAGTTGGGCGTAGGGCCGCGCGGGGCGAACGCAACCGCAATTTTCAGAGGTAAAACAACCGTTCTCAGAGGGAAAACTTCTCACTTGCGTAGTCCGCGACTTGGTGCGCGGACGCCCGGCGAAACCTCGCGCCGCGCCCGCGCCCGCGCCGGAGGCCTCCTTCGTATCCGTTAAACAACTACGCATGCGGCGCGCCGCCGGCCGCGAACTGGGCGTGCAGGCGCGCGTAGGGCCCGGAGTCCGCCAGCAGGGCGTCGTGCGTGCCGCGCTCCACGATGCGCCCCTGGTCGAGCACGAGGATGAGGTCCGCGCGGCGGATGGTGCTCAGGCGATGCGCGACCACCAGGCTGGTGCGGCCGCGCACGAGGGTGGCGAGCGCGGCCTGCAGGCGCGCCTCGGTGAGCGCGTCGATGGAGCTCGTCGCCTCGTCGAGGATGACGAGGCGAGGGTTGGCCAGAAAGGCGCGGGTGAAGCACACGAGCTGGCGCTGGCCCAGCGAGAGACCGGCCCCGCGCTCGCCGACCTCCGTGTGCAGGCCGCGCGGCAGGGCCTCGAGCACGTCGAGGCAATCGAGCGCGCGCGCCGCCGCGCGCACCTCGTCCTCCGTCGCCTCGGGGCGGGCGAAGCGAAGGTTGTCCAGCACCGTGCCGCCGAAGAGGAAGTTTTGCTGCGTCACGAGGCCGAGCTGCCGGTGGACGGAGCGGCCGGTGAGGTCGCGGATCTCGCGGCCGTCGAGCCGCACCGCGCCGGAGTCGGGCAGGTAGAACTTGGTCGCGAGGTTGATGATCGAGCTCTTGCCGCTGCCGGTGTGGCCGAC
>LLBY010004737.1_pt1 | contig 15261 bp, 9 predicted proteins | sample 1489401 | NCBI WGS metagenome assembly LLBY01 (sample SAMN04092656, study PRJNA295927) | soil metagenome | biome: Soil prokaryotic community; feature: Bulk soil; isolation source: soil from tomato rhizosphere | host: tomato cultivar Hawaii 7996 | place: South Korea | collected 2011-11-01 | reverse complement strand
CGAATAGTTGTGTAGCTTCAAAAGTTTAACAGATTTATACAAGTGTATTTTATCAATAAAAAATTAAAATAATTACCTTTACGTTGATGGATAAACCTACCTTAGAAATACAATTACAAACCTTACCAAATCAACCAGGTGTGTACCAGTATTATGATGCTGAAGGCACGATTATTTACGTTGGAAAAGCCAAAAATTTAAAGAAACGGGTTGGTAGTTATTTTACCAAAACACACGATAATGGGAAAACACGTGTATTGGTAAAAAAAATCGCTACCATAAAACATATTGTCGTTGATACCGAAACGGATGCCTTGCTACTTGAAAACAACCTAATTAAAAAGTATCAACCCAAGTATAATGTGATGTTGAAAGACGACAAATCGTACCCTTGGATTTGTATAAAAAACGAACGTTTCCCCAGAGTGTTTTCTACCCGCAGGATTTTTAAAGATGGCAGCGATTATTTTGGGCCGTATACCAGTATGAAAACAGTTCACACGCTGTTAGATTTAATAAAAGGCTTGTATCCGCTTCGGAATTGCAATTATGATTTATCTGAAAGCAAAATTGAAGCAGGCAAATACAAAGTGTGTTTGGAATACCATTTAGGAAACTGTAAAGGCCCTTGTGAAGGTTTTGAAACGGAAGAAGCATACAGTAAAAATATTAAGGATATCAAAGAAATTTTAAAAGGAAATTTCAAAGATTCCCTGTCTCAGTTTAAAACCCAAATGAAACGACTTGCTGAAGACATGCGTTTTGAAGAAGCTCAAAAAATTAAGGAAAAAATCGAAATTCTTGAAAACTACCAAGCCAAATCTACCATTGTAAACCCTAAAATCAGCAATGTAGATGTGTTTTCAATAATGAGTGACGAAAGTTATGGATATGTCAATTTTCTACAGCTATCTTACGGGTCTATTATCCGTTCGCATACTTTAGAAATCAAGAAGAAATTAGACGAAACCGACGTAGAGTTATTAGAGTTAGCAATTACCGAAATCCGTCAGCGTTTTCATTCCACATCAAAAGAAATTTATGTACCTTTTAAAGTTGAATTGGGTGAAGGCATCAAGGTAACTGTGCCACAATTGGGCGATAAAAAACACATATTGGACTTATCACTTAGAAACGCCAAATATTACCGCATGGAGCGTTTTAAACAAGATAAAATTGTGGATCCCGATAGGCATACCAATAGAATTATGGCACAAATGAAAGCTGATTTAAGGTTGCATGAAGAGCCACGACATATAGAGTGTTTTGATAACTCGAATATTCAAGGCACCAACCCCGTTGCGGCATGTGTGGTTTTTAGAAACGGGAAGCCAAGCAAAAAGGATTATAGGCATTTTAATATAAAAACGGTCGTTGGCCCAGATGATTTTGCTTCGATGGAAGAAGTTGTTTACCGTCGTTACAAACGGATGCTGGATGAAGAACAATCCTTGCCACAACTCATTATCATCGATGGTGGCAAAGGACAATTATCATCTGCTTTAAAAAGCCTAGATGCTTTAGAATTAAGAGGAAAAATAGCAATCATCGGAATTGCAAAACGTTTAGAAGAATTATTTTACCCAAACGATCCAATTCCACTATATTTAGATAAGAAAAGCGAAACTCTAAAAGTCATACAACAATTACGTAACGAAGCACATCGTTTTGGTATAGAACACCATAGAAATAAACGAAGCAAAAGTGCGTTAAATACTGAATTGGAAACAATTCCGGGCATTGGTGAAAAAACAATTGTAGATCTGCTAAAGCATTTTAAATCTGCGAAGCGTGTTGCCAATGCAAAGTTAGATGAGTTAGAGCCTGTTGTTGGTGTGTCTAGAGCCGAAAAAATTTATAATTATTACCATACTAAATGAAACATTCCAGATTCGAATTCTTAATTAATGAGGATGTAGATGTTCCATTTGACCATTAACAAATAATAAAAATCACCAAATGAAGTATTTTTTAACATGTCTTATTTTTATTTTATGTTTTGAGGGGTATTCTCAAAACACAGAAAAAGATGATGTCAAAATTGGATTGGTTTTAAGTGGCGGTGGGGCAAAAGGATTGGCGCACATTGGCGTGTTAAAGGTTATAGATAGTCTGGGCGTAAAAATAGATTATGTTGCAGGCACCAGTATGGGAGCCATTATTGGTTCACTTTATGCTTCTGGGTATACAGGCAAACAACTTGATTCTATCTTTAATGAAATTGATTTTGATACGTTAATAAACGACGATTTGCCAAGAGCGTCCAAAGCCTTTTATGAACGTGATAACTCTGAAAAATATGCAGTAACACTCCCGTTTGAGAATTTTAAAATTAAGTTACCATCGGCACTATCCCGGGGTCAGAATACCTATGCCTTATTTTCAAAACTCACGCTGCATGTTAGCGAAATAAATGACTTTAGTAAATTGCCCATACCATTTTTCTGTATAGCTACCGATATTGAAACAGGACAAGCCGTCATGTTGGATTCAGGCAACTTAGCACAATCTATTATGGCAAGTGGCGCATTACCAACTTTATTTCAACCAGTTATTATAGATGGACAAATGTTAATTGATGGTGGTGTCGTAAATAATTATCCAATTGATGGGCTACGTGCTAAAGGAATGGATATCATTATTGGTGTAGATGTACAAGATGGTTTGGCTAGCAGAGAAGAGCTAACATCGGCTCCAGATGTATTGGTTCAAATAAACAATTTCAGAACTATTAATGACATGAAATTGAAAGTTAAAAAAACCGATATCTATATTAAACCAGACATTAAAGAGTATTCTGTGATATCATTTAGCGAAGGTTCAAAAATTATTGAAAGCGGTAAACAAGCCACCATTGCAAAAATGGATGCTTTAAAAAAATTAACCGATAAAAATTCTTCTGAAATCAAATCTAAAATTAATAGCAAAGCTAAAGACAGTATTATAATTAACAACATTGTTATAAAAGGAAATAAACAATACACTAGAGCTTATATTTTAGGAAAACTAAGATTAAAAACCAATGAAAAAATTAGTTATGATTATTTTAATAGCGGTATTAACAATTTAATTGCCACTAATAACTTTGATTCGTTTGAATATAAATTAAAAAATAGCGAAAATAAAGAAGGCTACAATTTAACAGCAAATTTGGTAGAAACTAAAATCACGAGCTTTTTAAAATTAGGATTGCATTTTGATGATTTATATAAAAGTGCGGCATTAGTTAATCTAACGAAAAAACGCTGGCTCTTTGATAACGATGTGGCTTCATTAGATATTATTTTAGGTGATAATGTACGTTACAATCTTGAATATTTTATAGATAAAGGCTTTTACTGGAGTATTGGGTTAAAATCCAGATACAATCAATTTAATAAAGATATTAACGCAAAACTACTGCTAGACGATGCTCAAATATCCGGTTCCGGGTTAAATAAAATAGATGCTAAATTACAAGATCAAACCAATCAAATTTATTTGCAAACCTTGTTTAGAAAAGATTTTGCGCTAAGTGCTGGATTAGAGCATAAACGATTAGAAGTAAAAACCGAAACCCTTGCAACAAATAACGAAACCAACGAATTTGTATTTGAAAGTACCGATTATTTAAGTGTTTTTGGTGGGTTAAAGCTAGACACTTACGATAATAAATATTTCCCAAAAAAAGGCGTGTATTTTAATGGCGATTTACACATGTACCTATTTGCATCAAGTTTTAATGAAAGCTTCGATAATTTTTCAATAGCTAAAGCCAATATGGGTTATGCCTTTAGTGTTTCTAATAAATTAGCATTTAATTTACAAACTGGTGGCGGGTTTAAAATAGGCGATAAATCAACAAGGACTTTAGATTTTGCGTTAGGAGGAAATGGCTATAACTTAATAAATAATTTTATTCCGTTTGTAGGATACGATTTTATTTCCCTTACGGGGAATAGTTTTGTAAAAGCATCTTTAACTGCCGATTATCAAATATTTAAAAAGCATCACATAACCTTAGAAGGTAACTGGGCAAATGTAGAAGATAATATTTTTGAAACTGGCGAATGGTTTACACTTCCCGATTATAGAGGTTATGCTTTAGGTTACGCCATTGAAACGTTTGTTGGTCCCATCCAAGCAAAATACAGTTACTCGCCAGAACAAGGTAGAAGCTACTGGTTTTTTAATGTCGGTTTTTGGTACTAATACCCAGGCCAAATGCACCAATTTCAGAAATAAACCACTCTTCTATGGACTTGAAGTCCATGGTTTTGTTTGCAGACTAAACCTGCAAGGTTAGCTTGCGAAATTAATCGGTGACATTTTACCGCAAATTCGCAGATTTTTAACATTTTAGGTAATCTGCAAATCTGCGGTAAAAATTTTAAATGCGAATGCCCTGTACCATTTTTGCTTTCTCGGAAATCTTAAGGTTTTATTACAATAAATAATTATATTTGTTAAGTTATGCAACTTTTTTGGCAAGACTTATTATTATTTCTACACTTCCTTATCAAGAGAAATCCTGAATAAGCATACTTTATCGTATCTTTATATAATTGATTTTTAGTTTGTTGCTGCCCTAGTATAGTTTTAGGGCAACTTTCAACTTTTTAACTTTTAAAACTTATCAGTATGCCTTTTTATCATAAATTAGGAAACATTCCACCTAAGCGCCATACGCAATTTAGAAAACCAGATGGCAGTTTGTATTACGAGCAGTTATTTGGCACCATTGGTTTCGATGGCATGTATACAAATAGCTACCATGAACAGCGACCAACACAAGTAAAAGAAATAAAAAAACAGTACAGCGTTTCTCCAAAAATTGCAAAAGCAAATAATATACAATCATATCGTTTTAAAGGCTTCAAAGTAAAACCAGAACAAGATTATTTAGAAAGCCGAAAAACCGTTTTAGTTAATAAAGACTGTGCAATTGTTTTAGCAGCACCAAAACAATCAACACAAGATTATTTTTATAAAAACGCCGACGCCGACGAACTGATTTTTATTCATAAAGGTTCAGGTAAATTAAGAACCCATTTAGGAAATATCGATTTTAAATATGGTGATTATTTATTAGTACCAAGAGGTGTCATTTATAAAATAGATTTTGATTCCGAAGATAACCGATTATTTATAGTCGAATCCCGCCGCCCCATTTATACCCCAAAACGTTACCGAAATTGGTTTGGGCAACTTTTGGAACATGCACCCTATTGCGAACGCGATATGCGTCGCCCACAAGAATTAGAAACCTACAACGAAACAGGTAACTTTTTAATTAAAGTAAAAAAGCAAGACGATATCATCGAAATGGTGTATGCGTCGCATCCGTTTGATGTGGTTGGGTATGATGGCTATAACTATCCGTATGCATTTTCAATTCATAATTTCGAACCCATAACAGGGCGTATTCACCAACCACCGCCAGTACACCAAACTTTTGAAACCGATGCTTTTGTGGTGTGTAGTTTTGTGCCTAGGCTGTACGACTATCACCCATTATCCATTCCAGCACCATACAATCACAGCAATATAGATAGCGATGAGGTGCTATATTACGTAGATGGCGATTTTATGAGTAGGAACGATGTTGAGCAGGGACATATTTCGTTACATCCAGCCGGTATTCCGCATGGACCGCATCCAGGAGCAGCCGAACGTAGTGTAGGAAAAACCAAAACCGATGAATTAGCAGTTATGATAGACACTTTTAAACCCCTAATGGTTACCGAAGAAGGTATAAAAATAGCCGATGAGGACTATCATAAATCGTGGTTGGAACATTAAAATTTTTAGAAGCAATTTCCTGCTTTTCTCTATATCTTTTGCTGAAAAAGCAAAAGGATGTCGCTTCAATCAGGGCTAGAACATACAATTTGTTATCAAATGAACACATCAACGAATAAACAAATAAACGTTCAAAAGAATGAGTAAAAACATAAAATCAGTAAACTACGGTTTAGAAAAAATATTTAAAGGCGCACAAGATTTTTTGCCCCTTTTAGGAACCGACTATGTAGAATTCTATGTAGGCAACGCGAAGCAAGCAGCACATTTTTACAAAACAGCTTTTGGATTTCAATCGCATGCCTATAAAGGCTTGGAAACCGGCTCAAAAGATACGGTGAGTTATGTGCTTAAACAAGATAAGATCCGTTTGGTACTAACCACACCATTAACCAGCAAATCGCCAGTAAACGACCATATTGTAAAACATGGTGATGGTGTAAAGGTAATAGCACTTTGGGTTGAAGATGCCAGAAAAGCATACCACGAAACGACAAGTAGAGGTGCCAAATCGTATATGGAACCCATTGTTGAAACCGATGAACATGGCGAAGTCGTACGTGCAGGTATTTATACCTACGGCGAAACAGTACATATGTTTGTAGAACGTAAAAACTACCATGGTACCTTTTTGCCAGGGTTTAGGAAATGGGAATCCGATTATAATCCAACACCTGTCGGATTGAAATTTATAGATCACATGGTTGGCAACGTAGGTTGGGGACAAATGAATGTTTGGGTAAAGTGGTATGAAGAGGTTATGGGATTTGAAAACTTCTTGTCGTTTGATGACAAACAAATCCATACCGAATATTCTGCTTTAATGAGTAAAGTGATGAGTAACGGTAACGGACGCATCAAATTCCCTATAAACGAGCCTGCAAAAGGAAAAAAACGTTCACAAATTGAAGAATATCTCGATTTTTACGAAGGTGCCGGAGTTCAGCATATAGCAGTAGCAACCGATGATATTATAAATGCAGTAAGCCAGTTAAAAGCTAGAGGTGTCGAATTTTTATCCACACCCCCAGAAGCTTACTATAAAGCGGTTCCAGATAGATTGCACGAACACAATCACGAATTGCGGGAAGATATTGAAACCCTTAAAAGTTTGGGTATTATGATTGATGCCGATGAAGAAGGCTATTTACTGCAAATATTCACAAAACCTGTAGAAGATAGGCCAACGTTGTTCTTCGAAATTATTCAGCGTATGGGTGCTCGTGGTTTTGGAGCAGGAAACTTTAAAGCACTTTTCGAATCCATAGAAAGAGAACAGGCCAACAGAGGCACACTTTAACAAACACCTAAGTCTTTTAAATGCCATCCCATTTTTGGTAGCTTTTGTGTGATTTTTATAATAAATAAATATTAAGGTTTCCTATTAATTATAAACCTTACAAGTAATTTTTATATTTTTGGAACAGTAATTGCAAATTCTTAATAAATCATGTAACACATAATTTTAAGAAGTTAGTTACAAATACCCAAATAAAATGAAAAAGATACTACTTATAACATTCACAATAATAACTACACAAATAGCTTTTGCTCAACAAGAATCGGCGTTTGGTGATGGCGAATGGTTTCTATTTAAAATGAGTTACAGCGGTTTTTTAAAAGCAGGAAACGCTTCATTGCATGTAAAAGAATCCAAACTTAATGATAAAAATGTTTACCACGTCGTTGGAAAAGGTTGGACCTCTGGCATGATTAAATGGTTTTTTAAAGTAAAAGACCGCTACGAAAGTTATTTTGATACACATACATTGCTACCTTATAAATTTATTAGGGATATAGATGAAGGCGGGCATACTAAAAATATTGAGATTGATTTCGACCAAAAAAACAATAAAGCCCACGTAAACGACAAAAAGAAAAAAACAAAAGCAGTGTTTGATACCAAACCAAACATTCAAGATATGGTATCCACCTATTATTATTTGCGTAATAAAATTGACGTAAGCACCTTAAAAGTAGGCGATGAAATACGCACCGATATGTTTTTTGATGAAGAAAATTACGGATTTAAATTACAATACTTAGGCACAGAAAATATTGATACCGATTTTGGTAAAATAGAGGCTTTAAAATTTAGACCCTATGTTATGGCTGGCAGGGTTTTTAAAGAAGAAGAGAGCTTAACACTTTGGGTATCAAAAGATAAAAATAAAATACCTTTGCGTATAAAAGCCGATTTAAGAGTAGGTTCTTTACGTGCCGATTTAGAAGCCTTTAAAGGATTGAAGCACCCTTTTAAAATAATCGTTCCTAATTAAAAAAAATTGAAATCTAAAATAAACAGTCAACTTAAGGAAAAATACGAGGCAATAGACCAAGATTTAGAAGATTACCTAGAAGGCTTATTGCACAGTAAACCTATAAATTATTGGGATTATATTCAGACCGATGTCTTGCTAAATCTTCAAGTACAACGCACTGTTTTTCCAGATGAAATGGTATTTATTATGTACCATCAAATAAACGAACTCCTGTTTAAAATGGTACTTATTGAAATAGATCAAGTAGCAAAAAGCAAAGCGTTAACAGTTGAATTGTTTACATCAAAACTAATGCGCATTAGCCGCTATTTCGATATACTAACATCTTCATTTACAATCATGAAAGACGGTATGGATGTCGATCAATACAACAAATTCAGGAAAACCTTAACACCGGCTAGCGGGTTTCAAAGTGCCCAATACAGAAAAATCGAGTTTGCATCAACCGAACTTATAAACTTAATAGATAAACGTTTTAGAGATACCATCGATAGAAATTCTTCTTATGAAAATGCTTTCGAGCATTTATATTGGCAAGCTGCTGGGAAAAATTATAAAACAGGCAAAAAAAATTATACATTAACAGTTTTTGAGGAAAAATATAAAGACGAATTTATTAGATTTGCCCAGTTTTACGGCACAAATAATTTATACTCAAAATTTAAAGAACTTCCCAAGGAAGCCAAAGAGAACAAAGAGTTAATTAATGCCATGCGCCATTTTGATTATACCGTAAACATAAAATGGGTGATGGCACATTATAATACCGCAAATCATTATTTAAATATAGGTGGAAAAACTGCCGAAGCAACAGGAGGAAGTGAATGGGTAAAATACATGCATCCAAAGTATCAAAAAAGAATATTTTTTCCGGACTTATGGACAAAGCAAGAAATAGAAGAATGGGGAGTAAATATTTAGTAATTTTATTAGTATTATTAAGCGTCATTGGGTGTAAACAAAAAGAGCAACCCGTAGAAGAAGAAGTAGCCGTTATAGAAAAACCTGCCGATATATACGAATTCGGTTTTAATCTAAGTGATTTTGTTGTAAAAAGAGATACCGTAAGAAAAGGAGATAGCTTTGGGCTTATTTTAGAACGTAACAAAATTGGCTATCCAAGAATATTTTCAATTGCCGAAAAAGCCAGAGACACCTTTGATATTAGACGCCTTCAAATAGGGAAACCTTATACCCTACTTTGCTCTAAAGATTCTCTGGAAACCCCTAGATGTTTTATATACCAACCCAACCAAGAAGAGTTTGTAGTTATAAATTTTCAAGATTCCATTCATGCTTATACAAGCAGAAAACCTATTAAATACGTCGAAAAAACAGTTACAGGCATTGTTACAAGTAGTATTTCCGAAATTTTAGATAAAAAAGGCATTAGCCCTATTTTAACCAACATGCTGGCAGAACAAATATATGCTTGGACTATAGATTTTACACGACTTCAAAAAGGGGATTCCTTTAAAGTTATTTATACCGATAAATACATTGATGATACCATTTATGCTGGGGTACATAAAGTTAAAGCCGCCTTTTTTAACCATAAAAACACGCCTTATTATGCCTTTAGATATCGAACTGACTCCATAAAAAACATTTACGAATATTACAACGAAGCTGCCAAAGATTTACGTCGCGCGTTTTTAAAAGCACCCGTTCAATTTAGTAGAATTTCATCTCGCTATAACTTAAACCGACGTATTGCATATTACGGTTTTGCATTACGTCCACACAAAGGAACCGATTTTGCCGCACCTATTGGAACGCCTATTTTAGCAACTGCCAATGGAACGGTTACCGAATCCCGATATAAAGGCGGTAATGGTAATTATGTAAAAATTAGGCACAATAGCACTTACGAAACCCAATACCTGCACATGCAAAAACGTAAAGTTAAGGTTGGGCAACATGTTAAGCAAGGTGATGTTATTGGTTGGATAGGTATGACAGGAAATACAGGCGGCCCGCATGTGTGCTATCGTTTTTGGAAAAACGGCAAGCAAGTCGACCCGTTAAGAGAAAAATTGTCACAATCGGAACCTATTGCAGAATCTCTTAAAGACGACTATTTAGAATTTATAAAACCAATAAAAGAAAAATTAGATAGCTTGCCTATTTTAGAAAATTCGAACGACGAACAAAACGAAACTCTCATCTCCCAAAATAAATAGATTATGGCACTACCAAGTGTAAACCCAACAACAACAAATTCTTGGAAAAAGCTTCAAGACCATTATAATAAGATAAGCAATACTCATATGAAAGATTTATTTGCCCAAAACAAGGAGCGAGCAAATAAATTCACTATTAACTGGGATGATTTTTATGTAGATTTTTCAAAAAACAGAATTACTGAAGAAACTTTAAAATATTTATTAGAGTTAGCCGATGAGGTGCAGCTAAAAGATGCTATTAAAAGTCAGTTTTCCGGCGATATAATCAACCAAACCGAAGGTCGTGCCGTTTTACATACCGCTTTACGAGCTCCAAAAGATGCTGATTTTAAGGTAGATGGTGTTAATGTCATGCCAGAAGTATATGCCGTAAAGCAAAAAATAGAAGCTTTTACCAATGAAGTTGTAAATGGTGAGCTAAAAGGCTTTACAGGAAAAACATTTACCGATGTGGTTAATATTGGTATTGGCGGCTCTGATTTGGGTCCAGCTATGGTGGTTGATGCGCTTCAGTATTACAAAAACCATTTAACTACACATTTTGTAAGTAATGTAGATGGCGACCACGTTAATGAAATTATTAAAAAACTAAACCCTGAAACCACACTGTTCGTAATTGTTTCAAAAACATTTACTACACAAGAAACACTGTCCAATGCAAATACCTTAAAAGATTGGTTTTTAAAATCGGCAACCGAAGAAGCGATCGCTAAACATTTTGTAGCGGTTTCTACCAATATTAAAAATGTAAAAGCATTTGGTATAGACGAAAATAATATTTTCCCAATGTGGGATTGGGTTGGAGGCCGCTTTTCATTATGGAGCGCCGTTGGTTTAACCATTAGTTTAGCCGTTGGATATAAAAACTTTGACAGTTTATTGCAAGGTGCCAACAAAATGGATGAGCATTTTAAAAATGAAGACTTTAAAACCAATATCCCAGTTATTTTGGCACTAATAAGTGTGTGGTATAACAACTTTTTTAAAGCTGAAAGTGAAGCTATTATTCCATACTCTCAATATTTAAACCAGTTTGCAACCTATTTGCAACAAGGTATTATGGAAAGTAACGGTAAAAGCGTAGACAGAAACGGCAACCCCATAAACTACCAAACAGGCACTATTATTTGGGGAGAACCGGGAACCAATTCACAACACGCCTTTTTCCAATTGATACATCAAGGAACGAAGTTAATTCCAGCCGATTTTATTGGGTTTGCCAAATCCTTACATGGCAATCAAGATCATCAAGATAAGTTGATGTCTAATTTTTTAGCACAAACTGAAGCTTTATTAAACGGTAAAACCGAGGCTGAAGTAGTTTCAGAGGGAACACAATCGGACATTGTTCCATTTAAAATATTTCAAGGGAACAAACCTACAAACACCATTTTTATTAACAAGCTTACACCCGAAAGTTTAGGTAAATTAATAGCCATGTATGAGCATAAAATATTTGTACAAGGTATTGTTTGGAACATCTTTAGTTACGACCAATTTGGAGTAGAACTAGGTAAGCAATTAGCAACAAAAATTTTACAAGAATTTAACAATACGGCAGCTAATGAACATGATTCGTCAACTCAAAATTTATTGAATTATTACAAGGGAATATCGTAAAACACAGCATTTTTATTACAAAAAGAGTTAAAACGCCTTAGTATTTTTAATACTAAGGCGTTTTTATTTATCAACAAAAACGATTTTTCTTAACAATTGGGTAATGTTAATCTTTTTATAATATGTATTTTTGCCTCGACTAATTCAATTAATTAATCTTTATTATGAAAAAAACTACTCAATTTTTATTGATGGCTGTAGCGTTTTTATTCACTACAGCAATGATGGCTCAAAGTACAGTAACAGGTACTATTATGGATGCCGAACTTAATTCGCCACTACCAGGTGCGAATGTTGTTGAAAAAGGAACAACCAATGGAACAACTTCAGATTTTGATGGTAAGTTTAAATTACAAACCCAAGCTACATCAGGACAAATTGTTATTTCCTATGTTGGTTATGGTTCTATAACTTTATCTTTTACTGGGAGTAAAGATTTAGGGAATATAGCGTTATCTCCTGATAACTCTTTAGCTGAAATAGTTATTGTTGGTTCTGGAATCATCGATTTAGCTGAAGGTAGAAAAACACCAATTGCGGTTTCTACAATTAAGTCTAGCCAAATCCAAGAAAAAGCAGGTAATTTTGATTTGCCAGATTTATTAAAATCAACACCTTCAGTTCAATCTGTTCAAGCAGGTGGTTTTGGTGACGGTCAAATGTTCTTACGTGGTTTTGATCAAACTAATACAGCGTTCTTATTAAACGGTCAACCAATTAATGGTATGGAAGACGGTAAAATGTATTGGTCTAACTGGTCTGGTGTATTAGATGTTGCCAATGCAGTACAGGTACAACGTGGTTTAGGAGCTTCTAAATTAGCAATCTCGTCTGTAGGAGGTACCGTAAATATTGTTACTAAAACTATAGACAGAAAAGAAGGTGGCTTTGTACAACAAATGATAGCAAATGACAATTACACTAAAACCACGGCCTACTATTCTACTGGCGTAAGTGAAAAAGGGTGGTCTTTTGCAGCTTTACTTGGACACTGGCAGGGTGAAGGTTATGTCGATGATACAGACGGGCAAGGACAAACTTATTTCTTTTCGGTAGGATATAAACCAAATGAAAACAACACATTCAACTTCTTATTAACAGGCGCACCTCAATGGCACGCAGTAGCAGGAAGCGGTTCTATTCAATCCTTTTTGGATAATGGCAGGAAGTATAATTCATGGAATTTTGAGGGTGTAGAAAGCAAAAATTTATTGCAAAGTGGTAAGTACCCTGGTGGAAGGAACATTTACCACAAACCCGTTGCAAACTTAAGCTGGGATTTAGATATCAATGAAAATTCATCGTTGTCTACTGTCGTATATGGTTCTATGGGTAGAGGTAGTTTTGCCCAAGCAATAACATCAAGTGGTCAGTTAACATATGCAAGAGGCTCTAATAATAATCACAATTGGTATGGTTTAGTTACCAACTATAATAACCAATTAAGTGAAAATTTAAACTTGAATGTTGGAGCAGATGTTCGTTTTTATAACGGAATTCATTTCAGAGACGTTAGGGAGTTTATTAGTATAAGTTCTATTAATGCATCAAGTGGCTATAGTGGTAGCTATCAGTTAACTGAAGAAGGAGGAATCAATCCTTGGACAGTTTTTTTTAACCCAAATACAGACCATGAAGAGCGTTTTGGATACGACTATGAAGAGCAAATTAACTATGGTGGTGTGTTTGGACAGTTAGAGTATACTAATGATCAAATTTCAGCATTTTTCCAAGGAGCTGTATCAACACAATCGCATGTTAGAACAGAGTATTTAAACGCATCAACTTTAGGAAAAGCAGATGAATCTGAAAAAGTAAACAACCCAGGTTTTAATATTAAGGGAGGAGCTGCTTATGGTTTGGGCGATTATAATAAAGTGTTTGTTAATGCTGGATATTATTCTCGTCAACCATTCCATAGTTTCTTGTTTCAGAATGACAGAAGTAGTAATGAATTGTTAGACCCAGAGGTTGAAAATGAAAAAATTACTGGTTTTGAAGCTGGTTATCAATTAGGAGGTGATAAAGTTAAGGCAAATATAAACTTATATCATACCACATGGGATAATAGAACCATAGTAAATAGTAATGGACAGGTTGGAAATGCATTTATTAGTTACCAAACTAGAGGTGTTAAAGAAGTACATATGGGTGTGGAATTAGAGTTGATGACGAAGCCTCTTAATAACTTAGATTTAAACGGATTTGTTTCTTTTGGAGATTGGGAGTTTGTAGGTAATGGTTTTATAACCGCATTTAATAATGATGGAGAAGATGTGTCTGATACTGAGTTAACATCTAGAGTTGCCCCATTAGATGGTGAAAAAGTTGGAGGTGCAGCACAATTTACAGCTGGTGTTTCTGGAAGATATGAATTTTTGCCTAGAATTAGTGTAGATGCTAACTGGAACATGTACAACAATTTGTATTCAAATATCGGTGCAGGTTCTGACGCATTAAAAATGCCTTCATATAATACTATCGATACTGGTTTGACTTATAAAATGTTACTTGGTAAAAATGATGATAAATCATTACAATTCCGTGTGAATATTTATAATATTACAGATGAACTTTATTTAGAGTCTGTATTCGGAAATACTCCAGCATCTTCTAATCCTTCTGAAAATTGGAAAGGAATTAATACATCAAATACTGGTAGATTCGGTTATGGAAGGACTTGGAACTTTAGCATGCGTTACAATTTCTAATTAAATTAAAAGCTGAAATATAAAAACGCGAAGCACTCAAGCTTCGCGTTTTTTTTATACTATCCTTTTCCAATTCTTAACTAATAGAAAACAACAAATAAATGTTAAAGCACACAACCCTAAAGCCAAAAGTGTTTTCCCATAAATAAAATACCCTGTGGCGAATAAAAAGCTATAAGTACCTATAACCCCTAAAAAGAATGCCAATATTTTATATCCTATATTTTTAAACTTACTATCATGACCATAGACCAAACTTTCAAATGTCGCTAAGGTTTCAGCGTCAGATTGTTTTGTTAAAAGCGTTACAACAACCCATCCAATAGTTGTTAAAACAACTCCTAAAACTAACTGCCAATACCCGGCCATATTAAACCATGGCACATCTAATTTACCATTTATAAAAAAGACAATGGCAATTATAAAAGAAATAACCATAGCCGCTATTTCGCTAAATGGATTGATGCGTTTCCAAAACCAACGCATAATAAACAACAAACCTGTTCCCGCTCCTATTTGTAATAATAAATCGAATACATCTTTTGCCGATTTAATATAAAATGAAAAAAGAGCCGCACAAACCATAAGTAAAACAGTAGAAATTCTTCCCACTAAAACTTTTTGATTTTCTGAAGCCGTTTTATTGATAAACCTTCCATAAAAATCGTTTACAATATATGA